>ERZ1034871.518-NODE-518-length-22521-cov-8.470044_pt1 | contig 22521 bp, 24 predicted proteins | sample MGYA00520631_ERZ1034871 | MGnify/ENA primary metagenome ERZ1034871 (study PRJEB33766, sample SAMN09781721) | gut metagenome | biome: gut microbiome | host: Homo sapiens | place: Madagascar | study: EMG produced TPA metagenomics assembly of the PRJNA485056 data set...
AAAAGTTATTAAATGCAATAGAAAAAACGATTATTGAATTAAGACAAGGACAGGATGATGGATTAAATCTATATAAAAAAAATATGCCAGCAGTCTTGGATGCTATTTCAGAACTTATAGATATTGCTGAAAATACAGAGTTTGAAATACCAGTGAATGTATTAGTACAGCAATTAAAAAATCTGGAGGAGTCATATACCAAAAGTGATACCGTTATTTTAGCGGATACGTTAGAGTATGAAATAAAAAATAGCATTATGTTTTTAATAGATATAAAAAAAGAGATGGAGAGTGTTTAATGTTTAATAAAATTGAAAATAGAGCTATCTATGGAATTATTGATAAACAGAATGTTATTACTATAAAAGATTTTGAAGAGGCTTATAAAAAAAGAGGGAATATAAAGATATTTGAAGATCTCTCTTTAGATAACAAAAAAATTTTACTGATAGAAAAAAATGGAACAGAGTGGTATTTACAAAGCCGCTATAATGCAGAAAAAGCGTGTGATGATTGGCTCAGCCAATTTGAAAATAAATTAGTTGATGATACTATTATTTTGGTATATGGATTAGGCGATGGAAGCTATGTTGAGAAATTGTTAAAGTTAAATGATGAATGTAAAATAATAATATATGAGCCATGTGCAGATGTTTTTTGGCATGTATTTGGCAGAAAAAATATTGCAGAGTTATTAGAAAATGAAAGAGTTTTTTGCGCTGTAGAGGGTATCTGCGAAGGATTGTATGATGCTGCACTGGAAACTTTTGTAGAATATGCAAATTATCAATTAGTATTTAATGCTAATCTGCCTAATTACCCTCAAATATTTCCTGAAAAATATAAATGGGTATTGGATCGGCAATTATATGAAATAAAAAGAGTGATATTGAATCGAAATACTGAGATTTATTATAGTAAAGAAATGATTCACAATATTATGGAACTGTCTAAGGATATTATAGAACAATATTCAGTAGTACAATTGACAGATATTGTATGTAAAAAAGAATCTGAGGATATGCCAGCAATATTGATCGCTGCTGGTCCATCATTAGATAAAAATATTGAAAAGTTAAAACAAATAAAAGATAATGTATTTATTATGGCGGTGGATACGGCATTAAATACGGTATTAAAGCATGATATTATACCGGATATGACGATATCAGTAGATGGTCATAAACCGTTAGTCTTATTTGAAGATGAGAGGGTAAAGAATATACCGATTTCCTTAAGTGCAATTTCTAATGCAAAGATTATTGAACAGAACAATGCGATGAGGTTTTATGAGCTGGAGCAGGGAGAGTATCTTTCAGCAATATATAAAAAACTGGGAAAAGAAATAAAAGGATTGCCAACAGGTGGATCTGTTGCCAATAATGCATGTTCATTATTGGCATTAATGGGATTCAAAACGATTATTTTTATGGGATTGGACTTGGCTTATCCGGAAGGGGTTAAGCATACAAAAGAGGCATATCATGAATTGACATTTATCGACAAGAGCAAAAAAGAGTATATAGAAATTGAAGATATATGGGGAAATAAAGTTTTGACAGAAGAAAATATGAATTTATATCGCAAATGGTTTGAGTCTTATATAAAAATTATGCCACAAATAAGATTCATTGACGCAACAGAAGGAGGAGCATTAATTCATGGCACAGAAATAAAAAAAATGGATGAAGTTATAGGTGAATTTCATAATAAAATATATGATAAAGATATGTTATGGAGAGGATTATTGCCATATTTAAATAGGGAAGAACAGCAAAGGGCAATAAAGATTATAAAAGAGATACCACAAAGTATAGAGCATATAGAAAAATATATAGATGAGGGGCTTGATATCTACAGTAAAATAAAAAAGTTGAATAAAAAGCGAGATAATCGCTCGGTTGTAATATCGAAAAAATTAAAACGTATTGGAGAACTGAACTATTTGATGGAAAATGAAATGACTTTTAATTTGATTCGGTATTATGCGATGGAAACTTCGTATAAAGTCAGGGGAACGGTATTAAATTATGATAGAACTGAAAATATGAAGGCGCAAATAGAGGGACTGACTAATAACGGTGTCATACTATATGAGGGATTTAAGCGAGCTGTAAAAGAGTTTAAAAAAGATATGGATGAATTAATCTTGTCATTTGACGCCGACAAATAAGAAATTAGCTAATATTTAATAAAGAATAAATGAAAAAACACCGATATATATAATATGTATATTGCAGGAAGCAATAGGTAAGTGCAGGAGGCAAAAATGTTAAACGGAAAAACAATTCTAGTGACCGGAGGAACCGGGTCTTTTGGGAATGCGTTCACACAGTATGTGTTAGAGCACTATGAACCGAAAAAAATCATTATATATTCCAGAGATGAGTTTAAACAATTTAATATGGCGAATAAATTCAAAAAGTACAAGGACAAGCTGCGTTTTTTTATTGGCGATGTGCGCGACAGGGAAAGATTATACCGTGCATTCGACGGGGTGGATTATGTAGTGCATGCAGCAGCATTAAAGCAGGTGCCGGCATGTGAATACAATCCAATGGAGGCAGTGAAGACGAATATTGATGGAGCAATGAATATTGTGGATGCAGCATTGGATTGTGGCGTGAGGCGTGTGGTAGCACTTTCAACAGACAAGGCGGTAAATCCTATAAACCTGTATGGTGGAACAAAGCTTGTATCCGATAAATTATTTATTGCAGCAAATGCATATTCCGGTGCGAAGGACGTATGCTTTTCTATTGTGCGTTATGGAAATGTTGCCGGAAGCCGTGGTTCTGTTATCCCATTTTTTAAGGAAATTGTCGCAAATGGGGGAAAAAAGCTTCCAATTACAGATTACCGTATGACAAGATTCTGGATCGGCTTAGATGAAGGTGTGCAGCTTGTGATCAAAGCATTGTCAGAAGCGAAAGGCGGCGAGACATTTATTTCTAAAATTCCTTCTTTTAAAATCACAGATTTGGCACAGGCGATTTTACCGGGATGTGAAATGCCGGAGGTCGGTATCCGGGAAGGCGAGAAACTTCATGAGATAATGATTACAAGAGAAGATTCAATACTGACATATGAATACGATAAGCACTATATTATTTATCCACATTTTAATTGGTGGGGTACGGATAAAATAATATCGGGCGGTAAAATGGTTGATAATGGATTTGAATATAGTTCAGGAACAAATAAAGAGTGGCTTACTATAGAAGAACTTAAAAAACTTCTTTCAGATATGGAAAAACATTAAGAATGAGAAAAGAAATTAGAATAGGGGACAAGTTAATAGGTGAAGGACATCCTACCTTTGTGATTGCAGAATTATCTGGAAACCATAATATGGTTTATGAGCGAGCTGAGGCAATTTTGAGAGAGGCTAAACGTGTTGGAGCTGATGCAATAAAGTTGCAAACTTATAGAGCCGACACTATTACAATTGATGCGAATGGGGAACAATTTAGAACAAAATCAAATGGACTATGGGCTGGACAGACATTATATGAATTGTATGAAAAAGCATATACTCCTTGGGAGTGGCAGCCGAGATTAAAAAAATTAGCTGATGAACTTGGTATCATTCTGTTTTCCTCGCCATTTGATGAGACTGCTGTAGATTTTTTAGAGGAAATAGGAATCTGCGCATACAAAATTGCTTCATATGAGATTAACGATATAGGACTAATAAGAAGGTGCGCAATAACAGGCAAACCGATATTTTTCTCTACAGGAATAGCAAATGAAAATGATATTGATTTGGCAATTCAAACTTGTCTAGATATTGGTAATGACAAAATAATATTATTAAAATGTACATCAGAATATCCAGCACCATATGAACACATGAATTTACTTACGATTCCTTATATGAAGGAAAAGTATGATTGTATTGTTGGGTTATCAGACCATTCATTGGGAGACGAGGTGGCAATAGGAGCGGTGGCATTAGGCGCTACTGTTATAGAAAAACATTTGACGATGAAAAGAACTGATGGTGGTGTGGATTCCAGTTTTTCGATTGAACCAGAAGAGATGGGCAGTATGATATATAAGATACATAATATTGAAAGGGCGTTGGGAAAACCAATTATTGATGCGGAAGGTTCAAATAATGAGAATAAAGGACGTTCTTTATATGTTGTCAAATCTATAAAAAAGGGTGAATTGATAACAAAGGATAATGTTAAATCAATTAGACCTGGATATGGTTTACATACAAAGTATTATGATGAGGTTTTAGGGAAAAAAGCTTCACGTGATTTAGAGTATGCAAAACCGTTGGAATGGAGAGATTTTGAATAAAGTAGGAAGTATATAAAGTGAATATATTTTTTAGAGTAGATGCAAATGGGCAAAGTGCTAGTGGGCATGTTGTCAGATGTCTTACGTTAGCAGATGCTTTTGCAGAAAAAAACATTCATTGTGAGTTTATAGTGGCAGATGAACAGTCTACTTGGCTAATCAAAGAACGTGGATATAAGTTTACTATTTTAAATTCGCAATATAACAAAATGGATGATGAGTTAGAAAACTTAATTCGTATAATTCGAGAAAAAGAAATAAGATTAATGGTAATAGATAGCTATTTTGTTACGGAGTATTATTTTAACATTTTATCTAAATTTACTAAATTAATTTATTTTAACGATTTATTTGAAATTCCTTTTTCGGTTGATATGTTGATTACATATGGAAATCTAAGTACAAGAGTTAATTATAAGGCAATATATGAGGATTGGAAAGACAAAAAACCGTATGTCTTACAGGGAAGAGAATATACTCCATTGCGCAAGGAATTCCAAAATAGTAATTATAGCATTAGAGACAAAGTAAGAAATGTATTTATTACGGTTGGAGGTTCGGATCGAAATGATTTTTTGTTTGAGGTCATAGGTAATTTATGTGAAATTAAATCACTGAATTATCATGTTGTTGTAGGTTTATATAATGAATCTATTCGAAAGATAAAAGACGTATATGGTAAAAAAAATAACGTGAATATATATGAAAGATGCAATTGTATGTGTGAACTAATGAACAAATGCGATATTGCAATTACTGCTGGTGGTACAACTCTTTATGAGTTGTGTTCAGTTGGTGTGCCTGCAATTTGTGTATGTTTAGATAGCACACAAGAAAAGATCGTTGAAGAAATGCGTAATAAAGAAATCGTTTTTTATGCGGGCAATGCGATTACGGAGAGAAGCAATGCATTGAAGAATATTGTAGACGGTGTATGTATTTTGTCAGAAGATTATTCTTTGAGAAAAAAATATGCTGATAAGATGCATAGATTGGTAGATGGAAATGGGACGAAAAAGATTATAAATAAAATAATAGAGGTTTTTAAAATAAACTTATGAAGAAGATAATTATATTAGGCGGATATGGAAATGGATTAGTAAAGGCAGCATCAATAGATAGATGTCAAGATAATACGTTAGCTTTTGTAAATGATATAGAGGATGTTGGAACAGAAATTGGAAAGTATAAAAAAATACCTGTCATTGCAAAAACATACGAATTGCCAGAATTGATGAAAGATGACAATGTATATGTAATGACGGCATTGGGTACAATTAAAAATCCGAAAAAAATGTTACAAATGATAGAGAGCTATGATGTGCCAGAAGATAAATGGTATAAATTCGTAGATTCTACAGCTGTAGTACCTTTTGAATATTGTGAAATTGAGAGTGATACATTTATAGGACCATTAGCACAAATTAGTCCAAATGTTAAAATTTCTAAGCATACTACTTTATTCGGAAATGCTTTTGTTGGGCATGATACAACGGTTGGTGAGTTCTGTAATTTAGCTAATAATTGCGCGATTGGTTCTTTTGTTCAGATTGGAAAAGGGACACATATAGGAACAAATTGTTCAATAAAAGAAAGAGTTACAATTGGAGAATATAGTATAATAGGTGCAGGTGCAGTGGTTGTAAATGATGTTCCTGACAATGCAATTGTAGTAGGCAATCCAGCCAGAGTAATCAAATATAGAGATTAAGATAGAGGTGGGGAAATGTCTGAAGAGAAGAATAGTATAATAGCAATAATAACTGCGCGCGGTGGAAGTAAAAGAATTCCACGGAAAAACATTAAACAGTTTTGTGGAAAACCAATTATTGCTTATTCAATTGAAGCTGCAAAAAGAAGTGGAATTTTTGATGAGATAATGGTTTCAACAGATGATGAAGAAATTGCAGAAGTTGCACGCGTATATGGAGCGGAAGTGCCATTTATGCGAAGTGATAAAACTTCTGACGATTATGCTACGACAAGAGATGTTCTGATGGAAGTAATTGAGGAATACAGGAAAAACGGTAAGGAATATAAATACATGTGTTGTATTTATCCGACAGCTCCTTTTATATCCGAGGATAAGTTGATTGTCGGAATGAAAAATATAGTAAAGAAGGGGATACATCAAGTGTTACCGGTTGTAGAATATTCTTTTCCCCCACAAAGAAGTACATATATCAATGATAGCGGATATCTAGAATATAATTTTCCACAGTATAAAAACGCCAGGAGCCAAGATTTGCCAAAATGGTATCATGATGCTGGTCAGTTTTATTTTTATGACATGGATTTTTATTTACATGGAAATGAACAAGAAAAAAATATATATCCAATTGTTATTTCTGAACTTGAGGTTCAAGATATTGATAATGAGTCAGATTGGAGATTGGCAGAAATAAAGTATAAAGCATTTAGTGAAGAAAGGAGAAAACTATGAATCCGGCAAATATAGGCAATTATTTTGAGGACTTTGAAGAGGGACAAATTATAGAGCATTCGCTTTCGAAAACTATATTCGAGAGTGATAATAATTTGTTCTCTTTGCTTACAATGAATTATCATCCACTTCATACTAATGCAGATTACGCTTCAAAACAGCAGCATGGTAAAATTCTTGTTGTAGGAACACTTGTTTTTAGTCTTGTAGTTGGAATTACCGTACCAGATATTAGTGGTAAAGCAATTGCAAATTTGGACTATGAGAAAATTGAGCATTTAGCTCCAACATTTATTGGAGATACTATATATGCGCGAACGGAAATTCTAAAGCGCAGAGAGTCTAGGACTAAAAAAGACCGTGGTATAGTTTATGTGGAAACAACAGGATACAACCAAAAAGGAGAGAATGTTATTCGTTTTAGGAGGCATATATTAATAAAAAGAGGTAACATAGATGGCGTGGAGCAGTAAATTTGAAAAAGAGTATAGGGAGAAAAAAGAGCAACTGAATAAAGCTGGCGGCGAAAAGAGAATAGAAAAAGAACATCAAAAGGGAAAATATACTGCCAGAGAGCGCTTGGAACGCTTATTTGATAATGGTGAATTTGAGGAAATAGAGATGATGTTAGAGTCTCGGATTGTAATGGATGGAGTTTATAAGAAACATTATATAGGAGATGGTGTTATCGCTGCTTATGGAAAAGTCAACGGCATAGATATATATGCAATTTCACAGGATTGTACAATTAGTGGTGGCGCTGGCGGTGAGGCACATGTAAATAAAATTTGTGATACACTAGAATTAGCAATTAAAACGAGAAGACCTATTGTGTATTTATGCGATAGTGGAGGAGCAAGAATAGAAGAAGGAATTTTATCATTATCATCATATAGTAGGTTGTTTAGGCTGAATACACAAGCATCTGGATTTATACCTCAGATTGCTGCGATTATGGGGAATTGTGCAGGGGGATCTAGTTACTCGCCAGCAATGTGCGATTTCTTATTTATGGTTAAAAACACAAGCCAATGTTTTATAACAGGTCCTAAAGTAATAAAAGCCTTAACAGGTGAAGTGATTTCGATGAATGAATTGGGGGGAGTTGATGTTCATTCAAAATGTAGTGGTCAGGCACATTTTGTTTGCGAAGATGATGAACAATGTATAAATAAAATTAAACTATTGTTAGATTATATTTGTTGTTTAAAAAAATCATACATATCAAATGATGTAATTAGATATACCGTTTTAGGAAAGAATATAGAAGATATTGTGCCAGAGAATAAAAAGAGAGCATATGATGTGAAAGAAGTAATTACTCGTTTGGTAGATGATAGAGAGTTTATGGAAGTGTTGCCAGAATTTGCACCAAATGTTGTAATTGGCTTTTCGAGATTAAATGGAAAAACAATAGGAATTGTTGCAAATCAGGCAAATTATCTAGGTGGAGCATTGAATTGCGATGCTTCTGATAAGTGTGCTCGTTTTGTAAGAACTTGTGATTGCTATGATATTCCGATATTAGTTCTTGTAGATGTGCCAGGGTTTTTTCCTGGACAGGCAGAAGAAAAAAGAGGGATTTTGAGACATGGATGTAAGGTGTTGTATGCGTTTGCAGAAGCCAGTGTGCCAAAAGTTTCATTAATTATGCGAAAGGCGTATGGAGGAGCATACTGTGCTATGAATAGTAAAGATTTAGGTGCGGATTATGTTTTTGCATGGCCTATTGCAGAAATAGCTGTGATGGGGGCAGATGGAGCTGTTGATGTTATTTTTAGTAAGAAAATTGCAGAGGCAGATGATCCGGAAAAATGTAGAGAAGAAGAGATACAAAACTATGAAAAAAAGTATCTGAATCCATATTATGTTGCATCAAAAGGAAAGATAGATGAGATTATTATGCCTGAGGAAACTCGAGAAAGAATAATAAGAGCATTTAATACATTGGAAGGAAAACAAAGTAATGGTCAGTTTAAGAAGCATGGAAATATTGCATTATAGATGAATTTCTAGGAGAGATATATGAGGAGAGAACTATTATTAAGAAGTTTTTTGTTTTTGCCAGCATATAACAGAAAATTTATTGAAAAAGCCCTATTAAGCGACGCTGATGCTATTATATTAGATGTAGAGGATTCAGTACCACGAAATAAAGATAAAGCGAGAGATATGATAATAAAATGTCATGAGGAGGGTCTTTTTCATAACAAAACAACTTTTATAAGAATAAATAATCTGGACACAAAAGATTTTGTGGATGATATGATGACATTATGTCTAAGTGATATTGACGGATTTATGCCATCAAAAATCGGAACTACTAATGATATTATTTTTATAGATCGATTGTTATATTTTATGGAATTAAAAGAGGGGTTAACTGAAAATAAATTTATGTTGGCACCATTAATTGAAACGACAAAGGCGCTTGGCGATGTGAATAATATTGCCCGATCAAGTGAGCGCTTGGTAGCATTATGTCTTGGAGGAGAGGATTATTTAAATGATTTAGGTAGTGTTTATACGTATCAGGAAAGTGCATTGGCATTTCCTAGAGCTAGTATCGTAAATGCTGCAAGAAGTAATGGATTGTTACCGATAGATACACCTTTTTTAAATTTGAAGGAAATGGATTTATTTGCTAAGAAATGTAAGGCTGCTTATAGAAATGGATTTTCTGGTAATTTATTAATAAACCCTAAGCAGATAGAAATTGCAAATAAATCATATTCACCAGATGATGAAATGTTCGAATTGTCTTTAAAAGTTATTCGTGAATGTAAGATGTCGGAAGAGAAGGGTAAGTCAATAGCGATGATAGGAGAGGATATGATTGGTCCACCTATGCGAAAGCGAGCAGAAGAGGTTATAAGGCAAAGAAATTTGATAAAATAGAAGGGCTTGTACGACTAAGGAGAATTTAATACTATGTTGATACCATACGGAAGACAGACAATTGAAGAGGATGATATACAGGCAGTTGTAGATGTTTTAAGATCGGATTATCTTACAACTGGCCCAAAGATTGCAGAATTTGAAAAGATGGTTGCAGATTATGTCGGGGCAAAATATGCAGTGGCTATCTCAAACGGAACATCGGCACTTCATGCGGCATGTTTTGCAGCAGGGATTCAGCCGGGGGATGAAGTGATCACAACCCCATTAACATTTGCAGCTTCATCAAACTGTGTGTTATATTGCGGAGGAACACCGGTATTTGCAGACGTTGATCCTAAAACTTATAATATTGATCCGGAAGATATCCGTAGAAAAATCACCGATAAGACAAAAGCGATCATTGCAGTTCATCTTGCAGGACAGCCTTGCGATATGGACGAGATTCATAAAATAGCAAAAGAGCATGATTTGCTGGTCATCGAAGACGGAGCACATGCGCTTGGTTCTGTGTATAAGGGAAAAAAGGTAGGAACTTTATCTGATATGACAACCTTCAGTTTCCATCCGGTAAAACCGATCACAACGGGAGAAGGTGGAATGATCGTCACAGATAATGAAGAATTTTACCAGAAAATGATGCTATTCCGCAGTCATGGAATTACACGTGATGAAAATCTGATGACGCGCAATGACGGACCGTGGTTTTATCAGCAGTTGGATTTGGGATATAACTATCGTATTACAGATATTCAGTGTGCGTTAGGTTGCAGCCAGATGAAAAAACTGGATAGATTTTTAGCACGTAGAAAAGAAATCGTAGCGCACTATAATGAAGCGTTTGCTGATTGTGAAAATATTGTCACACCATATCAGCTGCCGGAGACAGAGAGCGGCTGGCACCTTTATATTGTGCAGGTAAAGAATTGTGACAGAAGGGAAGTTTTTGAAGCATTAAGAGAGCATGGAATTGCAGTGAATGTACATTATATTCCTGTTTATATGCATCCTTATTATCAGGAGCATGGATATAAAGATGTTCATTGTAGGAATGCGGAGGAGATTTACTCACATATTATCAGTCTGCCATTATATCCGACATTGACGGAGGAACAGCAGCAATATGTGATTGAAACTTTAAAGTATGTTATAAATGGATAATAGGAGATATTTCACAACACTCCTTCGATTCATTTAATTTTTAAAATAGAATCATATAATATCAAACATACTTTGAACCCGATGATGAAAAGTGTGGGAAGCAGCTATTTTTTCGAATGCATTGTGGGCGATTTCCTGTCGTTCACGGTCATGTGAGAGAAAATAAGCTGCTTTTTCTATGGCGTCTGCCGGCGATTCATAGTACACAAAATCTTCTCCCGGAATGAAGAAATCACACAATTCCTGCTGGAAGTTGGTGAGAAGAAATCCACCGCAGCCAAGAATATCCCATGCACGCAGCGGAATACCGGTCTGGATTGTTTTGAGTGTAATATTCAGGTTGATTTTACTATGCTGAAATACAGTTGGCATTGTATCATAGTAGTCGATTTTTCCACCATAAATAGCAGTTGGAAGTATATCTTTACAGTCGGCATGTGTATAGACGGTGACATCAAAATTTTGAGATAATTTATTTAATAAATCAATTCGAGCAAGCGCAGTTGCACGTCTTCCTAAGAAGTAATGGGAATAAACATAAGCAGGGGTTTCTGCACCATCCTGATTTGGGGTGATAGGGCAGACTTTCTGCATAGCATCTAAAAGTGCTGGCGATAAAGATTCCTCCAGAAAGAAATATCCGTCAATGTGGGATTGTGCATCGACGAGGGCATCAATATATCCTTTGGAGTAAGAATCCATACCGGATAATTTATCATAGAGACGTTGTTTTGGTTCGGTGTATAAAGAACCGACAAAAGAAATATCATTCTGTGGAATGTCTGTATTCGTTGATTTACATAACCGCTTCGGATTTGCACATAAGGGAAGATAAAAAATAGTAGAAATTCCCTGATTATGAAAGTATTCATAAGAATGGTAATCGAAAAGGAAAATACGGTTACATGGGTTGATGACTGTACAGGAAAATAAAGCAATCAGTGGATTGTCATAAACCCAGGAGATATAAAGAATTTGAGCCTTGTCACAGTTCTTGGACACAATAGGAAAATAGTTAAATGTAAATACAGCGTCATAGGATGACTCGCTAAGTTTTTTCTCAAAAAAAATATCAAATTCTGTATTATATCGATCAGTCATTTCAGCACATGTGGCAAGTGTGACATCATGTCCTGCCTCGGTAAATGCCTCTGCCATATCCGGTACACAATAACTTTTCCATTCTAAAAATAATATTTTCATAATGAACTCCATTTATCCTTGAATTTATAGCCATTATAGCCGAAAATAGAAAGAGAGACAATAGACCAGAGGATAATAAATATGAATGACATTTTCGAAAATAATAAGCAGAATTTACTGTTGATCAATGAAATCGTAGCTAATTATAGAAAACAGAATTTTTTTGTTGGTTCTTTGAAACTAAGTGCATTACTGAAAAACATTAATTCTGTTGTGGAAGTGATTTTCTCGAGGGAAGATTGCAGGGATCTTGCAGGAGAGCTGGAGCAGATTTTGCCGGCACTGTTGCAGGCACAGGGTGATCAGGATTATATTTTACAGGCAGATATTCTGGAAGGCGATTTGCTGCCGTTGTTACAGAAAATACAAATAAAGCTGCAGGAAGACGGTACGCCACAAGTTCCGGAATTTTTCGAAAGCAATATGTTAATCCTGAAAGAAAAAAATGAGAGACTCTATAAAGTACTTCAGAATGTGCGAAATGACAATGCCAAATATGTCATTGCCAGCGCAATTAATGGGCAGCCGACCGTGCAGGCAAGAAACGGCAACAAATGTTTTTTTATGCATAGCACAATTAATCCAGAGTGGGAAGCACAGGTTTTGGCGGCGGGTTTACCAGCCACAAAGAACTATGTGGTATTTGGAATGGGACTTGGATATCACGTGATTGAATTGCTGAAAAAATATCCGGAAAGCAAAGTAACAGTTCTTGAAAGTGAAGAATATCTGCTGTTGCAGACCTTTCGACATATAGACTGGACAACTTATTTCAAAGAAAATCGTATTGAAATTGTATATGAGCCGGATATAACAAAATTGATCGGACATTTAAAACAGATGAAAGAGTATGAACTTTTCATGCATTATCCAACAGTTCAGGCAGTAGAGAATCCATCCATCAGGACATTGCTAGAAGATTTTTTTGTTACGACAAGCAGCATGCGCGAACAGAAAGTATATTTGGATGCAAACTTTGAGAAACTCAGCGAATGTCATTTGCCGGAATGCAGTGAACTAAAACCTTTATTTTACAGAAAAAATGTTGTTATTGTAGGAGCAGGACCATCTGTAAATCAGGAATTACAGTCACTGAAAAAATACCGAAACAATATCACAATTTTTGCAACCGGTCATATTGCAGGTACACTTTTGAAGGAAGGCATTATCCCGGATGTTATCATCATAACAGATCCACAGCCGCATATGTATCAGCAGGTTAAAGGGCTGAATACAAAAAATATTCCATTGATTCTTCTATCGACAGCGTCCGCGTCTGTTTTGGATTATTATGAGGGGCCTGTTTATATCGCATATCAGAATGGATATCGAAAGGCAGAAGAAATAGCAGAAAAAATCGGGGCAAAAGCTTTCGAAACAGGAGGTTCTGTGACTACAACGGCGCTGGATATTGCATTGCAGTTCAAGGCAGAAAAAGTAATATTTGTAGGAGTTGACCTTGCATATACCGGTGGAAACTCCCATGCAGAAGGTGTGGGCAGAAGAATTACTGATACAGGGAGTTTGAGAAAAGTGATCAGTTGTTCAGGCGAAGAAATATATACAAGCAAAAATCTGGATATATACAGAAAATGGATTGAGCGAAGGATTGCAAATCTGACAGGTACTGTCATTTATAATACAGGGAATGGTGCAAGGATTGCAGGTGCACCATGCAGGAGATGGGATGAGATGATGGGAGAATAAGGTTTATATTCAACATAGAAAGAAATTTAAGACTAATATGTAATTGACAACAAAATAAGTATATGATATCGTTGTATCAACGATGATACATACTTTAGAGGGATAAGAATGGATTTTACAGTAAGAGAAGAAGATTTTGAAGTATTGGTAGAGAGACAGAAGGAACGGGTAAAAAATCAGATACTTACATCTTATATAAATTTGAGAAAAGAAAGAGGAATAACCCAGCAGGAAATTGCAGATCGTACAGGAATAAAGCGTACGAATGTTGCCCGGATTGAGAGTGGAAGGAATGCTCCGACAATTGAAGTGTTGGTCAAGTTGGCAGCAGCGTTGGATATGGAGTTAGAGATTAGATTGGTTGAGAGGTAAGAATATGCAAATTTGGCTTGAAGTTGAGAACTTTGCAAAGATTGAACACGCAAGAATTTGTATTAACAGTTATACGGTTTTGGTGGGACCTAATAATAGTGGAAAAACGTTTTTAATGCAGTTGGTACAGGGAATATATACAAAGTTAACCAGTTTGATTGATGAGGAAACTGTGAATCAACTATTGAAAGAGGGACAGCAGGGATATTTTAAATGCTGCCTTACTGCAAGTAACATAGATATCCTTAATAGGGGAATAAATGCAAATCTTCATAAAAGAAAAACAGAAATTATAAAAGAGATTTTTGGAAAAGAGATTCCAATTGAAAAAATATATATGCAAATCGCATTGGAAGAAAATGAGACATATACGTTTGAAATTTTGTCTGTTGCCGAAGAAAATAGAACTTCAGATATGGAAGCGATTTTGCAAAAAGCACCGTTTAATGTTTTTAGCAAAATTATTCAGAAAGATGTAGAAAAGGGGCAAATTAGTATACTGTATCGTGGGAAGCAGTACAAAAAAATGGATGATTTAATAACAATGCATTTGTCCCTTTCACAGCATATTCCAGACGCTTTTACAGGGATGATGGCAGATTTGATAGACTGTGGAAGTCTTTTTTTACCGGCATCAAGAACAGGAATCATGTTATTGTATAAAGATTTTTTTGCTAACAGAACAGATAGAGATATGTTATTAAGTTTTGGCAGGGAAGGAAAGGTTGAACAGACAGAAAAACAGTCTGATTTGACGAAGCCGGTTTATGAATTTTTACGATTTCTATTGATGTATTTAGAGGATGAGGATAAGAAAGAGCAGTATAAAGAAGAATTGCAGTTTTTTGAAGAACATGTAATCGAGGGACATATCAATGCAGAAAAGCATGGGATATTATCTTATACTTCAAAGGCACAAAAGGATAGCAGAATACCGATGTATTTGGCATCATCTATGATTAATGAAGTTGCTCCGATTATATTGGCAATCACATCTAAACATTATTTCAAGCGGCTGATTATTGATGAAGTGGAAGCTAGTTTGCATCCTCAAAAACAGTTAGAACTTGTCCGATTTTTTAATAGATTAAATAATAAGGGAATGCAGCTTATGATAAGTACGCATAGTGATACCTTTGTTTCCAAGTTAAATAATTTATATATTTTGTCTGAGAGAGTGAAAGCAAATGGGGAAGATATATTGAAAAAGTTTAATTTGGAAAAGGCGGATTTAACAGACACAACAAATTTGTTTGTGTTTGAATTCAGAAATTTAGAAAACGGAAAAAGTGTAGTAAATGAGATTAAGCCGGATAAGAAGATGGGGTATCAGTTTGATCTTTTTACAGAATCTGCAATGCAATTGTATGATGAGGCAGTAAAAATAGGAGAATACAGTAAATGATAAAGGTACATACACGCATGTATGATGAGACAAAACCGGTCGATAAGAATGTGTTGTATAAGATAAATAAATCAACAAGAGTTGTATTTAAAGAACAGCATGAGAAGTCGCAGGAAGTTGTGAATATAGATTATTGTTTGGAAGAACATCAATATGCAATTTACGCAAACGAATATCGCCGACCTGAGATAGACAAAAATGGATGTAAAACAGCAGATGTTTTATCTTGTGTGTTCGATGACAGTAATAAGAAGATACAATCATTTATTTTTGATGTAAAAAGTGATATTTCTGCTTTTAGTGATGATTTGCGAAAAGAAAACGCAATGCTGACTGCAATAAAAGAAGTCCGTGATTTTATTGAGCAAATTCAGATGGAACGTCTACATAAAAATAGTTTTTTGTTGTATTATGAGAATGAAGGCTATGTAGAAGAGGAAAACTTTGGAATTGTAACAAAGAGCTTTGAAGCCGAGAAATTCAAAAATGCAGCGGAGAGACTTGACGGAATTCTTTCAGGGGAGCAGGAAGATATTCCAACGTTACTTTTTCTGAAATTGCAAAATAATTTAAAACCTTATGAAAAAGAAATTCCGCGTTTATATGATTTTGCAGAACAAATGATTAAAATTGCGGGGAAACTCTATAAACTTCAAGTATTTTTGCTCACAAAAAAGGATGAATGCTGTTATCAGATTACGATTAAAATAAAAGCTGATCGTATAATCTGCAATGAATAGAACAAGATAAATTGCCAATCACAAAGCCCTTAGATTATAATAAGTCTAAAGGCTTTCATATATGATGCAGATTTTGAAGGAAAGACAATGTTGATCGTGGACTGATCGTCACAGCAAAGGAGGTCAAAATGGGACTTTATTTGAATCCGGGGAATGAAGAGTTTCGAAATGCAGCGATTCATTCTAAAATATATGTTGATAAAACTGAGATGATTAAATTTACAAATTCACAGCTTTTTGGTGAACATAAAAACATCTGTGTCAGCTGACCACGGCGTTTTGGAAAATCAATGGCAGCCAATATGCTGGTGGCATATTACAGCAAAGGCTGCGATTCGAAGGAATTGTTTGAAAATTTTAAAATAGCAGGTGACAGCAGTTTTAAAGAACATTTAAATAAATATAATGTCATTCATTTAAACATCCAGCAGTTTTTGGGGCGGACAGAGACAATACATGAGATGTTAGAACTGCTTTCACGAAAAGTAACACGCGAATTGAAGCGGGAATTTGCAGATGTGACGTATTACGAAGAAGACTTAGTGTGAATGGCATAATTGAGTATGCAAATGCTACATCTATTGTTTGAAAAAGCATATTGTATCTTTAATTTCACAGTGATATAATTGGGACATAAAAAGGGGCGAGACAGTATTTGTAAAGACGCAGGAAAAAATAAGTATTCCGGAGAATATTGTTGGAAGAATAGCTGAAAAGAATTCAAGAATGCGTCAGGGTCTGGTAGTAGATGGTTCCCATTATCAGCCTGGACATGTGACATACGTTTTTTTGCGTGTTACGAATATTTCTGAAAATTTATTGGTTTTAACACATGATATGAAAATTGCACAAATTATGTTTGAGCAATTGACACAAGTGCCGGCTATGCCATATAGTGCACAGGTTGGAGCATCTTATCAGAATGAAGTCAGTTACAAAGGATTGGGTAATTACAAGGAAGAGTACGAGAAACAGACGAAACGGGAAATACAGCATGCAAAAGAAAGTATAGAGGATTTATCTCAAAAGATATATGCCAATGTGCTTACTTTGATGGGAGTATTAGTTGCAATATTTGCAACAATTGGAGTATGTATTGCTATGATATAAAAGAATTATTTTAGGCGTCTTGGACGGATAAGAAGTTCAAAGACGCCTTTTTTATAATTGGAAGGACAGAAGATTCAGATATGGATGACGTACAGGCACAGCAGACCAATACGGATCATCCGGCGGTTGTGTTACAGCAGATCCGGGATAATACGGATATGCTGATTAAAGGACTAAGGAATCCCAGTAAGGAGCATAGATCATGTGGAAACTAAAACAGATTTTTGATGGAGAATACGGCTGCGAAGAGCGGCAGCCGGGAGAAAAAGAAAAATGTCTTGTGATTCTCGCAAATGAAGAGGGAGAAGAAAAGACATTTGAGGCGAATGAGGACTGGATTGCGGCAATCGAAAAGCTGTCAGCAAATCCGCTCATGAAAATAATTATCAGTAAGCCGATGGCGAAAGACTGCCAGTACAAAAAGATCGTGGTGGAGAAGAAAGGCGATGGCTATCAGGCGGCAAAGTATACAGAGAAACAGGTGTTTCACGATAATTTTGGCGTAGAAGATCTGCAGGGCTATTTGATGGAAGCCATACATGATACATTCCTGCAGGTAAATGCATGGGATGAGAAAAAAGAATACAGTCTTCTGATCTCAAAGAAAGGTGCGGTGACACTCAGGGCGAAAGCTTCAAAAGAAGCACCAGACACAGTCACAGAGCATAACCGGAAGAAAAATTACATTTTGGATGAGGGACAGGTGATCCCTCCGCTGGTGGATATGGGTATTTTTACCGGAGAGGGAAAAGTAGTAAAGTCCATGTATGATAAGTTCCGCCAGATCAATCGTTTTATCGAGATGATCGATGATGCGATCCGGGAATATAAAGGTGAGGAAATACACATCATTGATTTCGGATGCGGAAAGTCTTACCTGACTTTTATCATGTATTATTATTTTACAGAGATCCGGCACATGAAAGTGCAGATGCTTGGACTCGACCTGAAAAAAGATGTCATCGAAAAATGCAACCGGGCGGCGGAAAAATATGGCTATGACGATCTGCGCTTTGAGCTTGGTGACATCAATGGATTTCAGACGCCGTTTGACGTGGATATGGTCGTGACGCTCCATGCCTGTGATACTGCGACTGATTTTGCACTCTACAATGCAATTACATGGAATGCAAAAATGATTTTTTCCGTACCATGCTGTCAGCATGAGGTGAATAAGCAGATCCAGAGTGAGGATTATTCCCTGCTTACAAGATACGGCATTATCAAAGAGCGTTTTTCAGCGCTGACAACAGATGCGATCCGGGCGAATCTTTTGGAGTGCTGCGGATACAAAACCCAGCTGCTGGAATTTATTGACTTTGAACACACACCGAAAAATATTTTGATCCGTGCGGTCCGCCGTCCGGTCTTACCGTCCTCTGCGAAGAAAAAATATTTAGCGGAAGTGGAAAACATGTGCAGGGAATTTCACTTAGAGCCTACCCTGTATACATTATTGCGGAACGATTGCAAAGTATGATAGTATAAATGGAGCAGAAAACACAAAGGAGCGCAGGTATGGAAGATATTTTAGCAGCATTTCCGGATAGAGAAACATTTGACCGTTACTGGGAGGAAAATTATGTTCCGGTAACCTATGAGGATGTAAAAGAGGCATTTGAGGATTTCGTGACCTCCGCAGGCGGACACATCTTTTTGTCCGATTACGAGGAGGCTGGATGCATTTCCAAAGAGGATTTTAAGGACAATCTTTCCCAGGAGGCGCAGTTTGCCTTTCAGGATGGCCTGACGGAAGTATTTTATGACAAAAACCCGGATTTATATGAGACAGCCTTTGCTATTTTTGAGGAGGCACAGATGTCTGGAAATCAGGATGTAAATGTGGCAGTTACGTTTCATGAAACATTTAACCGCCTGTATGCAGAGTTTTTAGATCGTTTATTTGAAGAGAAAGGCAGTATATGGCAACGTTAGGAATTCCACAGAATACCATAGAGGTTTTACAGAAATATAATTTTAATTTTCAGAAGAAGTTTGGACAGAACTTTCTGATCGATACGCATGTGCTTGAGAAGATCATTGAGGAGTCCGGAATCACAAAGGATGATTTTGTTTTGGAGATCGGACCTGGAATCGGCACAATGACGCAGTATCTCTGCGAGAATGCAAGAGAAGTGGCAGCAGTGGAGATTGATAAAAATCTGATCCCGATCCTGGCAGACACACTCAGCGCATACGACAATGTGGAAGTCATCAATGATGATATTTTAAAAGTAGATATTAATAAGCTGGCAGAGGAAAAAAATGGAGGAAAGCCGATCAAAGTTGTGGCAAATCTTCCATATTATATCACGACACCGATCATTATGGGATTATTTGAAAGCCATGTGCCGATCGACAGCATTACGATCATGGTGCAGAAAGAAGTGGCAGACCGTATGCAGGTGGGACCGGGAACGAAAGAATATGGGGCACTCTCCCTTGCAGTGCAGTATTATGCGAAACCCGAGATTGTTGCGATCGTTCCGCCGAACTGTTTTATGCCTCGCCCGAATGTCGGAAGCGCAGTGATCCGTCTCACAAGACATAAAGAAGTACCGGTGCAGGTGAATGACGAAAAATTAATGTTTAAGATCATCCGTGCATCCTTCAATCAGCGCAGAAAGACACTTGCCAACGGCTTGAATAATGCGCCGGACATTCATCTTTCCAAAGAAGTGATCCAGGAAAGCATTGAGGAACTTGGCGTTCCGGTCACCATCCGTGGCGAAGCACTGACGCTTCAGCAGTTCGCACAGCTCAGCAACATCATCGGCAGCAAAATATAATAGAAGTCTGGAGTTCCTATGGAAAGTTTATGCCTGACCTCAAAGATTCTGCTGTCTGATCATAACGTAAAAATACACCAATACGAATATGGCAGATGCTTTCGAATGAAAATTCGTGAGGATTGTGTAAATTTGTCCGATGTCATGTTTGGACTGACGGTTTATGTACATTCATAGCTGAACACTCCGCGTCAAATGTGCGCCCGGGACAAACTCAACTCAAGAATCGTGTAGGAGTAAATACAGCTATCAGCATTGTTTATAACCAGTCAAAAATTAAGCTGTTCAGATAATTTTTGACTGGACAACTGCTGATATTGCTGTATTAACTCCTGCACGATTCTTTCGCAATGAGTTTGTCCCGGGCGCACATTTGGCGTGAAGTGTCCAGCTCTGAATGAACATAAATAATCAGAAAGTCCAAACATGACATCAGACAAATCAACAAGCCGAGCATTTACATTCGAAAGCACCTGTCATATTCGTATCGGTGTATCCTAACCTTTTGCAGACAACAGAATCCCTGAGGTCAGTCATAAACTTTCCACAGGAACTCCGGATAAAATTTGATTCATAAAAGCTGACTCCGTCTCATATACTTGTATATGGGATGGAGATTTTTTATGCACAGAAAAAACTTGGCAAAAAGAATAAACACGATGCTGACCATACTTCTGCTATTGCTGCTCATACCACTTTTCCTCACCATTTTTTGCCAGAAAATGCAGCTGGAAGAATTGCTGGGAAATGTAAACCGGACAGCGGAAACAGAGGAGGATGCGGACATGCTTTTTTGCATTGTCGCAAAGGAGATAAGCGCAGATGCACCGGAGGAATGTATCAAAGCCCAGTGTGTGATTGCCCGCACAAACCTTAATGCAGCAGAGGAGATGGGGACAGAACTTCCGGGGAGTATGACAATGGGCGAATTACAGGAGCTGTGGGGCGACTATTTTTCCGAGGCAGAAGGGAAGATAAGGGAGGCGATACAGGAGACAGACGGAGAGACGCTGCAGTACCGGAACCATTACATATATGCGGCATACCATGCAGTGAGTGCAGGAAATACGAGAAATATGGAAGAATTATATCCGGATTCGGATATGCCCTATCTTTCAGGTGTGGCATGTTATGAGGATGCACAGGCGCCGGATTATCTTTCGGTGCTGTATCTGGATCAGGAAATCACAATCGAAGAGAAGGATAGTGCCGGGTATGTCACAAAGGCACAGATGAATGGGAAATCCTACACAGGAGAGGAACTGCGCGGGGAACTTGGGTTGAAATCCGCGAATTTTACGGTGACAGAACTGGAGCCGGGCAAGGTTCGAATTGTAACGAAAGGACATGGACACGGATTTGGACTGAGCCAGTATACAGCACAGAAAATGGCTGAAAAAGGGGAGGATTACAGAAACATTTTACAGTATTTTTTTCCCGGCACAGAGCTGGAAAATGTGGAATGAAAAACGATTCCAATTACTGTGAATAAACCGTCTGAATGTGGCAACACTATTGTTAATAGCAGGAAATGTATTCTGCTAAATAAACAATGGACGGTGAAAAATATGAGAAAGAATCACGGGTGGGCAGCCTTCTGGCAGAAAAAACAGTATATCATTGCAGGCACGCTGGTAATCCTTGCAGCAGTCGGCATGACTGTTTTATATAGCAGAGGACAGGAACAGGAGAGAAAGCAGTTAGAACAGGAAATTGCAGCAGAGATGGACACGGAGAACCAGAATGTGGCAATGGAGGAAGAGACAGAGGCAGATCAGGTTGCTTCTATTTTAAAACCGCAGACACAGAGCACAGAGACAGCAGAGGTAGAAAAGGAGAGTGAGGAAGCAGACAGTGAACAGGAAGAGGTGGCACCGACAGGAAACACTTCCCAGGCACTCCATTTTGCTGCGGAAGATGGCATCTTATGGCCGATGGAAGGAAATGTGATCTTAGATTACAGCATGGACTCGACGGTGTATTTTGCGACGTTAGACCAGTACAAATACAATCCGGCGGTCATCATTGCCGGGGATGTCAACAGCAAAGTTTATGCGGTAGCAAAAGGAAAAATCCAGAGTATTGAGACAAATGAAGTGACAGGATGTACCGTGACAGAGGATTTGGGAGATGGGTATCTCGCAGTCTACGGACAGCTTAAGGAACCGGAGTTTGCAGTGGGAGACTATGTGGAGGCAGGTCATGTGATCGGTTATGTGACAGAACCGACAAAATATTATTCTGTTGAGGGCAGTAACCTGTATTTTGAACTTCGAAAAGATGGGGTACCGGTCGATCCGATCGAATTTTTTGAATAGCAAAAATTTCGCTAGCGTAAAATTTTACTCGGATAATAAAAATTAAAATTAGAGAACACCTAAC
>ERZ1034871.519-NODE-519-length-22503-cov-3.799403_pt1 | contig 22503 bp, 21 predicted proteins | sample MGYA00520631_ERZ1034871 | MGnify/ENA primary metagenome ERZ1034871 (study PRJEB33766, sample SAMN09781721) | gut metagenome | biome: gut microbiome | host: Homo sapiens | place: Madagascar | study: EMG produced TPA metagenomics assembly of the PRJNA485056 data set...
CGCCTCTGCGCTCATCCTTTCCGGCGGCCCGGCCTCCGTGTACGCGGATGACGCCCCCGACATGGACGAGAAGATCTTCTCCCTTGGCATTCCCGTCCTCGGCTTCTGCTATGGTCAGCAGATCATGTCCGTTAAGCTGGGCGGCGAGGTCGGCCACACCGAGAAGGGCGAGTACGGTCCCGCGACCATCACGCGCCAGGGCGCAAGCCGCATCCTGGACGGCACGCCGGACATCCAGACCGTGTGGATGAGCCATCGCGACGCCGTGTCGCGCGTGCCGGAGGGCTTCACCGTCACGTCGACCACCGACGTCTGCCCCGTCGCCTCCATGGAGGACGCCAGCCGCAACCTCTTTGCGACGCAGTTCCACCCCGAGGTGCGCCACACCGCATACGGCAAGACCATCCTGGAGAACTTCCTGTTTGGCGTCTGCGACCTCAAGCGCGACTGGACCATGGACAACATCATCGATGAGAAGGTCGCCGCGATCCGCGAGCAGGTGGGCGACAGGAAGGTCATCCTCGCGCTCTCCGGCGGCGTCGATTCCTCCGTCGTGGCCGCGCTCGTGCACCGCGCCATAGGCGACCAGCTCACCTGCGTGTTCGTGAACCACGGCATGCTCCGCAAGGGCGAGCCGGAAATGGTCGAGGAGGTCTTCCGCAAGCAGTTCAACGTGCCCCTGGTCCACGTGCACGCAGAGGAGCGCTATGCCAAGCTGCTCGCCGGCGTGACGGACCCGGAGCAGAAGCGCCGCCTCATCGGCACGGAGTTCTGGAAGGTGTTCTTCGACGAGGCCCAGAAGATCGGCGACGTCGAGATGCTGGCGCAGGGCACCATCTACCCGGACATCATCGAGTCCGGTGCGCGCAAGACCGGCGGCAAGGCCTCCACGATCAAGAGCCACCACAACCTGATCCCGTTCCCGGAGGGCGTGCACTTCGACCTCATCGAGCCGCTCGACCACTTCTTCAAGGACGAGGTCCGCGAGCTCGGTGTCAGCCTGGGCCTTCCCGCCAAGATGGTGTACCGCCAGCCGTTCCCCGGTCCTGGCCTTGCCATCCGCATCATCGGCGAGGTCACGCCCGAGAAGCTTGCCATCCTGAAGAACGCGGACGCCATCGTGCGAGAAGAGCTGGACGCCTACAACGAGCGCCTGTTCCAGGAGACCGGCGAGCGCAACAGCGAGCACAGCTGCTGGCAGTACTTCGCGGTCCTGCCCGACATCAGGAGCGTCGGCGTCATGGGCGACGAGCGCACGTACCAGCGCCCGGTCATCGTGCGTGCCGTTGAGTCATCCGACGCGATGACCGCGGACTGGGCGAAGCTGCCCTACGACGTGATCGGCCAGATCTCCAGCCGCATCGTCGACGAGGTCGACGGCGTGAACCGCGTGGTGTACGACGTGACGCCCAAGCCGCCAGCAACGATCGAGTGGGAATAATTCCACACAAAAGTGTGTTACCTATTAGAGGTGCCTTGCCGTATCGCAAGGCACCTTTTTTTATCGCAGGTTTCAGAATTTAGGCGCAAGCCATCGACAATACGCAATTGTTTAATCAGGGAAAACAATGCTTCTGCATATCGATTAAGTTCTATCGGCGCACCCCCTCAACATGGTTCTATACGACGGCGACCATGGTTTCCTCTCAGTCAAATTGCGGGATTGCCAGTTTTTCTCTGGTACCCAATTTGTACCCACCGGCCTTCACTGGTACCCACTTTGGTTATTTACCTGGTCTTTTGGTTATTCTTCTACCACTTCCGATGGCTCCCCCTATGAGAAGCGCGTTGATGCCAAGGGGCACGTGCTGAGCGATACGTGCATTGCGGATGAAGCGCCGCTCGAGGAGCTGCCCAAGGGGTGGGCGTGGGTGAGGCTATCGACGCTATTTACTAAGATGGGCTCAGGCAGCACTCCCGCTGGTGGTCGCAAGGTTTACCAAGATGAAGGACCGCTTCTAATAAGGTCCCAAAACGTTCACAACGAAGGGCTTAAACTCGAGGACGTCGCACATTTTGCATATTCATTGTTTAAAAAACGCGGCAGCCACGTTTTGCCAAACGACATACTGCTTAACATCACAGGTGCCTCAATAGGCCGCTGCGCGATTGTCCCCAATCCGTTTGAGGAAGCCGATGTAAACCAGCACGTACTAATCATGCGGCCTGTCGACAGCACTCTTAATCACTATCTTCATATTGCAATCGTTTCCCCTCTCATCCAGGCGGCAATAATGGTCGGGCAGGTCGGAGCAACAAAAGAAGGGTTGAGCGCCACTAAAGCATCCAACCTAATTGTTCCCGTCCCACCTCTCGCCGAGCAGTACCGCGTCGTCGAGCGCGTGAATCAGCTCATGCCCTTGGTCGAGGAGTACGGAAAGCTAGAGGATGACCGCGAGGCGTTGGACGCAGCTCTGCCCGAACGCCTGCGCAAGTCGGTGCTCCAGGTGGCGGTGCAAGGCAAGCTGGTACCGCAGGACCCGTCGAACGAGCCAGCGAGCACCCTGCTGGAGCGCATCCGCGGGCAGCGCCGTCAGATCATCGCCGAGAAGAAGATGAAGGCCCCCAAGGGCGGCGAGTCCGTCATCTTCCGCGGTTCCGATGGCCGCCGCTATGAGAAGAGAGTAGACGCCAAGGGCCGCGAGTCCGAACCCGTCTGCATAGAGGACGAGATCCCGTTCGAGATACCGGCGAGCTGGGAGTGGGCAAGGCTGGAAAGCGTCTGCAGTTTAATCAGGGGATCTGGTATAAAGCGCGCCGACGTTATGGCTGACGGTTTGCCGTGCGTCAGATACGGCGAGCTATACACAACCTACGAAACTTCAATAGTCGATGTGGCCTCTCTCACGAGTAAAGAGATATTCGATGTTTCAAAGAAGCTTGAGCCAGATGAGGTTCTCGTTACCCTTACGGGCGAAAACGATATTGACATAGGGCGTGCCGTTTACAATGCATCTGGAAGCGTCTTGGCATTCGGCGGCGACCTTCTTGCACTAAAAGGAAGAAAAGTTCGAGGGGATTATCTCGCAATGGCCATTAACTCAAGCGCCGTTGGCTCGCAAAGGACCAAAGCTTCGACAGGCAATATCATTGTTCACCTGTCAGCTGCGAAGGTTAGCCGTTTCCTCGTCCCTCTTCCACCCCTTGCCGAGCAAGCGTGCATTGTAGAACAATTTGAGACGTTGCTAAGCATTATCGCCTAGCTGTTTTCATAGCATCGTCGAAAGGATGATGCCATGAAAGCGTTTGCTCAGTACTTGCAGGAAAAAGGTTATGCAGAGAACACGATTAGCTCGTATACATTTGCGATTGACCAGCTAACCAATAGAGCTCAACCTCTTACGAACCAGTCGCTTCTTGCTCACAAGGAGTGGCTGGTTTCTTCGTTTGCGCCGAAGACCGCCAACAATCGCATCGGAGCGATAAATGCCTACTTGGATTTCATCGCATTTGACGGGATCAGGCTCAAAGGGGTTCGCATTCAGCAGAAGCCGTTTCTCGACAACGTTATAAGCAATGAGCAGTATTTCCAGATGAGAGACGGCTTGAAGCATGACGGCGATTGGTTCTGGTATTTCATCGTTCGGTTTCTCGTATGCACGGGCGCTCGTGTAGGCGAGCTAAGGCAATTCAGGGTTTGTCATGTTAACGCTGGTTACATGGATATTATTTCCAAAGGCCAGAAGCTCAGAAGAATATGGATTCCGCAGACCCTGCAACGCGAATGTGCCGCATGGAAAGACGGAGCGGTTTCAAGTGATTTGCTGTTTTCAGGCAAGAGCAACAAGGCCATTACTTCGCGGGGCATATCTCTCGGTTTAAAACGCATTGCACTACGCTATGGTATCGACCAAGATGTCGTATATCCGCATTCATTTCGACATCTGTTTGCAAAGAATTTCATTGCAAACAATCCAGACATCGCCCTCCTTGCTGACCTCATGGGGCACGAAAGCATAGAGACAACCAGAATCTATCTGCGGCGCACTGCCGACGAGCAGCGTGCCGCAGTCGACAAAGCTATTGATTGGTGATTTGCGACAGCACCGCTTCAAGTTGAGTAACGATGCGGCACTGTTCAGCAAGGGGCGGGATGGGTATTAAATAGTTCTTGACCGTCTCCTGTGCAAGTTCCTTCTGTTTCGTGCTGCCACTGGCCTGATCCTCGATGACCGACTGAACCGACGGCCCAGCGAAATATGCGAAGGCGAACCGATAATTGAGCCAATCTTCACGCGTTCTAATCACGGTTACATGACTATCCGCAACGGCCCAGCCGTACTCGTTCTTCGACGAATCGTAGATCGCCATCCTGCCCAGAGTGCCAAGACCAGTCGAGTTCCAAAGGAGATCTCCATCTCTGAGAATGCGTTCATTTCCATACTTGCATACCGTTTCGGGATCGATGAACTTTGCCTTCTCAAGCGAGAAACCGCTCCACTGATTGCATTTCTGGGCAACCACTGGGTGTTTCTTGACTGTAGAGTATCTCGGCGACTTGCCTCGCTGAATGTACGTGGTAACGCTTTCCAGCCGCGCCCACTCCCAGCCCTCTGGGATCTCGAACGGGACCTCGTCTTCGATGCAGGCGGGCTCGGACTCGCGGCCCTTGGCGTCTACTCTCTTCTCATAGCGGCGGCCATCGGAACCGGTGAAGATGACCGACTCGCCACCTTTGGTCGCTTTCATCTTCTTCTCGGCGGCGAGCTGACGGCGCTGCTCGCGGATGCGCTCCAGCAGGACGCTCGCGGGCTCGTCGCCAGGGTCCTGGGACACGAGCTTGCCCTGCACCGCCATCTGCAGCACGGACTTGCGCAAGCGGCCGGGCAATGTGGCGTCGAGCTCCTCGCGGGCGTCCTCGAGCTTCCCGTACTCCCCGACCAGGGGCATGAGCTCGTTTACACGCTCGACGATGCGGCGCTGCTCGGCCAAAGGCGGAATGGGGATCAAATAGCTCTTGACCGTCTCCTGTGCAAGCTCCTTTTGCTTCGTACTGCCACTGGCTTGGTCTTCGATAACCAACTGAACCGTTGGGCCTGCAAAATAAGCGAAGGCAAACCGATAATCGAGCCAATCTTTGCATGTCCTAATCACGGTTACATGACTGTCAGCAACGGCCCAGCCGTACTCGTTCTTCGACGAATCGTAGATTGCCATTCTGCCCAACGTGCCGAGGCCCGTCGAATTCCAGAGGAGGTCACCATCTTTGAGAATGCGCTCATCTCCATACTTGCATACCGTTTCGGGGTCTACGAACTTCGCCTTTTCGAGCGAAAAGCCGCTCCATTGGTTGCATTTCTGGGCGACTACAGGATATTTCTCGATAACCGAATATTTTGGGGATTTGCCTCGCTGAATATACGTGGCAACGCTTTCCAGTCTTACCCATTCCCAGCTATCAGGAATCTCAAACGGCACCTCGTCCGCTATGCATTCATCGCTCAGCACACGCCCCTTGGCGTTCACGCGCTTCTCATAGGGGGAGCCATCGGAAACGGTGTAGATGATGCTCTCGCCACCCTTGGGGAACTTTGCTTTCCCTTCTGCTATAAGCCTATGCTTCTCTTCACGAATCCGCTCAAGCAGCACGGTTGCAGGCTCGTCCGAGGGGTCTTGCGGCACGAGCTTGCCTTCGACCGCCATCTGCAGAATCGAGTTCTTCAGGTCTTTTGCCTTCATCTACGCCTCGATTCCGAGGATCTCGCAGATCTGAGCAAGCTTGCTGTCGATCTCGGCATCGAGAGCGGCGCGTCGAGCGCGGTAATCGCGAATCAATTCGTCAGGAGGCAAAATCTCCTCCTCCTCGTGCGGGTAACCGCACAAATCGAAGTTGAAGCTTCCCGCCTGCAACTCCTCGACCGTATAAAGCTTCGCCTTGGGATTGCCATCTTCTTCTATCTCCTCGCGACTCGCCCACCAGCTGCGAACGTTGTTGAAGTGCTCGGGCTTGATCGGCTTGGTTTTCGAAAAATGCTTATAGCCGTCGGGCATGTCCATGCGATAGAACCACACGCCCTCCGATTTCTTAGCGTGATCGAAGAAGAGGTTGGTGGTGATGGGGGTATAGGGCGCAAAGACGCTCTGCGGCATGCGCACGACGGTATGCAGGTTGAATTCCTCGATGAGACGGCGCTTGATTTCTATTTTCGCCGCATCCTGACCAAACAAGAAACCGTCGGGGATGATGACCGCCGCGCGACCGTTTTTCTTGAGTCGATACAGGATGAGCGCAAGGAACAAATCGGCCGTTTCCGAGCTGCGAAGGGCCGTTGGAAAGTTGTTCTGAATCGACGTTTTCTCGGATCCGCCGTACGGTGGGTTCATGAGCACCACGTCGAACTGACCACCTTCTTTGTGGCGATAATCACGAACGTCATGTTCGAGCGAGTTGTCGTGAAAGACCTGCGGGTTATCGATATCGTGCAGCAGCATGTTGGTGATGCACAGCAGATACGGCAGCTGCTTCTTCTCGATGCCGTAGATCGACTTCGAGTAGAGCTCTTGATCTGCAGGCGTTTTCACCTGCTTCGCGAGCAGCTTCAATGCGCTGGTGAGGAACCCGCCCGTTCCGCACGCAAAGTCGGCGACGGACTCTCCGAGCTTGGGATCGAGCATCTCCGCCATGAAGTCAGTGACGGCGCGAGGCGTGTAAAACTCGCCCGCGTTACCTGCGGATTGCAGGTCTTTCAGGATGGTCTCGTAAATCTCGCCGAACGCATGACGCTCCTTGTATTCGGTGAAATCTACGGCGTCGTCAATCGCGTTGACCACCTGGCGAAGCAGGATGCCGTCCTTCATGTAGTTGTTGGCGTCGGTGAATGCCGCCTTCACGACCACTTGGCGCAGCGGCGCATCCCGAGCAAGTTCAAGGCCCGCCAGCGTTTTGAAGAGATTGTTGTTGATGAAGTCAAGAAGCTCGTCGCCGGTTAGGGCGTTGCCATCTTTCGCATCAGGCGCCCAGCTGTGCCAGCGCAGGCGATCGGGAATGATCGATTTGTACGAATCGTCGTGGAATTCCCATTCCTCTTCCTTCGCATCGTAGATTTTCAGGAAGAACAGCCATGTCATCTGTTCGATTCGCTGAGCGTCGCCGTTGATGCCCGCATCGTTGCGCATGATGTTCTGGAGTGTTTTGACAAGGGATCCCAAAGCCATGCTTTATAAGCCTTCCTAAGCCGAATAGAGCGCATTTTCCAACGTTTGCGCAGCGTACATAAACTCTTTCTTGCCCCCGAACGCTTTGCATATCTTCATGGGGCTTCCGAAGCGCCTGAACTCCTCAAGGTCGAGAATCCTGGTGTCGTCCAAGTCTACAAGGTTCGAGGTGGCGTATTTGTCGAGAAGCGCCTCGAGCACATCGCGTGCAAGGCCGGTGTATTCGTACAGATACCCCTTCTTCTTCACATTGCTGGCCCTCTCGCTCCTCGTAAGCGGTTTCTGGTCGTAGGCGATATGGCAGATAAGGTCGAAGTCGCTCATCTGGTCTTGACCGGACTCCTTACGAAGCTCGTCGAGGAACACCCCGCGATCCCTCAGTTCATCGATGATCGCCTGCTTGCGGTCCTCGGCATTCCAAACGACAAGGAAATGGTCTAGCGTGTCGTATTCGCCGCGAATGTTCTTCCGCGTATAATCCTTGAGGCTTTCCGTGACGAGTTCGCCGGAAACCGAATAGTACTCGACACGTTCGGAGGCGATTTCGACGGGAACGCCATGGACATAGTATTTGACGTGCTTGCCGTCGATGTCCATCTCGCTGCCGTCCAGCACGTTATCGGGGTCGGGTAGAGGCGAAACGTCGGGAGGGCTGTCGGGTTCGTCGGCATCGGGCGCCATGGGACCGTCGGGTGCGGGCTCGAACACCTGCACCGGCTCGCCATCGAACGCCGGGTCGGCGAACATGCGCGACGCATCGCGGAAGTCGAGGATGGTGAAGTAGAGCTTGCCGTACGGCTCGCAGATGCGGGTGCCGCGCCCGACGATCTGCTTGAACTCCGTCATTCCCTGCTCGCCGTAAACGTTGTCCAGCACGACGAGCTTGCACGTCTTGCAGTTCACGCCCGTGGTGAGCAGCTTCGACGTCGTGACGATCGTCGGGTATTTCTCATCGGGGTCGATGAACTCGTCGAGCTTCGCCTTGCCTTCTTTCGAGTCGCCGGTGATGCGCATGATATACGTGGGGTGCTCTTTGACGATGTCGCTATTCTCGTTGACTAAAGCCTCGCGCATTCGTTCCGCATGGTCGATATCGACGCAAAAGACGATGGTCTTCGAATATCTGTCCGTCTCCTTGAGGAACTGGGTGATCTTGCTCGCCACAACCTCCGTCCGCTCCTTGATGACGAGCTCTCGGTCGAAATCCTGTTTCTCGTAAACGCGGTCGTTTATTAGTTCGCCGTTGTCGTCAATAGTACCGGCTTGGGGACGCCAGCCATAGACGTCGACGTTCGGCTTCACGCGAACAACCTGATACGGGGCAAGGAAGCCGTCCTCGATTCCCTGCTTTAACGAATACGTGTACACAGGTTCACCAAAGTAATCGATGTTCGACACATCCTTCGTTTCCTTCGGCGTGGCCGTCATGCCGATTTGCACGGCGGAGCTAAAGTACTCGAGAATCTTGCGCCAAGCGGAATCATCGGCAGCGCTGCCGCGATGACATTCGTCGACGATGATGAGGTCGAAGAACTCGGGACTGAATTCCCTGAATATCTCCTCCCCGTCGGTGCCAACGAGCTGTTGGTAGAGCGCGAAGTAGATTTCGTACGCCGGATCGAGCTTGCGATGCTCCACCTTTGTGATCACCTTGCGGAGCGGCTTGAAGTCGCCGTCTATGGTCTGGTCGACCAGGATGTTCCTATCGGCAAGATAGAGGACTTTTCTTGCCATGCCCGCTTCGCGCAGACGATGCACAATCTGGAAGGCCGTATACGTTTTACCTGTGCCCGTGGCCATGACAAGGAGAACCCTGTCTTTGCCGTTCGCCACGGCCTCAACGGTTCTGTTGACGGCGTTTCGCTGATAATAGCGGGGCGAGTTACCACCGTGCTCGTAGTAGTAAGGCGAAGTGACAATCTCTTCCGCCTTTTGCGTTGCAATGCCCTTCGAGGCGCGGTAGCGACCCCACAGCTCTTCGGGGGTCGGGAACTCATCCACGGCCAGACGGCGGACTTTGCCAGTGGTGAAATCATGCTCGGCGAATCCTTTGCCGTTCGAGCTGTAAGCGAACGGCACATCCAAGGCGATTGCGTAATCCATTGCCTGCTGCAGACCAGCTTCGACCGTGTGCTCCGAATCTTTAGCCTCGACGATAGCAATTGGCATGTCCCGCTTGTACATGAGCAGGTAGTCGGCCTTCTTAGGCTTCTTTCGAGTGTGGAGCCCTTTACGAACAACTATCTCGCCATCGGTGAAATAGTATTCAGTGAATATCTGCCTGTCAGCATCCCATTTTCTTTTGAGCGCTGGGTCAATCAGTTTCAGGCGCACATCTGATTCGTTCACTTCGCAGCCCTCCTTACTACCTCTTCAGCTAACAATGCCGAGATGAATGCGCTTGCGGACACGCAATCTCGCTTGGCCATTTCGGTCACGGCGCGCTTAAGGTCGGGAGTGACGGCGAAGATGATTCGATCGGTCTTCTTGCCATTCAGAAGTTCTTGCCTGAGCTCGGTTTCGTCCATTGCCTGTCCTTTGGATGCTCGGGTTCCGATGCGACCGTTTTGTTGCATCACTGTTATATAAGTTTAGCATAGCAACGACTTTGACCTGCGGAGTTGCGAAAACGTAGTCGCATTTCGATGTTTACGGCAACAGCGTAAACGCGGTGATTAAAAGATATTTTCGCACATGACCAGCTCAAAACCGTGGCAGGCTTGCCTGCCAGCGCACCCGCCGTAGGCGGAACCCTTATCCTGCATCAGCACCTCCAGGGGCTGCTATATCCCATACGCCCGACCGGCGCGGAGGTTGAAAACGGGGACTCCCAAGGGCACGCCCTTGAGCGCGATGGGGTCAGGGGAAGCGGCGCGAGCTTCCCCTGACCGCCTTGCCAGCCTTTAACGATGAGGCCAAGAAGATGCAGAGCACGAAAAAGGCCCGCCGAAGCGGGCCTGCCCAGAAAGGGCTGCAAAGGAGGCTAAGCCTCTCCCAGGGCGTTGATATGATGTCGAATCATGGCCTTCCCGCCATCGAAGATCACGAGGGCGACCTCGTCGAAGCGAATTCGACTGTCGGGAATCGGCTCACCTTGCCGCTCGAACCAGGCGATGGCATCGGCTTCCGCCTCCTTCCGGTCCATGACCTCAGCGGGAAACCCCTTCTCGTTCGCCTCCCTGGCGACGACTCTCGCGAAAACGATGTCGCCGTCATCTACGGCCACCAAGCTGATGCATTCGCCCGACAGCCTGCCGATGATTCGATAGCTCTTGCGCTCCAAAAGCAGCGCCGCCATCTCGATCGCCCTCTGCTTGAGCTCATCTGCGTTGTTCATGATGCCTGCCTCCTTAGGCTTCGGGGCCCGCCTTTCGAGCCCTGTGCCCTGCGCGGCGCTCGTCGGAAAGCGGATGCGCAAGGAACCAAGCGAAACCGCAAGGCTTGAGTTTTCACGGTTCTGCGAAGCGGGTTCGTGAAAAGTTTTCGCGCCTTGCGCGGCCGCGACGACGTGCGACCCTGCAGGGCGTCAGGGAACGCAAGGCGCGACCCGAATCAGGTGGCGGCGGCAGTCCCGGCAACGTAGCTCACAAGAAGCGCGGGTCAGACGCCTCGGCGATTGCCTGGGCGATGTCGACTTCGGCTTCCGCGGCGTCGCCAATGCGCCATGTCTTGGCAGGTTCGGAGTTCTTGGCCTCGCGGTTCGGAGCAAGGCTTGCGCGCGTTGCGGCGTCCGGTTCCCTGCCGCCAAGGCCGATGGCGTCGCCCGCGTACGTCTTCGAGACCGGCAGGGAACTGCACGCGTAGGCCTGCCCGCCTTTGATGACGAGGTGCCCGGTCCGCCAATCCCATTTGGCAAGGTCCTCAGGGCGGAAGAGCTTCGCCTCGTGATAGCTTACGGAAGTGCTGCTGCCTCCCCCGTTGGCCGACTTGCTGATCGAGCGCGTCTTCGTCTCCACCGTGTAACAGCCGAGCTGGTCCGAGTAATGCTTGCAGGTCCTTGCGTCGTTGGCGGCCAGGAACAACGTGGTGTCGAGGTTGTTGAAGATGCCGGGCGCGTCCTCGCGGTACGTCGCCTCAACCTGCGAGCGGTCCTGGCACACGAACACAAGGTGCATCCCGAGCGAGCGCACGATGCTCACAGCCTTCTGAAGCCCAGGGATCTTGGGAAGCTGCGGGAATTCCTCGAGAATCCAGTACACGGGACGGTCCAGCGTCCCGCCGCAGCGCCGCTCGGCGAGGCGGCGCAAGCCGTCCATGGTCTGCGAGACGAACGCCGCCACCAGGGCGTCGTACGCGGTCGACGAGCTGTTGAACCTGATATAGAGGGCCACCTTGCCGCCGAGGAAGTCTTCGGCCGAGAAGTCGCTCCTCGCGAGCATGGGGCTCACGGCGGGGTCGGCGTAGACGTTGAGCACGGCGGCGAGGTTCACGCGGAATCCGCCGTACGTCTCGGCCGGTGCGTAGGCGACGTGCTCGAGCGAGAGCCTGGCCGACGAACCCGCGGGGAGATTCTCGGCTATCCGCTGCAGCCGCTCCTGATCCATCGCGGCAATGGCCGCAACGGTTGACAGGTTGCGCGCGTCGTCCGGCACGTCGGGGCTCTGCGCCACGTAGGCGGCAACGCCTGAGAACAATATGCGCGCCGCCTGGGTCCATATTGCCGTGGTCTCTCGCCGTTCGAGCACGAGCGTATCGGCCAGAATGCGCACTTCGCCGGGCAGCTCGGAGGGGTGCCTGCCGTTGAGACCTTTCGCACAGTCGATTGCGGGCTGCAGCGGCAGCCACCCGTCGCTTCGCGCAGCGTCGGAGAAGTCGATGCACACGCGCATGTAGCCATGCCCCTCGGCGTAAGCCCCGGTGAGGTCGTGCAGTTCGCCCTTGGGGTCGAGGGCGATGAACGAGAAATCGGAATTCACAAGGTTGATCAAGGAGGGCGCGAGGCAGCTGGACGTCTTGCCCGCGCCGGTGCCGCCGATTACGAGCGCGTGCCTGATATCGTCGACGAGCAAGCGCTTCCCATCAGGGCCCACGCCGCCAACGACGAGCCCCGGCGAGGCCTTATCGGCATCGCACATGCCGAACTCGCGCTTCAGGGCGATGGGGCGCGACTCCAGGCGGCTCGACCCGTACGACCTGTTCGGCGACGGCTTCTCGCCAAGCCATGCGCCGCTGTGGAAGGCGCGGTAGCTATGCGCGGCGAGCGCAACCGCTGCCGTTACCGCAACGACGGTCGCCACGGCAAGGACGCTCGCCTCGTCCGGCAACTCAGCCTTCTGCCCCGCCGCATGTGTAAACGTCTTCAGAAGCTGCGCGATTGTCGGTGAAAGGACATCGCCTGCGAGCGACGGGTAGAGAAGCCTGGTTGCGAAATACGCGAAGGCTTCGAAGATGGTTGCGTAGAGAAGGAACTCCGCGAAAGGGCGCGGAAGCTTGTTGAAGCTTTTCTGTCTTGGCACGACCGTTTCTCCTTACAGTTTTGGGACGGGGACGCGGATTGGTATTTGCTTCTCAATCAGAGATCCGGGCGCGCGGGTGCCGATAAGGCGCTCGGCGTGCGCGATCGCCGCGCCCAGCGCGCGGGCAGCCAAGGCAAGGGTTTTCTGGCCGACCTCGTCGCCGTAGTCGCCTTTGCCGCCATCGGAAAGAGCCTGCCTTGCCAGCACCGCAGCGCCCTTTGCGTTCGCCGAAAGCGACGATTGCACGGCATCGGCCTCCCTGCCGACGCTCGGCAGCCTGCGCAGCACGTTCTTGCCAAGAGGCGTGCCGGCGCATGCATCAGCACGCAGGGCGCTTGAGAGGCTTTTCATCTCATCGTCATCGAGGCAGCTGAAAACCTCTTCGGCAAGCTGCCAGGCGCGCTTGCGTGCGGGCGGCCCCAATTCCATCCAAGCCTCCAGCCCGACCTCAGGCTTGGCGGCGACGGCGGCGCTTTCGGCGTTCCCGACATTGGAGATGAGCGCGTTTCCAAGCCTCGTTTTCAAATCGGCCTCCGCCGCCGAGACGTAGGTCTCGAGCTCCGCCCCTTCGAGCCCTTTCAGCTCGGCGTAGCCCAGCACGGCCTTCTCGTAGCTGGCGCGCAGCTCCTGCATACGCTGATCGGCTTCGACGGATTGCCGCACTGCGGCATCCACTTCGGAGACTGCTTCCCGATGGAACTTTGCCAGCTTCGCGTATTTCAGCGAGCCTTCGTTCGGCAGCGCCTCGACCACGGCTTTCCGCTGGGCATCGTCAAGCCCTATGCCCCTCATTCGCGCCACGAGTTCGTCTCTTGCCTGGGTACGTTGCAAGCTGAGCTCGTCTCGCTGGGGCTTCAAAACGGCGGCGCGCAGGGCGTCGTTCGCCCGGCGCATCTTCTGCTTGGGAAGCAGGCTGTTGAAATCTCCCGTTTCGTCCCATGTGAAGACGTGGCAGTGCAGGTTGTTCTCTTGGTTGACGTGGTAGGCCGCAACCCAACGGATGTTCTGTGGCTCCATGACCCCAAGGGACTCCACATACCTCGGCCACTGGCTTCGCAGCAGTCGCTCCCAATCCTGTTTTGTCGTGAGACCGAGCCCCTCGGCGTCCTCGCGGCGCACGGTCACCACGCTGGTCACTATCGCCGATTCCGTGTTTTTGAGCTCGCGCTGGATCCCCGCACGCTCCGGCACGCCCCGGGCGTCGAACAGCGCGTGGCCCTGATTGGGCTCGGGAACGGAACCGGGTCTGTAGCTGATGTATCCGAGCTTCGCCATTCGCGCGTTCTCACGCTCGATGCGCAAGTCGTCGTCGCTTTTCATGGCGACCGCGCCGGGCCTGTTCGCGATGTAAAGAAGCCGACTTCCGCCAATCGCGCCGTGGCCTGCGGAGCCCGAGAGCATGACTCGGTGATTCACCACGATCTTCGAGCCCGGCACGGCTAGCCTTCTCGCTTGACGTCGGCGTACGCGCGGCCGGCCTGCAACTCGCCGCCCCGCTTTGCATAGAAGGCCCAGAGCTCCTCCGCGGGAACGTCCTTCCAAGCGGGGATGATGGCGCGGGAGACGTCGTTGAGCATGGCCGCCACCTGCAGGCTAGCCTTCGTCCCGCGGCTGCAGACGCGTGCCACGCGCTCCTCCAGCACATCGTTGCGGCTGTCCATGTCCTCGCGCAAAATGTTGAATTCCGCTTCTATTACATCGCGCACCAGCTTGCCCACCGGAGTTGCGAACACGCTGAGAGACTCGCAGGCCAGGCCCTTCTCCAACAGGTCGCGCACGGCGTCGCTCTCTTTCATCCCGGCCGATGCGGCGTACGAGGTTATGCGCTTGTCGAGCACCGGGTCGATGCGCAGGCTGCGAACCTTCTTCTTCGTTGCCATTGATTGCTCCTTGATACGAAAAACGGGCGCGGGCCATAGTCCGCGCCCGTATGCCTAGCCTTCCTGACCGTCCGTGACCCAATACTCTGCGTAACCGGCCAGATCGAAATACCCAGGCTCGGGGGCCTTGCGCCACTCGTCGACGTTGGCGTACCCGCCCTTGCCGTCGGGAACGGGTTCTACTTTTTGCTTCAGGATCTCGCGATATTCTGGCCACGCCTTCGCGATCTCCTCATCGATCCGGTCCAAATCGGGGTCGCGGCGAAGCTCGTTGACATCTTTGCCGACGAGGAAGTACGCGAATCGCGGCGTTCCCTCAGGCGCGTTGCGCACGCTCACCGCACAAACCGACTGGGCTTGCGTCGCCTTGTCGGGGTTGACGACGATCCATTCGCCTTCCTTGAGCTGAACCGTACGACCGTCGGCGATCACGTGATAATCTACATGCTTGACGTTGCTCATGGTTTTGCCTTTCTTCCATGGTTGATTGATTCGATGACGGCAAGTGACGGGAATGACGGCACACACGCACCAGGCACAACCGTCACTTGCCGTTTGCCTTTAGCTGGTTTGGATACGGCGATGACGGCGCACCTCTGTGCCGGATTCCCGTCATCGCCGTCATTTGCCGTCACGGCAGCAGCGAAAGCTCGATGCTTCGGCTGCTGCCGGTGCGGCTCCGGCCGAACGACACACCCTGCTGGCAAAGCCATTCGTTGTGCTGCGCCAACTGCTTGCCCAGCACTGCAGGGCTGACGCCGTCGATGCCGACGGCCTCGATTAGCTCGCTGGCGGTTCCGGACCAACGGCAAATCCCATTGGCCAGCCAGCCGACGATGGCCTTCACTGCATCGGGGACACCCGCCTCATAGGCCTCGGCCTCGGTGAGCTGCTCGACGAACTCCCAACGCATGCCATCGCGGCGGAGCACGAGTTCGGCGTACTCGACGTCACGCCCCGTGACCGAGAGCCTGCAGTCCGAGGAGCTGCGCTTCTCCTTCTGCATCACCATCATGCCGTCGACCGCGCCGCTGATCGCAGTGGTGCCGCTTATGTCCATGAACTGGTCGCTGGCGCTTTCCGCTTTCCGCAGGTGGTGCACGATCATCACGCAGACGTCGTGGCGGTCGGCGAACGACTTGAACTGCCGCAGGTCAGCGTAGTCGTTGGCGTAGCTATAGTCGCCGGAGTTGCCGCGCGCCACTTGGAGCGTATCCACGACAAACAGCTTTGTGCCGGGATAATCGAGCAAAAGCCCCTCCAGCTGTCCGATGAGGCCCTCTGCGAGCGTGGCCGCCTGCGGCACCAGGCGGAAATCATCCACGCTCTCGTCGGCGAGAGACCACAAGCGATGCTGCAAGCGGTACTTGGTGTCCTCCAGGCAAAGATAGATCGCACCCGCCTGCACCGTGGCCTTCTCAAGGAACGGCTGGCCCATCGCCACGCTTTGGCAGAGCTGCAGGCAGAGGATAGACTTCCCGAACTTCGGGGGCGAGCAGAGCAGATTGGTGGAGCTCGTGGGCAGAAGCCCTTCCACCAGCCACACGGGCGGCTTCAGCACCTCTTCCATGAGCTCTTGTGCCCCAATGGATTCCAGCTTAGGAAGCATAGCGATCACCACCTTCCACGTTCTGTGAGACGCGGCAAACGCACCAGCGGCCGCGATAGTCACGGGCCATGGTGAAGCCCATCGCCCCGCAGAAGGCGTCGAGCTTGTCCTCCAGGCCGAACAGGTAGCTAAGGAGCTCGCCTTCGTCTGGCCAGTGATCGAAACCGTGACGGGCAAGCAGGCGCTTCTGCTCCTCCAAGCTGTGAAAGTAGCTAGTCTCCATGGTCCGCCCCCTCGATTGCGGGGCGGCGATGCGCTATCATGCGCTTCGGCGCGGGGGCCGGCGCGTCTTTTCCAGGGACGAGCGCCGGTTCCTGCTGCTGGGTTGCCTGTTCCATAGGCATCATTTCCTTTCTGCTAGCGCCGAACCATCGTCTTGACGGCGGCGTCTTCCTTTTCTACATCCGCGATTTCGGGCTCGACGCCCAAGGCGGCGAAGGTATTCGCCAGAATCTCGAGCGTCGCTTCGAGTTCAGGGCTCACACCCGTCCCGTCGCGGATGCGGCGCAGCTCGCGATAGGCCGCGTCCATGTGCTCGCGCAGCGCCTTCTGCAGGCGGCTGCTGGGCACGACCGTCACCTTGCGGTTGAGCAGGCGCGCGGTGATGTAGTCCTGCTTGGTCATGCCGCTCATGGCTACCTGTGCGTCGATGAGCTGCGCCTCCTCGGGCGAGACCCGGAACGCGACGGTGACGCTGCGACGGCGACCGTGCTGGTCAAGGTTCACCTCGCTCATGTCGTTCACCTCCCTTCCAGGTTCTCGAGGGCCCTCGCCATATCAGCCTGAACGTTCGGGAACAGGTCGGCGTAACGATAAGTGATGTCCACGGCCTCGTGTCCCATGCGGTCTGCAATGGCCAACGCGCTGAATCCGAGGTCGATGAGCAGCGAAACGTGGCTACGTCGGATGTCGTGGATACGGATGACCTTCACGCCCGAAGCCGCACAACCGCGGCGCATCTCGCGGTAGAAGTAGCTTTTCGTGACTTTGAACATGCGCTCATCCAGCTGTATGTCTTCAAGGGCGATGAATTCCTTAACCTCGTCGATAACGAAATCAGGCACGGCTATCGTACGTATAGACTTCGCGGTTTTAGGATCGGTGATGACATCTTCGCCGTGAATCCGCTGATAAGAGCGGGTTATGCGCAGCATGTTCTTGCTGAAGTCGAAGTCGCTCGGCATCAGCGCCAGAAGCTCGCCTTCACGGATGCCGGTGAAGTACAGCAATTCGAACGCCGTAAAAGACAAGGGCTTGTCCATAACGGCGTCGGCGAACCTCAGGTACTCATCTTTAGTCCAAAAGTCAACGTTCAGAGGTTTCGCCTTCTTGACCTTATCGACCTTGGCGTATGGGCTCTTCACCAGACCGTAGTACTTTACGGCGTGGTTCAGAATAGCGCTAAGCTGATTCGCAACGGTACGAATGTAGGTCTTGCTGTAAGGTTTTCTCGTGCTTGGAATCACCGCCTTGGCCAGATGATTCTGCCAGGCAATGACGTCTTGCGCTGTTATCTCATCGAGCTTCTTCTGACCGAAAAACGGCAGAATCTTGTTCTCGATGATGGCCCGCTTTGTTAGCCATGTGTTCAGCTTGACCTGCGGCTTTTTATCGGCCTCGTAGACCTCAACGAAATCCGCAAACGTCATCTGAGGTGAACCTTCGGCCTTCAGGAGGCATTCGCGCTCCCACTTCTTTGCCTCAGCTTTAGTTGCAAAGCCACGCTTATGCTTTTTGCGACGCTCTCCGAAGCAGTCACGGTACCAGCACTGAACCTCCCAAGTGCCGTTAACCGACTTCAACACCGCCATCGCGCTTCGCACCGCCCTTCTCGGGCTGAGTGAAGTAAGCGGTCTCCAGATACTCCAGATTGACGCGACCGGGGATGACTCGTGCACCAGCGGCGACAAGCTCGCTGTTTAGCGAACGAATTATTCGATAGGCAGTCGGCTTAGATACGTCTAGTTTTGCGGCAACGTAATCTGCACCGACAAGCCTGCTGGTAGCCTCCATGCTCTCTCCTTCCGCTAATACCTACAGATAAGTCAGACACTTTCAACGTCTGCTAACAGAGTAACACACTTTTGGCGTGTTTCAATAGGGTGGTACAGAATTGAACGGAAAGACGAAAAAAGCTATTATTTCAGCTCGATACAATTTGCAGCAATCTATGTCACCTGCCGACACGCGAGCGCAGAGAGGAAACAGAATGAGTTTGTGGGATTTCGCCCAAGACATGATTGGTGATTTTTCTCATTCGCTTGCTAAAAAGCGATGGCAATCGCGCCTCATCTCGGCGAAGCTTCGCGATTTAAGGTCCAGGATGCACTTAACTCAGGCGGAAGTCGCCAAACGTGCGGGAATCAGCGAATCGGCGGTGCAGAACTATGAGCTTATGCGCTCGACGCCCAAAGATGCACATCTTGAAGCATTGGCGAAAGCGCTCGACATACGACCTGAGGCTCTTCGAATCTACGACATCGATTTCATGCCCGCGAACGCACTGATTCAGCTGGGTGATGTTTACGGCCTCAAACCCCATTCTTCCGACAAGAGATTTGCCTACCTAACAGCCAACAACGAGTTCATGAGTTGCTTTCTGAGGAAATGGTCAACGCAATACATAAGCTATAAAAACGGCGATATCGAGGCTTTTCACTACGAGCAATGGAAAGACCAGTTCGCTCAAGACTACGACCCTGCAGACTTCCCGTTAAGATACGAACAAGTTGAATACGATTGGCTTTCTATTGAACCATGGAGCAACGTACAGTTCGCCTCAGCTCTTCGACGTCTTCGTGAGAAAAAGGGCTATACGCAGGAGGACCTCGCAAATGTTACGGGAATAACCAAATCTGCGATCAGAAGCTACGAGCAGAAGAAGCGCCTGCCGAAAACCTCGCAGCTAGCAGTGCTATCCCTTGCGCTCGATGTGACCGAAGGCGCTTTGACATTCTTCGACTTCGGCTCCCCTGTCCAAGCTGCACATGCACTGTTTCAGATTGCAAACACCTATGCGCTTATACCCGACGTGCTCGAAAGCGGAGAGGCGGTGCTTCGCACGGTGCGGCCGGGTCTCGAACAGATAATCGATCAGTGGGCCGACGAACTCGCAGCCATCAGCACCGGAACCGCCGAGCTCGATTACCAGAGCTGGAAAGACGTCTACAACCCTGAGGCCGATTATGAACATGGCGATTTCAGGAACTTGTACGCAGGTCGATCCCGTTACGAATACGTGACCATTGACAAAGGCGAAGGCAAGGACGGCAACATGATTATCGGAACCGACAGGTGCAGCCAATACGACCCTTACGACTATCAGTATAAAAACGGTTTCCTTCGTGCATGATTCAGCAGCCCCGCGCGAAAAGCCCTTGCTATCTAAGCTAAAACATGAGATATTGAAGCTGGTCTTTTCGAAAGAAAGGGCTTCCAGGAGCCGGGGGTTGTCCCCCGGCATTTTTTATCTCGCAAGGAGAGCCCATGCTCGAAATCAGCCTGTTCGCCGACGAGTCGGGCGAGAGCGGAACAGAATCGAAATACTACCTGCTGACGCTCGTGTTCCATGAACAGAACGCCAGTATCTCGCAGCCGATCAGCATCTACGAAAACGACTTGCGGGCGAAGGGCCTTCCTAACATCCCGCTGCACGCCTGCCCGCTCATGAACGGGCACGACGATTACGAGGGCATGGACATCCAGGACAGGAAGCGTCTACTGCAAGCGTTCTTCACCATGCTCCAGCACCTGCCCATCAAGTACCATACGTTTTCGTACAGGAAAGACGAGTTCCCCAACAGCGCCGCTCTTGGAGCGAGGATCAGGCGTGACATCGTGAACCTTATCTTCGACAACCTTAGCTACCTACAAGGATTCGACAAGGTAAAGGTCTACTACGACGACGGTCAGTATGTCGTGACCAAGGCCCTACACGACGCAGTGGAGTACGCCTTGTCAACAAACGCTGTCATGTACAAAGACGGCAGCCCCAAAGATTACCGGCTTGCCCAAGCGGCCGACCTCATCTGCACGATCGAGCTCACTGCCTTGCAATTCGAAGCAAAAGAAGCCACCAAAACCGATGACCGGTTCTTCGGTGCGCATAGCAGTTTCAAGAAAAACTGGCTCAAGAAAATCCGCAAGAAGCTGCTGTAGTCGACTCGCTCGAGGCTCCACCATCCATGCTGGGTACATTTTGGGTACCAGAAAAACGTGCGCAGATGAGACGAAGCCGCAATTCCTGATACAAAGAACCACGTCAGCCCGCCGATGATAGAAAAGTTCTTATTGAGTGGGAGTAGGCTGATAGGGTTCTGACCTGCACTTTTGAGTGCCGTACTGTGCCGCTGAGTTTCGTTTCGTACGAGAGTCATGGCAAAGCCGCCAGCGACAGCGGTGAGTAAATGCGATAATCTGGCCTCCGTTCCCGCGTTGGGACGGAGGCTTTTTCTTTGCCGTTTTACTCCCTTTCACCTGCGATTTCGCCATTTACTCCCCGTATTTCAAGACGGCAAAGTATGGGGCGGTATTCGGAGGAACGGGAGTAAGGATTCATCCCAAGTGAGTAGACGTGCGATTTTTGTCCCCGATAACGAAAAGGGGCCGTTTTAGGTCCTTTGAAACTCAAATCGAACTCAATCGGCTTTTCGGCGGTCTCTGCACGGCGTTTCCCCAGGTGGTTAATGGGGAGTAAAGAATCTCGCCATCTCAATGAAAACGGGAGTAACCAGGGGAAATGCCGCGGTGTGCTGTAGTGTGCCGCCGTGTAAGCCACCGCGTCATTTACTCCCCAGGTGCGCCGGAAATGCCTTTGCATGCAATGGGGAGTAAAAACTCAGCATACGCAGGTGCGAGCGGAGCTCACCGCCTAGCCCGGCGTCCTGATTCGGTTTCATTGGTTGCGAAATGCGGAGAGTCGCTACAGCGAGGCTTTCCAGTCCTCGTACTCGCTGTCGTCGATCTCGCCGTTCTCGAGCTGCGCGCGCTTCTCGGCCCACAGCTCGATAGCCGTCGCCGCTTTGGGCGCGTGCGGCGCCTTGGGGTTCAGGGAGAGGCCCGAGCCGTCGGCTGCGGGAACGATGCCGAAGGAGTCCTCGAGCCGCACGAGCAGCGACGCGAGGTCGCCCGCGGTCTCGACGCCGTAATCCTTGAGGGCGTTGACGGACACGCCGAGCGCGGCGGAGATGGACTCGAGCAGCTCAGGCTTGACGGCTCGGATGCCGCTCTCGTAATGGCGCACGGCCCCCTCGGTCAGGCCGACGGCCTCGGCGAGCTGCGCCTGCGTCATGCCGCGCAACTTGCGGTAACGCCTTATGTTCTCGCCTACGGACATGCGCCCTCCTCCTGGAAATACGTACCAGCACATCTTATCAGCGTACGCAAATGTACGCAATTCTATTGACAGTACAGATATGTACGTTTACTCTGAATCTGTAAACCGTACGTATCCGTACGCTATTGATGGGAGGAGCCATGGACGAGAAGGTGGCGAAGACGCCGAGGCCGCATATGCTGGACGCCGACGAGGTCGCGGAGCTGCTGAGGATCAAGAAAGGCAGCGCCTACGAGGTAATCAGGAGGATAAACGCCGAGCAGGAGGCGCGCGGGCGCGTGGTGATCCGCGGGCGCGTCCGGAGCGACGTCTTCGACGCCCTGTACTTCCCGGAGGTGGACTGACATGCCCGTGTACAAGGACGACGGCAACGGCACGTTCTACGTGCAGTGCTACTACCGCGACGCCCGCGGCTCGAAGCGCCACAAGACGAAGCGCGGCTTCTCCTCCGAGGTGGAGGCCGCCGTGTGGGAGGGCCAGTTCAAGAGCCTTAACGGCGGGGCCATGGACATGACGTTCTCCGAGTTCGTCGAGGTGTACGCCTCCGAGGTGAAGCCGCGCGTACGCGAGCACACGTGGATCACCAAGGAGTACATCATCAACGACAAGCTCGTGCCGTTCTTCGGGGACATGCGCATGTGCGACGTGAGGCCGATCGACGTCATCAGGTGGCAGAACGAGCTCACCGAGCACCGGGACGCCGACGGGAAGCCCTGGGCGCCGACGTACCTGCGCACGGTGAACAACCAGCTCAACGCCATCTTCAACCACGCCGAGCGCTACTACGGCCTCGCCGACAACCCGGTGCGAAGGGTCGACAAGATAGGCTCGAAGAAGGGCGGCGAGATGCAGTTCTGGACCAAGGACGAGTACCTGAGGTTCAGCGAGGCCGTCATGGACAAGCCGCTCTCGTTCCACGCCTTCGAGCTGCTGTACTGGACGGGCATCCGCTGCGGCGAGCTCCTGGCGCTCACGCCGTCCGACTTCATGCTGGATAGCTCGCGGCTGCGCATCAACAAGTCGTACCAGAGCCTCCGCGGCGTGGACACCGTGACCGACCCCAAGACG
>ERZ1034871.529-NODE-529-length-22290-cov-3.888329_pt1 | contig 22290 bp, 32 predicted proteins | sample MGYA00520631_ERZ1034871 | MGnify/ENA primary metagenome ERZ1034871 (study PRJEB33766, sample SAMN09781721) | gut metagenome | biome: gut microbiome | host: Homo sapiens | place: Madagascar | study: EMG produced TPA metagenomics assembly of the PRJNA485056 data set...
TGCATGCCCTCGCCGCACTTCGCCTTTGCTTCGCCACACTCTACAAGGCAAATCCTGGCCTCGCCATTGCTATCAGTTACTTCGCTTTTCCTCAGCTATGCTTTGTGTCTCCTCGCCATGCCTTCGCTACTCAACTCAAGTCACGTCATTGCCACGCAATACCGCTGCGCGTCTACGCATTCTGCACTATTCCGCTGCCTTTCTTTGCTCCGCCAACCACTGCGCTGCCATTGCCATGCAACGCTACACCCTTGCGGCGCATGCTTCGGTGTAGCTCATCGTTCTGGCCCTCGAAATATGGCCCTTGCGTACCGGTTCCACCACGACCAGGTGTGGCAGCTTCCGCACGACGGTGCAGACGATGTTGATCTCGTCCGCATCAGGATTCGAGTACCGGACTCTGTCACCGATCTGGACTCGCTCTCTCCACCTTTCGATCGTCATCATGGGCCATGTAATATATCTGTTCGATAATGCCACTAGTCCCTCCATTCCCTCGTGTAGTACTGATAGATCGGGCAGCTCTCATACATATCCTCGCAGAAGATCTCGAGATAGTCTCGAAGCTCTTCGCGGTTCCGTAACCGGATGATGTGAGTCGCATCGAAACCGAGGTGCTCTTCCGTCGCGCACTCCACGCCCTGGAACTGCCCCTTGTTCGTTCGTACCACATTCCGGTACAGCGGACATTTGATTGTCGTTGATTCAAACTTGAAACCCACCTTGCCCATTCTCCTTTACGAGATAGTATCGTCTGTATCTGCATGGATCTCCGCGCCGGTTCCGACCGGTCTCCCATGTAGAACCAATGTTGTAACCCTGCTGGCGAAGATCATGCACTCTGGAAGCCAGTCGAGCGATGCCGAGATTCTCGACGGCCTCTGTGTTCGTGATCGTCCCGCCATCAGACAGAGCATTCAGTATCAGCTCGCACTGTGTCATGTCTCCTCCTCGCTGACGCGATCGCGTCGTAATCAATATCCTGCTTCGGGATATCTAAGAACGTGTTATTCGGTGCCCTGCTGGTGGGCTTGTTCCGGTCCCTCGCATGCCAGCAGCGCGCTGCAGATCTCCAGTCTGCCATATCTTCACCACCGATCTTCCAGCCCTTAGACTCATAGAAGTTCCAGAATGCGTCTGCATTGAAACCGCTCATCCCCTCATCCCTCGCGAACGATCTCACATCCTCGATGGAGGGCGGCTGCTGCGAAGCAGCTTTCTTTACACACTCTTTAGAGTGTGTTTCTTTATTAGACTTATACTTATACCTATATTCGCATCCATCTGCATCCGTCTGTATGCGTTCGCATGCGTTCGCATACATCTGCATACCATCTGCATCCGTCTGTACTGTGCTTTCATCCGAACGCTTATCTTCTTTATGCCAGCGCTTCTGTGCTGCCTTCTGGTTCCGCTCTGCCTTTTGGTTGTAGCTCGTCCGGTTCTCGTCCATCGTCTGTGAAATCATCATGAAAATGGCATTTACAGACGGATCAGTGATTTCATAGTCCTGACCGAGCTGCTTTGAGCACATAGCCTGGATAAGCTCTCCGGCTTGTTCTGTCGGTAGATTCGTAATGAGCGTTGACCAACTCTCGTAAATTAAAAATGGTGGTGTGGCCATGTCGCTCCTTTCTCTCCCTGGGATTCAGTCCAGGGAGACTGCAGTTGATAGTTACATCGTATGACTAAAATCAGATGAACCCTTGCTGAACTGCAAGCAATTCAATCTATATTTGATTAAGGCCCTATGCCTTAACCATCCAGGTAATTCTTGCCGAAGATCTGCATCCATAGACGGTGGGCGTCCGGTGCGTACTTATCTTCGAACTTGCGCTGCGCTGTCGCTTCAAGCTGCTGGTCGCGCTCTCGCCATGCAGCATCATCATGTATGTGCCGGTGGCAGTCATGACACAGCCACACGGTAAGTCCGTAGGCATCCGCCCATTTCCGGTTTGCGGTACCGTGAATGCAGTGATGCCATTCCAGATTGTAGGAAGTGCCGCAGATCACGCAGCGGTGATCCTCCGGGTTAATGATGATTGACTTGTGCTTCATAGCCTTTCAGCCTTTCTAACTCCTGTGGTGTCATGGTTTCGATCTCCGCGCCTGAGCCCTTGATTTCCTGGATTAGGCCATCGACCAGGCGTGAGAACTCCGCCGTGTTCATGTCTGCCGACGACTGCAGGATGTAATAGTCCCTGTACAGTACGTTCTTTCCCTTGATCGTCCGGTAGAAGGTCGTCTTCGATGGGTATAGATGATTCTGCCCGAATCCCTGCATCCGGTAGTCGAAGCCCTCGTCTGCATGGGATTCATATAGAAAGTTTCCGTTCGCATCCAACAGGACCTTGCCGTAGCTCACCAGCAACGAGTTATGCACGTATTCCTTCGGGACGCCGGCCCACTCCGCGTACTTCGTGAGAAGCTCGTGGTAGTAGGCATTGGCTGTCCTGCTTCGTGGGTCTCGGTGCTTCTTGATACTGAGGTCGTATCTCTCTCCATCCTTCAGAGAGAGGATCAGCCGACCGATGTCGAGCACTAAGTCCTTCTTACTTTTATCTCGAACCGATATAATTTCCACTTCTATCACACTTCATTCCGGTCAGCATGAAATCAAACTGGTCGTCCGGAATATCCGCGAGCGACTTTACTTTATAACGCTCCTTCCAGAACTCCTCAGCGCTTCCGTTCATCTGAGCGTTTCCACACGCACGAATGAGGATGTTGTAGTGCTGCTCCGTCATAGCTTGCTGCATGTCGCGCGGATCACGCTGCTGATTGCTCTGCTTCTGGCCACCCTTCCCTTTCTGGCTTGTCTCCTGATCAGACATTCCATTCGTCGCGTCTGCGTCCTTTGTATCGTCGATACAAAACAGACCGTTTAATGCGTACTTACGAGCGTATGTGCTCGACGCGCCGGTGATCTGGCTGCCATCCATGCCTTTTCTCGTGTCATCCTCACGAGCATATGCTGTGTTGGTTATCTGAGCATCGGTCTCTAGGTCGATGAAATGTGCTGTTGCTTTCACGTAATATCGGTTTCCGACGTGCTCCAACTCGTCACCGATGATTACTACTGCCTTGGCCTCTGCGAGCAGCGGTTTTGCCGCTTCCAGTATGTCCTCACAGCTTCTATAGTAGTATTTCCCGAATGAGTTATACTGACTCTTCGGAGCTTTCAATGTGCCCTGAATCTTCGCGAGCTTCTCATAGATCGTCATTTATGCACCTCCGTTACGTGTGATGCCCACATGTCCGCGAAATGGAGAAGAAGATAAAGCGGTGTCTCCTTGCCTGGAATCTGGTACTTAAATGAACCGTACAGCCCGTTGTGATAGAGGATCGCCTGCTCCTGCTCCGCTGTGAGCGTGATGTATCTCTCTGCGATCATCAGCGACCGGACCTCGTGATCCATGTATGGCAACTCTTCCGTCGTGCAATACGGCTTCGCCGTGCTGATCGCGCCGCTCTTAAGGAAGTTCGGTACGTAGTTCGGTTTGCCATGGTCGCCCATCTTGCCGAGATCATGCAGCAGCGAGCAGAGAATGATGTCCTTATATGTCGCTCTGCCCTCCAGCGACAGATTCAGCTTCTGCATGATCGTGAGAACGTTCAGCGAGTGCCGCGCCAGGCCGCCATGCACTGCCAGGTGGTTCGCACCGCTGCATGGAGCCTCGAAGAAGCCCCCGTCCTCCATGTGATGAATAAGATTGTCCATGTCGTCCTTCTCGTACGGTTCTGCAGCCATGCGGAGAAGCTCGACGGTCGTCTTGTGCACCTTATCCGGTGTCATCATCAGCGGAACACTGACAGCTACAATCTTCTTATTATGCACTTCCATTACGCCCTCCTCGTCTCTACGATCGTCGGCTTATCGTTATCGTAGTCATCAATCGCGTGTAGGGACCGCATCGTCATTGATAACAGGTCCAATGCAGTGGAAACGGCCTTCTCTTCGTCCGCTGCCGTAACGGTGATCCATACCTTCACTGGAATCTCTACCGTCATGTCATACAGCGTGTCGCCGTTTCCGGTATGCTTGCCGTAGTTCTTCGCCTTCCCATACAGTTCCAGCTCATCTTCTGAATAATTCATGTGATAATTCCTCCACTTTGTGGTATAGTGGAGTTGTCCGTGTGGACAAACTCCGTGGCGTGAACAGGTTCCAGCTGTTCATGCCTTTTTTGTTTCCTCCAGCTTCTCGCCCGTCACCATCTCATACACGAGCTTCTGATTGCTGGTCTTGTACTTCTCTCCTGTGACATATCCGATCAGCGAACAGATACGGCCATATACATCGTCATTTTCTGCCCCGTCCAGAATGTTCCGCATAATTCTGTCTTCCTCAAGAAGGTGGTCATTGTCATCAGCAATACAATCGTCAAGAAATGCTACCGTTGCATGTACTCGCCCGAGCATCTCCTCTGTTCCCATGATGAACACCTTGCTGTAAATGTTACCCATGTGTTGCCTCTTCCTTTCTCTTAAAATCAGCCAGGAGCAGATCTCTCAGGTCGAACACTTCTCCGTGCACCTGCTTAGCCACTCGCATAGCCCTCTCTAAATCGTAATAGGTTCCGTAGTACCAGTATTCTTTATCAACCAGCCGAGCTACGATGAAGCGCTCAAACTGCGGTGTCGGTGTCGGAATATTGTTGATCACCTCGCCTCTGAAATACCCCGTCATTCGATGCCCTCCCGTGCGTCACGCAAAATATTGATTGCTTTTCTCACCTTATCGCATGCTTCCATATACCGTTTCATTTCCTCGAACGCCATCATCCTGGCATCCACGTCAATGGCCATCACGGCATTGCTATAGTCCTTCATGGCATCATTCCTCGCGAGGCTCTCGATTTTAATGTACTGCTCAGTAAGCTGCGCGATGATGTCTAATACCTGGTCCTTAGTTTCATCGGTCATTCCATGTCCTCCAGTTCCTCGATCAGTTCGATGGCATCCATAAGCTCCAGATACGCGCTCAACAGATGTGAATGTGCCATTCGTGCAATCCTGTATTTTCCACTATTTGGGTCGTCCATTTTATGGATATCGTCCCACACTCCATCGCAAGCAGCATCGAATTCGTTCTGAATTCTCTTTAACTCTTCTGGTTTCAACATATCTGCCTCCTATTCCCTCATCCATCCGAGTAACCAGCACCCGCCGGCTCCGATCAGCAGACCGACAAGTGTGATGAATGTCCATGTGTCGAGCATTTCCGTCGGCACGCCATCCGCCGACGATACCGCCAGCATGAAGGTTACGATGCCAATGCCGGCCATCGTCATGCCGATGAAGTCTCCGGCACCCTTTACGGCCCGCTCAGCTCTCCGCTGCAGCTTGTCGAGTTTCCGATCGAGACGGCGCAGACGCTGCAGATCTCCCTGGCTTAATGTCACATCAACCCCGATTCTCATCTGCTTCCTCCTTGTTGAACTCATAGCCTTTAAATGACGAGAACTTAGCCATGATCACCGTCACAGTTGAAAACTGCTTTATTGCATCGTCCCTGCTGATGCTGTACTTGTCGGCAATTCTGATGACGCTTTCAATGGCAGCGCTGTTGGCCTCTGTCATATCAGTCGAATACTCCTTCGCTTCCGCATCCGATAAATCCTTTATCTTTCTCATTCTTCTCTCTCCTTGTCTGTCCCTTCGTTCTCCATCACAATCTCGATTGCCTTATGGATCTCATCATTCGCTTTGTCAAGCGCTTTGGCTGCCTCAACTAATGTGTTTGCTAAGTCCGTTTCCCAGCCTTCCCAGTCATGTGCTGCATCCCCACCTCTGCCAACTGCAGAGAAGGTTGCGTCGATGCCATTAACGATTCCGACCGTCGTTACAAACTTTGCAGCCTTTTTCGTCAGCTCATTTGCATCAATCAGCAGCCTGCAATGCGCATCCATCATGCTCTTTTCTTGCATTTTCTTCCTCCTTCCTCTTTGCCAAAACGATATTCCTCCATACCGTGTAGAACGGATGGCCGTCTGGAATAACGAAGCCTTCAATGCTGTCGAGCCGTGTACCGTCGTCGAGGACGTGTATAATCTTTGGCTTTACATCATGTTTCATTCCGCACTTCCTCTGTTTATCTCGGTTTGACTTTTTGCGTAAAAATAATCACCGACTTCTGAAAGATCGATGTCAAGGGCCTCGGCCCAGTCAAAGACGTTCTTCTGCGTAAACCCACGCTTTCCCGTCATCTTAAGAGACATCGAGGTTTCAGAAATACCAATACGCTCTGAGAAGTTTTTCATGTTGCCGTACTTCTCTATGATGCGACCTCGTAACTTAGGATATTTAATGTCCATGTTTTCCTCCTCTCACGCCAATCAGTATATCGCCGTTTAACTTTCGCGTCAATAAAAAAGTTAAACTTTAATAAAGCTTTAATTAATCTCTTTTAAACTCATGATATAATGTAGGTGAAAAGATAACATAAGGAGGAATTATGGATAAAAAGACTTTTTCCCAATATGAAAGCCAATCAGTAAACAGGATAAGAGAACTGATTGCGACTCTATGTAATGGGAGCCAACAGGAGTTTGCAGAGAGAACCCACATAAGCAAGGCGTCTATTTCGCAATACGTAAATGGGAGGAACACACCTTCCAATCTGACAGCTCAGAAGATCGCAGACGCCTTTATGGTAGACCCAGCGTGGGTGCAAGGTTTTGATGTTCCTATGAAAGAACAGACCTACTACACCAACCCTGAAACAGCTGCTACAGCGCAGGAACTTTTAAACCGGCCAGAAATGCGAATTCTATTTGACGCAGCGCAAGACGCAAAGCCAGAAGACTTGCGAAAAGCAGCCGAGTATCTTGAGTTTCTAAAATGGGACGGAAAACAAATTGAGTACGAAGCGCATAGGGGAGCAGAATGAAACGATTATTAATATTGTGTACTGCTATTTCTATCGCCACTTCTACCCCATCATATGCAGCCTATGAAGATCGTAAAGTAAATGATTACGTAGCGGAGAACGAGGCTATGGCTTATGACGACGGATACGATGACGGGTACGATGATGGGTACGAGGATGGCTATAATGAAGGGATGAGTGAAGGCAGCAAAACTGGATATGACGAGGGTTATGATGATGGACATTATGAAGGGATGAATGAAGGCCACGAAACCGGGTACGAAGAAGGCGAAAGCGAAGGATACGAAAGTGGATACCAAGAAGGCTATGAAGAAGGCGAATCGCATATGCGCTTCCTACAAAAGCAGAAAGATAGCGCAGCCAGTAATGTTATACTGATCGGCGCTGTGATTTTCTTCATTATATATCACTTCGAAAAGAAAAAGTCTGAATAAGGAGGAATTATGGAACGCAGAGTCGCTTGCTACATCCGTGTGAGCACTCAGGAGCAGGCCACGCACGGATTTTCTGTAGGTGAGCAGGAAACGCGGCTGCGGAAATACTGCGAGGCGCATGAGTGGACGATCGCCGGTGTGTATGAAGATCCTGGCTTCTCCGGCGCCTATCTGGATCGCCCAGGCATTCAAAAGCTGATACGCGATGTCGATCTCGGCATCTTTGATACTGTGCTGGTGTGGAAGCTGGACCGGTTGTCCAGATCACAGAAGAACACCATGTACATGATCGAGGACGTGTTTCTGAAGCACAACATAAACTTTATATCGATGAATGAGAACTTCGACACCAGCACGCCGTTCGGTCGTGCGATGGTCGGTATACTCTCCGTCTTCGCGCAGCTGGATCGGGATCAGATCACGCAGCGTATGACCATGGGCCGGATCGGACGCGCGAAGGCCGGCTACTACTCCGGTGGATCACAGCCGCCGATCGGCTACACCTACACCCGTGCGGATGGCGGCGAAAAGAAAACGCTGGAGGTGGACGAGTACGAGGCGATGCAGGTTCGCATGGTCTACGATCTCTTTCTGAATGGGCTCGACGGAAAGGACATGACATTCTCAGACATCACTCGATACATGGCAGCGCACTATTCAAACCGGTACGGAGGATGGCAGCAACCATGTACTGTATCACGCATGCTGTCGAATCCAGTCTACATTGGAAAGGTGAAGTTCTCCGGTGAGTTCTATAATGGCACGCATGAACCGATCATTTCCGAAGAAACATTTAAAAAAGCCCAGGAGAAATATCAGAGACATATTCAAAATTTTTCAAAATCAATCCAGAACTTTAAAGGCTGCTATCTTCTGACTGGCCTCATACACTGCGGCGCATGTGGCAGTCGCTACTTCGTTACGTCGACGAAAAACACGAACAAGACAGCATCGATCAAGCCGTACTACCATTCGTATGCTTGTTACGGGAGGAAACCGGTCAACGTGAATATGATGAAGAACGGCAGATGCAAAAATAAGATCTACAAAATGGAAGTGCTGGACGCTTATGTATTGGATGAGATCCAGAAGCTGAAGGAAAACCCGGAACTTATCGGAGATCTCCGAACCGGTCCGAAGGAAGACAAGACAGCTGCTATTGAGTCCAGGATCAGAGAACTTGATAAGCAGATGGGGAAGCTCGTCGATCTGTACCAGCTCGGCACCATCGCATTCGACGAGATACGAAAGCGCACCGATGCTATACGTGCAGAGCGCGATAAGCTGAAAGGTGAACTTGAACACGAAAAAAGACCGGACGGTGTGATCTCGGAAACTGAGTTCCGAGACCGCCTGGATGCATTCGATGCCGACATCTTCTCCGATCTCGACATCGAACGTAAGCAAGCTATCGTCCGATCCCTAATCAATAAAATTGTTATCTACCCGGATTTAATAGAAATCCACTGGGCTTTCCACTAATTAGTACATTCCGCCGGCCTGTGGCTGTGCTGGTAAACCTTGAGCCGGCTCCTTGATGTCTGCTCAAGGTTTACCAATTTATCATCCGTTTCAAACTGCTTACGATATAATACCACATTTAATATAGAAGAAATAGGCTAAATCACATAAAAAAAGAGACTTATGGATCGGATGCTAAACTATATAGTGATCTGAGCCCTTTAACGTTAGACACTATAAAATTCAGTGTAGCAGATGGAATATCCTATGACTTGAATCTAGTAAGAAATACCGGAATAACCTCATTTAATCAGGTTACAAAAAATGCGCCGCCATCAACATATGGGGTGTGTGTTACGCTCCGTGGCGGAAGTATGTCAGAAGCATGGTGGATTTTTCAGATTGCATTTTGCACAGATGATAAAATCTATTTTAGAAGCGGCACAGGATCATGGACTATGATTTGACGATTACAAGTTCTAATTCTAGGCCGGTGAATAAAAAACTAAAAATGCACCTTATATCAACAAAAATAACCTAGGTTCATAACTTCGACAGCCCATATACCATCACTCTGCATGTTGACACATCTGTCTGTATCTCAAATGCTTGCCCTTTCTTTAAAAAGGCATCGGTGCTGTAATTAATGTGAGCGGTTGAGTCAGAGATAGCTGATACCTGTTTATTATCAATAAATGAATTTGCCCATTTTACGTTTGATAAAATACAAACTATGAAGCAATCCTCTGTAGCGGTATATAGATTATTGCCAATATTCCTTACCTCATTGACAATCACCCTAGACGTATTGATAAAACGAATCGACTCACTATTTAATTTAGTGATCGCACTTGCGTTCGTATCAGTCGCAGTCTTCACTTCATTCACTGCTCCACTCAGATCTGCTGCTGCGGTAGTGAGTGCAGTCGTGCCTACTTTCTCTTTCAGAGTGGTTACATCGTTTGCGTCAGCCTTCGTCGTTTCGAGCGACGTGAGTTCCTGTCCGACGGTGATCTCTTCCCAATGGCCTGCCGTGAATGCCTCAGCAGCATTGATATCCTGCTTTGCCTTATAAAGGTTTCCACCGCTGATGCAAATATCTCCTGTATGATAGGTAGCCTCTTCACTATACTCAGCCGCGATATTATGACTATCGAAACCAGCCGCCAGCATCTGCCACGACGCGGTGTCTTCTACTGGTGTTTTGGTTCCGTCTGTAGCCTTCTTACAAACGTAGTTGTTCGAACCAAACGCAACAAAATCAAGCGGAGTATAATTTGTTCCGATTGTAAATACTCCCTTTGGAATCAGCAGGACTCTACCTGCACTCTTTTCTGCCATGTGACCTCCTAAATAGTCGAGATTTCATACATTAAATCTCCGGTACTTGTATCAATATTAAAATCAACTGTCACTTTACCTTCCGCCGATACATCCTGCGTGTACATCAGGTCCCCGGTGGTGAAGTCTACGTGCAGATATGGGATAGTTAAGTTCATAAGAAAAGCTGTGTTCTCGAAACTCTCCTGTGCCTGCGCTGCGTAATACTTTGAGTTGTCAGTATTTTCACCTTCTCTTACTCCAGTGTTACCGTGCGCATAAGATTCGGATAAATTTCTAAAGTCTTTAAGCTCCTGCCGGTCGTTGTTAAAATCGGCAATGGCAGCATTAAACGCGTTTTCCCTTGCGTTCTCGCCGCTCTCTCGATCCGTCTCAGCAGCGACACGCTTCTCCTCTGCCGCAACTCGTCCAGCTTCAGCCCTCTGATAGGATTCGTAATCTGCTTCAAAGCGCTCAAGCTCTGTCAGTTTTCCGGTGTATTCCGCTGGAGTATTGATCGCATCCTCGACGAAAAACGCGCCTGGATAGGAAGTCCACTTCACATTTCCATCTGCGTTAAGCGCTCTGATCTGAATAATTACAGATCCTGGCACCTGCAACATATTCTTTACGATCGATAGGCTCAGGTTAATATCCTTGTCTGTCGTCTCCTTCACAAGCGCTGCGGTGTCAACCTTATCGTTTGCGTACCGTAGATCCAGCACAAACGAAAGGTTCGCAAGGTCAACGCCGCCACTTGTCACTCTTTTCATATGGAAGATACGTGCTTCCGAGTTGGTGTCGTAGTTGGTTCCGATATTAAACTCTTCTCTAGGAATGACCATTTCCCTTCCTACAACTTCAATCATTTATTCCACCTGCAAAAGACATGGGGCTCTGAATACTTTCAGAACCCCATAAACCATTAACTACTAGCCGCCCAATTTGCCGATGCATTCATTGAGCATCTTGCGAACGTCCTCTACGCTCATAGAATCAGCCCGCTTAACGTCTTTCTGCGCACCATCGAGTACCGTATGAATGTCTAAGCCGGCATGCTTGTATCCCATAGACTCGATTGCTTTAATGGACTTCAGTGTGTGCGTGAGCTTATCGACTACATCAAGATTACTGTTGGACAGTTCACCTTTTTCTGCAATCTGATCCAGCCCTTCACATACCATGCTCTCAATCTTTTCCAGAGATTCTGCCATCATGTCGTTGTTCCTCCAGTCGTCGTTCCGCTTCCAGTGTACGGATTAGGTACGATGTACGCCGGAACAGGTGCAGGCCGTCCAAGCTGGTTCACAATGTTATTCGCATTTGCTGCCTGTGCAGCCATGAGCTGAGAAGTCTGTGCAGTCTGCGATGCCGCAAGGTTCGCAAGATCCAGCTGAGTACGAAGCCGTGCAATGGTGTCGTTCTTCGCATCCATCTGATTCTGCTCAAGCTTGTTTAAGATTGCCTGTGTGTTCGCAGTATTCGAAGCCATCAAGTTATTCATCGCCTGATTGAGCGCTGTGCGATCCGCACAATTCTCTGAAGCAACCGTGTACTTAATGTCCGAAATACCTGTCTGCAGCTGGTTCATGCCGCAAAGCTGTGCATACGACATATTGTTCAGCTGCTGCATAAGGTTTGCCTGCCTGTTGCAGCCGGAAACCTCAGCCTGTGAAAAACCATTCGTTACTGCCGACTGGATGCCGTTCAGACCACCGATCAGTGCCTGCTGATCGAATCCTCTCTGCATATCATTCGCGGTAGCCGGATTGCAAGGTCCTGCATTATTCATGCCGAAACCTCTTCCACCCCATCCCATAAAGATAAACAGAAATAAGATGATGATCCAGGATGCAGAGTCATTCCCCCATCCATAATTATTGTTTCCTGTGACAGCGGCAATGTCAGCCGGTGTCATTTCGCTTCCAAGTGCCATTTTTATACCTCGCTTAAAAATAAAACAAGTTGTGATCCCTCTGGCCAGAAGGTAGTGCCCTTAACTACTATGAATGTATATTATCTTTGAAGATAATAAAACCGATCTATTTATGTCCGATCATGTTCATGAACTGCTGTGCCATGCTCTTCAGCTGGTTAAACTGCTGCTGTGACATCTGGCCGTTCTGCAACATATTCATTACAATCTGCTTTGGATTTCCATTGAAGCTGTTCTTGAACTGGTTGAACTGAGTCATCATGTTTGAAAAATCACTCATCGGCGTGTTACCTGTATTTCGATCAAACAGTGGATTCATGGTCCTCTCCCTTCTTCAAAAGTTCATCAATATAAGACTTCATTTCTTCCTTCGTGACGTACTGTGACATATTCTCATTTTTGGCAGGCTCTTTCCTCTCCGTAAAGTCGAACGTCCGAAGCGGCTGCGGCATTCCATTTACGTCCGTGCTCTTGATATAGAACACCGGGTTTTCTGAATCCATCAGCCATACCGTCCTTCCAGCCGGAACAATATATGCTTTTGCGCCTGCCTCCCCCTGCACCCAGATCGGTGCAGAAGCTTCCGGCTGTTGAAAGCCCTGCCCGGAATATCCTCCGGCGTATGCATAAGGATTAAAATTCATCATAGTACACCTCCTAGCAGTTATTCAGTTAAAATGTGCTGCTTTCCGTCCTTATCGGAAACATAGAGCGCACCTGCAAGGCTTGCTCCCTTTCCTTCTTCTGGCTGGAAATAGTACCAATTTCCGTCGATCAGTCTCCACTCCGTCACCATACGTCCGCTTTCGTCGAACCAGTATTTGTGATGGTTGATGATCATCCATCCATGCGCATTCTTTCCGTCCTCTAAGCGGTAAAACCAGTCATTACCGGACTTCACCCACATAGGATAGCTGGCAGTAGGATTTACCTGTGCGCCATACGCAGGGCGGCCATAACCGGCGATTTTCTCATACCTAAGAGGATAACGCTTATAGCATACGCCACCGCCATTCTCAACGACACCACTTGCGCCGCTCGTATTGCCCTCGATGGTGTACACATAGTACTTATCTACTTTATAGACAATTCCGGTATGATAGATTCTGGTACTCTTAAAAAAAATCTGATCACCGACTGCGGGAGTCGAAAACCACTGATTGTTTTTCTTATATAGTGATGCACTTGTTGGCGTATAGAAAGAATGAAGGCCGCCGCAAAGCAGCTTATTCGCCGCATTCTTTCCGAAAGGCTTCATGAAACACCACGATACAAATGCATCACACCATGGCTGCCCCTGCATCGACGGGGCGAGGTCACGCCAATACTTCGTGTAATTCGCGTGACCTGCATTCCACGTCTTGCTGTCGAGATTCTTATTTGATTTCTTTTCGAGATAACCAACTTCACCTTTTGCTGTGCTGATTACCTTAGAAATGTCATAAGACATGATCTCTCCAATCTTTTTACTTCTTACCGAGTACAGAGTCGGTATCATCGCCGGTCGGCATATCACCGTTCGGCATGTTGGACTCACCCTGATCTGCAATCTCGGTCGGCTCGTTCTTCGCCTTTACCTTGAGTCTGTCGTGGACTCTCTGCTCCTCCGGTACATACGGATGCTCGTGTGGAAAATCTGTCTGTGTAGGAATCATAATGTTCTCCTTCTTAAAATATATTGTGAGAACCATCACCATGATGGTTCCAGTTACTTCGTTTATCTGCCTTCCGGCATGTCTGATCCGGTGCCCTGCTTTTTCAGTGCCTCAATCGCCTGTTTCATAACGTCCGGGTACTCCACACCCATAAGCCCAACATTTTCCAAAATGGAAAGAATTTCATTTGCAGAGAAGCCAATCACTAAAGAATTTCGAATATACTGCGTACCAATCGTGAGGTCCATGTAATGGGCCACGAGTACAACAAGAATAATCATGCCTTTTCGGATCAGCCCTTTAAATCCAGCGCGTGACTCAAGACTCCCGTCTTTGCTCTTCGTTGATCTGTGCCAGACTGCTGCCACAAGCACGCCACTGATGTAGTCCACGCACATGGAAATGACCAAAAGCTGCATATAATAATCCCATCCGCCGAACGCGGAAACGAGGATTCCGCCAATGGCCCCAATCATTGTAATATACTTTGTACTCATAACAGTGCCCTTAAAAATTCACCACCTGCGTCTTCTGCATTCTTGCATCAAGCTCCCGTGCGTGCGAGTCCTGTGCGATCGACTGATCGATGATATCCGCGACGATTCTCGGAATCATAAGCGGCACACCACGCGGCACAGAATACTTCACGCCATTCACGGTTACGTTTAGAGGGAACTTATACTTCTCGCCATCCTTAAAGAGCGGCGCATGCGCAACGTAGTCGTCTTTCTTTTCAACAGGAGCAGTATCCTCTGCGGTCTCCTCAACAGGAGCGATCTCCTCTGCTACTGCCTCAATCGGCTCAGCTTCATTCTTCTTCACTGCCATATCTATCTCCTTTAATATCGCATGGGGCTTCATCGGCCCCATGCATGCTTAGACTCAGGATGCCTTGTAAGAGCAAGCGGTCTCGATACGTACCATGTAGTCCTCAACCAGACGCTCTGCAGTCTTGGTCGCCTTCCAGCCGATGGTCGATCTCTGATCGAGCGGATCAGCCGTACCAGCAGAACCCTTCTGCTTCACGATGAGCTGCAGGCCGCCACCCTCGATGTTGGTCGTACCATACGCATTTGCTGCGATGATCAGGGTTGAATACACATCAAACTTCGTGCCGGAACCGCCGCCGACCTTCTCGAAGATCTTCGCCTCGGTGGTCTCTACGAAACGCACGCCGGCGATCTTACCGATCTCGTTGTTGTACATCTTATCCGGGGAGGTGTACTTCTGCCACTCAACCCAGTTCGGGTCGGACATCAGGTCGTAAGAAACATCCGGGTGGATGATACCCACATAGCTGCCATCGATGGTACGTGCATTCTGACGCTTCAGCGTTCTCACGGCTGCACGAATCGCCTTGACGGTCAGTGTATCGGTCTCGAGGAGTGCCGCTCTACCGGCTCTCTCTGCCTCGTGGTACTGAACATTGGTACCGCCGTTCAGAATCTCACGGGTGACCGTATCCAGGCTTCGACCAGCCTGAGAACCGATCAGCTGCGTCGCCTCAGTCTTTACGTTGTCGATCGATGTCAGATCGAGCATGTCGGTGATGATAACATAACCACCGTACTGCTTTACCTTCGCAGTAAGTGCAGAGGTATCAAGCGCCTGGCCATCCGGTGTTACACCCTCGACGAGTGCGTCCTGGATCTTCGCCAGCGGCATGAACTGTCTGAACTCGATCTCCTTACCGTTACCAGAAGGAATGTTTCTCTTCTGGCCGAACTGATCATGCACAAGCTCTGCTTCTGCAAGGTCAATGAGGTAATCAGAGTAATAGGTCTTGATCTCCGGTGCCAGGTCATTACCGGACGACGCGGAGGTCGTTGCGTTGATAACGTTATCAAACGCATGAAGGTTTAACTTATAAATCTTTGCTGTATGCATAATGCTCCTTTTCAGAAGCGAACATCTCCAAACATAGAGCGCTTGGCGATCTCCGCTCTTTCCTGTTTCGAAAGTTTATGCACATCCTTTGACACCTTCGCTGCAGCCTGTGAACCGATCGCGTTTTCTCTCGGTCTCGACCTTCTCGCTGCCATATCCTGCACGGTCGCACTTCTTACGGCATTGGCCGTCGTCTGCATCGCGCCGGAAACGATCTCGTCTCCATGCACCGCATAGAACGCTCTCTCCATGGAAAGCCCGCTCCGAAGTGCACTCTCGAAATCTGGATTACGCAGCTCGGTATCGAGATCGAAGGACGGGAACAGCGCCTTTAAGTTTGCGCTCTGCTTGTCCCACTCTGCCATCTGACGATCAATCTGCTCACGCCGCTCTGCCTGTTTCTGGGCCTCGCGGAACTCACGGTTCTCTCTTTCCAGGTTGTCCCAGTTACGCTGCTCGTCGATGGTGCGCCCGTTCGCTTCTGCGCGCTCTGCGTACAGGAAATCATCATCCTTCAGCGCCTGTGTGATGGACTTGATGTCGCTGGCATCCTCGATGCCATACTTTGTGGCGAGCATCTGCATCACCTGGTCGCCGGCCTTTACCCGGCCTTCCATGGACTTATAGTCCTTGAACCGCTTGTTGAACACTTCCTGGAACTTCGTATCAAACCACTTCTTGGCTTCATCCTGGTGCCCGGAAATGAATGTCTCAAACTCTGTGCCTGTTGCTGCCGTGGCGTCCGGCTGATTACCGTCTGTGATCAGACTCGCCCCATTGCCAGCGGCGGCCTGGCCTGCATCGCCCGATACTCCTGCTGCCCCGGAAGCGGCACCGCCGTCTCCCTCAAACGCATGGAGGTTTAACTTGAATTTCGTCATAAAATAAGCTCCTTTAGCTTGCGCGGTCTATCCCGTGAGTCTTTCATCAGGCTACTACGCCTGTTCTTATTACAATGTAAATGCTTTGCAAGCGAAAACAAACCGACCTATGAAAAAGGAGCCCCCGTCGCCGGGAACTCCTCATTTCATCGATATTCGCTTTAATACTTCTTGAAGGTGCTCGCCTTATAGCCTGCGATCTCCCACAGCTTCTTCTGCGCATCCGCAGAAAGTCCGCTGCCTCTCAGTACCTTCTTCACGGCCTTCCGCCGGTCGTCACCATCCTTGCCGACCTTCGCAACGTCCATCTCCTCTTTCAATGAGAAGTAGTCCGCTGCATCATAACCGGCATCCGTCCAGTCCTTCAGCTTCGACGGCTTGCCCGACTCGATGCCCTTCTTCGAAAGGATCTCGTCCATGGCCTGTTCTCTTGCGAGCTGCTTCAGGTCGCCTGCAATCTTACTCTGCTTGTCCTCGCTGTCACTTGGGTTAATGCAGTCGTCCGCCAGATCGTAGTAGTAACTCTCATATGCGTCCTGGTACTGCATGTACTCCTTGCCGCTTAGGTCGTAGGTCTTACCATCCGACTTGATGGAAGTATTCATCACGCCAGGAAGAATCGATGCGTTACCGTTGCTCTCCACGATGTCGTAGATTGCCTTTCGGTCTGCATCTTCCACGCCGTGATCCGACTCCTTCCGGTATGCCTTCAGTTTGTCGAGTGCAACGCGACGGATCTCTCGCTCATCCTCCTGGCCCTTCGCAAGGCCGATCGTCTTCTGATAGTACGACTTCATGTTACTGTCGAGCGTGCTTTCCAGTGCCTGCTCGTTCGTGCCGTAAGAGCTGTACATCATTTCCGAGTCTTCTGCCTTATCATAGATCCAGTTGCTGAGATCATTCGAATAGGTATTATCTCTAAGGTACGTATTCTTTACGCCCATCGTCCAGTCACGCTTGCCCTTCACTCCATTTCCGTCGTTGATTGGGAAAAGTGCGGAAGGATATGACCACATCCAGCCGAGAATATTCTTGCCGAAATGGTCGGCCTTCTGTGGACTAATGCCGAGATACTTTCCGAGCAGGTACGCCATTTCGCTTGACTTCTCCGTGTACTGTAGCGCCGGCACCTTACCTTCATTCTGCTTACTTACGATCGGACGGTTGAGGTAATCCTTATTCGCTCTAAACTGCGACATTTCGCCAACAGCACCGAGTGAGCCAAGAAATCCGGTCGTAAAATCATCGTTTGCCGACTGTACTCCATTCGCCATTACATTGACCGGATATTCTGCCAAATCAGACACAATACTCGGAAGTGTGCTGTCTGTAAGGTAGCTGTAGTATTCGTCGAAAGCGTGATCGTTATCGCCCACCGTTCTTTCAAGAAGTCTCTCAAAGAACGACTCCAGCACAGCTACGTTCTGTCCCTTCGGGATGGTGAAATACTTTCCATCGCCTAATGAAATACAGAAGTAGGAGTTCTTCGTGTAGTTCGAAAGCATATCGAAATCATCCTTGCTTTCTTTATTTCTACGCGACCATGCGACGACGAGTGCGGCCATGATCAGAGACAGCGCTGCGGAGAATGCAATTCTACCTGCAATCGCCCGTCCTCTCTCCTTGCCGTTCACCTCAACCCATTTTCCGGTACCGTCTCCGCCGTCTCCACCGTCTCCGGCACCGCCGACGAATTTCATCTCCCGAAGATCCTCGGCAGTGAAGTACCGGATCATCTTGTCCGTTGCCTGCACGCCTGCATTGAAGAACGGGATAAACTGGTTGAGCGTTTTTGAATTGATGCCATTTCTACGGAAGTTCACCGTGATATCCATCGCAGCATAAAACGCCTTCTGCGGATTCATGCCGGCTTCACGGCACATCTTATAGGTTGCGAATCTCGGCCCCATCTCGATCATATCCGAAACAAACATCGCCCATTTGAGCGGATTCATTTCCGGGTGCTCTCTCGTAGAGCTGAGTAACTTTCGCATGTCCTTTACATAGTCCTTGCTGCCGGACCATACCGGTGCACCCTCTCCGCCCATCGCAAGATACTCGGAGAAGAGTGGATCAACACTCTTGCCCCGTGCGTTGTTGATGTAGTTGAGGTAGGTATCTGCGACACCCTGCAGCATCTTTCCAGGATTCTTCGTCGCCATCGAGTACGTAAGCAGCGTCTGTAGATCTCTCGGTGCATTAGAGAATACCGACCAGATCACGTTGTTACCGGTGATGTTTGACGTGATGAATCTTGAAACCGATCCGAATGCCGTGATCACCTTGCTGGCGTTCCGGTAGTCCATGGAAGTGATGGAGCTAAGAAGCAGCGGATCATTGATCTTCCAGAACTCCGGCTTACCGGCTACAAGAATCTTGATCTCACCTCTGTTCGGCTTCGCCTTTCCAAGCTGGAACTGCGTCATCGTATCGTCGATGGAACCAATGACTTCCTGTAAAGCATCCTGCATTTCCGGTGCGATTTCGATACCGGCAATGTCATGCGTTTCGTTATAGAGACGGTCCTTGATTCCGCGAAGATCGACTTCGACCGGAACCTTCGGATCAGGCATCTTTTCCATGAATAAGGCATCCGCTTTACTTCTTACAGCTTCTCTTCTGAGTTGAAGCATGACTGCGTTTCTTGCGGCTGCATTCTGGAGCTTCGTGATGTTGTCGATGATGTTATCGACCGGATGGATCAGATCACGTCCGCTGCCCTTTGCCTTGAACAGCGAATTGCCGCGCTCCTTGAAGCCTGCACGGAAGAACGGTACATAACACGGGTTCTCCTTCTGCATCGCCTTGTATGCGTCCGCAGAAATCAGCCCCTCGCCAACCGCATAAGTCCACATGAAGTCGCTTTCAAACTTGTACAGTCTGTCAGCAGCTTCGATGAACTCCGGGTGCTCAGCTTCGATCTCCGCGATTCGGTTCTCCATCCACTGCGCGTTGTTCTTGCGATCATCCGCAAATACACGCTTGCCCTGGGCGATCCACTCAATACCATGCTTCAAAGCGAGATACTCACCGAATGCGATATAAACTTCCTTGTCGTTCACATCGATACCGGCGAGAGCATCTTTAAGACCTGGGCCAATATAATTACCGTCCAGATCATAGATACCCTCGATGATGGTCTGCGCCACTCGTGCATCCGTATAGGCTGCATTCGTCGCATAGGTATATGTATTGGTGCCATTTCTGACATCGAACTCGCGGAAGCCATGAACGGAATCTACATTTTCCTGGTACCAGCCATGATACCAGTCGTGAAATTTCTCCATGTTCGTCCGGTAGTCCGGTCGGCTATCCTCTTTCAGTCTGATCGAGCTCTTCGCGTCGCCGGCGTCCATCGAATAGTATGCGTTCACCTGATCCGCGAAGCCGTTAAACTTCGCGAGCTCCCCAGGGCTCATCTGCTTGAGGATGTAGTCTGTGAGCTTCGGGAAATCGATGCGCGCTGCATCGCGGTTCTGTAAGTAGTATCTTACAAACTCTGCAAGTCCCTCCTTTAACTTGACCGATGCACTCTTTCCACTATAGAGATCAGCATTGTCCGGGTTCATGAAAAATGCGGTCTCAATATCCTTGCGTACTTCCTTCGGAAGCCGCGCGCTGCCAGTAATGTTGTAGGTCTTGTCGAGCCAGTGACCGAACTCGTGCGAGAATGTCGGAAGGTCGTTCGTGATCTTCGTCCGAATTCCGCGGTTCCGCTCATTGAACTCGCCCATGTTTCCTTCACCCTTCACATACCGGGTGCCGGATGTTACATTGAATCCCCAGTCATGCGCCGCCTGGCCGATGATGTCTGACAGGCGCTTCGATGAAGTCTCCGCACTGCCCTCGTTCTTCTTAGCCGTCCAGCGCTCCTCTGGCTTCTCGCCATCCTCGCTCGGTGTTGGATTCTTCTTAGAGTTCAGCACTCCGCCGGACTTATCGCCCGTGTCGTCATGCTTCGACATACTATGGAGCACACCATCGTCAGATGATACCGGTCTTACATCAGATACGGGGTTATCGGCGATAATTGATTCAATTACAGCTTCCCCTCTCTTCCCTGTAGGAATAAAATAGCGCTCTTCACTGTTGATGATTTCCTTAATAATGCCAGGCATATCATCAACCTGCCACGTATTTGTACCGGTTAGTTCAATTCGCCATTCTCCCGAAACTCTGCGTTTTCTTAATCTCCATTTATCGCGCTTTAATGCTACCTCCTGATTGCTATCAAGAATTTCAGACATTAATTCCTTCGGCGTATACTGTTTCTTTGTTCGGGTTTGATTTAATGATCTAAGAACAGTATCGACAAAAGACGGTGAAATTTCGCGTCCAAGATACTGAGTACCATCCGAAGTTACAACTCGAAGGACTTTTCCTCGCGCATTTTCAATCTTATCCCAAACAGGTAAAAGCACACCTGTAAGTAAATGCAGATTGCTATCAAGATATTTAGGCGTTTTTTTAATTTCTTCGTTCCATGCATCTTCCCATTCGTTCTTTGGGATCTCTATAGGATTAAGTTTTTCTAACGTTTTGTCTTGATAAATGCTCCTATATTCATAAACTGGTGATTTTATTTCATAAAGATCATGTACACGTCCCTTCGTATCTGTTTCAGTGCGGTGCATCTTATATACTGCACGAACCGAGCCATCGCCAAATCTGCACAGTCTTAATCTGCCTTCTTTAATATAAAGATTCCATACTTCATCATCGGAACAATAAAACAGTTCCGGCATATCTTTGAAACTAACAATAGTAGGCTTTCTATAGACTTTCATTTGAACGTACTGTGTTTCTGCTCCGGTTCTTTCGTCTACATGCACAGTTTTCTTGTCTATAACTTCGATTTTATCGGCTTTGACAGATTCCATGCCACGGTCCAATGTTCCGTTCTGAATTGCAGTTTCTGTCATATCATTAAGCAGTGAGTAAAACTCGTTAAATACTTTGTTCTGATCTTCAACTTTTAATGACAATATACGGTTTAGGAACTTCGGCACATTTCTCAGATCTGGTGCTGATTCATTAATTGCAAAACCGCCCTTTTCATAAATGTTAATTCCTAAACTCTTGATTAAATCTCTGTCCGCACTTCTATAGAAATTCTCTAGTGCGTCTGCTGCTATAGGGGTTTCAAGATTATCCTTCTCACTGAAAATACCACTACCAGCGTCACGCTGTCCCTGCGTTAATGCACCCAACTGATTGAGACGTTTTGCAATCGTCGCGGTAAATCTCTTTTGCCCCATTACATTCGTTGTGACGAGTTTGTAAATAGGAGCACTTGCCTCATTGGTTCTATGCGTACGCCCCAGGCCCTGAATTGCGGCATCCGCCTTCCAACCAGGCTGAAGGATATAGTGGACTCTCTGCTGCTGATTTTTAGCTCTGCGATCAGCGTGATAACTCTTACCTGTGCCACCAGATTCAGAGAATACAAGAATACGTTTAGTTCCATTCTGAAATGCTTTCGCATCGGCTTCGCCACTTTTAACGCTTCTGTTTTCAATTATTCTCTTGACTGAACCATCAGCCTGCCTCTGATTGACAACTCTTCTTGTTCTTCCTGTTACCTCCGCTACATTTTCAGTTCCAAATTCATCAAGAAGCATTTCAAGCGGTCCGTCTGGGACCTTCATCTTTCCGATTTTAGTAATGAGCTGGTCTCGAAGTGCAACAGCTCTTTTGTCGAGAACCGGATTTCCTTGGCTGTCCTTAACTGGTCTTGATAAGCGATTCCCGTTTTCATCCTCATAGTCTTCGTATACCTGGACAGGAAATGACTTTTTTAGATAGTCAATAAGCGATTCCGACG
>ERZ1034871.531-NODE-531-length-22235-cov-6.917133_pt1 | contig 22235 bp, 11 predicted proteins | sample MGYA00520631_ERZ1034871 | MGnify/ENA primary metagenome ERZ1034871 (study PRJEB33766, sample SAMN09781721) | gut metagenome | biome: gut microbiome | host: Homo sapiens | place: Madagascar | study: EMG produced TPA metagenomics assembly of the PRJNA485056 data set...
TCCGGCTTGACCTCGACGCTTTCGACGATGCTGCCGTACGTGTTGGCCCAGCTGGTGAACGCCTCCACGCCCTGCGCCTTGAGCAGGTCGGGAGCGAGGTAGCGTTGCATGTTGTACAACTCGGCCATGGAATTGGATACCGGCGTGCCGGTCGCGAACACGATGTTGCTTCCATGTCCTGCCTCGCGCAGGTACTCGCACTTGTCGAACAGGTCCTCGCATTTCTGCGCGGCCGCGACGTCCACGCCGGGCACGCTGATCGTGGTGGCGATGGCGAGGTTCTTGTATTGGTGGGCTTCGTCGACGAACAGCATGTCCACGCCGAGGTCCTCGAAGTCGATCCACTCCTTGCTTTCCCCGCTGTCGCGCAGCGCCTGGAGTTTGCCGTCGACGCGCATGCGGTCCTTCTCGGCCTGTTTGACGGTTTTGCCGAGGTTCTTCTCCATTTTGCCGATCTCGTCCTTCAGCTTCTTCGCGGAGAAGTCGTTGCCGTCCGACTTCGCGGTCTCGATGCTGTCGAGCATCTCCGCCTTACGCCGTTCGAAATACTTCTCACGGCGTTCGGGACTGACGTGCATGCGTTGGAACGTGTCCTGCCGGACGATGACCGCGTCCCAGTCGCCGGCGGCGACTTTGGCCCAGAAGCGTGCCGCGCCCTTGCCGGTGCCGTCGGCCTCCGTCATGGACAGGATGTTCGCGTCCGGGTAGAGCGTCAGATAGTCCTTCGCCCATTGTTCGGTCAGATGGTTCGGTACGACGATCATCGGCTTGGTAGCCCGGCCGAGTCGTTTCGCCTCGTGGCAGGCGGCCACGCCGGTGAAGGTCTTGCCCGCTCCCACGACGTGCGCGACGAGTGTGCCCTCCTCGGATTGCAGGATCCTCGCGACGGCCTTGCGCTGGTGAGGATACAGGTCGATGTCGGCGCTGATGCCGGGGAATGTGAGATAGGAGCCGTCGTATTCGCGCGGGTGGATGCGGTTGAACCGTTCGTTGTACACGTTCTCCAGCATGCGGGTGCGGTCCGGGTCGGTCCACACCCATTCCGCGAACGCCTGTTCGACGGTGTGGCGCTTCTGGTACAGCAGCGCGGTGGCCTGCGGGTCGCGGATCCTTCTCTTCCCGGTCGGGTCGTTCGGGTCGGGTTTGGTGAGGTTGCTGGTGGTCGCGTTGAGCGCTCCGGACACGACCTCGAACGGGTTGCGTCCCGCTCCGGTGCCCAGACCGTATTTCCGGATGGTTTCCTCGTCGAGTTTCGATCCGAGCGACGCGTTGACCTGCCAGTTGCCGGTCGTCTCGTCATGGCTGACCGTAAGGCTCCGCATGCCGCCGTCGGTGATGTTGGGCTGTTGGCCAAGGTCGAATGTGTCGATCATGAAGTCGCGGATCACTCCGGTCGGGATCCACGCCGAGCCGAGTTTCGCGGTGATGTCGTCGTGGGTGAGTCGCGCGGGCAGCGATCGCGCGAGTCGTTCGTGCAGGGATTGCAGGCTCTTGAGACGGTCCGTGTCCGCAGGTTCGGCCGGATGGGAGTCCATCCATGCGTTCCGGCGGCTCCTCCACTGTTCCAGGCCTTCCATGTCGACCATCTCGTCCAATGGTTTGAACGTCTTCTGGTCCCATGAATCGTAGCGTCCGTACCGTTTCTCGATGGTCGGATGGTTCAACCGGTCCACGTCCATCGCGTACAGGTATTCGCAGGTTTCCGGATGGGCGCGCAGGTCCTTGGCCAAGGCGAGGAAATCGCACTTGGTTTCCTTGTAGTAGCCGTGGTCCTCCACCTCCCACAGGCTTGGATCGGTGATTTTTCTCAACGCGTCGCATGCCGGACCTCGTTTGAAGCTGCCGGCGTTGAGGATCGTGGCGATGACCTTGTCGTCGATGGCCTCGGGATCGGCCGAAACGGCCTTGTACAGCATGCGCATGGCACTGTTGGACGCTCCTTCGTCATCGCTTGACCAGCCGTTGTCGAAGACCGTGTCGAACAGGTCGTTGCCCGTAGGTTGTCGCGCGTTCCAGTTTTTCCCGAGCAGTTCCACGCCGGGCTTGCAGCCATCCAAGAACATGGCGGCGAAGGCCCTCTGCTGGCCGTGTCCGTGTTCTTTGAGCACGTTGGAGAACCAGGGGGCTTCAACCACGGACTTGTTCGCGTGGATCGGGTCGGTGGCGCTCTGCCATGCCCCGGTTCGGATGAGTTCCGTCCGGCATCGTTCGACGGACACGGGCGGTGCCACGTCCTCGAGCCCGTTGCCGGCGAGCCATTCCCTCACGCGCGCATGTTCGGGCTGGTCGACCAGGTCCCGGAGCAGTCCGTCGACGTGGTCGAGTTTTCCTCCCACGTCGCCGGACAGGTATTCGTCCGCGGGCAACGGCATCCCGGTGTCCGGATCCATAACGATGAGGTCGCCGAGTTTTTCAATGGTTTCGATGTCGTCCCGGGTGTCGAGCAGTCGTCCGATGAGGTCGAGATCCACATGTCCCACACGGTCGAGGCTGACGGCCATCGCGTCGACGGGTTCATCCACGTGTTCGGGCATCGGAGGCACCGGCGTGACGACCCTCTTGGAAAGCATGTCTCCTTTGGCTTCGAACCCGTTGGGGCCGATCTTCTCCAAACTGTAGAGCTGGTTGAGGCTCGGATCGGAGTTGTTCGGGTCGAACACGCGCAGGTTCTCTTTGGAATTGAGCCTGCCGTAGGATGCGACGAACCGGTCGTACTCCCCATCGAGGTCCCTGATGCCTTGGTCCACGGCGGTGTCGGTGGCGTCCGGGTCTCGTTCGATGGCGAGCAGGCGTTCCGTCCGGTCGCGTAGGCGCAGCATGGCGGCCATGCGCGCGTCCCCGCCCTTTTTGACGCGGGAGTGCGCGGGAACGAGCTGTCCGTCCATGTCGCCGTACCAGATGTGGTCGTTGCCGTCGACCGTGTACCGCATGGCCTTTTGCACGGTCCTGTCGGGAGCGACGATCGGCTCGTTGGCGCGTTCGCCGAGTCCGTCGTGCAGGTCGATGCCGTACTCTTCGAGCTGGCTGGTGAGGATGCGTTCGACCTGTCCGCCCAATTGGGTGATGTCGCTGGTTCCGGTGACGTCGATCTGCGGGCCGAACGGTCCCGAGCCGATGGTCATGGTTCCCGCGACGTATTCGGGATGGTCGACGAACAGTCTGTTGGCGTTGACTCCGTCGCGGAATTCGGTGGTGTTCTCCCATTCGGCGTCCGCGTCGGCCAGCGGCTCGTCGCGTTTGCGCAGGATCAGGATGTCGGAGACCACTTCGGTGCCGGCCTGTCTGCCGAACGTCTCCCTGGGCAGGCGGCATGCGGCTACGAGTTCGGCTTTGCGGGCAAGTTCGCGGCGCATGTTCGACGTGTTCTTGTCGAGCGTGTACCGGCTGGTGAGCACGGCGACGAGGCCGCCGGGGCGGACCGTGTCGAGACTGTGCTGGATGAACCAGTCGTGGATGACGGTGCCGTCGATCCTGATCGCGTCGCTGTATGGCACGTTGCCTATCGCGAGGTCGAACGCGTCCGTGGGCAGGCCGGTCCGTTCCATCCTGTTGTTGATGATGTCGTCGTCCGGGCACAGGTAACGTGCGATGCCGGCGCTGATCGGGTCGGCTTCGATGCCGGTGAACGCGTAGGAGGATCCGGCCGGGGTGGATCGGATGAAGTTGCCGGTTCCGCAGCCCGGCTCCAGCACCATGTCCGGGTGCTTCGGATCCCAGCCGAAACCGGCCTTGTCGAGCGCCTGCCACATCGCGTCCGCGACGGGCCTTGGCGTGTAGAAGGCCGTGAGCGTGCTGCTGCGTGCGTCCGCGTATTCGGAGTCGGTGAGCAGTTCGCGCAGACGCGTGTTGATCCCGCTCCATGCCGGATCGGCTCCATCCTCCTCGAACGCCTTCTGGGCGCCGCCCCATCCCGCGTACGCGGCGAGGGCGCGGATGTCGTCGTCGGTGGGTTCGCGGCCGCTGTCGTCGAGGTCGCGCAGTACCTCGATGGCATGCATGTTCGCGCGCGCACGTTCGAGACTGGATCCCGTGGCCTGCAGGTCCGGGTCGAGCAGACCGCGCTCGATGTGGGTCAGAGGGCTTCGATCACGTTCCTGATGGCGATCTCCTCGGCCTGATGCTCCGCCATCTTGAGTCCCTTGAACCACGGATCCCAGTTGCCCGGCTGCTTGAGATACTGGTGCGTCCTGTCCCAATGGTTGACGTACTCGGTGATCGTCCGTCCGTAGTCCTTCTGGACCTGGTCCATGTAGGCGTCCAGCGCCGGCATCCCTTGCCTCTTGAGTTCCCTGAGTTGTTCCGGCAGATGCTCCGCCATGAACAGGTACCTCATCTTCTTGATCCCCTGGTACGGGCAGTATTTGACCGTCATTTCGGGTCGTCTCCTTTCTCGCATCGTTTTCTTCCGTTTCGTGGGAAGAGCCCGAATTAGACACTATGTCTAATTTCGTTTGGCTATTATTTTCCTCCTGGTTTCGAGGGGAGTCAAGTTCGCCCGGCATGTCATCGAGGTCGAAGGCCAGCTGCTCCGCCTCGATGGTGGCCGCGACCGTCGGCCGGGTCGGCTCATCCGTATCCGTGGACTTCGCAGCTTCCTCCGGCGTCGGTTCGTCCGCACCGTCGGAAACACCCTTTCCTTCCTTGGCGTCGGGTTCCGTTGCGATGTCCGTTTCGGCCGCGTATCCATGCTCGCGCTCGGCGGCCGTCCCGTCCTCCGTCGTTTCCGCCGTATCGGATTCCCTTCCGGCTCCGGCCGACGCCGCCAAAGCTTCTGTGTCCATCTCGTCGCGTGCTATCCGGTCGAGTTCCTCGTCGGAGAAGTGTTCGCGAACCTCCTGGCGAGTGCCGCCCTCCTGCATGATGACCTCCGCTGCGAGCTCGCGCTCCGGTGAGCCGAAATCCACGTTGGGCTCAATGTCGCCGGAGGTCTCCTCCGTTTCGGTCTTGGCATGGGCGCCGTACGTGGATCCGGATCCGGCGGTCGTGTCCTTCGGGCTGTCCTCCAGGGTTTCCGCGGTTGCGGAATCGTCGTTGGATTCCAGGTATGCCGCAAGTCCGTCGATGTCGTAGCGTCTGTTTCCGGCGATGAGGTCGTAGACCTGCCCGGCGATCTGGTCGACTGCGTCGGGGCCGCTGATGGCTTCCGTGAGACCGTCGGACTCTCTGCCCGCCATGGACGTGAGCGCCGTGGCGACGGCGGCGCGCAGACGGCCTTCGTCCAGCACGGTCTTCTTATTGTTGCCGGGGTTCGTTATCAGAGCGTTCGTCGCAGAGTCCGCGGCGACGATGTCGCTCACGGCGTTGACGGCGCGGGCCTTCGCGACGGGATCGTCCTCTCCGATCCGGATGCGGTTCAGACGCTCGACGGTTTCCTCCATGTCGTAGCCTGTGATGTCCGGAGCGTCGGAGTCCGTGGACGTCGCCGGCGTCTCCCCCATCTTGTCCGTTTCGACGGTCTCGGTGTCATCGCCTTTCGTTTGGATGTTCGCGATCCTGCGGTACACGGTCTGGGCGAATCGTCCGTCCGTCACGTATCCATCTTCGGCCATGCGCGCCATGTCGGGATTCTCGTGCGAGACGACGTCGATCTCATCGTCGATCAGCTGTCCCAGTCCGGCTTCCGCAGCATCCTCCTCCGACGTCGTCTCCTTCATGATGGTCCGGACGTTCGGATTGTCGGCGAGACGGTCGGACACCCGGGTGATGAGTTCCAACATCGATTGGAACTCGTCCGGCGTCCACAGGGTTTCGGTCGTTCCGGTGACGGCGCGGCCGGACGTGTCGAACCGGCGTCCATCGTGGACCATGTCGTAGATGAGGTCCGCAAGCCGGTCGTCGTCCATGAGATGTTCGATTCGCGGCTGGTCTCCGATGGCGTCCTTGAGACCTGTTTCGAAATCATGGCTGCCGATGGCGATGAACCTGTCGGCCTCGCGGATGACGGCTCTCAGACGCGGGTTGGAGGCCATGCGGCCGGCGATGGCGTTCACCGTGGCGAACGATTCGCCATCGCCGCCGAGCATGTCCTCGATGTCGTGGCGCATGCGCGCGCTTTTCGTGCCGAGCAGGGTCGGATTGAGGCTCTTGCGGTGCAGCCACGCGTCGTAGATGTCCGAATATTCGCAGTCGAGGCGACTGGACAGTTCCTCGAACACGCGCCCGCGTACGATGGAGTCCGTCGCGCCGGTGGTTGCGTAGAAGTCATGGCCGTCGCCCATGGGGAACGATTCGACGGCCTCGCGGAACGTGGTCTGCGGGTCGATGCTTTCACCTTCCGGGTCATCCGGGAATTCGTGAACGTACCAGTCGCGGATGCCTGCGTTGAGGCCATCCACCCCGTTCCAGTCGAAAGGTTCCGCCACCGCGTCCGTGTCCGTGGCCGTGTCGGATATTTCCGGCTCTTCGGTTCCGACTGCGGTGGCGTCGTGTCGTTCCGTCCGGTCGGTGGCGGCCATGATCTCGTCGGCGTCCACCTGGTGGCTTCCGTCGTTCGTGACCATGGTGACGGGCAGCACGTCCAACAGTCTGCTGATGTTCCCTCGACGCCGTTCCCGCTCATCATCGGACGGGCTGGTCTGCGCCACCATGGTCTTTTCGGCGTCGGAGAGGATGTCCGAAACCTGTTGCGCCGCGTCATCGTCCAGGAGGTTCACGGCTCCTTCCGGCATGCCATGCCCCGGCGACAGCGAAGCGAACACGATCTGCGGCCCACGGCTTTCCACGGGTTCGGGTTTCTTCTCGGTGACCACCGCGGCGGCGGGCGTAGAGGATGCCGTGCCGAAGGAGTCCCAGGAGTCCGGGCTGTCGAAGATGCCCTCCCTCATCTGTACGAGTTCCTTCACCGTGACCTTGGGGCCTTCGTGGACCAGACCCTCGTCGTCGAACCAGTCGAGCCGGTAGGACATGGGCGCGCCGTTTCCGACGCGGTCGGTGACCTTGTATCCGGCGAACTGGCTCGCGCCGTTCTCGTTGACCACCGCGTCCGGGTCGTGCGTGTCGATGTATCCGATGATCGCGTTCTCGAACGCGGCGTACTGGCCGGACAACGCGGCGTTGAGGGCGTCTTCGATCCCGCCGTCCGCCGGTGTCTTCATCTCCCGTTCGGTTTGATCGATCCATTCCGTGGTGAACCATTCGGGACGGTCTTCCGGCCTGATGGTCCCGTCGATCTCGCGGAGTTTCGCGATCTGCGCGTCCACGCTGCCGGCCCATAGGTATTTCTCCGCGTGGGATGGTCCGAGGAAGTAGTCGACGTCGTCCTTGAGTCGTCCGAGCAGCCGTAGGTTGAATCCGTATGTTCCGTCGGTTCCAGGGGACGCCGTCGACGTCTGGTCCTCGTCGGCTCCGGACGACATGTCTTTGTCTTTCCCGAGGCGTTCGCCGAGGATGGCTTTGGCCTGGTCGTTACCCTCCGACTGGACTATGAGGGCGAGCATGTTCGGACTGATCTCGTCGACGTATTCCGTCGCCGCCGTGTCGATGAGCGTGCGCCAGTTCTCGTCATCGTCGTCGGGCATGCTGAGGATCATTCCCACGGGGGCGTGCTCCAGCATGGTCCGTGCGGCCTGCCGGACGACTTCCCGCCGGGGCAGGTCGAGACTGTATCTGCGGTTCATCGGATTGGTGTATGCCGCGAGGAGGCCGGGTGAGGTGATGACGCGCCTGATGGCTTTGATTTCGCCATCCATGTCGAATTCGCCTGTGCCGATCAGTGCGGAGACCACGTCCGGGTGGTTCTCCGTTTCGATCATTTCGGACAGTCGCGCCCGGTCGAGTCTGCCGGATTCGACGGCGTTCTTCCTGGATGACCACCAGTCGCGGCCGCTGAGACGGCGGAGCAGCCTGTCCGAGGCTTTCGGCAGCATGCCTGCCGCCAGTCGGCTGTCAGTCTGGTTCCAGCAGCACAGGTCTATGGTGTTCTGGCTGAGTTTGCCTGATTCGACGAGCATCTGCAGCAGTCTCGTGTTGCTTTCGGTGTGGGCCATGTCCTCGAGCAGGCGGGCCGGCGTGCCCTTGTAACGGATGACGGCTTGACGGAGTTCCGGCAGACCGCTTGCCGCGAGGGTTTCCAGATCGTCCTCGTCGAGGCTGGAAAGGTCCGCGTCGTGGGTCATTTCCACGAGTTCGTCCAACGCGTTGTAGTCGCGGTCCCGCCATTGCGGGTCGAGCAGATGCCGTGCGATCTGCCGCGGGGTGGAATGCTCGCGCGCCCAACGCAGGTCGGCCCAATCGTCGGAACGGTAGAGTTCTTCGGCCTGCCGGCTGGTGTTTTCGTCGATCATTGTGGTTGTTGTTCCTTCCATTGGACTCACCTCATGCCTTCCAACGTGGGGCATGGCTTGCCGTCCGTCGCGCCGGCCGATGCCGGATTCGGATACGGGAGCATGTCGGAGAGTTGTTTCGGTTTTTTGTTGCTTCCCATGTACGGTTCGTCCGGCAGGCTGTCGCCGTCGAACGCGCGCGCCCAGGGGTTCAGCGATGCCGGCGGACGCCATCCGTCCGTTGCCGGAGGTTCGGGTTCCTTTCCCTTTTCCCGTGTTGGAACGGTTTTCGTCTTGTCGGGAGTGTCCCGTTCCTCGTCCGTTCCGTTTCCGTCGTCGCGCATGATGTCCGGCCTCCTCATATCCCGATTCCGTGGCCTGTGACGGGCATGGCGCCTTGGTCGATGCCGGGGTCCGGGTCGGGCAGGGTGTTCGCGTCAGAGAAGATCGGAGACCAGGGATCCGCGGCCTGTGCCGGTCGGGTCTGGACGGCTTCCGGCATGGTGGTGGAGGGAATGTCCGTCATGGCCGCCCATGGGTCGGCGGCCGTGGTGTCGGAATACCGGTCCTCGATGGCCTGAAGGAGGCTTTTGATGGCCGAAAAGCGGTTCGGCTCGTGGCCGATGCGTTCGGCGATGGGCCCTTCGGCCGGCTCCGTCCGGTTCCAGTCCTCTCCGGCGAGACGCCATAGCCATCCGCCGTTCGATGCCATGATGCTGCCGAGGACCTGTCCGTCGGGCAGTTCCGCGTCGGTGCGCCTCGGACCGTTCGCCCATGCCGGGCCGGACCGTAGTTCCACGTCGTTGATGGTGAAGTCCTTGCCGTCGATGCTGAGTTTTTTCACGTCTTGCATTGGTTGTTCCTTCGTTGTCTCGTGTTGTGTTTGGAGTTCAGGCATGTAGTCGATGGGATTGAGTTGGAACGAGGCGCACAGTTGCGCGAACGCCTCGAGGGTGACGGCCGAGCCTTTTTTGATGCGGGTGAACATCGCCGGGCTCACTCCCGCCTGTTCGGCCAGCGCGGACCAGGGCACGCCGGTTTTGAGCCGGTACCGGTTGATGTCCTCGCGGAACCGTTCCATATCGATGGATGACATGGCCGTGGTTCTCACATTCCGATTCCGGGGCCCATGCGATCGGCGCCTGCGCTTGGGTCGATGCCGGGATCCGGATCGGGGATCCGCCCATGGTCCGCCATCGAATACGCGTCGATGCCGGTCCACGGGTCCGGCGCTTTCACGAGTGCGGCTGAGGCGTGTTCGTCCATGACGCAGACGCGGTCGACGAGGGTGTCGGGCATGTCGTCCGCGTACGCGCCGACGCTTTCCAGAATCGGTGTCCGGTTGTCCCATACGAGCCGGTCCGCGGTGGTCTGGCCCATGCCGACCCAGTCGCCGTCCTTGTTGACCCTCAGATACCGGTCCTTATCGGGATTCCATCCGCCGTACATGGTCTTCTCCGCGATCTCGCCATCGGTGAGATGCTCTCCGACGGTCCACGGCCACGTCGCGGACGGGTAGGCGCGGTAGTATCCGAGGTCGCTTTCCGGGTCCATGTCATGGACGGTGTCGACGATGTCGTGCAGCAGACGGATGTTTTCCGGCGTGCGTTCGATGAGCGCGTCGCCGTCCAGTTCCACGGCTATCTGCGATGCGGCGACGGCGCGGGCCGTGACGGCGTCCGACGGGTCTTCGTCGCGGGTGGTCCAATAGGCGCCGTCGTTGCTGGACCATAAGGCATCAGCCGCGGCATCATGCCAGTATCCGGGGTCGTTCCAGTTCGTGGACCATTCCTTGATCTCGTCGTCGAAGCTGGTCATGTTCGTCATGGCGATATACCGGTCGTGTTCGATTCCCGGCGGGAGGACCGAGTCGAACTGGTCTTCGGTGACCCAGCGGAATTGGTCGTACCTGTCGGGCTTGTAGCAGTCCTCTCCGAGCTGGTAGCATTCCTCGCCGATTCCGATCGGCTCCTCGATGGCGTTGCTTCGTGCGAAGAGCGATAACCGTTCGGTCGCTTGGTCGCGCCATGCTTCCATCTGTTCCAAGGTCGGGTTTTCCATGTTCGTCTCCTTTTCGATCTCGGCCGAGGTGGCCTTGCTTGATACGCGCGCTTCCCTTGCTTCCGTTTCGGGTCCACGGAAGCCGGTGGATGATTGGTTGACAAGGCACTCCGGGCGGCGTATAATAGTGTTGAAGTCAAGGTTTGAGTAGTCCCCAAGCAATTGGAGTTTGGATAGGCGCTCTAACTCTTGGCTTTTTTAGTTCCGGAAAACGCTTCACCTGTTCTATGGGGAGGCCGTGCCTGTGGGGGTCGTCGTCAATTTTCGGGGCAATCGCCCGGAGCAGGTGCCTTTGCGTATAGAGCATGGGCTTCTGTTCGAATCCAGCATCGAGCAGTATCTGCGGCGTAGTACAGATCTTCAGGGCGTCATGGGAGTTGTATCCACCGCAGGTGGCGAGGTCTATCTCATCTCCAAACCGTACGTATTCCGCACATTTCATCGCATATTCCGCATAATCCGCGGCTTTATCGTCTCCGACTTTCAAGTGCAACCCACCACGAGGGTCGAGATAGGTGACGCGTTCCTCTTCGGGCATCGCTACCGAGTTTTCGTATTCACGAATGGTGAGTATGGCATTCTTTTTGTCGTTCATGTAAGGGTATGCTCTCGCAGTCATACGAGACTCCTTCCCGTCACATTCCGATTCCGGAACCCATGGGGTTGACGCTGGCGCTTGGGTCTATGCCGGGATCCGGCATGGGAAGCCCGGTATCCGGCCGTTGTTCCGGGCGGACCGGCAGCGGGACGGCCCTCATGCGTTCGATGGCGTCGGCGGTGAGTGATTGGTCGAATTCCTTGGACAGTCCGGGATCGGTGGCGATCTTCGCGAGTGTGGACGCGGTGCCTTGGCCGACGTTCGGATAGGCGGCCTGCAGTTCCTGCGGGGAATACAGTTCGGTCCAGTCGGCCAATTCCCCGTGGCTTTCGAGGAACCGGTCCGTCACCTGTGCCAGACGGTTCGGGTCGACGCCGGACCATCGGCCGATGACCTGCGGCGTCGTGTATGCCTGTTCCCTTGCGAATGCCGGTGTTTGGGCGGCGGCCACGAACGAATCGGCTTCGGCCGGCGCCATCCGCGGTTCGAGGCCAAGCCCGTTCCTCAGTTCGGCGAGCAGGCTTGGATCATCCTCGATCTTCGCGAGTGTGGACGCGGTGGAGAAGTCGATGCCCGGATATCTCACGCCGAGTTCCCGCTGCGTGTAGAGGATGGTCCAATCCTGGATCTCCCCATGCCGGTCGAGGATGTTTTCGATGGCGCGCGAGAGAGCGTCATGGTTCATGAGGGACAGTTCCGAACGTTGGGTTACGTCGACCATGATGGTTTCCTTTCCGACGGGCCCATCCCGTCTTCCTCTCTTTCACATGCCCCCGGTTTTTTCGCCGCCGATATTTTTTCGAGGATGAAAAACCGATATCGGTTGGGATGCGTGTGGAAGAGACGCACCATTCGATATCGGGAAGGAATTGAAGTGCGTCTTGTGATCGCTGAGAAACGTTCCGTGGCTTTCGCCATCGCGCAGGCGTTGGATGATGTGAAACAGGGCGATGGGTATGTTTCGGCCGGAGGGGAGCTCATCTCATGGGCGCAGGGCCATCTGGTGGAATTGTCGGATCCGGAGGAATACACGGACATGCCTTGGTCAGCGCGTAAGTGGACGATGGAGTCCCTTCCCATCGATCCGAAATCATGGCGTTGGCGCTTGAGCGGCGCGAAGGGCGCGGCGCAACGCTACCGTTCCCTCTCCGAACTGCTTCGTTCCGACAAGGTGACCGAGCTGGTCAACGCGTGCGATCCCGACCGTGAGGGCGAGGCCATCTTCCGACGTATCCTCATGGCCTCGAAGGTCTCCAAACCTTCACTGCGCCTGTGGGTCGCGTCATTGGACGAGCAGGCCATCCGCGACGCGTGGAACCGGATGCGTCCGGAATCCGATTACGATGGACTGGCCGCCGCGGCCGACGCCAGGGCGAAAGCCGACTGGCTGGTAGGCATGAACGCGTCACGCGCCCATACGCTCGCATGGCATCGCAGTCTGTCGCTCGGACGCGTGCGCACACCCACGTTGAACATGGTCGTGCAACGTGATCTCGCCATCGAATCGCACAAGGCGACGCCGTTCTGGCGTCTCATCGTGCCGATGGACGGGTGGACGCTTGAAAGCGGGAAGATCGAGGACCGGGCGTCGGCCGACCGCATATTGGCCGACGCGGAGGGACTACCCGTAGACGTTCTGGAGGTGAAACGGCGTCGGGAGCATGCGAAGCCGCCGACCCTGTTCGATCTGACGGGACTGCAGAAGGCCATGAGCGACCGTCACGGGCTGACCGCCGAGCAGACGCTGGACTGCCTGCAGCACCTGTACGAGATGAAGGTAGCGACCTATCCGCGCACCGATTCCAAATACGTCACCCATGATGACGTGGACGGGTTGAAGGAACTGCTGCAGCCGAAATACGCGTTGGGTTTCCTGGACCAGAAGCCCGTCGACGCGATCCACGACCTGTATTCCGCCGGCGGGTTCGACCCGATGCGGTGCGTCGCGGACGACAAGGTCCAAGGCCATACCGCGATCCTTCCGACTCGGCGACTCACCTACGACGTGTTCCAGCATGACCTGACGGACATGGAACGCAAGGTCATGACCGTGATCCTGACTCGCATGTGGGCCGCCTGCGCCACGGACCGTGTCCACGACACGGTGAAAGTCGATGCCATGTTGGACGAACGTCATGCCGACGGTTCCACGGAACGGGTCGCGTTGTCCGCGTCGAGCGACGTGACCATCGACGCGGGTTGGACCGCCATCGAACATACGTCGAAAACGGATGATACGGAGAGGAAACCCATGAACCGGATACCGGACTCCCTCGGAAAGGGACCTCTCCCCCAGTCCGGCTCACCTTCCCTCGCCGAGGGCGTTTCCGCGCCGCCGAAACCGTTCACGGAGGCCACGCTACTGTCCGCCATGGAGCATGCGAGCCGTTTCGTCGCGGACAGCGATCTGAAAGCCGCCCTGGATGACGACACGAGCCATTCGGGAGGCATCGGCACGCCCGCGACCCGCGCCGGCATCCTCGAAAGCCTGGTCAAAAGCGGCTACCTGCAGCGCAAGGGCAAGCAGATACGCAGCACCACCGCCGGACGGATGCTCATCGGCGTCGCCATCGACGAGTTGAAGGATGTGAAGCTCACCGCACAATGGGAGCAAAGCCTTGCCGACATCGAACATGGCAAGAGCGACGAGACGTCCTTCCTGAACGAGATCCGCACGGCCTGCGCGGCGATGCCCGGCCGTGTCATGGAGATGACCCAGCGCGACAACCTGCGACAGTTGGCTCGGCAGGCCGGCGAACGCGAATCGTTCGGACCGTGCCCGCGTTGCGGCAAACCCGTGGTCAAGACCGGCAGCATCTGGCAATGCTCGTCGAACAAGAGCATGAAGGATGACACCGGCGCCTGGAAGCTCAGCGAGGGATGCGGCTACAAGATCTTCGCGGAGAAGTTCGGCAAGAAACTCACCGACAGCATGGTCCGCCGCACGTTGGAGGGCAAACGTCCGAAAGTGTCCGGCCTGAAATCGAAGGCCGGCAAGACGTTCGACGCGCGCCTGGTGCCGGACAGGCAGTACGGCATCGGATTGTCGTTCGACGATCCGAGCAGGAAAAGGAAGTAGGTCACCGTATGAGCACTTCTTTACCACCTTCTCTTTCGATCACCTGCGTCGCGATGGACAACGTGGGGAAGATCCTGAAGGACAGGCACCTCAGCGTAAACGGACTTCTGGCCTTGATCCACGACAGGCATCCCGATTGCGGCCTGCCATACAGCATTTTGCGTAGGCTTGTCTCCCATGAGCGAAAGATGAGCATCGATGAGGCGATCCTAATCTGCGACGCCCTCGACATTCCGTTCACGGCATTGTTCGACTTCGCGGGGGAAGTGCCTCACGGGCCGCTCAAGGGAATGACGTCCGCGGATATCTACCGGGTCTGCGACGCCGCCGGAACCTGGCATACGATTGGGAAAACGTCCGGATGGCAAATAATCGGAACGCGCCGAAGAAGGTCCAAGTGATCGCTTACGAGACCGGGGATATACTCGAATCGTTCGATAGACGGTTCCATCCGCTTGGTATGAAAGGACCCTGGTTTGCTGCCTGAAGACGCATATCATGCATCGACCGGTGAGGGAACCCCGGCGACTCGCTCCAACGCTTGGGACATTGGCTTCGGCCTGCAGGCCGCTGACGGACTTACCCCGTCGGACTACGCGCTGGAACGGTCCAAGGAACAGATTTCGGGAAAAGCTTCCTACTCCGAAGTCGAGCATCGTCTGCGCGAATACCATTCCAGGAACAGTGGTGAGGCGGAGCATTTCGAGGCTGATATCGTATCCACCAGGATCAGTTCCATTCTCCAGGGCGGATCATTCGCATTCGTACCTTCGACGCTCATGTGGATCCATTGTCGTCTTTTCGATGGAGTGTTCACGGATGATTGGGTTGGACGGTGGAGGCAGGTCGATCTGACCAAAAAGGAGCCGGTCCTTCGAGGAGGTTCAGTCCCCTACGCTCCTTTCCTCTTGATCGGAGAGATGCTGGATTACGAGTTCGGCCAGGAGAAAAGGCGCCAGGCCGGGCTTCCACGGGCCGACAGACGTGGAATCGCGGTTTCGGCGTTCGATTTCATGTCCCGCTTATGGCAGATTCATCCGTTCCGTGAGGGGAACACTCGAACGGTTGCCGTGTTCGCGATACTGTATCTCGGGCGGCTTGGCTTCACGGTCGGCAGTGAGCCGTTCGCGTCGCATGTCCGGTATCTTCGTGATGCCCTTGTGTTGGATAACATTCTCAATCCCGCTTTCAAGGATCCGGCGCCTCTTCGTCGTTTCATGGAAAGGACGCTTTTCGATCCATCCATTGAATTGGAAAATCTACTCAAATCCTCCGGTATGGATTCTCATAGGTTCGGGTAATCCGAAGGCTCAAGAGGAGATATACCGGTTTGATCGGTTCTTCGCAGATTAAGCTCCGCTACGTTCCGATGTGGCGTCGCTCTACTTCGACGTTTGAACATCACTGATGTCCCATAAGCAACTTTATAGTGTTTTATATGGCTTTATAAAAGCTTATAATGCTTTATAGATGTTTAGATTGTTTATATTCTAAGGAGACCGGCCATGAATGACATGCCATCGATCCAAGCGCTCAATCCTTTCATGCCAGGCGCGGGGATGCGTCCGCCGGAACTCGTCGGAAGGGAGAAAGACCTCGAGACCATGGACCGTATGGTCGCACGCACCAAGCTGCATATGCTCGACAGAGGGATTATCTTCAGCGGACTAAGAGGCGTCGGCAAGACCGTCCTCCTCATCGCATTGCAGGAACTGGCCTCCTCGAAGGACATGGCCACGGCGAGAATCGAAGCGGAGGGGAACCCGGAAACCGACTATGACGCGCTCTTCCACGAGATAACACTCGCGGCCACGCGTCTCCCCTCATCATGGTTAAGGGAAAACCTCGCCAAGGCGATAGCGAACGTCAACTCCATCTCACTTGAATTCTTCGGGGCCGGCGTGACCGTGAACGCCGACAAACCGAAACAGGCGCGGACGAATTCGTTCAAACTCGAGCTTCTCATCGAATCCGTCACGAAAGAACTGCGGAAAAACGACTCGGGCCTCTACCTGTTCATCGACGAATTGCAGGAAATGTCGGAAGAACCACTGGGAACGCTCATATCCATCCAGCACAGGATGGGACAGGAAGGACTGCCTTTCTACATCATCGGGGCCGGTCTTCCCAATCTCCCGGGGACCCTCAGCAAATCAAGATCATATGCGGAACGACTGTTCGAATACCGCCGCATAGGGCAATTGGACGACGCCGACGCCGCCGAGGGATTCCAGAAGCCCGCCCAGAGCAACGGCAGACCGTTCTCGGACGACGCGCTGAAAGAACTCGTCAGGGTCAGCCATGGATATCCGTATTTCATCCAAGCTTATGGAAAAGCCGCTTGGAATGCGTCGGACTCGAATCCGACGCTGCTGAGCGCGGTGGCGGAAAGCGAACCATACGCGAGGGCGGAACTGGATGAGGGACTGTATTCATCGAGATGGCAGAGGGCCTCGACCCCGGGAAGACGATACCTCACGGCCATGGCGGAAATCGGAGGCGATACGCCGAGTTCGACGTCGGAAATCGCAAGACGACTTGGAAAGACGCCGGGCGAGGTGTCCATGGCACGCGATTCCCTGATCAAACTCGGACTGATCTATTCCCCGGAGCATGGCAAGGTCTCTTTCACCGTCCCGGACATGGGCGAATTCATTCTGCGTGCCGCACCATCCGACGGGCAGGCATACGACGGACGTCGGTCCAATGTCGAATGACAAATGATTATGCCGTGACGAGCAACGGCTTGCGTTGGAGCATGTTCTGGATGAGCGTGCCCATATCGGCGACCGGCAGGTAGCGGGCGACGATGATCCAGATGATCGCGACCTCAATCAGGCCGAGGATGATGGTCGCCGTGCCCCAGACGAGTTGCATCCATAGTCTCGGCCCGGTGGCCGCCCGCCCGGTCACTCCGGCGATCACCGTGAGGATGATGAGCGCCGGCACCAGTATTGTGATATCCCAATCATTGAACCATTGGCTTACTGAGACAAGCCATTCTGCGAGAGTCTCGAGGATTCCTGCCATGTTGCTGTCCTTTCGTTGTTGTTTTCCGTTGTCTGTTCCACGTGCGGTTCATCCATCAGAAGCCGATGGAGGGTCTCTCGCATCGTTTCGAGTTCCTTCTGGTCCGCTTCCCGTCCCATGCCGTACATTGACGCGAGCGTGAGTAGACTCCGTTCGACATCCTCGGGGAGACGGCCTTCATGCCTGTCGGACAGATGCGTTTCATAGTATTCCTCGATGGTCGTCGAGCATTGCCGCAATTCGTCCCAAGTGGGCATGTCATGGTCCATGGCATGCGTGGTTCTTTTGTTCTGGGTGGCTTCCGTGCCCATGAGGTCCGTGGCGGTGCCGCCATATGTCATGGTGAGCGCGTCGAGGCTTTGCCTGATGGTCGGCGGCAGCAGCGAGTACGTGTCGCGGCTGCGCTCATCCGCGTCCATGACAGCCCGTTCCATGTAGTATTCCTCCAATCGTCGCATGCGGTCCCTGCGGTTCGCGTCGATGATTTCCGCTTCTCCCGTTCCATGGTCGGCCAATCGGGCGATCCTGCCGTTGATGGGATCGGTCAGTGCGTCAAGGGCCGATTGCGCGGCTTCGTCGATATGGTCGCCGTAATCCTCGCCAAACGTCTCGCGGCATGCCTGGGCGATGCCGCCGACCTCGTCACGTATCCTGCCGAGGATGACGTCGGGATCGTATCTGCCATGGATGAAGTCGAGGGCCGCCTCGTCCGCGATGTCGGACATACGGCTGATGAAACCGATGTCCCGGGAGCATCGGCCGAGCAGTCTGTCCCCGCCGGGCGTGGGTTTGGTGTCCATTGGAATGCCGGAGTCCAGAAGCTTTCCCTCCACATGGACGGCTGGCTCCTTCCGTATCGGTGCTTTTTCCTTGATCGGAGTCTTGGCCGTGACCGGGATGCGGGTCCCTTCCCGGGTGGGTTTGGGCGGCTTGACCACTCCGCTGGTGTGGTTGATGCGGCCGTTGAGGTTGGCCCAATGCTGTTCCTGTCTGCCGCTTTCCGCAGGAGGCCTCTCCCCTAGCGGATTGTCGGCGTCCTCCACGCTCCACATGGCGCGGTAGACGACGACGTCGCGCAGGAGACGCTTGTCGGAGTCCCCGGCCGCGGCGAGTACCTGGCCGACCCATGCCTGCTTGGTTCGGCGCGCCTCCTGTTCGAGGCTGTCAATCCTGGTTTCGATGAGCCGTTCGTTCTGCCGCACCAGGTCGAGGGCCGCGCCATGCTTGTGGGAGCGTATGGGAGGCAGGATGCCACCCACCCAATCGTCGTGCACGCTGCCGTTGACCCGGTCCAACAGGTTGGCGTTCAATCGTCCCGCTATGGTCGCCGCCCAGTCGGGTTCCACGGGCCGGTTTTTCTTTTTCAGGTCCGGATCGTCGTTGATGATCCCGCGTGCGGTTTTGCGCAACGCTTCCCATTCGGGGAACATGGACTGGTCGATATCGTCCCGGGCCTGTATATGCGCGTCAAGCATGGCCTTGACCGCCGGCGTGTACCGCTCGTCCATGCTGAACCGGCTGCGCCCGGAGTCCAGGGACTGTTCCTCATGGTATGGGATGCCGGTCTCGTCCATCATGTGCCGGACTGTTTCGATCATGTCGGATGGCGCGTCCATGTCGAGCGTGAACGTGCCGCCTGTTTCCGTGCCGGCCGCGGGCATCATGCCGCGTGCCGCGTGGATGGCGGCGTGTTCGGTCTTCTCCGCCGTGAGCCTGCGTGGCTTCTTCTCAAGGCTTTGGCTGATGATGGCGGTGGCGCGCTTCGGGTCGGTCATGTAGGCGCGGGACCAGACTCCACGGAGCCATTCGAAGCTTGGACTGCGTTTGATCTTGTCCACGGTCCTCGCGTCGTGCGTCTTGCCGAGCATGGCGAGCAGGTGGGGGCCGGCGATGAGTCCGGCCGCGTAATCGTGTTCGCGGAGCAGCCGTTTCAGATCGTACCGGTCCTTGTATTCCTGTTCCATGGTTTCGGTCGCGGTCATGGTCTCCGTGTGGGTCAATAGCGAGTCGAGCATGCGGCTCATGGCGATTTTCCTCGGGTCTTCTTCCGCGCCGGTGAGCATGTGGTCGATATGACGGTCCTCTTCGCTTTTGCAGCCGAACAGGAAATGGTTTTCCTCCTTGCCGCGCGAGCCCGCGACGTATTGCAGGTTGCATGCCATGTTCTCGTCGGATGGGAACACCGCGGCGCACCGGTCCACGGTCATGCCCTGGCTGCGGTGGACGGTGGCGGCGTATCCGGCTTCGCATGCTTCCTTGAGCCAGTCGTTCGGGATTCTGCATTCGACGCCGTCCGCGAGGTTCACGCATCTCGCGCCCGCTTTGCCGGTGGAGATGATTTTGAACGTCATGCCGTTTTCGATGGGACGGCCGATCTGGTCGCGCACGTTTCGCGAATTGGTTCGGCAGACGATCTGGTCTCCGGTTCCGACGTCGAGTCCGTCGCGCAGACGGCAGAGCTTGGCGGGGTCGCTTTCGCTTCTTCCCTGCGCGCGTCGTTCGAGGATGAAACGTTGGTTGATGTCGCGTACCTGCGCGTTCGTGCCTGCGAGCAGGAGCGTGGATTTGCCGAGCGCCTGCCATTTGATGCACATCTGGTACGCCTCTTCCTCCAGGTCGACGTCCTCGCCCCAGTGGATGCGGTCGTGTTCCATGTATTCGTCGATGAGTCGGCGGCATTCGTCGACGCTCGACTCGTCCAACCGGTCGCCGCCCTCGCGCAGCCGGAGCGTCGCGTCGGCCTCGCCTTCCCAACGTCGTCGGGATGCGGGACCGTCCGGATCGTCCGCCCATTTCTCTGCTTTGCCGGTGAACCGCCAGAGGCTGGTCAGTCGTTCGCATTTCCCGTGCCGGTCGGCGTAGCCGAGCATGCCTCCGGCTCCGGAGACGGAGTCGAGCTGTTTGGGGTCGCCGGTGAGGATGACCTTGGCTCCATGGAATTCGGCGAGTTTGGCGATCCATTGCAGGAGTCTGGTGTCGGTCATGCCCGCCTCGTCCACGATGATCAGCTGGTTAGGCCGGATCGTAGACGAGTCCGTGATGTGACGGGTCGCTATCCTGGTGCGGATGAACAGTCGTTCCAACGGGTTGGACGCGTTCCTCAACTGTTGTTGGAGTCTGCCTTCCTGTTGGATCTCGGCTTTGATCCGTTCGGGATTGTTGAGGGTCAGGAGCCTGGCGATGGTCATGCTTTCGCATCCGATGCTGTCTTTGAGCTCGCCCACCGCCCTGGCGCTGGTCGCCAGGCCGATGACGCTGTCGGCACCGTATTTGGACTGCCATGCTTGCGCGACCGCTTTCATGGTGGTGGTCTTGCCTGTGCCGGCCGGTCCGATGATGCTGCTGACCAGGCGGGGGTTCTCCAACGCGTATGCGGCCGCCCGCTGCTGGTCGGGTGCGAGCGGATAGCCGCCTTGTGCTTTCATCCGCTCGTTCCACTGGTCGAGCCATCGGTTGCCTTCCCCCGGCTTGTATCCGATTCCGGTGGTTTTGTCGAGACTGGCGATCATGTACTGTTCGGCTTCGAGCACGTCGGTCGTCGTGTACTGTTCGAGGTCGGCGTCCTCGAACACGCTTTGCCCCTGGCGTGTGGCGATGCTCAGATCGTCCAACGCGCCGTCCGGGAGTTTGTACCGGTCGGGTGTGAGTTTGACGCATTGGCCGAGCGCCCTGTCGGCGATCTTGTTCGCGACGATGATGCGCTGTGCGGGGTCGATGCGCACCTCACGCAGGAGACGTTCGGCTTCGGCGCGCACGTTGGTGCGTTTCCATACGGTGTGCGCGTTGACTGTTTTCCGGATGACGGCGCGTGCCTGACGGTCCAGGTATTCGTCGCCGCCTCCGGCGAGCCGGGTGAGGTCGGCGAGCTGGCCGAGCAGGAGTCGTGCGATGTCGTCCTCGCCTTCTGCGTCCACATGCACGAGGCCGGTCTTGTGTGAGTTGACGTCTTTGAGCATCTGGTCGATCTGGATGCTGGGAGCGACTTCGCCGAGTTTCCGGAACCAGTGGTCGCGTTTCGCTTTCAGGGATGGTTGGATCTCTGGTTTCGCCTTGCGGGTGGCGAGCCATGCTTCCTTATGTAGTTCCGCTTTAGTCTTCCAACCGGCCTGCTTGCCCGTGGAGGTCTCGTACTCCTTGATTTTCTTTTTGAGCAGGAGATCGATTTCCGCGTCCCTGCTGCTGAACGCGTTGATGAGTTCCTGTGGAACGCCTTCGACCTCGTTGACCACCGCTTTGGTGTTGGTGTCCTGTTTGAGGGTCCATGACCAGCCGAACCGTTCGGTGAGCAGGTCCTGCAGCAGGTTCTCATGCACTTCGCTGATCTCGACCATGCTGGCGTAGATCTTCCGACCGTCCAACGCGGTCCACATCTTGTCGGACGAGCGGCGCACGCGGTTGCTGATGACGATGTGCTTGTGCGGCTGCGGGTCGCCGTTGCGGTTGTCGTAGTGGTCGAACGCGAAACCGGCCACGCCGTCGGCCGCGACGCTGGCGACGCCTCCCTGTCCGGCGCGGGTCGTCGCATACTCGTTTTCGAAATAGTCGATGGTCATTTCCGCGGCCTTGCGCATGCACTCGTCGATGCCGTCCCTGGTTTCCTTGTCTCCGAACGCCCAGAGGATGCTGATGCTTTTCGGCTGGCGTGTGGTCAGGTCGAAGCCGGCGACCGGCGCTTCCCCGTTGTCGCCTTCGCTCATTTTGATGTCTCCGAGGTATTGGCCGTTGGACGGGTTGCGTCGTTCGTTGATGAGGGCGCGGACGGTTTTGCTGGAGGCCGTGGTGCCGACCTTGCCGCCGACGAGTTCCGCGCCCTTGCCGATCCAAACGCCTGGTGGATTGCCGGCCGCCGTGTAGTAGGCGCTCGGATCGGATGGGTTCAACGCGTTGTCACCGTCGATCGCTTCCCGCGCGTCACGGAGCGGGTATTCGGCGTTGCTGAGTTTGGTGAGGTTCATTGACATGGTTTGTTCACTTGTCTCCGGTGGGTATCGGCCCCGTGTATCCGAGATGCCTGAGCAGGCGTTCCGCATCACCCTGCGAGCCGTACTGGTCAATAGCGCGCATGAGGTTCGCGATGTATCCGTTCGCCGTCGCCTGTTCGATGAGTTCCGGCTTGTAGGTCAGAATGGTTTTCAGTTGGAACATGCATGAGAACCGACTGGTTTTCCTGGCGCTTTTGATTTCCTTGTGCGCGTTCAGAGTGGAT
>ERZ1034871.532-NODE-532-length-22223-cov-15.803320_pt1 | contig 22223 bp, 19 predicted proteins | sample MGYA00520631_ERZ1034871 | MGnify/ENA primary metagenome ERZ1034871 (study PRJEB33766, sample SAMN09781721) | gut metagenome | biome: gut microbiome | host: Homo sapiens | place: Madagascar | study: EMG produced TPA metagenomics assembly of the PRJNA485056 data...
AATCCAGCCACCATCAAAAGTGATTATTTGTCCTGTGAGGTAATCAGGTGCAGTGATGACAGAGTAAGCCATAGCTGCGACCTCATCGGCTGTAGCAAAGCGTCCGGCGGGAATTTCATCGGCAAGCTCAGCTCTTTCTGCCTCGTCAAAGCAGCGGTTCATGTCTGTATCTATGACACCACAGGCAATGGCATTGACCGGAATGTGCGATGGCGCAAGCTCCTTGCCGAGTGCCTTGGTAAATGCATTTATACCGCCCTTGCAGGCTGAGTATGCCACCTCGCAGGATGCTCCGACGTTGCCCCAGACAGAGGAAATCTGTAGTATACGGCCACATTTATCGGCAACCATATAAGGGATGACGAGCTTTGTAAAGTTAAAAACACCGGTCAGATTTATCGCCACGATATTGTTCCATTCATCCGGTGTCATGTCGCTCAGCAGCCCGATATGCGATATGCCGGCATTGTTAATGAGCACATCTATATGGCCAAAATGGGAAATGGTATTTGCAACCATATCCTTGGCAAAGAAAAAGTCTCCTACATTTCCGGTGTAGCATAGCACCTCAATTCCGTATGCACAGTGAAGCTCATCAGCCAGAGCCTTTAGCCTATCAGATGAATTGCGGCAGCAAAGTGAGAGGTTATAGCCACAGGAAGCCAGCTTTTTGGCAATGGCGGCACCGATACCGCGTGAAGCTCCGGTTATTATAGCTGTTTTATTTATGTGATTTATGTGATTGGTGTGATTTATGTGATTTGTCTGATTTGTCATGATATTCTCCTTATAATTTATATACCGTGGTGCTAAGCCTGTCGCTGCGCTGCAGGGCCGGCTTCATAGTATAAAGAAAATAATTACGTGATTAAATTACAGTTCAGTCATGGGTATGATACCTCGCTGTGAGGCTGGGCACTAAGGTATACATCGAATTGCATGCAAGCATGCATCGATGATACCTTTTGACCCTTTAATCATCATATTATACAGCATAAATCATACCATAAATATATATTATGGGGTAGACAAAATTTATACATTGTGATATTATTTAATAGTTGCAAAACGAATTGCAGACGGCGTGTGGCTCAGTTTGGTAGAGCGCTACGTTCGGGACGTAGAGGTCGCAAGTTCGAATCTTGTCACGCCGATTTATTTATGTATGTATCTGAATAGTTATCGACGGTATTATTTTGGAGCACGCGCATAGCGTGTTTTTTTGTTACTGTTCAGTGTGAATAGTAACTTTTTTATTTAGCTCTTTGTAAATCAAAACAATATATTGCTTTATTGGTAACATAACGGTAAAATAGTACTAGTGTATTGGCTTGATTTAGGAAAGGTACAGGAAATAGGGGATATGAATATTGTTTCACAAATGTGTGCCATTGCGGTAATGTTCGTAATAATGTATTTTTATATTTCGCAGAAAAAGATTATATTACATACATCGAAGGTTTTTGTTGAGGTATGGATAGCAGGCCTGCTGTCACTTTTCTTTGATATTTTCTCACTTGTTGCAATTGAAAAAAGAAGCGGATATCATCTTACTGCTACCAATATTATCTGCAAATTATATCTCTGGACGGTTACATGGGTTGCCATGGTGGCCTTCTGGTATATTTGTGTGGATATTTTCAGGAAAAAAGAGCTTGAGCGCAAGTGGAGAAATCGGCTGTGGATATTTGGAATCTCCACTGATATTCTGATAATGGTCGTACCGATTAAAATTTATGCTTCGGATAATATAGTTTATACATATGGTCCGGCTGTTATTATAACATATGCAGTAACTGTAATTCTGCTGGCGCTTATTCTAATGCTGACAAAAAAATACAGTCAGGCTATAAATCCGAGAAGAAGAAAGAGCATGCAGGTCTGGGTGGCTCTTATGTTTATATCGGCGGTTATTCAGTTTATAGATAAAAATATATTGATTGTCAGCTTTGCGAGTGTGATAGGTGTGCTTATCATTTTTATTATGCTTGAAAATCCGATGGCAAATATTGACAGGGATACAGGATTTTTCAACCTCAATGCCCTTTTTGAATACATGAAGGAGGCATATGGACAGGGGAATGATGTATCGATAGTGTGTATTCGCTATGGAAGCAATGAAAATGATTTTTTTACCAGCGAGATGGAAAAAAGTATTTTTTATGAGGTTGTTTCTTTTATAAATAAGCTGCCTGATAATTATGTTTTTAGAAGCTCGGCAAACGAGTATCTGCTGGTTTTTGAAAATACTGATTGTGCAGAAAAAACAATCGGAATATTGGAACGCAGGTTCGATAAGCCATGGGGCAGTGACAATATGACGATGCTGTTTGGGGAGATATATTATCTAAGGTCTACTGAGCTTGTGCGGAGACCATCGGATATACTGGGGATTTTTCAATATGCCAAGCGCAACAGAGCTGAGTTTACGGGGCGCGGCGTGATGCTCATAAATAATGAAGTCATTGAGCACATATATGATGAAAATTCGGTTGAGAATGAGATAATAGAGGCATTGCGCGATAACCGAGTTGAGGTATTTTACCAGCCTATTTATAACACTAAAACGCATAAATTCACCTCTGCGGAGGCGCTTGTCAGAATAAGGTCGCGCGAGGGAAATATCATACCTCCGGGCAGGTTTATTGCTGTAGCTGAGAAGCAGGGACTCATTTTAAGGCTTGGAGAGCGCGTGTTTGAGATAGTGTGCAGATTTATTGTACAGCATGATATACATGCGATGGGAATTGAGTATATTGAATGCAATCTGTCAGTGGTGCAGTGTGCTTATGACCATTTAGCGCAGGATTTTATTGCAATTATGGAGAAATATCATGCGGATGCAAATGATATTGTGCTTGAGATTACAGAGTCTGCATCTATCACTGAAAAAAAGATACTGCTTGATAATATGAATGCCCTGCGTAAGGTGGGAGTGAGGTTTGCGCTGGATGATTTTGGCACAGGTCAGTCAAATTTAAGCTATATTGTTGATATGCCGATTGACATTGTGAAGTTTGACAGAGGCATGACAAATGCATATTTTGACAACGGAAAGGGCAAGCCTGTTATGGATGCCGCAATGGGCATGATTCAAAAGCTAAAGCTTGAGATTGTTTCTGAGGGAATCGAGAAGCAGGAGCAGTTCGCAAAGCTGGATGAGCTTGGAATAGATTACATCCAGGGCTATTATTTCTCAAAACCGAGAAATGCTGCTGAGTTTATTTCATTCATAGAAAGTAATAATGCATAGTTTATTTTATTCATACAAGATAATAAAGTACAAATAAAGGGACTCCCACGCTCAAAGAGCCACCATCCGGCAGAACAGATGTACAGCCACCGGAGGATATAAATTTATAATCGTATTGTAGATTATGGTGCAACATAAGGATGTATAGGACGCAACGTAAGGACACATAAGGCACATTATTTGTAGGAGCACTTATCAATTTAGATAATGCAAATGCAAAGAAAATTTTTTACATGCATTTTACACACTAATGATTTTGCATTTTACATTTCCCCATTACTATATCAGTTGTAACAAACAAAGAAATAAATTCAAGAAAGAAATGAAAGAGGAAATTAAAATGAAAAATCGTATGAAAAAACTTTTAGTTTTGGCAACTGCTGCAACAATGATGACAGCAGCATTTACAGGATGTGGTTCAAGCTCAGACGGAGCAGACAACAATGCAGATACAAGCGCAGATAAGAGCGCAGATGAAGGTGCATCAAATGAGAACTTAAGCGGTTCACTTTCACTTGCAGGAAGTACTTCAATGGAGAAGCTTTGTGAGGCGCTCAAGGAGTCATTCATGGAGAAAAACCCTGGAGTAACAGTAACAGTAGAGTATACAGGCTCTGGTTCAGGAATCGAGTCAGTAACAGCAGGAAGCGTAGATATCGGAGATTCATCAAGAGCACTTACAGATGATGAGAAAGCAAACGGCGTTGAGGAAAACATCGTAGCAATCGACGGAATTGCAGTAATCACAGACAAGGACAACTCAGTAACAGAGCTTACATCAGATGACTTAAAGAAAATCTACACAGGTGAGATTTCAAACTGGAAAGACCTTGGTGGAAAAGACGAGGCAATCGTAGCAATCGGCCGTGAGGCAGCTTCTGGTACAAGAGGAGCCTTCGAGGAGCTTCTTGATGTAAAGGATCAGTGCAAATATGCACAGGAGCTTGACTCAACAGGAGCAGTTCTTGCAAAGGTAGGCTCAACACCGGGAGCAATCGGATATGTTTCACTTGACGTGCTTGATGATACAGTAACAGCAATGAAAATTGACGGAGTAGAGGCAACAGAGAAAAACATTGTAGCAGGCAAATATCTTCTTTCTCGTCCATTCGTAATGGCTACAAAGGGCAAGATTGACGAGCAGAACGATATTGTTAAAGCTTGGTTTGACTATGTAAACTCAGATGAGGGACAGGCAGTTATCAAGAAGGTAGGTCTTATCCTCCCTCAGTAGAAATTATCGGGCATATTAATGATACGAAATACAGACATCGCTAGCATGTATAAGTATAAAAATAATACAAAATACAGACATCAATACGAGACATCGCTAGTAAGTATAAGTATAAAAAAATACAAAATACAGACATCGATATTAGACATCAGTATTAATACATATCGACAAGATACAGGGTTTCCTCAGGAAATGGCAGGTTTCCTGGGGAACTTTTTGAAACAAGGAGTATCAAATGAAACATAAATCCATAGTAGAGAATGTTGCCAAAATAATATTCACGGTATGTGCGGTTGTGGCAATATTCGCAGTATTATCAATAACAATTTATATGTTCCTTAAAGGCGCACCGGCATTTTTCAAGGTTGGAGTGTTAAACCTATTATTCGGAACAAAATGGGCGCCGACAGCGGCAGACCCAAGCTACGGAATATTGTACATAATCCTCACATCCATCATAGGAACAGCAGTATCTATCCTCATAGGAGTACCAATTGCTCTTCTTACGGCAGTATTTCTCACTGAGGTGTCAAATAAAAAGCTCTCAGCGGTAGTGCAGCCGGCAGTAGAGCTGCTTGCAGCCATTCCATCAGTGATCTATGGACTTTTAGGACTTATGATACTTAATCCGGTATTATACAAGCTGGAGAAACATATTTTTGCAAACTCAGCAACACATCAGTTTACCGGCGGATCAAATCTGCTTGCAGCAATCATAGTGCTTGCAATCATGATTCTTCCTACGGTAATCAACATGAGCGTATCATCAATACAGGCAGTACCGCAGCAGATGAGAGCGGCATCCCTTGCTCTTGGAGCAACAAAGATACAGACAATATTTAAAGTGACGGTTCCTGCAGCAAAGTCAGGAATCATGACAGGGATTGTGCTCGGAATAGGTCGTGCGCTCGGAGAAGCGATGGCTATCAACATGGTGGCCGGTGGAACGGTAAGCTTTCCACTTCCGTTCAACTCAGTGCGTTTCCTTACCACACAGCTCGTCAGCGAGATGGGATACGCCAGTGGACTTCACAGACAGGTGCTTTTCTCAGTAGGGCTTGTGCTTTTTGTGTTTATCATGATAATCAACCTCACCCTTATGAAACTCAAAAAGAAAGGAGCTGTGGAAAATGACTAGTATAAATGGAAAACGCCGCAGAATAGGCGATGATGTAGTATACTTTTTCATATATCTGTGCGCAGCATTATCGGTAGTGCTGCTTGCGGGAATTATCATATATGTATTTGTCAGGGGAATCGGCCAGGTAAACTGGCAGTTTCTGACCAGCGAGACATCTGTATTAAGAGGCACTGTCGGAATAGCGGGCAACCTGCTCAATACACTTTACATCATAATTATCACCATGCTTATAGCAACTCCTGTCGGAGTGGGAGCAGCCGTGTACCTGAATGAGTATGCAAAGCCGGGTAAGCTCGTATCCACAATCGAGTTTGCCACTGAGACACTTGCAGGAATACCGTCAATCATCTTCGGTCTTTTCGGAATGATGTTTTTCGGTCAGACAATAGGCTTTGGCTACAGTATCCTCACAGGTTCACTGACACTGACGCTCATGGTGCTGCCTCTCATCACCAGAAATACACAGGAGGCGCTTAAAACTGTACCGGACAGCTACAGACACGGAGCAGTGGGACTTGGAGCTGGAAAATGGCACACCATCCGCACCATCCTGTTGCCATCAGCTATGCCGGGAATCATCACAGGTGTTATCCTTGCAATCGGCCGAATAGTCGGTGAGTCGGCAGCACTCCTCTTTACAGCAGGAAGTGCAGGAATGCTTCCAAAGGTTGCCAGTGGATATTTCTCAAAGATAATGCAGTCAGGTGGAACACTTACCATCAAGCTCTACCTTGCAGCGACAAGTGAAGGAAAATTCGATCAGGCATTTGGAATTGCGGTTGTGCTTCTCGTAATCGTATTCTTAATCAACATCCTGACAAAGGTGCTGGCAAAGAAATTCCAGGCGAAGTAAATAAATCAACCGGTTATTATAATGATATGAGGGTCAAAAGGTATTTTACCCCTTTAATCATAATAATAAATTAACGAATATAGTAAATAACAAATATAATAAACTAACTAATTAATTAAGAAGCCTTGATTTGATATCAGTAAATCGGAGCTTCTTTTTTTTCTTAAACAAATCTTAATGTGTTACATAATTGGATTTTAATGTTACAATTGATACAATAAGACCAACATAAAACTTCCGGAGGCAATTATGTATAAAGTATTAGTATGTGATGATGAAAAAGACATTGTATCGGCAATCAGCATTTATCTGACCAGCGATGGCTACGAGGTAATCCCGGCGCGAAACGGGCTGGAGGCGCTCGATATAGTAAAACACAATGATGTGCATCTTGTCCTGATGGATATCATGATGCCTGTCATGGACGGCATAGAGGCGATGGTGGAAATCAGAAAAATCTCTAATGTGCCGGTCATACTGCTCACTGCCAAAAGTGAGGACACTGACAAGGTACTCGGGCTCACGGTCGGAGCAGACGACTATGTGACGAAACCGTTTAACCCGGTAGAGCTGCAGGCGAGGGTGAAGTCGCAGATCAGGAGATACATGCTTCTCGGCGCGGGCAATACAAGCGTAGGAAAGCTGGTAATCGGTGGCATCGAGCTGGATGACAAATCAAAGACAGTGACAGTTGATGGCGAGGCAGCAAATCTCACACGTACAGAGTACGATATTTTGAAGCTTCTCATGGAGCATCCGGGCGAGGTGTATTCGCCGAATCAGATATATGCAAAGGTCTGGAAGGATGAGCCATACGGGACAGAAAACACGGTGGCGGTACATATCCGTCATCTCAGAGAAAAGGTTGAGATAAATCCGGCTGAGCCAAGATACTTAAAGGTCATCTGGGGTCGCGGATACAAAATTGACGCTGAATAGGTGCATGCTTGATAAAGTTTGTCAAGTGAAGCACTATAAAATGGAAGGTGAATGATATGAAAAAAATATCAAGAAATCTGTGGCTTAAGCTGGCGGCATTTATAGTATGCTCGGTCATGGCGGCAGGGCTTGTTGTAACAACGTTAGTTGCAGTGTACACAAACAATTATGAAAGCACAGCACAGCTAAGGGATGAGATTCATGCGAATATTGCAGGAGCCTATAGCAGACAGATGGTGTACAATTATGAATCCGGTGATGACAATGCATTTTCGCAGATGACTAATGATACCAATCTGCAGGCCGCAGTGGTAAAGAGCAATGAAACATCAGAGGACAAGGTAGATGTAAAATCTGATGCAGCAAAGGTGTATTCAAGTGTGAATGAAATATCAAATCCGGATTATATTTTTAGCTACAAGGCAAAGAACTTAAAGTGGAACAGGCTATTAAATCTGTGGGATGCAATGAGCGGCAGCTATGAGGAGTCAGACGCTGCTTCAAGCGATATGAACAGTGAGAGAATCAGCTCAATCATGTATTCCAAGACAAATGGGCTCTTTTATCTGTGCCTGAATGATGGCACAGCTTATGTCATTCCGAAGGTGAGGGTAATGACAGGCTCTAACGATAACAGCTCGCTTGGCTTATATAAGGTAGTTGAGAAAACGGATGAGAATGGAAATAAATACTTTGCCTACGAGGAGATGTTTACAGGCCAGCCGCTCGATACTTCCGGCTTTGCCGAGTGGAAAAATGTAAAGTGCTATGATGAAAAAGGAAATCATATAAAGTGTGGCATGAATCTGGTGGATAACGATAATTCGGGCTTTGAAAGTGACGGCTCTTACTACGATTATAATGAGGATATTTATTATGACCGCTACGAAATCATAAAAGTAGTGGAGCAGGTGAATGAGAGCTATGAGCTTTTACCGGATACATTTAATATATCGGATACCGGAATTGTGTACTATCCATACACCCCAACGGAAGAGCAGCCTGAGTACTATTATGTGTATGCAAAGCTTCCGCAGCAGCTTCAGGAAAAGGGCGATTACTTCAATCAGGCAGACAGCGTACTGGATATCATGGAATTTACAGAGGCTCATTTGAGTGTATTGTTTGTCATATTTATACTTGGTTTTGTGATTACGGCGGGGTATCTGCTGACGGTTGCCGGAAAACGCGAAGATTCGGAGGAAATTAAATTACGATTATATGACAGGCTGCCGTATGAGGTGATGCTAGGTGTGACAATGCTAGCAGATTTTATGGTATTTCCGGCAGGCTTTTTACTTATAAAGCAGCTTCCGGTGGTGGCACTCATTTGTTTGGCAGCAACCATGGTTTCGCTTGAAGCAATCCTGTCAACATACGTAAGAATCAGGGCACATGAGTTCTGGAAGCATACATTGTGCTACTATGTTGTTAGATTTTTCTTAAAGCCTGTCAAAAAGCTATGCAGGATGGTATTTGCCCCAATCAGATACGGCTTTTCATGGATAGAAAGAAATGTACCGCTGTTCCTGATAAGTATGCTGACATTCGGTTTCATATGCCTGCTTGAGCTTATAGGCTTTGGAATAGAGAGTATTGGATTTATATTCATTATAAAGCTTATAGAGCTTGCTCTGCTTATCGCATTTATCATGCAGTATGACAGGATAAGATGTGCCGCAAAGGCTATAGCAAACGGTGATTTTTCACAGCCCGTTGATACGTCAAGACTCATGCTGTTCTTCAGAAAGCATGGAGAGGATTTGAATAATGTGAGCAATGGAATAGAGGCCGCGGTCTCTGAAAAAATGAAGAGCGAGCGCTTCAGGACGGAGCTCATCACAAATGTGTCGCATGATATCAAGACACCGCTCACCTCCATTATCAATTATGTGGACCTGTTGCAGAAGGAGGACATAGATAACGAGAAGGTACGCGAATATCTTGATGTTCTCGACAGACAGTCATCACGTTTGAAAAAATTAATTCAGGATTTACTCGAAGCGTCAAAGGCATCTACCGGCAGCATAAACGTAGAGCTGGAGAAACTGGATGCAGCTGTTATGCTGTCACAGGTAGCCGGGGAATATGAAGAAAAATTCGAGAAAAATAATCTTGATTTAATTATCAAAAATGACGTTACGCCTGTCATGATTCAGGCAGACGGACGACATCTGTGGAGAGTGTTTGATAACCTGATGAACAACATCAACAAATACGCCCAGACGGGTACGAGAGTGTATATTGACATCATTCCAAAGGACAGCGGAGCCATCATAACCTTCAAGAATGTATCAGCTACACCGCTTAATATTTCAAGCGATGAGCTTAAGGAGCGTTTTGTCAGAGGAGACAGTTCACGAAATACCGAGGGCAGTGGACTTGGACTGTCTATTGCAGAAAGCCTCATGAAGCTCATGAACGGTACTTTGGAGCTGACTGTGGACGGCGATCTTTTTAAAGTGACTTTGGAGTTTTAAACTTATAAGGCATTAGAAACAACAACAGCCGGGGCATCTGCCCCGGCTTTTAATCGAGCTGTTTCTCACAATATTTTTCGACAAGATTTATAAATTCTTCTGCAACTGTAATTAGCCCCTTTATAATCATCAATAGACAATAGCACCTTTGCGGATTTTAAGTCATTCTTTGAGGTTTCAATTCTATATAGAACAAGATCTCTTCTTGTACCAATTTCTACATCATGCTGCTCCATATAGTATAACCCCCTCTTTATGAATATTTGAATAAAATGGATAATTTACTACCCACTTATTAAAAATCTCTTCACTTTTGGCAATTGGTTTTATGTCAATGTCATGATCCAGATTAAAGTCATATGTCATATAGGAAAGCTTCTCGCCATAAGATTTAAGTTCAATATCTGACATATCAACCAAAATCATAATATCTATATCTGAGTCGGGTCTGAAATCGCCTCTGGCATACGAACCATATAAAATAATCTGTCTGACATGTGAACCATAAATTTTTTTGATTTCTTCAATGTATTGTTCAATAAGATTATACATAGCTTTTGGCATATGCTACCCCTCCTTAAAAAATAATTTTCACTCTACTTTTTTATTATACCATATATTAAAAAAAATGCATTTTATATTTTACCACAAAAGTCGGTATAAAAAGGCCGGGGCATCTGCCCCAGCCTTTAATCATAATATAGACGTGATTTAATTTCCCAATATCATCTCCAAAAACCTCTCATGAATCCGTGTATCATCATCAAGCTCCGGATGGAAGGCCAGCCCAATCTGGTTCTTATACTGCACGCCGACAATTTTGCCGTCATACTCGGCGAGCATATGTACATCATTTTTGGCGGAGTCGTCAATAGCTTCCACGTAAGGCGCCCTGATAAATGTCATGGTAAAGTCAAAGCTATTGTCAAACCTTGCAGTGGCCTCAAAGCTTCCAAGCTGTCTGCCGTAGGCATTTCTTTTAACAGTGACAGGCAAAGTTCCGAAATATACGTTGTCATCGTTGCTAATATGTGAAGCTAAAAGGATAAGACCGGCGCAGGTTGCAAGCACCGGAAGTCCGTTTGCGATTCTTTCTTTAAGCTCATCAAACATATCAAGCTCACGGAGCAGCTTGCCCTGCACAGTGCTCTCACCACCAGGCAGCACGAGTCCGTCTAAGTCACAGATATCTGATTTTTTGCGCAGCTCTACACATTCGCACCCAAGAGACTCAAGCATGCGCTTGTGCTCAATAAACGCTCCCTGAACAGCTAAAACACCAATCTTAAGTCCTGATTTCATTTTATTTGCCTCTTTCTTCCATGATGATTTTAATCTCGCTCTCGTTGATTCCGACCATAGCCTCACCGAGATCCTCAGAAAGCTCTGCGATAAGCTTCGCATCAGTAAAGTTTGTCACAGCCTTTACGATAGCGGCAGCTCTCTTGGCAGGATCGCCTGATTTAAAGATACCTGAGCCGACGAACACACCCTCAGCACCGAGCTGCATCATAAGAGCCGCATCAGCCGGAGTAGCCACACCGCCTGCCGCAAAGTTTACAACCGGAAGCTTGCCATTGTCATGAACGAATTTGACCAGCTCGAAAGGCACCTGAAGATTTTTAGCTGCCTCGAAAAGCTCATCCTCACGCATGGAAGTAAGCTTAGCAATCTCAGAATTCATCTTTCTCATATGTCTGACAGCCTGCACGATATCACCGGTACCGGGCTCACCCTTTGTACGGATCATGGAAGCTCCCTCGTTGATACGGCGGAGTGCTTCACCGAGGTCTCTTGCACCACATACGAAAGGCACCTTGAAATCTCTCTTGTTGATATGGTACACATCGTCAGCAGGTGAAAGCACCTCAGACTCATCAATGTAGTCAATCTCGATAGCCTCGAGCACTTGAGCCTCAACGAAGTGACCTATACGGCACTTTGCCATGACAGGGATGCTGACAGCCTCCTGAATTCCCTTAATCATCTTAGGATCGCTCATTCTTGAAACACCGCCTGCGGCTCTGATATCAGCAGGGATTCTCTCAAGCGCCATAACAGCACATGCACCGGCAGCCTCGGCAATCCTGGCCTGCTCCGGAGTAGTGACATCCATGATGACACCGCCCTTTAGCATCTGCGCAAGACCTTTATTGAGTTCGTATTGAGTATTCTTATTGTTTTCCATTTGTTAAATCTCCTTTTGGTTTTATATTGCTTTTATGTCAATTTATATGACGAAAGTAGTCAGGCGTAAGCAGATATGTTTAGGTGGCGCTGGCGGCGTGTACACTCTCGTGAGAGCGCATAGCGGAGCTGCTTAGATACTGTTGAGTTATGCCCAAGAAAACCAGAAATGCACCGGCATGGAAGCCGGGGCAAGGAGCTATCGAGCCATGGAAGGCGAGTAGCGACGGTTTCGTCTGGCATAGAAAAACTATAAGGCATAATTCTTACAGTATCTTGGCAGCAAAGCGTAGCGAACACGAGAGTGTATACGTCGCCAGCGCCGCCGGGCTGTATTTGCTCACACCAGCCGCATATCATGGTTGCAATATTACGCCACATCTGGTAATATTAAAATATTCAAAATAAGGAAAATAAAAATGCCAGAAAGCGGTGAATCAAATGCTGACCTACGACCTCACAAAAACAGACGGACCACTCTACAAATGCCTGTATGAGTGCATCAAAAACGATATATCACAGGGAAAATTAAGCTCAGGGGAGAAAATGCCATCAAAGCGTACTCTCGCCAAGAATCTGGGAGTTAGTACCATTACGGTTGAAAATGCATATGACCAGTTGATAGGCGAGGGCTATATGTTTGCAAGACCCAAGAAGGGCTATTTCATAGCCGATGTGTCAGATATAAGGGTAATCAAGGCACCGGTGCAGAAGGAGCTTAGTATAAAGCTGCCACCTGAGCAGGATGAAAGTATATTTGACTTCTCATCAAACAGGACAGACTCGGGTAACTTTCCGTTTTCCATATGGGCAAAGCTCATGCGAGAGACGATTTCCCTTAGGGAGCAGGAGCTTTTGTCGGTGTCGCCGTGTGGCGGAGTGAGAGAGCTTCGGGAAGCGATAGCAAGTCATCTGTCATCGTTTCGCGGTATGAATGTGGACCCGGACCAGATAATAGTCGGAGCGGGAACAGAGTATCTGTACGGACTGATTGTGAAGCTTTTGGGTACGGACAAGGTATACTGCGTGGAGGATCCGGGCTATAAGAAAATCAGCCAGATATACGAGTGCAACAATGCAAAATGCCTGCCGGTGCAGATGGATGAGCAGGGCATCAGCGTGGAGCTTATAAAGAAAGCGAACGCGCAGATAGCACATATCAGCCCGACACACCATTTCCCGACAGGAATCACGATGCCTGTGAACCGCCGCTATGAGCTTTTGGCATGGGCCAACGAGAGCAGCGACAGATACATCATAGAGGATGATTATGACAGTGAGTTTCGCATGAACGGACACCCGATACCGCCAATCCTCTCGATTGATGCGTGTGAAAAGGTCATCTATATAAATACATTTTCAAAATCTCTCACATCCACCATCAGAATCAGCTACATGGTGCTGCCGGAGCATCTGGCAAATGAGTTTTACAGGAGGCTTTCATTTTACTCATGCACGGTATCCACATTCGAGCAGTACACGCTGGCAAGATTTATCAGCGAGGGCTATTTTGAAAAGCACATAAACAGGATGAGGCTGCACTACGGCAGAAAGCGCCAGAGCGTGCTTTCGTCTATAAAAGGCTGCTTCACTGAAAAGGCGTGTAAGGTAATAGAAAATGACTCCGGCTTGCATTTTATCATACAGTTTGACACAAACCTTCCGGACAAAACAGTTGAAGAGCTGCTATTGAAAAAAGGCATAAAGCTTCAGGCGATTACCCATTTCAACCTGAGTAAGCCAAAGGAGGACAGGCATCAGTTTATTATCAATTATTCAAATATTGATGCAGACAGGATAATGGACAAACTCCTGATTATTAAAGAGACCATAAATTTGACATAGATTTTACATACATCTGATAGAGCATTTTACAAAGCATCCATATAATGTATTCTCGAAGACAAGAAATTTATTACATGTTGCAGGAGATACAAATGGAGAAAAAAATCAAAATTCAGGTTCGCGACCTGAATCTGTACTATGGCCAGAATCATGCACTGCATGGTGTCAATATGGACATAAAAGAAAACAGCGTGACAGCGCTGATCGGACCGTCAGGATGTGGTAAGTCTACATTTTTAAAGTGTATCAACAGAATGAATGATCTGGTTGACAACGTCAGAATCGAGGGAAGCATAGAGATAGATGGTGAGAATATATATGCACCATCAGTCGATACAACCGTACTTCGCAAAAAGGTCGGCATGGTTTTCCAGCAACCAAATCCGTTCCCGATGAGCATATATGACAATATCGCATATGGCCCGAGAGTGCATGGCATCAAGGATAAAAAGATACTCGACCAGATAGTTGAGGAAAGTCTTCAGGGTGCTGCAATCTTCAATGAAGTTAAAGATAGATTAAAGAAATCTGCTATGGGACTTTCGGGTGGACAGCAGCAGAGACTGTGTATTGCGAGAGCACTTGCCGTACAGCCGGAGGTACTTTTGATGGATGAGCCTACATCAGCGCTCGACCCTATCTCTACTTCAAAGATAGAGGAGCTCATGGAGGATTTAAAGAAAAAGTACACAGTTGTGGTTGTAACACATAACATGCAACAGGCAGTGCGTGTGTCAGATGATACAGCCTTCTTCCTTGTGGGAGATATGGTAGAGTTTGGTGACACAAAGACAATTTTCTCATATCCACAGGACAAGAGAACAGAGGATTACATCACAGGGAGGTTTGGTTAATGAGATCGAAATTCGACGAGCAGCTTAAGAAGCTGAATGAAGAAATGATGCACATGGGAAGCATGATTGAGGAGTCAATCCAGAAAGCAATCGAGGCATTTATACATCAGGATGCCGATAGCGCCAAAGCCATCATGGAGGGCGATTCAGAGATAGACAGAGAGCAGAAAAAGATAGAGAGCCTGTGCTTTAATCTGCTCATGCAGCAGCAGCCTGTAGCAAGAGACCTTAGAACAATTTCTGCAGCGATGAAGATGGTTACTGATATGGAGCGTATAGGAGACCACGCAGCCGATATCAGCGAGATGACCATTTTGATGAGCAGTGACAAGCCATACAGGGTCAATATAGAGCATGTCAAGAGCATGGCTTCAGAGACAATGCTTATGCTTATCAGGGCAATCGAGGCATATGTTGAGAAGAACAATGACAAGGCTCACATAGTGATGAAGCAGGATGATGTGGTTGATGAGCTTTTTGATAAGGTAAAGGCTGAGCTTATTGATTTCATCAGGGAGCATCCGGAGGATGGTGAGCAGGCAGAGGATCTTCTCATGGTTGCAAAATACTTTGAGCGTATCGGAGACCATGCGACAAATATTGCTGAGTGGGTTGAGTTTGCACTTGATGACAAGGTTCGTAAGTCATGATTTAATTATTATACACAATGAAAGGTATACATCGAATTGCATGCAGGCATGCATTGATGATACCTTTTTACCCTTTAATAATGAAATTGATACAGACGATGGATTTTACATAAATTTTACATAAAACCATCGTCTGTTTTACATTAGTAATGTATAATCGAAAGTAAAAAACAGGTAAAAATTTTACATAAGATTTTTTGAAATGGAGAAAGCTATGGCACTTATTTATATTGTAGAGGACGACGAGAGCATACGTGAGATAGAGAGTATTGCTTTAAAAAACAGTAATTACATCGTCAGTGCATTTGAAAACGCAAAGGAATTTTACAAGAAGCTGGATGAGCTCGTACCGGACCTCATACTGCTTGATGTGATGCTTCCGGATGAGAGCGGCTACGATATCGTGAGAAAGCTCAGAAAACGTCCGGCCACACAGGATATTCCTATTATAATGGTCACAGCCAAGACCACAGAGATGGATATGATAAAAGGGCTTGACGGAGGCGCAGATGATTACATCAAAAAGCCTTTCTCAATCATGGAGCTTATCACAAGAGTAAAGGCACTGCTCAGGAGAACAGCGAAGGAGGAGCCGAAGCTTTTAAAGCTGGATGATCTGGTGATTGACCATGAGCGCCATGTCGTTACAGTGAAAAATGAGCCTGTTGACCTTACATACAAGGAGTACGAGCTTTTAAGACTTCTGATGGGCAGTCAGGGCATAGTCATGACCAGGGAGGTCATCATGAGAAGCGTCTGGGATACTGACTTTGAGGGCGAGACACGTACAGTGGACATGCACATAAAGACACTCCGACACAAGCTGGGTGACTATGGCAGCAGGATAAAGACAGTCAGAAATGTGGGCTATGTTATAGAATAACAGCTGTTATAATGATTTTTAATATACATAAGCGGAGCGTACAGCATGAAAAAGAAGATTAACTATTATCTGGTAGCAACAGCACTTTTTGTAGCAATTGCCACTATGGTTTCCATGACAGTAATCAACTATTACCTCTTTCAGAAGCAGGTAAAGGAAGACCTGCAGGTCATGGCAGAGACAATAGAAAGCACAGGAATACTAAAACAGGATATAAATGAAATCCCGCAGATTGACGTGGAGGGGATTCGTGCCACCTGGATTGACAAGGACGGCACAGTGCTGTATGACAATCAAAATGATGTGAAAAAACTTGAAAATCATGGCGATAGACCGGAAGTTAAATCAGCATTTGATAAAGGTACGGGAGACAGCGTGAGAACATCAGCCACCATGAACAGCAATACCTTTTATCATGCCATAAAGCTCAATGATGGAACGGTACTGCGTGTCTCTATTGCAGCAAGAAGTATCTGGAACATGTTTGCAAGCAGTATACCTGCCATGCTTATAGTGACGGTTATCATAGTAGGAATATGTGTGCTTCTCGCAAAGAGCCTGACCAGAAAGCTCATGAAGCCAATCGAGACACTCGCAGGCAACCTGGAGCAGGCCTCTGTCATCCAGAAAAAGACAGAGTACAAGGAACTCGTGCCCTTCATGAATGCGATAAGGATACAGCATGAGGGCGTGCTTGCCGCGGCAAAGAGCAGACAGGATTTCACAGCCAATGTGTCACACGAGCTAAAGACTCCGCTCACAGCCATCTCCGGCTACGCAGAGCTCATAGAAAACGGCATGGTCGAAAAGGAGCAGCAGATTCATTTTGCCACTGAAATCAGAAGAAATGCACAGCGCCTGCTTTCCTTAATCAATGATATCATAAAGCTCTCGGAGCTTGATTCCAGCGAGGCGCAGCAGGGATTTGAGCAGCTTGATCTGTACGGTCTGGTCAAGGACTGCATGGAAAATCTGCAGGTGAATGCCGAGCAGAGAAAAGTAGCACTCAATTTTGACGGAACTGACTGTATGGTACGGGGCAACAGGCAGCTTCTCACGGAGCTCGTTGAGAATCTCTGCCAGAATGCTATCCGCTACAACAATGAGGGCGGCACCGTAAATGTGACGGTACACAAGCTAGGTGGCAAGACAGTTCTCACGGTCGAGGACAACGGCATAGGCATCCCAAAGGACCAGCAGGAGCGCGTCTTTGAGCGCTTCTACAGAGTAGACAAGAGCCGCTCGAAGGAGACCGGCGGCACAGGCCTTGGGCTTGCGATAGTAAAGCATATAGTGGAGCTGCATGATGCAGGGCTTACGCTCGACAGTGAGGTGGGGCGTGGCACAACAATAAAGGTGGAGTTTTAGCTCCGCCTTTTTTGTGCATAACGCCTTGCCCAGCCGTCAATGGCTTGGCATTTCTGTTTATTGAGGCATAATTCAACAGACTCTAAGTCCCTTCGCTATGCGCTCACGCGGAAGTACGGTGTGCGTCTTGCTGCCCGGTGCTTGCGTCTGTAGTAATAAGAAAACCGGGCACACAAGCTCTTGCAAAATCGAGGCGCAGTGTTTATAATCATATGTTAGCAGCGAAAACAAGGCAAGACCAGGAGGAACAGCCATGTATCAGGAAATATCAAAATTACTTATGTACGGAGATTTATCTCAGGACGAGATACTTTATAAATTGGGCCAGCTCTTTGAGCAGTTTGAGGTGGGCGAGTACAACAAGACAGAGCTTGTGCGCGACATCAATACACAGGTCAAGAGAATCTTAAAGGTAGCGACAGACTATGGTTTTGATGACAATCTGTGGCACAACTATCTCACTTTCTTCCTTATGATGAGTGAGAATCCGTTTTCCATCACCTGTGAGAAGGTCGGAGCCAGCGATGGCAGCGTAAATGGGCTTGTGGCAAACGATTTCAGGATTTTTAAGAAGCTTTTCGATTATGATTTCAAGCCAATCGAGTCAGCACTCGGAATCGACTGCTTCACACAGATCAGCAATTATAAGGCCATTGTGAAAAAGGACCTTATGTACAATCACAATGTCAGCGAGAAGGTAAGGGCGCTGAGCAAGAAGCTTGAGGCAGCTAAGGATGAGCAGGAGTTCTTTGATGTGGTAACAGGCTTTTACAAGGCATATGGAGTCGGTATGTTTGGTCTCAACAAGGCATTCAGGATTGAGGAGCATCTGGACGGTGGCTTCTCCTTCATGCCAATCAACAATATGGATGCGGTCATGCTCGATGATCTGATCGGCTATGAAATCCAGAAGAAAAAGCTCACAGACAATACAGAAGCGTTTGTACAGGGCAAAAAGGCCAACAATGTGCTGCTTTTCGGAGACAGCGGAACTGGAAAATCAACAAGCATCAAGGCCATTGTCAATCAGTATTATGATGACGGACTGCGCATGATTGAGATATACAAGCATCAGTTTAAATATCTGTCAAAGATTATCGCAGCAATAAAAAACAGAAACTACAGATTTATCATATATATGGATGACCTCTCATTCGAGGAGCATGAGATTGAGTACAAGTTCCTAAAGGCAGTTATCGAGGGCGGTGTGGAGACAAAGCCTGACAACATACTGATTTACGCAACCTCTAACCGCCGTCACCTGATCAAGGAGACATGGAATGACCGTAATGACCAGGACAACAGCAATGACAAGCATCACTCAGATACGGTTGAGGAGAAGCTGTCACTTGTAAACCGTTTTGGTGTGACAATCAGCTACTCAAAGCCATCGCAGAAGGAGTTCTTCAACATCGTGACAGAGCTTGCAAGAAAGAGCGGCTGCACACTTTCAGACGAGGAGCTGTGCAGGGAGGCAAACAAGTGGGAGCTCAGCCATGGTGGTATTTCGGGACGTACTGCAACACAGTTTGTCAACTACATTATGGCTAACAATTAAGCAGCAGGCATAAGCATGAAAGGATAGTATATGCTCTACCAGATAAGTAATGGCGCTGTCGCATTTGGCGACGACGTCATTTTGCATAGTATAGATTTTGAAATCAGAAACACAGAAAAGATAGCGATAGTCGGCAGAAACGGCTGTGGCAAGACAACACTTTTAAAACTCATTTCAGGCGAGGTTGAGATGGAAAAGCTCGACAGCGATGAGAGCGCCTTTATTGCAAAGGCAGGAAACCCGGAGATAGGGTATCTGAAGCAGATTGCGTTTGATGATCCTGATGTGACACTCGAGCAGGAGGTGCGCAAATGCTTCGTGAAAATGGACGAGCGAAAGGCAGAGCTTGCGCGCGCGGCTGCAGAGCTCGAGCATGATTATTCCGATGAAAAGGTAGCCAGATATACCGCGATGGAGGAAGCCTTCAAGGATGATGGCGGCTACTATTATGAGAAGGAATATGAGGTCATGATCCGCAAGTTCGGCTTCTCTGACGATGAGCGCAAAAAGCCAATCCGTGACTTTTCCGGAGGGCAGCAGACCAAGATAGCATTCATAAAGCTGCTTTTGTCAAAGCCTGACATACTGCTTTTGGACGAGCCGACCAACCACCTCGATGTCACGACGATTGAGTGGCTTGAAGGCTATCTGAAGTCGTACCCGAAGGCAGTGGTTGTCGTATCCCATGACCGTATGTTTCTCGACAATGTGGTAGATGTGGTATACGAGATAGAGTACGGCACAGCAAGGCGCTATCCGGGCAATTATACCAATTTTATCGCCCGCAAAAAGGAAAACTACGACAAGCAGATGAAGGATCACATCGCTCAGCAGAAGGAGATAGAGCGTTTGCAGCGTATGGTTACGCGCTTCAAGGGCAAGCCGACCAAGACATCCATGGCACAGTCAAAGCAGAAGGCTATCGACCGCATGGTGATTATCGAAGCACCGGACAAGTACGACAACAAGACCTTCCATGCCAATTTCCAGCCCGAAAAGGAGACCGGAAACGATGTGCTTTATACATCAGAGCTTGCAATCGGCTATGACCATCCGCTCTCTGTAGTGTCGCTCGATTTGAAAAGAGGCGAAAAGCTTGGCATACTCGGCGGAAACGGACTTGGAAAATCGACATTTTTAAAGACTATCGTGGGTAAGATTCCTGCACTTTCAGGCGAGTACCGCTTTGGAACCAACGTGCAGATAGGATATTTCGACCAGCAGATGGCCATGTATACAAGCAACAAGACTGTGCTCGATGATTTCTGGGATGAGTATCCGAATCTCACGGAAACCGAGGCCAGAAATGCACTCGGAGCCTTCCTTTTTTCAGGGGAGGACGTGTTCAAAAACGTAAATATGCTCTCCGGAGGAGAAAAGGTCAGACTGGCGCTTTGCAAGATTTTAAAGACCAGACCGAACGTGCTCGTGCTCGATGAGCCAACTAACCATATGGATATCGTAGGTAAGGAAACGCTTGAAAGCATGCTTAAGGACTACAAGGGCACACTGATTTTTGTATCACACGATAGATATTTTGTGAAAAAGGTAGCCACACAGCTGCTTGTGTTCGAGGATGGCACGACCAATCTCTATCAGTTTGGCTATGAGCAGTATCAGGAAAAGCTCGACAGGGAGGCTTCGGAAAGCAAAAATGTATACAGAGGCAATGCAATATTTGGCGGCGCGATAAGCCAGAACGGCAGCAGTCAGACCGGCGGCAGTCAGACAGGCAGTGATGCAAACCGGAGCACGTCACAAACTGCTGCTGCAGGTAATGTGGGCGAAAGCACCAATGCAAATAGCGCAGCCCAGGCAGGCGGCATGGCTGTCTCATCAACCGGCAAGGCATACTACAACCCGGGCAAGGAACGCTCAAAGATACAAAAAAAGGTCAAAAAGGCCGAGGAGGACCTGGCGGTCAAGGAAGCAAAGCTCGATGAGCTCAAGGCCGAGCTCATGAAGCCGGAGTATCAGTCAAGCTACTCAAAGCTCACGGAAATCCAGAACGAAATAGACGCTCTCGAGGAAGAAATCCTTATAGATATGGAGGCGTGGGAGGAGCTTTCCTCTCAGCTTGAGGCACTGGGATAGGTTAGATGTGCTGTGGTAGCTTAGAAACGTTGTGATAGCTTAGATGTGCTGTTGTAGTTGAGAAATGTTGCGATAGTGTATAAAAAATCACTCGACTTGATGTTTTTTGCTCTAATGAAATCCCTAATCATAGCGAAATCAAGCGATTTCGCGAAAAACCGTAAATAAACCCTTGATTATTTATATAAATTGCATAAAAATGATTGATGAAAAAGAAATTTATGGTATAATATTTACATGATACAGACAACGTATCAAATAAATGATAAAGGGGTTGGACATCATGAGAATAACAATTTCAGGAAGAAACATCGAATTAACAGAGGGGCTTAAGCAGGCAGTAGAGGAGAAGCTGTCAAAGCTGGAGAAGTTTTTTAAACCGGACACAGACGTATATGTTACGCTCAGCGTAGAAAAGGATAGACAGAAAATCGAGGTTACTATCCCGGCAAAGGGACATGTTATCCGTTCAGAGCAGGTCAGCAACGATATGTACGTATCAATTGACCTCGTAGAGGAAGTAATCGAGAGACAGCTTCGCAAATACAGAACCAAGATTTCCGCAAAGAAGTATGCACCGGCGATATTTCAGGATGATTTCGTGGAGGCAGACGATGCAGAGGACGAGGAAATCAAGATTGTCCGTACAAAGAGATTTGGTATGAAACCTATGTATCCTGAGGATGCATGCATCCAGATGGAGCTCTCAGGCCACGATTTCTTCGTATTCAGAAATGCAGAGAATGACGAAGTAAATGTAGTCTACAAGAGAAAAGGACATACATACGGACTTATCGAACCGGAATGTTAGACTCTTGTTTTTCATCATAATTTAACCTTTCTTTCATCGAAAACCGGCAGCCGTTGGCTGCCGGTTTTTATAT
>ERZ1034871.535-NODE-535-length-22149-cov-15.007378_pt1 | contig 22149 bp, 8 predicted proteins | sample MGYA00520631_ERZ1034871 | MGnify/ENA primary metagenome ERZ1034871 (study PRJEB33766, sample SAMN09781721) | gut metagenome | biome: gut microbiome | host: Homo sapiens | place: Madagascar | study: EMG produced TPA metagenomics assembly of the PRJNA485056 data set...
TTACCCACTAAGCATTTGTCTTAACTCCTTTAACTCCTTAACTCCTTTAACTCCTAAAGAAAATCTCCTGAAGAAACATTCTCAAAGAAGCCCCCTTAGCTTCTGTACTGCGATGGCGGCATACCAAACTGCTCCTTGAAGCACTTGCTGAAGTAGTACGGATTGTCGAAACCTACCGCATAAGCCACCTCCGACACATTCTTCTCGCCCTCCTCCAACAGTTCGGCGGCTTTTCTCAGTCGGATAACACGGATATACTCATTAGGTGTATAACCCGTAGTTCCCCTTACCTTTTTATAGAAGATGGTGCGTCCCAAGTGCAACAGTCCTGCCACCTTGTCGACAGAAAGATCTTGTTCGCCAAGGCGAGAATAGACGATACTGTCAAGACGCTTGACAAACAAGCTGTCCTGCTCGTTGCTGAGCATGGCAGAACGAATCTCCTGCGGCTCCTTGCCAAACTTCTGACGAAGTATCTCACGCTGGTTGAGCAACTGCAGAATGCGAGCCATGAGCAACTGCGGGCTGAACGGCTTGGTAATGTAAGCATCGGCTCCCGACTCTGTTCCTTCGAGCACATTCTCGTCAGTACTGAGGGCTGTGAGGAGAATGATGGGGATATGACTCGTCTCAAAACTGTTCTTTAGACGTTTAGTAAGCTCGAAGCCATTCATTCCAGGCATCATCACGTCGCTTACTATCAAGTCGACATCCAACTCCTTTGCCATGGCAATACCCGCCTTGCCATCCGAAGCCACCTTCAGGTCGAAACAGCTCTCCAGTTCAGAGAGCAGGAACTCACGTACATCGTTGTCGTCTTCTATCAGAAGAATGGTACGACGGTTGAGCGGAGCAGATGGTGCAGAAGGCACAGCATCAGTTGTTTTTTCTTCCTGTCCGTCCCGTTGCTTTGCCAAATCGGCCTTCAGGATAGGGCTGTCCTTTACCAGGAAGTCGGAAGCCTCGTAGCAGTCTTTCTGCAGAGGTATCGTGACCACAAAGACCGAACCTCCGCCCTCGTTCTCCTGATAAGTTATCTCGCCATGATGCGTCCTCACAAGTTCATGGGTAAGATGGAGTCCGATGCCAAAGCTCTCGCCCGTATAACTGCTTTGCATGAATCGGCTGAAGAGCTGTTCTCGCTTCTCCTGCGGAATGCCCACTCCCGTGTCAGCCACACGGATGGTCATCACATCCGTGAAAGAGAGGCTTACAGAGATGGTTCCCTTGGCAGGGGTGTACTTGAAGGCGTTGGACAAAAGATTGAACACCACCTTGTCTATCATCTGCTGGTCGAGGAACATCGCATGTGCCGGCTCTGACGACTCGAAACTGTAAGCTATCTCCTTCGACTCGGCTGCATCGTCGAACATACGGCAGATGCCCTTGACAAACATCACGGCATCAGTCTCCTGCAAGGACAACTTCAGCTTACCTGCCTGCATCTTACGGAACTCCAAGAGTTGGTCGATGAGTCGCAACATGCGCTGCACGCTCTTGTCCATCACCCGTATAGTCTTCTCCAACTCTGTCTGCCAGCGGTTGGCTTTCATGATGCGCTTCTCCTTCTCGAGCGAGCCCTGCATCAGGGTGAGAGGAGTACGGAACTCGTGAGCTATATTGGTGAAGAAAACCAACTTGTAGCGAGTGAGTTCCTGCTCAAGACGGATTCGGTTGCGAAGCACATTCTTGTCGTGCACAAACTTCACCACCAAGATGATGACACCCAGGACAAGCAGCACATAAATCATTATCGCCCAGGACGTAAGATAGAAAGGAGGCTTGATGCGAATAACCAATGTACTCTCCTTACCCCAGGTGCCATCCGACGTACATGCCTTGACATGCAGAAGATACTTGCCAGCTGGCAGTTTCTGATAAGCCGCCCAGGGCGTGGACGAAGGTTGGCTCCATGACTGGTCGAAGCCTTCCAGATGGTAGGTGTACTTCACATTGCGCACATCGGAATAGTCGAGTGTAGAGAAATGGATGTTGGGCGAACGCTGCTCATAGGTCAGCGTTATCTCATCTGAATAAGGATAAGAGGTGAAGACGACATCGGTGAGCCCGCTGACATGGCTCAAGCGTGACGGCTGAATGATAGTAAGACCATAGTTGCCACCCAGCACCACTCTGCCGTCATCAAGACATACTGCCGAGTTCTCATTATATACATTGCCCATAGGGTTGCGCGAGAACATATAGTTTTCAAACGACTTCTTGCGGGCATTCCAGGCTGTCACTCCCTGCTGGGTAGAAATCCAAAGATTGCCATCAGGTGTGTCCACCACCGACTGAACCAAATTGTTGACCAGTCCATTAGAGGTATTGAAGACGTGGAACTTAGGCTCTGTCTCACCATCACCCGGCTCTACCTGTACCAGTCCATCACCCGATGCTGAGAGCCACAGTCGTCCCTGTCTGTCGACAATTACATCGCGTATTTCATAATCACGCACGTAAGTCTTATATCGGCTGGCATCCTTCACAAACTCATCGACAGGAATACGGATAAGACCTCCCGATGTTCCGCACCAAAGCACGCCATGCTTGTCTATCACCATGCATCTCACCTCGTTGAGCCCCACGCTGTCGGCAAAGAATGTCTTCACACCATAGCCATCCTTACGTGGATAGACAAGGCTCAATCCCTTGCCAAAGGTTCCTATCCACATGCGATGCTTGGCATCGGAAGCCATACAGAACACGTTCCTGTCCTTAAAGTCGAGTCCTTTTGCTCCATAGATTCCCTTGCCACGGGTGCCTATCCAGGTTTCACCATTAGGCATCTGGACAATACCATAAACATTCGAATCGAAATGGCTCTTGCCCAACACCTGGCTCATGTCGGCACTATAGTGGTAAAGACTTCCCGCACGGGTGCCCACCATGACTGTGCCGTCATTCATTTTCTTCACCATTCGAACGACATTCGAAAAGTCCATATTGCCCTCGCCATTAGGATAAATGCGTTCCACACCCTTGTCCATCACCTGGATGTGCGACACGCCTCCGTATTCTGAGCTTACCCACACTCCATCGTGACGGTCGGCAATAATGCCGAGAAGATAGTTGGAGGCTATAGGCGACTCTCCCAACTTGTCTGCCACGAAATGCTGGCTTTGGGTCAGGTCCTGATTGAACACAAAAAGTCCCTTGCCATAGGTGGAAATCCAGATGAGTCCATGATTGTCCTCTACGATATGAAATCGTTCATGGTCGATATAATTGGTGGTTTGCTGAGGGAAGAGACTCAGGGGTACGAGTTTGTCCTGTCTTACCAAGCGCAGCACGCCCGTCTTGTTGTATATCCACTTTCTGCCTTTGTTGTCAGTCAACACCCTGCCATTGGGGATAAGCCATTCGCCCTCACATTCCGCAACCTCTCCCGTACGCACATCGATAGAGAAAGAGCGGCGGTTGGTAAAAAGTATCCATCTGTTGCCCATGAGCAAATCGCCGGTAGCTACCTCACCGTCAACATAGGCTACATGGGAAAATCGCTGCAGCTTGCCTTGTCGAAGGACATAGACATCGCCCTTCTCCGAAACCATCAGCATCTTATGATGGAAGGGGCGCGTACGCGACATTCTCATGCCCTTGGCCATGCAGGACAAGCGACCTTCAGAATAAAGGAAAACCTTGTCCGTAGTACAAAGCACCACATTGTCTTTGTCCAGACTGTCTATCAGAGGGACTTGGGAAGAACCTATTTCTGCCTGGGCAAACCTACGTGTCAAGAAAGAACCACTGCGATAGTCTACCAACATGGCTCCATCTTTGGCTCCCCAAAGCCAGAACATTCCGTCACAGACCAGCTTCCACTTAGTGAAATGAAGCTTCTCTACTTCCTGACAGTACTTCTCCTCCTTGCCGTCCACCATATTCAGGCAAGTTAATCTCTCAGAAGAAGAATACACCCACAACTTCTTATAGGTAACATCCTCCAAAGCCTTCTTCGTACGACCGATTAAAGCAGAGACGCCAGTACTGTCGCTGTCAAAATAGGTTGTTACCACGTTACCGTCGTAGCGGGCAAGTCCATTATACGTGGAAAACCACAGAAAGCCCTTCTGGTCCTGTTGCATATCGCTAACGACATTAGAGGGCAATCCTTCCTGAATGGTTACCCTCTTCGCCTTCACCTCTATGGGAAGGGAAAGTATCTCGGCATGCTTCTCCGCCGCTATCTGTGCCATAGGCTCCGTGCCAACGCCACGCTGTCCGCCATCATGGCAGGAACTGGCGAGCAAGGCAAAAGCCGCCGCCATAAAAAATTTACTGTAACTCATTATTCAGATTAGTTCTTTACACGGTGCAAAGATACGCCAAATACTTGGAAAAACCACATCTCCCTACCACAAAAATCACTTCACCCTATCACAAAACCATGGAAAGCCTATCACAAAGTTCATGGAAGACTGCTTCAAAGTATGAGACACTATCTATATTTAGTCAAATATAAGCTATATTTCATTAGTTGTAACTTAAATTTAGCTAAATAAGGGTTAGGCGAAGCAGTTGGAAGCAGACTTCTCGGAAGTTTGTCTCTATAAGAAAAGATGAAGAACCTGCTCAACAAGGGCAAAAGCCTCTTCAACCTGCTGAAATAACCCCATTCATACCATACGAAAAGGGACGAGCTCATCGCGAGTTCGTCCCTTTTTTACTAAAAATAATTCTTATTTACCGAAATGTATGTACTGTACTAAAAACAATCTTTACTTGTAAGCTGGATGCTGCTGACCCTCAAGACCTGCATTTACATCAAGAATCTTAGAGGTGTTGAACGGCATCAGCTCTGTCATATTCTTTTGCAAGCCATAGAATACACCAGAATTACCTGTAATCCAGGCATTGTTGCTTGACACTCCAGTTACGTCCTCTACACACAGGTTACCCTTCTGCTTGATAGAAACGATACTGAACATATTGAGGATGGTGTAAGAATGCTCTACAGCACCTTCGGGCTTGTTAACAGCACTATAAAGCTTGCCATCCTTTTCATAGAGCTTCACATCCTTAAGTGAACCCTTGCTACTTGAGTTCAAAATCTTCAGAGTCTTGATCTGGTCGGCAGAAAGACCCAAAGCCTCAACATCAGCCTGTGAAAGGTCGATATAGCTCAAACCGATGGTAGGATCCTCAAACTTAGGGGTGGTAGAGAGATAGTAAGCACGATAAACTGGTACGTTGGCAAATTCACCATCACGCTTTGCCAAGTTTACCAAGCGCTGCTTCTCTGCCATCAGCATCTCATACTGCTTACCCCAGCGAGTAAGGTCGGTACGACGCAGACCCTCGTTGGAAAGCTCGAGCTTACGCTCCTTCTGGATGAAGGTGAGGAAGTCGTCATGGTTGGTAGGAATACCTGCAGCAGCCTTGGCCTCATTGCCACGGAAGGCACGCTTGCGGACTTCCTTCACTGCATTGATGGCCTCCTGAGTAGGACCATTGTTCACCTCGTTCAGAGCTTCAGCATACATCAACAATACGTCGGCATAGCGAAGCAATGGGAAATTGATGTTACGCTTATTGTTGGTTGCGCCCATATCTTTCTTCCAGTTGATGCGGTACTTGCCCACACCCATACCATTGTAAGTATTCATCTGATACTTATTGCCCTTGGCACTAAGCACGATGCCGTAGTTGCAGACAGACACATCACGACGCTGGTCATCCTTGTCATAGTCGAAGAAGAGAGTAGGATAAGCCATCATCTGTGAGCCACCCTTACCCATACCGCCTTCAGAATTGTCGTTACCTGAAGTTGGGATACCATTGACATAACCTGTTCTTACATCGGTAGCATTCTCGCCATACCAACCATACTCCAACATGGTTTCCTTGTTGTAAGTCTGGTTGCCCAAATCTCTGAACAACTGGTCGTAGTTGTCGAGCAAGCCATTCTGACGCTTTTCGATAACAGCCTTGCAGGCATCAGCTGCAATCTGATAAAGTTCCTTCACACGTGCAGCATCGTCACGGCGTGCGATGTGAAGAGTAGAAGCATCGTAGGTGTTGAGGTCCCAACGCAGAGAGTAGCCAGCAGCATAGAGAGCCACACGGGCCAAGATGCCATAAGCAGAGTTCTTGCAGAAACGCTCAGGTGTAGAAGGAGCATTGGCCTCACCCTGCCATGGCAGGAGTTCTACAGCCTTCTGCAAATCGGCAATGCACTGATCGTAGATCACATCACGGTCGGTACGTGAAGAAGTGAAGGTTGTCAACTCAGATGTTGGAACTGTTGTGAAAGGAACGTCGCCATAGAAGCGAATCAGATTCCAGTAAGCATAGGCACGGATGGCCAACGCTTCGCCAAGGAGCGCATTCACCTTACCCTTCTCGCTCTCAGAAACGCTCATACCGGGCAACTTCTGAATACAAACGTTGGCATACTCGATGGCTGCATACATAGAAGTATATGTATTGCTGAGCATACCTGTGACGTTGGTGAAGTTGTAGTTGGAAACGTCATACTTAGAGTTGCTCTCTGTTGAGGCACACTCGTCTGTACCCTCAAGCAGCTGATAGCCCAGCTCCTGAGTATGGAGGCTGGCATAAGCACCCACTGTGGCAAGTTCTGCACGGGATACTGTCTCAAAGACAGAACCACTGTCGGCAGATGACTCAGATGGCATATCCAACCAGTCCTGGCAAGATGTCATGGTCAAAGCTATGGCCGTAACACCTAATATATTTAATATCTTATTCATATATTACTCTTGTTAGAATGAATTGATTAGAATGTTAAGTTTACACCTACTACCCAGCTCTTAGCACGTGGGTAAGAAGAATTGTCCACACCTGGAGTCAGGGCGCTTCCTGAAGCAGAAACCTCTGGGTCATAGCCTGAGTAACCTGTAATAGTGCAGATATTGTTCATCGTCGCATATACACGAGCCTTCTGCAAGTAGATCTTCTTCAACCATGTCTTAGGGAATGTATAACCCAAAGTGATGGTGTTCAGACGAAGGAATGAACCATTCTCGATGTAATAGCTGCTATGGTCGGAGATGGCATACTTGTTATTGGAAGAAATATTCCACATACGGCTGCCATTGTCCTCACCTGGGTTCAACTCTGCCAAACGAGATAGGTTGGTAGACTCCTTACCTGTGAGTGGATCGATGAGGGTGTATCGGTTAGCCATGTCTGAGATGGTGTTCTGGTTGGCAAGATAAGGACCAACAAAACGCTGAGTACTCATGTTGAACACATCGTTGCCTACCGAGAAGTTCATGAAGACGGTCAGGTCGAAGCCCTTATAGGTAAAGGTATTGTTCCAACCTCCTGTAAAGTCAGGAGCTGCATTACCAATAACGGTACGGTCGTTAACACTCCATACGGGGTTGCCATTCTTATCTGTTTCACCTGCAAATGTCTTATACTTCACATCACCTGGTTTCACAGCCTTGCGATCGAAACCTTTCAGGCTGGCAATTCCATCCTTCAACTTGTAAGTACCATCCTCGTTCTGGATAAAGTCGGCTGTGGTGTAAAGACCATCATATACCAAACCATAGAACTGTCCAAGAGGTTTGCCCTTCTCGATCTTGAAGCCCATACGAGACTCGTAATCCTGGATAAAGTAGTCTGACTCACTGCTGCCACCATAGATATCGAGCACCTTAGAGCGGTTGAAAGCCACATTGAAGTCTGTTGACCATGTGAAGTCCTTTGTACGAACAGGTGTTGCATTGATCACAATTTCCACACCACGGTTGCGAATAGAACCTACATTCTGATACTGTGTTGTATAACCTGTAGAAGAAGGAATCTGGTTCTTGATAAGCAGGTTCTTAGAGGTATTGTTGTACCAGTCGATACCTACATTGAGGCGGCTGCCAAATACCGAAACGTCAAGACCTACGTTGACAGTCTCTGTCTTCTCCCACTTGAGGTCCTTATTTCCAAGAGTCTTACCTGGTACATAAGTGATATAGTCCTTACCGCCAATGCCATAATGGCCAGAGCCGTAAGAAGTAGCATACATATTGTCGTCGATATTATCGTTACCGGCCGTACCATAACCTACACGGAGCTTCAAGTTGTCGAAGATATCCTTCAAACCTTCCATAAATGGTTCCTCTGAAATACGCCATGCAGCAGATGCAGATGGGAAATAACCCCACTGGTTGCCCTTAGCAAACTTAGAAGAACCGTCACCACGAAGAGTAGCGTTGACAAGATAACGGTCCAGATAGTTGTAAGATACACGGGTGAACCAAGACACACGACCACGACGGCTCTTACCTGATTTCCATACAGCAGGAATACCCATGCTGACATCATTCAAACCGAAGTTTCCATCAGAAAACTCACGATACTCGTTTTCGAGCTTCATGGTCTCCCAATAAGTAGTCTCCTGACCGAGCAATGCAGAGAAATGGTGATCCTTGTTGAGGTCGAACGAGTAGTTCAGCGTATTGGTAATCTGCCACTGGTAAGCCTCTGCATTGTTGCGCTTGCCATAACCATAAGGGCTCTTGTTGGCAGCAGCTGTCTTGGTAGAACCATCGTCCCAATAGTCGGTACGAGTCTGCTTCCACTGATAGCTACCAGCTGTACGCCATGTCAGATTCTTGATAATATCAAACTCAATACCTGCATTCACTGTAGCAAGACGAGTAAACTTCTCGTTTGTAATAGCGTTATTGGTAAGAATTGGGTTGTTAGAGTCGTAGTTGTTACTACCAGGGATGGCATCGAAAGCATCTGTGAGGTCTTCGCCAAGCATCTGCTCGTTGGTAAAGCGAATACCACCTGTTACAGGCTGAAGAATCGTCTGCTTCAATGTACCACCAAGAGAGCCACCACCTTCGAGCTTAGTCATCTGCAAAGCAGAAGAGAAGTCGAAGCGTACGCCCTTCCAGAGTTCGTGATTGATCTTGGCACGGACACTGTTCTTATAGTAACCATGCTTTGCCATGATACCATCCTCGCCAGTGTAGTTGTAGCTGAGCATATACTTTGTCTTCTCGCTACCACCAGAGATATTGATATTATGTGTCTGAGCCACACCAGTAGATCCGAACACCTCGTCCTGCCAGTCGATACCGGCACGGTTGCCATATTCGCTTGCTATACGGTCATAAGCACCTGTATAGAAGTCGGCATCACTTACGCTGCCACCAAAGAGGCTTGCAAAAGCATCCTCGTTGCCACGAAGAGTCTGGAACTCATACTGATACTTCACGTAATCCTGAACGCCAAGCAGGTCGAGTTTCTTGCCAAGACGCTGGAAACTTACATAACCATTGTAAGAAACCTCTGTCTTGCCGGCCTTACCGCTCTTGGTAGTAATAAGGATTACACCATTGGCACCAGCAGCACCATAAATAGCTGTAGCAGAAGCATCCTTCATCACGTCGATGGTCTCGATATCGTTGATATCCACATTTCTCAAACCATCTTCCATCTGGAAACCATCCACGATGTAGAGTGGCTTGGTACTCTGTGTGATAGACGTACCACCACGCACCGTAATATTGATATCGGCACCTGGCGCACCACTCTGGGTAATGATGTTCACACCGGCAGCCTTACCTGTCAAAGCCTGAGCGGCAGAAGTAGCAGGTATATTGGCAAGATCCTTACCGCTGACTGAAGCTGTAGCGGCAGTCAGGTCTCTTTTCTTTACCTTTGCATAACCAATAGAAACAACCTCGTCGAGCATCTGAGCCTCGGGCTCGAGCTGTACATTAATCTGTGTACGGCCCTTGATGTCTACTGTCTTTGTCTTGTAACCTACATAAGAAATAACCAAAGACTTGGCAGATGAAGGAACGGTCAGCTTAAAGTTACCATCCACGTCGGTAACGGTGCCTGTATTACCGGGAACAACTTTTACCGTCGCACCGATAACTACATCCATGTCATCCGTCACTTGTCCTGAAATAGTCACCCCTTGAGCGAGGCCTTTCACAGGAACCACCAGTAGCATGAACAATACCATGCATACCTGGAACATAAGTGATTTGTTTTGCATAAAATGATTTTTTAAGTTTATATTAGTTTATTGTTGTATTTACGAACGTATTTAGCAGTGTGGCTTTTTCTCCTACCAGGCTAAAAGAGGGGTTTCAGACCTTCCCATTTCACATCCCAGTTGCCATCTTGTGGGAAACCTGGATTGGGATGAACACTTCCGTCCCAGCCTGCACACATCATAGCTACAGCCATCAGGTAACCTCCATTGCCAGGAAGATAAAGACGAAGACGACCGTCCTGATAATTATGACCACTTACCAAATAGGTGTTCTTCTGCTGTTTCATCAGCAAGGCTCCAACTGCATTCTCGGGCTCTCCCATGCGGGCAGCTCCCATAGCCATCATCGGATAATCCCATCCCCAGGATGTCTCCCACTTCCAGTTCTTCCAAATCCACTGTTCTGTCTTCTTCATCTTGGCAAAGTCAATCTGACGACTGTTATATGGGAACAGACCTATCGCTCCCATCACTGCTGGGTGATCGCTGTACATCTTTTCATTCTTATAAGTATCAGGCTCGGTCTCTGCTGCGAGATACAGACTGTCCTTGGATGCCAATGGAGATATCTTCTGAATGACATCATCCCAATGTGCATTGCGCTCCTTGCCCAATCGCTCACGCCAGGTCTGTGCAATCTGAAGGGCACAATGCCACTGACTCAACTCGAAAGGAGGATTGATGGTTGTTGCTGCTGGCAGAGTTTCCTGAGCTGCTATACAACCACGAAGGATATAGCGGTCGTTCTGCTTGTCATAATCAGCAAAGTCGCCCATAAACTCGGCGGTTTCATCGACCAAGCGTGCATATTTCTGCAAGAGTGCAGGTGTTGGGTTGGCACGATAGAGCAACTCTGCCAAATAAATAAGGTGAGGCTGTTGCCAGATAAGGAAACTTCCCACTCCTGAAGGTGCCTCGCCTACCCAAGGGTCGGTCATCTTCATCCAGCGCACTCCCTTGAAGCCCTGTCGTTCGGCTATCTTGCGGGCATTGGCTTCTGCCTTGAAGTACCAGGAAAGTGAACGTTCCAACATCTCAGGGTGTCCCCACAAGGCAAACTGTGCCTGATGCCAGAGAATCATCTCTAAATGAAATTTGCCAAACCATGAATTATAGGTGAGTCCTGTCTCCTGTGGAGGTGTATCGCCTGCATCCTGAATGGCGAGCAGATACTGGCTCAATACTACACGACGCTCCATCTCCTTGGCACGGGGATCCTTGCAGTTGGAGAAGTCTGCCATACCACCTTTTTTCCAATAACCCATCCAGTATGCCTTGGCAGCGTCAGCTACTTCGGCAAAGGTCTTGTTGGCTGTGGATGTCTGCTCAGCATATTCGCAGGTAAGTTTCAGGTCAGAAGACTTGGCTTGCAACTGATAGAAGTTCTTGCCTTTCTGCTTTAATTTAGCAGCGCCTTGCCATCTTAACATCACAAAATATACGGTTTCATCGATTATTCTCTTTAAAACTGCAGAGTTGGATGTTTGAGCAACAAGTGTCGTGGAATGCAACTTATCTTTAGTCCAGTCGCAGGCATCATCGCAATGTCCACCAGTAGGATAAGCGAAGCGTATATCCACAGCGATGGTTCCCTTAGACTGAATATGGGTAGCTATCATATCGAGAACAGGGTCGCAGGTCGTTTCCACTTGGTAAGCCTTACCTTTATATATAAAGCTGCTCTTGATCATACCTTCCCACATATTCAGTGTCTGGTCTATCTGCTTGATCTGCTTAGAATCTGCACCCAGCGACAATCCCAATGTACCCAAATGCAGACGATGAGGGTTTACGCGATACCAGTCGCCAGCAGCCTTGGCTCGTTTGTTGTCCTTCACCTGTGTGGCATAAGGTTCCTTACGGCCTCTGCCAAAATCATAATAACGCCAGCTTTCCTCTGGTTGATAATTCTCAGGATTGGCAAAAGAATGCCAGCCCCAGTCGCTCATGGTTCCCAATGGAACACCGTGAGAATAGGACTTAGGGAAAGACTGCAGACCTGTTCCATCTACGGTCATGGCAAAACCACCATTACCTACAGAGAGCGAGTTGAGCGAATCCATTGTTGTAACATGTGGATTGTTACGCTCTACCACCTTCTTTCTGTCGATGGGTTGCTGAGCCATAGAGCTCAATGCAAACAACAGGCAAATACTTAAGATTAATTTTTTCATTTGTTTTTAGCTATTTTCGATGGCAAAATTAGTGCTTTTCACATATTATAGCTATACAAAATTGTACACTATCATATATTTCTATTCTATCAAACGAAATTTCACGCACATAGTATTGGACGAATATTTGCTATAAATGGCAAATAAGTAAATAAAATATGTCTGAACTAAAATACCTATTTTATATAAGATGTGCACTTATTATAGATAAAATAAGGTGCATTTATAGCAAACAAGGCACAGACACACATTTATGATTCTTTTAAGAAGTTATTTTATATCTCGTGTGCATATATAGGAGGAAGTGTACAATTGTGTACACTTCCACCCATCATTTTATTTCATGATTTTTCGTGTTACCACTTTTCCGGCTTTTGTAGTCAATCGCAACAAATATGCACCATCACCCACATTAGAGATTTTTCTTCCTGACAAATCGTAGTATTCTACTTTGGCAGGGATTTCCTGCATAGATATATTTCCAACACCTGTAGCAGTGGCGACCTTGACAATACCTTCAGTAGAAAGAGAAGTCAAATCCCAAACTTGTCCCTCTCCTGGTTTCTCTGGAATCATCTTTACTGTTCCGCCTAATGTCACTCCAGAAGAGAAGACTTTGAATACTTCTCCATCGACAAAGGTCATTGGTACATCCGCGTCTCCCATTTGGATGACAGCGCCATCCTCCAAGGTTACAGCATCAGAAGCTATCACATTGTTGCTTGTACCTTCCAACAACACATTAACAATACCACAGCTTTTGACGGTCAAAGAGCTTTTCAAAGACAACTTGGCGCCATTAGCGCCTTTTTCGAAATCTCCTGCCTGGATCGTGGCACCAGCATCTACACAAACAGCACCAGCAATACTTCCCTCACCTGATAGAGTTGCATCTTTCATGACATTTACTGCTCCTGTTCCACTATTTGAGCCATTAACTATCAAATTACCACCTTGTACGTTGGTGACACCCTTATAGTCGTTGTCACCTGTCAAACGCCAATAACCAGTACCTTGCTTATTGATATTTACCGTACCTTGATACTTTGAGCTACTGCCACTCATAGACCAATTGTTGATTCTTCCAGCAAAAGTCTCATCCGTATTGGCGGTTCCTATGTTCCAAATACACTCAAAATCTTTTGTTTTTTTACTACTTCCACTCAAATAAGTAGTTGAAGCACCTGATAATCCTCCTATGGTAGCATTACCTTTCGTAGCCCAAATTCCCATACGAGCGTTACCTGCCAACTCCACAACACTATTCTTGAAATTAACGGAATTATCATTCAGCAAGAACAAAGACCCTTCTTTTTCAGAAGAGATACCATTTGCAACCAAACGTCCTGCAAATGCTGAGAAGTTATCACCCTTCAGATACTCTCGCAAATAAGGAACATTCAGTTGAAGAGTACCAGACCCGGTCAATGGTGTAGCTATATAACAATTGCGGTGTGGAGAGAACTGCGAAACCGTTCCTTCCTTCACTTCTATCGGGAATGAGTAAGTCTCAAAACTGTTATCCTCACCATTCGTCTTCAGTTCTCCTCCTTCCATAATCAGCTTGGAAGAAGAACCTATACCCGCTTTTGCGACCTCAATAGTCGAGAGATTGAGAGTTCCTCCACGAAGAATCGTCGTTCCCTTGTAGCCAAAGAACTTACTTGAGGCAACAGATACTTGACCTTTTCCATCAAAGACTATATTGCCGTCTCCTTCAAACGATCCATTCATCGTAACCGTCGCAGCACTATTCTCTACTTCAAAAGTCGATTCCCTCTTTATCTGAGCCGCTTTATCCGTAGCAGTTGTTTCTCCTGTATAGCGATAAGTTCCTCCATCAAAAATCCAACTCTGCGCAAAGTTTGCACTCGCACCAATAGAGCTGGGCTCACTGCCATTTTTCAAAGTATTGAAAGCCAACACTCCTTCATGAAGCACCGTGGCTCCGGTGTAATTGTTTAATGTATTTAATGTCAGAGTGCCTTCACCGGCTTTATTGACAGAAGTCTCACCAGCAATTGCACCAGCGCCAGATATCTCTACGTTTCCATCACCTTTGGCGACAAGAGCAGCAGGACTCACAGTCTCATCCAGTGCCACATGAACATCCTTTGAGGCATCGAAGAGCACCTTTTCGTTATCAGTAAAAGACGCTAAACCACCATTCCAACTTTTGGCACTATAATCCCAAACAGTAGCAGAATTATCCCATGTCAAATCTGGTTGATAAGAATCTATATCCAACATGCCTGCTTCTACAGGACGAGTGGTCATCGTGAGCTCTGGAGAATACTCGGAGAATTTGTCGGAACCTTCGAAAGCACGCACTCTCGTCAAGAAAGCAGTGCCTGGTTCAAGACCTTCAATTGTACACGAAGTCGAATTAGCTGCCACACGAGCCACTTCTTTCCAAGCCTCTTCACCAGCCTTCTTCAGTTCTACAATAAAGCCATCCTCAGCATACGTATAATCTCTCCACTTCAACTTAATACTCGTAGTTGTAGCAGAAACAAATTCCACACACATCGGGGCACGTAAGAAATAATCGCGGTCATCGACAGTAATGCCGTTGATGTAGTTCTCGATGTTAGCATACCCATTGGTTGCGATTACCATCGCATCATCCTTGTTAGGATCTGTCCCATGCGTTTTCTCCCACTCGTCAGGCATACCGTCACCATCGGTATCTACTTTTTTATTGCCTCCCCAAACAGTCCATGTAGCAGGGCTACCATATACCAGATTTTCCTCATTAGATATCAATTCTCCACTCTTTCCAAGAGAATTAACTTCGTCAACCATATAACAATCCGCATAGTCGCGATATGGCAAAGACGCTCCTACAGTAGGAAGCAGATTGGTCAACAAACTATTGCCGGGATACTTTGGCATCTCTGGATAATCATAGCGAGTCGTTTGACGCACACCTGCCGCATAGTTTGTCACCTCAGCAGGGTCAAACTTACCATCCATATTGCTATCCTGCCAGTTATCCTCTCCATAGAAGCTAAACGCACCTTCTCCTCCTCCACCAGAAAAGGCATTTCCACCGTTAGCAGGACCATTGATAAACAAATTGCCTTCTATATTAGCAAAGGAATCTCCCTTAGAGTCTCCACCCATAATGTAACAACCATTCTTCCAATTATAAACGATATTGTTTACATACTGGGTTTTTCCTTTTATCTTGTTGTTACGAGTTGCGTTATCTACATAAAGATTGCGATAGAGCGAAATGTAGTCAGACTGCATCAAGCCTCCCGCACTATGAGGCATCAACCCTTGTCCCATAATACTATTCGAAATCGTTATGTAGCCAGGAACGACACCTTTGTTGTCTGGATTGATGGAAAACGTCTCATCCAATCCCCAAGAGAAAGAACAATGGTCGAATATCATATTCTGTCCGTTGGCTATACCTGCCGCATCTTTTCCCGACGAGCCATTGTGTCCCATACGGAAACGCATATAGCGTACGATAATATTGTCTGAACCCGAGAAGGACACGCCATTACCATAGACGGTTATACCTTCGCCTGGAGCTGTCTGACCCGCAATATATAAGTTGTTTTTAAAAACCAATCGGCCCTTAATGTTGATGACACCAGCGACATCAAACACGATTATGCGATTGGGCTGACTGATGGCATCTCTCAAAGACCCAGTACCAGAATCATTCAAATTAGTAACATGATAAACTGTACCTCCATCACGGGCACCTACCGCAAAACGTCCCCATCCCTGAGCTTCAGGAAATGCCAATTGCTGAGCTTGAGTTGCCAAGCAACTACTTACCAGCAATGCTGAGAACAAAAACTTAGTTGATTTTCTCATTGTCATAGTTATTAGTTTAGTTATTAGTTTAGTTTTCAAGAATAAAGAACAAATATCAACATGAAAAGCTATTTCATGTAATTTGCATTTACCGAATAAAACGATAGACTATCTCGCTGAGATAGATTCCCTGCCTTAGCGAGATAGTCTATTATCATTTATTAATAACCTGGCAACTGAGTCAGGTTAGGGTTGTCAACCATTGGATGACCAGCACTCTTGTTTGCAAAAGGAAGTAATTCGCAATGATTTTCCTCATATCCATAATACAAGCCATCACTTCCGTCTGCAGCCTCAATCCAATTAGGATAAGTTCCTCCATTCTCTGACTTTCCTGTAGGCTTGGTATAAATGATATTACCAATCTGTAAAGCCTTAGCACCACCAGAGAAACCAACAGACTGGCGTGCCTTTACATTGAATGAGCTGTTATATGCCTCAAACATGTTGACAGGATACCATTTATCGCCATTATTCACAGCTATTCCATGCGCTTGAACAATTTCTGCCAACTTTGCCTGATTAGGAACGGTCTTCAAAATTTCGATTTCGTGAGCATCAGTAATGTCAATATAGTCAACAGCCAAGAACTCGTCGCCATATACTTGCGCATCTTTGTGGAACTTGTAAAGACGATAAGTAGCAACATTAGCATATGCTCCTCGTTTATCAGACAAATCCTTCATATCCTGCTTTGTCTGAGCAATTTCCTTAGCCAAACGTCCCATACGAATCAAATCTGTTCGGAGCATAAACTCTGTAGCAAATTCCCACTTCCTTTCTTGAGCCAAAGCATCATCGAAGGCTGTTTGAGTTGAAGGAATCTCCATATCAGCAATTCCTGCACGTTCACGAACTTCCTTCAAAGCATTCTTTGCTTCAGAAGTCGGTCCATTATTCAAGAAATTCTCAGCCTCTGCATACATCAGGAGCACATCTGCATAACGAAGAATTGGAATATTCAAGTTACGTTTGCTCGCATCTTGTGGCTCGACACACCAAGAAAGACGGAACTTTCCAGACATGATGCAAGAGTAAGTTGTACCAACATCGACCCAAGTATCACTACTCTTACCTTTATTTAAGAAATAAATACTGTAAGAAGTACAATTGACATCTCTACGAGTATCTTTCTTGTCAAAAGAGAGATAATAGGTAGGCAAAATAAACTGCATAGCTTTGCGTGAACCAAACGTGCCGCCTCTTGAACCTGGATGTGCATAAATCTGGAATTTAGAGTTGGTCTCTGAACCATATTGAGCTAAAGAGAGAAGCATCTCAGAATTAACAGAGGTCAGATTACGCTGATCAAAGTTATACCATAAATTCTCATAACCACTCTTGCCGTTAGCTGCTTTTACCAAATAGTTTTCACCTTTATTAATAACAGCCTTGCAAGCATTGTCAGCAATCTGATACAACTTCTTTACTCGTTCTGCATCGTCACAACGCTTCACTTGCATGGTATTAACGTCATTGGTTTCAAGATTCCAGCGAAGAGAATAGCCACCAGCATATAGCGCTGTACGTGCAAGTAAAGCATAAGCTGCCTGCTTAGTAAAGCGTTCTGTAGTCGCATATCCGCTCTCAGAGAACCATGGCAAATAATCAACCGCCTGCTGAAGGTCTGCGATTATCTTGTCATAGATTACATCACGTGAAGTACGCTTTGGATACAGGGCCTCATTCTTATCTGAAATATCATCCATAGGCAACCAACGAGCTGGCACATCACCATAAACACGTATTAAGTTAAGATAACCGAAAGCACGAAGGCACAAGGCCTCACCTAACATCGAGTTACGCTTATCGCTCTCCGCCATTTCACTCAATTTTTTGATGGCAATGTTTGCTTGCTCTATTGCACCATACTCTTCATTATATACTCCTGTCAAAGTCGTAGGAGTAGTAGCATCATACTTATAGTTACAAATATTATACTTAGAGTTGTTGGTTGTTCCATCCTCACATGAATGCATAACACCATCACCCATGCCCATTTGATAATAAAAATCGCCTGGGACAATACCTCTATAACACCCTTGTACGAACAAGTCTGCATTAGTTTCATTCTGAAAAGCGAACTCTGTATCGTCAGATTTATAAGCCTCCATATCAAGCCAATCGTTACAAGAGGTCAGTCCGATTGCAGCCATTACAGCCACGAATATCTTATTTATCTTCATTACTTTTCGTATTTAATATTTTACACTTAAACTTAGAATGTAACATTCAAGCCCACAACAAAGCTCCTTGAGCGAGGATAAGTAGAACTGTCATAACCTGGAGTTGTAGCTACACCTTTTGCAGCAGACACCTCTGGATCATAACCGTCATAGCCTGTAATGGTTGCCACATTATAAACAGTAAAGTAGATTCGGGCATTGCTGATATATGCCTTGCTCACCCAAGCTTTAGGGAATGTGTATCCCAAGGTAATCTGCGACAAACGTAAATATGAACCATCCTCTACATAATAAGAAGAAGGATAAGTGATACAATTGGTATTCACCTTGCTTGGACTCCATGTACGAGAAGCTTCATTTGGATTCAACTCCTTCAAACGAGCTAAAGTAGTCGCAGTTTTACCTGTCGTTGGATCTATGAGACGATAATAGTTGTCACCAAATTCTGAAGGAACATTTTGGAACATGGCGTATGGGCTCAAGCTATGCTTAGTGGCATTGTAAATGTCATTCCCTATCGAGAACTTCATAAACATGTTGAAATCGAATCCTTTATAGGTAATTGTATTGTTGAAGCCACCAACGCAATCAGGTGTACCGTTACCTATCTTAACCATCTTTTTTGTAAACTTAGTTCCATCCTCGTTGTCTGCTGCAAACTTGATGTCACCAGGCTGGATATTTGTCTTATCTACAGAGACTACACCTTCTTTAAGTACAAACTTACCATTTACTTCTTCGAAATCATCGGTTGTATAGATACCTTCGTATTTATAACCATACATATCTCCCAACTCTTGACCTACTGTTGCATAATAAGTTACAGAACCACTTCTGTTACCACCAACAGTGAACACTTTACTGTCTTGTCCGTTTTCCAAAGAAATCACCTTTGACTTATTGAAAGACAGATTCAAATCAGAAGTCCAACGGAAATTCTTAGTCTGTACATTGACTGTATTCAAAGTAAATTCCCAACCACGATTGCGCATCTTGCCAATATTCTGATATTGGTATGTATAACCTGTACTTGCAGGAACAACACTCTGCATCAACAAGTTGCTTGCCTCGTTGTTATACCATTCAGCAGTCAAATTAATACGACTTTTCAGAAAAGATACATCCACACCAATATTAGTTGACTTTAAAGTTTCCCACTGCAAAGCACTATTTCCAAGTGTACCACTCAATGCATAAGCTGGATTAGTGATACTGTTATTCATAGGATAGATGGTCTGTGACACGTTGGTACGATACAGATAATCAGAAATATCATTATTTCCTGTAGCACCATAACCCACACGTAACTTCAAACTACTAACCACATCATTGATTGGTTTATCCTTAAAGAATTTTTCCTCTGAGATACGCCAAGCACCTGCAATAGAAGGGAAATATCCCCACTGATGACCACGAGCGAACTTGGAAGAACCATCAGCACGAAGAGACGCTGTCAATATATAACGTTCGTCGTAATTGTAATTTAAACGACCGAAGAAAGAAACGATTCCACTATGAGAATGTCCCGAGCTTTTTTCCTTTACATTAGCTACAGAAATATCATCCAAGCCATGGTTAGGAACAGGGAACTTATTTAAGGTCATAGAATTACTCTCTGACTCAGAGTAAGTCGTTTCTTGACCCAACAAAGCTGTTATTTTATGCTTCTTTGCAAAAGTTTGGTGATAATTCAATGTATTAGTAACTTGCCACTTATAGCTTTCGCTATTACCTATACTACCGTTAATACCCGTATTAACAGGATCCATGATGTAAGATGTAGATCTTTCATCTGCAAAAGAAGTTGACTTGGCATTGCTCCAAGTATAACTACCTGCTGTACGCCAAGTAAAATGTTTCAAGAAATCAAATTCCAAGCCAGCATTAACAGTAAAAAGACGTGAATGTTTCTTACTTATTGAAGCAAGATTTTGGATCAACGGATTGGCAGTATCGTAAGAAGAGTCAAGGCTGGAAAAGTCAGGATAAGTCTGTTCGTTAAGCAGTTGATCCAGAGTAAACATAGTACCTCCTGTAATAGGTTGAAGAAGGACACTCTTCATTCCAGAATAAGCTCCTCCACCATGTACACTACGTCCACTAAACATTGTGTTCACATCTAAACGGATTCCTTTATAAAGCTCAGAATTCACCTTTGCACGGAAAGAGTTCTTTTTGTCATTATGGTTAGCCAACAATCCATCTTGATTATAATAATTGTAGCTCAACATTACCTGAGTCTTATCGGTACCGGTAGTAATATTAATGTTGTGATTTTGCTTGAAAGCAGAACCGCCAAACACTTCATCCTGCCAATCTAAAGAAGCAGCATTTGCATAATTACTTTCTATACGATCATAAACACCCGTATAAAAATCAGCTTCATCAGTTGCCTTACCATTATCAAACACATTACTCCAAATAGAAGCCTTACCATTCAAAGCTGCCATCTCATACTGATATTTAACAAAATCAGCAGCATTACTCATCATATCCAACTTCTTAGACAACACATCAAAAGCAAAATAAGTGTTATAGTTGATTTGGGTCTTACCTTTATGACCTGATTTTGTCGTAATCAATATAATACCATTAGATCCACGAGCACCATAAATCGCAGTAGAAGAAGCATCCTTCAAAACATCAATACTCTCAATATCATTTACATCAATATTCTCCAAGGCATTGCTCATTTCGAAGCCATCCACAATATACAGTGGCTCTGAGCCTTGAGTTAAGGACATACCACCTCGAACTGTTACAGTAGAACTGGAACCAGGTGCACCACTTTTAGAAATGATATTAACGCCCGCTGCTTTTCCTGCTAAAGCTTGTGCAGCAGACGTAACAGGTACATTTACCAGTTCCTTACCATTTACAGAAGCTGTTGCACCAGTCAAATCTTTCCTTTTTACCTTGGCATAACCAATAGAAACAACCTCGTCGAGCATCTGAGCCTCGGGCTCGAGCTGTACATTAATCTGTGTACGGCCCTTGATGTCTACTGTCTTTGTCTTGTAACCTACATAAGAAATAACCAAAGACTTGGCAGATGAAGGAACGGTCAGCTTAAAGTTACCATCCACGTCGGTAACGGTGCCTGTATTACCGGGAACAACTTTTACCGTCGCACCGATAACTACATCCATGTCATCCGTCACTTGTCCTGAAATAGTCACCCCTTGAGCGAGGCCTTTCACAGGAGCTACCAGCAGCATGAACAATACCATGCAAACCTGGAACATAAGTGATTTGTTTTGCATAAAATGAATTTTTTAGTTTATAATATTTGAATTTGTTTCTGTTTTTAGCAAGTTTCATTCTCCGTCAACTATAAGAAGAGTGGCTTAAGGTGGTTCCTTGTACATCTTGGCACATCGACCACTTCTGCTAAGGTTTTATCGGCAGAAGATGCACAATCTGAATATTGCAAATTGTTTTAGCTATTTTGATGCAAAATTATTGTTTTTTACATATTACAACTATATGAATTTGTACACTTCCATATATTTCCATTCAATCTAAATAAATGTTCGCACCATGACCATGCGCTGGGCACTCATTGACCACGCGTTGGTCCCTCGGTGAACATGCGCTGGGCATATGTTGCCCAGCACGTGGTCAACGAGTGCCCAAAATATGGAACGACTTTTGGGCACTCTTTTAACATATCATCATTAACCCATTGTCGGAACGTACATGCGCTGCCTTTATTTAATAGCTTAAGCCAACGTATAAGGGTATATAAAGAGAAAAAGTATCTTAGGATTTTTCCTTTTACCCTAAGATACTTTCAAAAGTTCCTAACCAACTACTTTCTATATATTCCGAAGCTATACCTAAAACATCTGTGCCACACGCTTCACTCCTGCTACCAAAGCATCAACCTCTTCCTTGGTATTATAAAGCGCAAAGCTGGCTCGAACGGTTCCTAAGATGCCATAACGGTCCATCAGAGGCT
>ERZ1034871.537-NODE-537-length-22008-cov-5.534733_pt1 | contig 22008 bp, 14 predicted proteins | sample MGYA00520631_ERZ1034871 | MGnify/ENA primary metagenome ERZ1034871 (study PRJEB33766, sample SAMN09781721) | gut metagenome | biome: gut microbiome | host: Homo sapiens | place: Madagascar | study: EMG produced TPA metagenomics assembly of the PRJNA485056 data set...
TGCTCCGAGAGCTGCGTAGAGTAATCTTGATTTCATGATTATAGAATTTGTTTGTGTTATTGAATTTTTTAAACTCTCTCGAAAATAAAAAAAGAGAGTTGAGAGTTAAGGGCTGAAAGTCACGTAGTGCAGGTTTCTGCTGCACCATCCTTACCTTATTTATAATAATACGGTAATCATTGCTTTCAATCCTTAACTCTCAACTCTCAATGCTTAATTGTCAGTTGTTCTTGCTCTGCTCTGTTACTTCACAAGAACCTTGTATGTAACGCCAGCTGCCTTCACGATATACATGCCACGAACCACGCTGATGCGCTCTGCGAAGCCTGCTGTGCGCTGCGCTACGAGTGCGCCGTCTGCAGCATATACTGTGACGGTCTTACCCATTGCGCCGGTTACAACCAGCGTGTTCTTCTCAACGCTCACGTTCACGCCGGCTGCGTCGATGTCGTTGATGCCTACAGTCACCTCAACCTCTGCAAGGTTTGAAGCGAGCGACTCGCCCTTGTCGTAAACTGCTGTCACTACGTAGCCGTACTTAGCCGACTCGGTGAGGGTGTTGTCGGTGAATTTCTCGCCGCTTACGAGCGACTTGTTCACCTTCTTGCCGTCGCGGTATACGTTGTAGCCGTTCAGCTGAAGGTCTTCGGGCTTAGATCCTGCTTCTACGAACTTGATGTCGTCGAGCAGCAACGCGAACTTGTTGTTGGATACGCAGCGGATAGCGAAATACTTGGTGCCCTCAGGCAGCTTATACTCGTATTCCTCCCAATCCTGAACGTTGTTCACGTCTTCTGTTTCGCCTAACTTCTGGAAGTTTGCGATAGCCTTACTTGTCTTTGAGTAGAGCACCTCGAACTGTTCTGGCACAGCAGCGCCGCCCATGCCTGCCTTGGCGTAGAAGCTGATGGTCTGTGCCTCGCCGTTGAGCTGCGGAGAGATGAGCCAGTCGTCGTTCTGTGCCTTTGTGGCGCCGCCGTCGGTAGACGCGCAGCTGAAGCTGACGAGCATCTGTTCGCCAGAGTGAGCCTCCCACGACTTGAACGGTATGCCCGCCTTCTCAGCGTTGAACACCTGGAACGCCATCGGCTCGCCAGCATGGTCGTACTTGAGCGGTCCGAACATTGTGTTGAGTGTGATCTGGATGGTCTTCTGCTTGTCGCCGTCGTACATTGTCCAACCACCTACACCGTCGATGATGAAGGTGTCGTACTGTTCGAACGACTCGGTTGTTGCCTTCGGCTTGCGGTCTGTAAGGTCAGGCGCAGTCCATGTGAGGTTTACGTTGTTGCCTGACGCTGTAGCCTTCAGCGCTGTAGCTGTAGGATAGTCGGGCAGAACGACCTTAACCTTGCCGTTCTCGGATGAGTTGTTATCCGGCAACTGGTCTTTAGCGTAGTCGATAGACACACGATAGTTGGTTTGTTCGGGGTCGAGCACGGATGTAACGTCCTTCATAACCACCGATTTCACCATGTCACCGTCGATATTGACGCCGTCGATGCGGCTTGCTTCCTTGTCGTTCTTATAGAGTACGATGTCGTAGTCGGCACCGTTCACGGTTGCGCTTGCGTTGTTGCGAAGCGAGAACTCGATAATCGACTCGCTGCCTGCGTTAACGCTCTCTTCTGTTGAGATAGACATAGCCATGAGGTCGCGGTCTGCCTTCTCAACGATAGCTACGTTGTCGTAAGCCGCGAAGCTCTCAAGATTCTTCACAGCCTTGCCCTCGAAACCGATGCGCACGAACTTGCTGTTCTTGTACGGAGTGAGGTCAATGCTATAGCGGTTCCAACCCTTTGTGCCTTCTGCTGTAGAGATGCGGCGCACGTTCACGAACTCGCCGTAGTCTTTCTGTACGCTGATGTTCAGCTCGTCGCCGTCACCGTTCAGATAAGCCCAGAAGTTAAGCACGGGGCTTTGCATGTTGCTGATGTCAACCTTCGGCGATTCGCTGCGCACCGACTTGCCAACTGCTGTTGCTGAGAACGACTGCAGTCCGCCGTCGTTGTCTTGTGCCGTCGTTACGGTCGATTCGGTCGTAGCATAGCAGTATGCTTCGCCAATCTCTCCGTTGGTAACGTTCGTGATCCACGGTCCACTCTTCATTGTGCAGTTCTTGAACGACTCAATCATAGGAGCCGACAAAGCCGGACCAGCGATTGTAGTTACTGTCTGCCAACGTTCTCTACCGCCACCGCTGTTGTTCACAGCGTAAACACTATAGCCGGTATATACCTGCTTATTGCTGATAGTGAGCTGTTCGTCGTAGTGGTTCTCGTTGCCGAGCGACACATCTTCATGCGAACTGCCGATAGAGATATAGTATGTAAGACCTTCGGGGTCGATGTATCCGCCGTGCAAGCCCATCGGAGCATCCCATGTGACGTGGATAAGTCCCTCCTTGTTGAGATCTTCCACTGCTTTAAGATTGCGCACAGCGCCCGGTTCGTCAAGACCTACGTATACGGTGAGGGTAGCCTCAAGACCTTCCTCGCCGGCAGCGTTCACAGCCACAACAGAATACTTGTGGTTGGCTGATTCTACGCCCTCGTCCTTGAAGTTGCAAGCAGCACCAGGAGCTACATTGGTGAATGTAGTGATGTTTGTACCGTCGCGATATACCTTCACCTGCAAGTTTCCGCTGAGCGCAGCACCGGTTATAGTGGTTGTAGGCGCCTTCACGCTGATGTTGGCATAAGAAGCGCCCTTCTCGCCTGCCACAACCTTAAAGTCTGACGGCACTTCCGGTGCGGTTGACGGCACTTCTGTTATCTTCATGTTGTCAACATAGAGCGTGCTTTGATTTGCATCGCTCACGCTGTGAATACCGAAGTAGTGCAGACCGTCCTCCTTGGCGCGATATGTGCCAGTAAGGGTGTGGCGACGCGGATCGTATGTGATGTCGGTCGGTGCGATAATCTCCTCGGTGAGTGCCTCTGCTGTAGGAGCCAAGCCGACTGCTGCAGCCACACGCTCAACCGGATAGGTATTAACCGCGTCGAACGAGAACTTGTAAGCTGCGTTCTTCTTCATGTTCACGGCAGGCGATACGAGCCAGTCGTCGCCCGCGTTTTCTGCGTTGTACTTATAAGTGGCTGCTTCATAGTCGCTATCGAAAGTCCAAGTCGATTTGTCGTTGTTTGCGTCGATAACTGTCAGCTGGTCGAAGAGCTCTTCGCTGTGTATAGAGTTCTCGTACGGCAGCTTCACGCTTACGCCGACAGTAACGTCAGCCGACTCTGCAAACTCGCTCTGCATGTCGCCGTTGCTTGCAGCCACCTTATAGTAATATGTGGCAAGGTCCGGCGAAGCAATCTTGTCGGTATAGGTGGTTTCTGTGATGCCCTCAGCAAGAGTAGTGACGTCAGTAGCGTCGCTGCTGTTCACACGCACCACGGTGTATGTGAGCTTGTCGGCGTCGAAGAATCCGCCGTTGACGCCGCCCGTAGGAGCCTTCCAAGTGAGCGTTACGTTCTGTCCGTTGGCTGTAGCCTTCAAGCCGGTAGGCTTCTTCGGCTGGTCGTAGCCGAGACGCACACTCTGCGAAACGGGAGCGCTTACAGCAGCCGGAGTATTGCCGCTGGCAGCAATCTCTGCTGTGACGGTTACGTTAGTCATGCCGCTGACAGTTGTAGTGAAGTTGGTGTTGACAGCTGCGCCAGCCGCTGCGGTGCCCGTTGCAGCCACCTCGCCGTTGAGACGCACGGTGTACTTGAGCGAACCGCTGAGCGCAGCATCCTTAACGTCCTTTGAAGGCATAGTGAACTTCACCGTGCCGCTTGTGAGCGAAGTAAGGTCGACGCTGAGGTCGCTCACAGTCTGCGGAACCGCCTTCAGCGTGAGGTCCTGCTTGATGTAAAGACCCGTAATCTGGTCGTAAGCATAGTTGTCTATGAAGTTGCACACCTCGGTTCCCTTGCCGGTAGCCGGGTCAATCTCGATGATGCGTGTCGCCCAATAGTCCTTATCGAGCATAGCCCAATAGATCTTGCCGGTAGAGTAGTCGCATGTTGCGCTTTGGAAGAGTTTGAACGGCTCGTAGCCGGTATCGCCGACCACAGTTGCTGTGCCGCTATACTTGTTCACTGCGTAGAGTTTGCCGCTACGACCGATAGTGTAGAGGTCGCCGCTCTTGTTGCAGGTGATAGCCACCATCGACTCAGGCAGTTCGCCGATAGCCACACTGTTTGAGGTATAGTCGTTCTCTCCCCAGTAGGTGGTGACGAGCTTGCCCAACGTCTTGTATGTGCCAGAGTAGTCGTCGTCTGAGAACAGACCGTACACCTGCTGTGTTTCTGGGTCGAAAGCGAGGTCCATTGAGATGGCAGAGTAAGCCAACTCCGGACTCGGTTTGTCTATCTTCATCTGCCATGTACTGGTGTCGTACTCGTAGAAGTGGATAGGAAACTTCACCTGTGTGTCGGTCTCCTCATACCATGAAGACAGATAAGTGCCTTGCACGTATGTAGCAGCGTTATAGCACTGAACGTTGCTGTTGACGAGACTTATGCTCGCCGCATTGTTGCTTGAGAACTTGTAGAGACCTTTGTCGCGTTCATCGCTCGACAGCACGTAGCCGTAGAGCTGAACGCCCGCAGCCTTTGCCTTCTTCGTAGCAACCGATGGAGTCTGCTGTTTCGCCTTCTTGTTGGCGAGTCGTCGTGCAATGACTTCTGCCGGCACATTGTTGGCTTGGGCGACAGCCTGAGCCACGGGAGCCGCGATGACCGACAGCATCACCAGTGTCTTTGCGCACGTCTTCAGATTAACGATTTTACTCATTTGCGTATTGTTTTTATTATAATAGTATGGTCTATGTTAAAAAAAGCGTCGGTAGACGACAATCTTTGCTTACAAACTACAAAGATAAAACAAACCGAAGACAATACAAAATAAAAAATAACTTTATTTGTACTGTCTTCGGTTATATGAAGTGTTTTGAAACTTATGTTAAACATTCTGCACCTGTTTGACAACTATTTAGCCTATTTCACGAATAGATTGCGTTTAGGCATCTTGCTGCCGAAGCGCTGTCGCAACTTGTCGAACAGCGCCATTGTGTCCTTCGAGAACTCGTGACCCTTCCACGTGCTTGTGTTCGTTATGAACACCCAACATTCGCCGTCGGGATAGCGCAGAACGATGGCAGATGTGCCCACGAGCGAGCCGGTGCGTATCCACGGACGGTTGCGTGGCGTGAAGTTCCAGCCAAACGAAAACTGATGGTCGGGCATCTCCTGCGTCATCAGTCGCACGGCTTCGGGCGAAATCACGTCGGGCAGAGTAGGATCGCCGTCGATAGCTGCCACGAGTCGGCACAGCTCAGCCGCCGACGCTGTCCACGCACCTGCACCGAGTGCGGTCTTTATGTCGTTCTCGCCGTAGCAGCGCTCCACAAGCCTGCCGGAGTTGTTGAACTCCTGCGCTGGTAGCGACGAGGAGTGCATATAGTATACTGTCTCGTTCTCGCGGCGGTCCTTAAGATAGTTGCCCGCGATATGGAAGTCGTAGCAGCCCGCCGGTTCGAGCACATAGCGCTGCATGAACTTCTCGTACGGCATGCCTGTGCGCTTCTCGATGATGAGCGACAGCAGCGTGTAGCCTATGTTGCAGTAGCGTTGCATCGAGCCGGGCGTATATCCGAGGTGACGGCGCAGCACGATGCGCAGCAGATTGCGATGGTCGGGTGGAGTGGTGAGGTGGTTCTGCTGCATAATGTAGCGCGTAGAGAATATCGGGTCGCCGGCATAGTTGGTGAAACCAGCCTTATGGCGCAGCAGCTGCTCAACGGTTATGTCGAAGTAGCGTTTGTCGCGTATGGAGTTGACGTAGAATGTATCGTTCAGAATGCCCTGCGGTCCGAACACCTTGTCCGTCAGGCGCACCTTGCCCATGTCGCGCAGCTTCATGATGCCCACAGCCGTGACGAGCTTCGACACCGATGCCATGCGCATGATGTACGACGGCTCCATAGGATACTGCTTGTCGACGTTGGCGAAACCGAATCCGCGTGCGTAGAGCAGCGAGTCGTTGCGCGATATGGCGAGCTGAGCGCCGTTTATCTCCCAGCGCTTGAGGTAGCGGCGCATTATAGAGTCCATGGCGTGCAGCTCGGGCTGGTCGGAGAGTGCGTTGCAGAGCGTATCGTTGAGGTGTACGATGTGTGTTGAGTCGTTGATGTGTTGGGATGTCGTGGTGTCACGACCCGAGCACGACGAGCAAGTGCAGCGGCAGATGCCCAGCGTAATGAGTACGACAAAGGTGAGGCACCCCATGCAGGAGATCCTCACCTTAGTGCGATATTGTTTCTTTATTCTGTATCCGAACATTTTTATGACAATCCTTCAATTTCGCCGTTCACGATGTCGATGTTCATCGCTGCCGGCACCTTTGGCAGACCAGGCATACGCATGATGCTGCCTGCCACAACAACAATCATTTCAGCGCCCGCGTTGATTACTATGTCGCGCACGTTCACGTCGAAGCCCGATGCAACGCAATACTGCTTGGCGTCGGTAGAGAACGAGAACTGGGTCTTTGCGATGCAGACGGGGAAGTGCTCGTAGCCCAACTCCTTTATCATCTGCAGCTTCTTCTTAGCCGGCGCAGCGAACGAGACGCTTGCCGCTCCGTATATGTTCTTAGCCACCTTCTCTACCTTCTCCTCGATAGAGTCGGCGTCGTCGTAAACGAGTTTCAGCGACTCAGACGGGTGCTTCTCTATAGTCTCCACCACGAGGTTAGCCAAGTCGACAGCGCCCTTGCTGCCTTCGGCGTAAGCGTCGTTCTCGGCAAAGCCCACGCCAATCTCTGCGCAGTAGTTCTTCACGATGTCTATCTCCTCAACCACGTCGCCCGCATAGCGGTTGAACACCACAGCCACGGTCTGACCGAACGACTGCAGGTTCTTAATATGCTTGTCGAGGTTGGCGAGACCCTTGCGGAGACCCTCGCTGTTGGGCTTCTTGATGTCCTCTACAGCCACGCCGCCGTGCATCTTGAGGCCCTGCGCAGTAGCAACGATGAGCGTCATCTTAGGCTGCAGACCGCTCTTGCGGCACTTGATGTCGTAGAACTTCTCTGCTCCGAGGTCGGCACCGAAGCCAGCCTCCGTGATGACGTAGTCGCCGAAGGTCATAGCCATCTTCGTAGCGAGGATGGAGTTGCAGCCGTGAGCGATATTGGCGAACGGACCGCCGTGTACGAACGCTGCGGTGTTCTCGGTAGTCTGCACGAGGTTAGGCGCAAGTGCGTCGCGCAGCAGAACGGTGATGGCGCCAGCCACGCCGAGATCCTTCACGGTGAACGGCTTGCCCTCAACGGTGTAGCCCAGAAGAATGTTCTCAATGCGGCGGCGCAGGTCGTCCTCGTCCTTAGCGAGGCAGAGTATAGCCATAATCTCCGATGCAGGAGTGATGTCGAAGCCCGATTCGCGCACAATGCCGTTCGCCTTGCCGCCCATGCCAGTCACGATGTCGCGCAGTCCGCGGTCGTTCACGTCGAGCACGCGGTTCCAGAGCACTTCGCGCAGAGCGAATCCGTTATCGCGGTTCTGGTACATATAGTTGTCGAGCAGCGCCGTGATGGTGTTGTGCGCCGAGGTGATGGCATGGAAGTCGCCGGTGAAGTGTAGGTTTATCTTGTCCATCGGCAGCACCTGTGTGTGTCCGCCGCCGCATGCTCCACCCTTGAGTCCGAACACCGGACCGAGCGACGGTTCGCGCAGGGCGCATATAGCCTTCTTTCCGATGCGTGTGAGTCCGAGCGCAAGACCGATAGTAACGGTAGTCTTGCCGATGCCAGCCTTGGTCGGTGTGATGGCTGTAACGAGTATAAGGTTGCTTTTCTTCACGCGCTCCTCATCGATGAGGCGTGTCGGAACCTTTGCCATGTAGTGACCGTAGTGTTCAAGTTCTTTTGTCGGGATGCCATACTTCGAAGCAACTGCTTCAATCTCCTCGAGCTTGGTGCTGCGAGCAATTTCGATGTCTGTCATTGTGTGTGTGATGTTTGTAGAGTTATCCTCTTGTTGTTATAGAGTTTTGAACCCTTGTGGTTACAAAGTATGGAGTGCGAGTGCAAAGGTACAATTAAATAATCAATAATGTGAATATTGGGCTGCGTTTTTGCCACAATATTTAAATTGTACTATGCTAAAATTATATTTGCAGGAACACCAAGTTCGTGATATATGTTTCTTGCTACATCGTAGTTGATGGCTCTACGTCCATGCAGAATGTCGCTCAATGCTGTCGTCGACACGCCTATAGCTTTCGCAGCATCCTTCTGTTTGAATCCCTTTTTGCGAAATGCAACTTTAATGGCTGCAATCAAAGAGGGCTTTACGCGCCATGGGTGTGGTTCAACTTCACATTCCCAGTCGTAAGCGGCTTCGCTGAGTATTTTCAATTCTTCTTTTTCTACTTCGCTAAGGAAGTCCATACCGCCTAACTGAGTGCCTTTTTCGAGAAGCTTCTCCATACGTTCATTAATCTCGTTATATGTGTTTTCGTCTTTGATAGTCATAATATTATATGTTTTTAATGTCCTTAATCTTGTCATACTCTGCGTGTGTTCCAATAAATCTTATGTGAAGAAAACCTTGAAAGAACACAACGATTGTAATTAATCTGAATTTGTTGCCAGATATATTGAATACGTATCTGTCGTTTCCGACATAGTCAGCAGATGGAAAAGCTGCTTTTAAGTCAGCATGACTCTTCAAATCTGTTTTTTCGATGTATTCAGCCCAACGCATTAATGGGTCAATTGCATCAGGATGTTTCTTTCCGAAATCCTTTAGCAACTTGAACTTTAATATTTTCATAGTCGTTTTATTTAATGCAAAGATAGTAAAAGTTCTCAATGTGGAGAACTTTTACTAAGGAATTTTATATTTTTTGTGATATAATAAGGGCGTGCCACATAAAGTGACACGCCCTAAATGCTATTGTTTTGTCATCGGACAGCGTACGCAATCCGTTTACTTAACCTGCTTCTTTACGCTGCCGTCAGCGTACTTAACGAGCACAACGCCACGCGCGTTAGCACCAACCTTCACGCCGTTTACGGTGTAGCGAGCCACCTCAGCTGCGTTCTCCGCAGCCTCAGTCTTGTTAATGCCAGTCGAGAAGTCGACAGCTACGTAGTCGGACGGTGCAGAAACCACCTTCTTGTTGTTGTACATTCTCTGTCCGTACACGCGGTAAGCGTAAGCGTGGTTAGCCTTCGGCTGAGCGAGCTGAGTGAGGGTGTAGCTTGTCTCCTCCTCCTCAATCTCCTCAGAGTTGTCGAGGAAGGTATAAACGCGGTCGCCAGCCTTCAGGTTCTGAGTTATCTTGATCTCGTCGATGATGAACGGATAGTGGTTCTGGCAAGTGAATGCGATGCGGTCGCCCAGCTGACCCGCTGTGAAGTTGAGCGTGAATGTGCTCCAGTCGTCTGGGGTGAGCTGACACTGCTTAGTCTCGCGTGTGCTCTTGCTGTATACGATGAGCGTCTCGTCCTTTAGCATAGAGCGAGCTTTCACCTTCACCTGATAGCTTCCGCCGTCGTTGTTGAGGCTGAGCTGCGGAGTGACGAGCTCGCCGCTGATGTTGTAGTCGGTCATGCCGGTGCATACGAAGCAGCCCTCAGCGTATCCGCCCCAGTAGCACTCCCATCCGTTATTGTATACCATATCCAAGCCCACCTTTTCGTACTTGCCGTTCTGGAAAGCGTACGGCTTGTCGATAGTTACGCCCGAGCCCGAAATCTTAGAGAAGTCCTCGTTGATCACCACGTAGCTCGCTGCGTCAGCCGGAGCCGTGTATAGGTCGTTGTTCTCTACGTAGTAGCTTTCAGCCTTCGGCGAGAGCTGCCAGTTGGCTGTATAGCTGTCCTTGCGCACGTCGTTGGCAGGTTCTGCCACCGGAGCAGCTACGCCGATAGCCTCGTAAGCCTCAGACGACGGCGATGTGCTCTCTGCGTTGCAAGCCTTAACGACGAACGAGTAGTCGATAGAGGGGTCGAGACCGTCGACGGTGAAACTTGTGCCCTCAACGCGCTTGTCCTTGATGTCGTAGTGAGTGGTAGTGGTGTTCTTTGTGCTCCATGCCATGTCTGTGAGACCCAATGCGCAGTCGTCTGGGAAGCCCGCAAGACGGAAGCGTACAGAAGTACACTTGTACTTGTCCTGTGTAACGAAACGTGTCCAGTCGAAGTCGTGGAAGGTGTTGCCCTGACCGTATTCAGAAGCATCGACATAGATAGTCGTGAACTTCTTCCAGGCGTGTCCGTCGAAGAGCTCAACGATGATTTGTGCGTCGCCTATCTCCTCCGCGTTCTTCGGCATCTTGCACTCAACGATGTTTATCTCAAGCGTATTGTAGTAGCCGCCGTTGTCGGGCATGGTGATGACGTCGCCGTTCTTGAACAGCAAAGCGCCTTTTATGCCGTCAGCCGACTTCTCGAAGAACTCGGGCTCCTTGCCGCTCTGCGACTTGTAACCCCAGCCCTCAGGCAACTTGCCGCTGGTCTTCATAGAAATGAAGTTCTCGAGGAATGTCTGTTCTTCTGTCTCGCCTTCCTTCACGTCGTGAAAGAGAGAGAACAGATAGTGGGTAGCGCCGTTCACCGCATTCCAGTGAGCAGTGAAACCGTCTGCCTTGAATCCGCTTATGCCTGCAGGAGTCGGAGCAGTGAGCGTAGTCGGTCGGCTTATCTTCACGTCGTCGATGAGCACCTTGTCCAATGTGCTGAACGCGATGAGAAGGTTGTTGCTGTTGTAGGTGGTATTGTTAAAGTAGAACGTAAACTCGCGCCACTCGCTCTTTGTTGTTGTGAACGGCTCGTGGTACGGAGTCTGGTTGTACTGTGTAGCTGCGTCCTCCCACAGACCGATGGTAAGCTGTGCGTTGTCGCGGTAGTTGCTTGCGAGTGTTTTTGCGCGCACCTTCACCTCGTACTCGCCGATGTATGCGCCGAGCGGTGTGTAGAGCTGCGCTCCGTAGTTGTCGGGGCTGATGAGTGCGCACGCGCCGCCTGCCTGGTGAACGCCGTAGCCGCTCCAACCGCTCTGGTGAAAATAGCTGCTCGGTATTGTGCCGGTCTCGTTGCTGATGGCGCTCGAAGGCTCGCTCTCGCTGCCTGCGGTGAAGAGGCTGAAGTCTTCTTCAAGTTCTGTTGCTGATTGTGCGTATGCCAATGGAGTAGCAGCGGCAAATACTGCTGTAAAGGCAATAGCTTTGATTGTAGAAAAACTCATAAAAGTGATTTTGGTTATAATAAGATTAGATAATGCGTACAAAATTAGTTATTTATTTCCGTATTTATCTTACTTTTACTAATTTTGTGTGCGAAAAACATTCATTCACATTGTTTTCGAAACCGACGTAACAAATTAAATAACAACTATATGAAGAAAATCTTTACACTTTTAGCTGTGGCTTTCGCCACAATCGGTGCTTCGGCACAGACCCTGCCTGGCTTGGCTGACATCATCAAGACACAGCCCGAAGGCACACTTCACAAAGACCTCAACCACTACTTCGAGGGCGCTTACGTGAACAACTCTGACAACTATATCTACGACCACCTCGGCGACGGCTACGTGTCTGACATCGTTGAGGCTGCCGACGGTAGCTTGTACATAAAGAATCCGTTCGGCTTCTTTACATACGGCGACGTGTGGGTGAAGGCAGTAAAGGGCGAGGGCAACACCTACGAGGTGCGCATGCCGCAGGCTGTATACGACAACGAAGGTGACAAGCAGGATCCAATTCTCTACGCTTGGCGCTACGTCAAGAACAGCGAGGGCAGCGAAGAATACGCTGCTGTTGACGCCGCATCGCAGGTCGTTAAGTTCGAGCTGCGCAACGACTCGCTCGTAAAGGTTGGCGAGAAGGATGCGTTCATCGGTCTTGGTTCAGCCGACGGCTACTTCTATGGCTACGGCGACACGGTGTCTATATATAATAAGGTGAAGGATGCAGCGCCGGTTCCGGCTGACGCAAGCAAGGCTGTGAAGTACAAGGTTTCGTACAACGACAGCGAGGACGACGAGGCTGACAGAACGGTACGCGTAGTGTTCGAGGGCAACAAGGTTTACATTGGCGACCTCGACTACGAGTCGCCAGACCTTTGGATCTGCGGCACTATCAACGGCAACAAACTGCAGCTCACAAAGTGGCAGTATATGGGCATCGACCGCGACAACGCTACATACGGCACCGGTCACATGTATCTTTATCCGTTCGGTTGGGGCAAGTTCACAGACGCTGAAGGCGAGAAGTACGGACTCTACGAGATTGAGAACCCTGCGTTCGACTACGATGCGGCTACAAAGACCTTCTCTACCGACGAACTGACTATCGCTATCAACCGCGGACACAACTATTATCCGTATGTTTACTACACAAAGCCTAAGTTCCGCCCGGCTTCTTCTACATCTGTAGGCGCTATCACAGCCGGCGAAGCAGGCGCAGTAAGCTACTACGACCTTAGCGGTCGCCGCATACAGCGTCCTACAAAGGGCGTGTTCGTGAAGACAACCGTTGCTGCCGACGGCACAAAGGTTGCGAAGAAGATACTTAAGTAATTAGACATTTGACATTCATTTAAGCGGAATGACCCTTAAAGAATTTATTGACGAATGGAACAATGACGAACCGACGGTGCTTGTACACACCAGCGGTTCTACCGGAAAACCGAAGCCGCTACGCGTAGAGAAGCTACGTATGGCGGCTTCGGCGCATATCACGTGTGCCTTTCTCGGACTGCAACGCGGCGACACGGCTCTGCTTTGCATGCCGCTCGACTATATTGCGGGCAAGATGGTGGTGGTGCGTTCGCTTGTATGCGGTTTGCGACTGTTAAGCGTTGAGCCGTGCGGACATCCGCTGCGCGGACTAAGCGAAGCGCCGGTGTTCGCAGCAATGGTTCCGCTGCAAGTGTACAACAGCTTGCAGGTGGAGGAGGAGCGCGCGCTGCTCAGGCAGATAAAGCATCTCATCATTGGCGGTGGAGCCGTGAGCGGCGAGATGGCAGCCCAACTGAAGCACTTCCCCAACGCCGTCTGGAGCACGTATGGCATGACCGAGACGCTCTCGCACATCGCCTTGCGCAGACTCAGCGGTGAAGAGGCAAGCGACTGGTACGAACCGTTCGAAGGCGTCGACGTTAGTCTCAACGCCGATGGCTGTCTTGTGATAGACGCTCCGGCTGTATGCGCCACTACGCTCACCACCAACGACATCGCGGAGATAGCTCCCGACGGCAGACACTTCCGCATACGCGGCAGACGCGACAATGTGGTGTGCAGCGGTGGCATAAAACTGCAGATTGAGGAGATTGAAGCCCATCTGCAGCCGTTTGTCAGCGTGCCGTTCATGATAACGAAGCGCACAGATGCGCGCCTTGGCGAGACGGTGGTGCTGCTTGCTGCGGATGCGGACATCGAACAGCTCAAGACAGCGTGCCACGAACACCTCACGAAATACGAAACACCGCGAGTGTTCGTCGCCGTGAAACGTCTGCCATACACCGAAACGGGTAAGCCGGCGCGAGCAGAGGCTCTCCGGATGGCGCAGGAAGGGTAGAACTGTTGGTTGCAGCTTCAGGCTTTTCGGAGCATCAACCAGCCGCTTTCCACTCGTAATCACAACGTTTTTCAAAACAACACCCCGTCACTTTTCAACTCTCAAACTTAAAAGAAATATGAATACACCGACAAACATCACTCCCAAATACCGCCTCTTGTTCATCTGTCTCGGCAATATATGCCGCTCGCCGGCTGCCGAAGGCGTGATGAAGGCGAAGGTGCACGCTGCAAAGCTCGACGGCCGGTTCTTCATCGACTCGGCAGGTATCGGCGACTGGCATGTAGGTCAACTGCCCGACAGCCGTATGCGCGAGCGTGGTGCACGCCGTGGATACCGCTTGGACAGTCGCGCACGCCAGATACGCCAGTCTGATTTCGACGACTTCGACTTGCTGCTCGTGATGGATCGCGAGAACTACCGCATTATCACCTCGAAAGCTCCCGACGAGGAGTCGCGCAAGAAGGTACGCATGCTCACCGACTATCTGCAGGAGCACAAGAACACCGACATCGTGCCCGATCCTTACTACGGTGACCTCAGCGATTTCGACTATGCGCTCGACCTTATAGAGGACGCCTGCGATGGTCTGCTCGAGCAGTGTCTGTAGGCGAGAGACGCTGTCTGATGAAACAAAACTGAAACTTAAGAAAACGCTCGTTACCGCGGTCTGGTAACGATGTTACCGCAGCGCTGTAATGATGTTACCGCAGCGCTGTAATGATGTTACCAGTGCGCGGTAATTACGTTACAAGTTTTCATCGAACAGCAATTATTTATTATAAAATCATAAAAAGGCGCACCCTTTCAGAAATATTTAGTAAATTTGCACTTGTATTTTGCATAGTTGTGCGATGTCGGCATAGTCCGGCAGCTGTGCGCACGGCTTAAAGCGAATAAGAAAAGTAAATTTAGAAGATAAAAAGAAGAAATAAATATGAACGTTTTAGAACTAAGTGAACAAGAGATTGTAAGAAGACAGAGTCTTCAGGAACTGCGCGATATGGGCATTGAACCGTATCCTGCAGCCGAATTTCCAACCAACGCCTTCTCGGAGGATATTAAGAACGACTTCAAGGACGAGGACGAAAAGCGCGAGGTGGTAATCGCCGGACGTATGATGAGCCGCCGCGTAATGGGTAAGGCAAGCTTCGTTGAGCTTCAGGACTCGAAGGGTCGTATCCAGGTGTACATCACACGCGACGATATCTGCCCAGAGGAGGACAAAACTCTCTACAACACTGTGTTCAAGCGTTTGCTCGACATCGGCGACTTCATCGGTGTGAAGGGTTTCGTGTTCCGCACACAGACCGGCGAGATATCCGTACACGCACAGTCGCTCACTCTGCTATCCAAGAGCCTCAAGCCGCTGCCTATCGTGAAGTACAAGGACGGCGTGGCTTACGACAAGTTCGAAGATCCTGAGCTGCGTTTCCGTCAGCGCTACGTAGACCTCATCGTTAATGACGGCGTGAAGGACACATTCCTTCAGCGTGCTACCGTAGTGCGCACTATCCGCCGCGTGCTCGACGAGGCTGGCTACACAGAGGTTGAGACCCCGACACTGCAGGCTATCGCCGGTGGCGCTTCGGCTCGTCCGTTCATCACCCACTTCAACGCGCTCAACATAGACATGTACATGCGTATCGCTACCGAGCTCTACCTCAAGCGCCTTATCGTGGGCGGTTTTGAGGGCGTTTACGAGATTGGCAAGAACTTCCGCAACGAGGGTATGGACCGCAACCACAACCCTGAGTTCACATGTATGGAGCTCTACGTGCAGTATAAGGACTACAACTGGATGATGTCGTTCACAGAGAAGCTGCTCGAGACTGTCTGCATCGCCGTAAACGGCTCAACAGAACGCAAGGTAGGCGATAACGTCATCTCGTTCAAGGCGCCTTACCGCCGTCTGCCTATCCTCGACGCAATCAAGGAGAAGACAGGCTTCGACTGCAACGGCAAGAGCGAGGAGGAAATCCGCGCATTCTGCCTCGAAAAGGGACTTGAGGTTGACGAGACATTCGGCAAGGGCAAGCTCATCGACGAACTCTTCGGCGAGTTCTGCGAGGGTACATTCATCCAGCCTACATTCATCACCGACTATCCCGTCGAGATGTCGCCGCTTACAAAGATGCACCGCTCAAAGCCGGGACTCACAGAGCGTTTCGAGCTTATGGTCAACGGCAAGGAGCTTGCCAACGCCTACTCGGAGCTTAACGACCCGCTCGACCAGGAGGAGCGCTTCAAGGAGCAGATGCGTCTTGCTGACAAGGGCGACGACGAGGCAATGATCATCGACCAGGACTTCCTGCGTGCCCTCCAGTACGGTATGCCTCCTACATCGGGCATCGGCATCGGCATCGACCGCCTCGTAATGCTTATGACCGGTCAGACCACTATTCAGGAGGTGCTGTTCTTCCCGCAGATGAAGCCAGAGAAGAAGATTCCGCAGAGCTCTATCAAGGAGTGGGGCGAGATTGGCGTGTCTGAGGAGTGGGCTTACGTGCTCCGCAAGGCAGGCTTCAACCTCATCTCTGACATCCGCGACGAGAAGGCTCAGGGCTTGCAGCAGAAGATAGGCGAAATCAACAAGAAGTACAAGCTCGGCTACGAGAAGCCGTCTGTTAACGATATCCAGGCTTGGATTGACGCCGCAGCAAACGTTGCGGTAGAAACAGCAGAAGAAGCTGAGTAATTAATATATAAATGGTAGGAAGCGCTGGCTTCCTACTGTTTAATTTCTTAACGATAACGGTAATAGGATAAATGTTTAATTGCGGAAAAATAGCAATTATTGGCGGAGGCAGTTGGGCAACTGCAATTGCCAAGATTGTGATAGGTCATACCCATCACATAGGATGGTATATGCGACGCGACGACAGCATAGAGGAGTTCAAACGCATAGGCCATAATCCTAATTATCTTACAAGTGTACACTTCAATACCGACGAAATATTCTTCTCGAGCGACATCAACCGCATCGTGGAGGCTTACGACACACTCGTGTTCGTGGTGCCGTCGCCTTATCTGAAGAACCATCTCAAGAAGTTGAAGACTCGTCTGCGCGACAAATTCATCGTGACAGCGATTAAAGGTCTCGTTTCAGACGACAACATCGCCTGCTCCGAATACTTCCACGAGGTGTACGACGTGCCTGATGAGAATCTTGCTTGCATCGGCGGACCGTCTCATGCTGAGGAGGTGGCGCTCGAACGCCTTTCCTATCTCACCATCGGCTGTTCCGACCAGGAGAAGGCGCAGGCTTTCGCAGATGTGCTCGACTCGGAGTTTATCAAGACAAAGACCTCGTCGGACGTTATCGGCATCGAGTATTCGTCGGTGCTGAAGAACGTGTACGCCATCGCGTCAGGCATCTGCAGCGGTTTGAAGTATGGCGACAACTTCCAGGCTGTGCTCATATCGAACGCCGTTCAGGAGATGTCGCGTTTCCTCACCGCTATCAATCCTATCGAGCGCAGCGTTTACGACTCGGTATACCTCGGCGACCTGCTCGTTACGGGCTACTCCAAGTTCTCGCGCAACCGCACTTTCGGCACTATGATCGGCAAGGGTTATAGCGTGAAGAGTGCGCAGATAGAGATGGAGATGATTGCCGAAGGATTCTTTGGCACAAAGTGTATGAAGGAGAAAAACCGACACATGCACGTGAATATGCCAATTCTTGACGCCGTATATAACATATTGTACGAGCGTATCAGTCCGCAGATAGAGATTAAGCTGCTGACAGACTCATTCCGATAAAACCAAATTTTCACAAATACACACAAAACAATGAAAAGCATCAGCTTAGACATTACAAAAGCTACACAGTTCCTTTCAAAAGGCGCTGTTGAGGCTTATGAATCAAAAGTGGCAGCCGCTCACGAGGCTCTTGAGAACGGCACTTGTCCTGGTAACGACTTCCTCGGATGGCTTCACCTGCCGTCTTCAATCACACCGGAGTTCATCGCAGAGCTTCAGAGCGTAGCCAACACGTTGCGCGAGAAGTGCGAGGTGGTAGTGGTTGCGGGTATCGGTGGCAGCTACCTCGGTGCTCGTGCCGTGATTGAGGCGCTTGGCAACTCGTTCGCTTGGCTCGTACAGGACAAGAAGAACCCCACTGTAGTTTTCGCTGGCAACAATATCGGCGAGGATTATCTCGCCGAACTCACCGACTATCTCAAGGATAAGAAGTTCGGTGTAATCAATATCTCTAAGTCGGGCACAACTACCGAGACTGCTCTCGCTTTCCGTCTGCTCAAGAAGCAGTGCGAGGAACAGCGCGACAAGGAAGAGGCTAAGGACGTTATCGTGGCTATCACCGACGCTCACAAGGGTGCTGCGCGTGCAGCCGCTACAAAGGAAGGCTATAAGACATTCGTAATTCCTGACAACGTAGGCGGTCGCTTCTCTGTTCTTACACCGGTCGGCTTGCTGCCTATCGCTGTTGCAGGCTTCGACATTAAGGCTCTTGTTGGCGGTGCTGCCGACATGGAGAAGGCTACTGGCAAGGACGTACCGTTCGCTGAGAATCCTGCTGCTATCTACGCCGCTGTGCGTAACGCTCTCTATGCAGAGGCTGGCAAGAAGATTGAGATTCTCGTAAACTTTCAGCCGAAACTTCACTACATGAGCGAGTGGTGGAAGCAGCTCTACGGCGAATCGGAGGGTAAGGATGGCAAGGGTATCTTCCCTGCAGCTTGCGACTTCACTACCGACCTCCACTCTATGGGTCAGTGGATTCAGGAGGGCGAGCGCTCTATCTTCGAGACTGTCATCAGCATTGAGACACCTGAGAAGACTCTGCTCTTCCCGCACGACGAGGAGAACCTCGACGGTCTTAACTTCCTCGCTGGCAAGCGAGTTGACGAGGTGAACAAGATGGCTGAGCTCGGCACTCGCTTGGCTCACGTAGACGGCGGTGTGCCTAACATCCGCGTGTCTGTTCCGCAGCTCAACGAGTACTATCTCGGTCAGATCATATACTTCTTCGAGATTGCTTGTGGCATCAGCGGCAACCTCCTCGCCGTTAACCCGTTCAACCAGCCGGGTGTTGAGGCTTACAAGAAGAACATGTTCGCTCTGCTCAACAAGCCTGGCTATGAGGCTGAGAGCGAGGCTATCCAGAAGCGTCTTGCTGAGGAGAAGTAATGTCTATTCTTGAATAGAAATTATATCTTAATAATACAATGTGAAAAACGGACTGCAGCGAAATATATTTCGGCAGTCCGTTTTTCTATTGGTTTGAGGGTATAGCGAGTTAGAATAACAAACAATTAGCTTTTCGTCGCTGACCCTTTCATAACTCAATATGCAAAACAATGATTAAAGAAGCAATCAAGCAATACCTGTCGTCTCACGGTTTCGATCATTTCGACCCTAAGTGCGTGCTCTTCGACATGGACGGCGTGCTCTACGACTCCATGCGCAATCATGCTGCGGCTTGGCAGGAAGCGATGGCGCAGTTCGACATCCACTTCACCGCTGCCGACTCTTATGCTACAGAGGGTGCGCGCGGCGTAGACACCATACGCCACTTTGTGCGCCAGCAGCAGGGTAGGGAGATTGACGAGGCAGAGGCGCAACGTATGTACGACGTAAAGGCCGACCTCTTCCATCGTATGCCGACTGCCGAGATATTCCCCGGTGTGCTCGATATCATGCAGAAGATTCAGTCGTCTGGCCTTACAATCGGCGTTGTAACGGGTAGCGGTCAGCGCCCGCTCATCAAGCGTTTGCTGTCTGATTTTCAGGGCTTTCTCACCGAAGACCATATCGTGAGTGCTTACGATGTGCAGCGCGGCAAACCCAATCCCGATCCCTATCTCATGGGACTCCGCAAGACTGGCAATTACGAGCCGTGGCAGGGCATCGTCGTTGAGAATGCTCCGCTCGGCGTGCGTGCCGGTTCAGCCGCCAACATCTTCACTGTGGGCATCAATAGCGGTCCGCTGCCCGATTCGGCTCTCTCTGACAATGGTGCGAACATTGTTCTTCAGCGCATGACCGAACTATGCGACTTGTGGGGCGAAATTCTCGCTGCCCGCAATTGATATAAAGTCAGCTGCATTAGCTTTCCGCTATGTGTAGCTGACTTTTTTTTATTAAAATGATAAGTCGCCTTAATTTTTCGCCTCTATAATTCTTATAATGTATAAAGCACGCCGCAAACGGGCATGCACAATACGAAAATAACAAAGTATAAACAACTAAAAAACAAGAATTATGAAGCGAGTATTCAATCTTTTGGTAGTAGACGAGAGCGGAAGCATGGAGATTATCCGTAAGCAGGCATTGGTGGGCATCAACGAAACCCTTGAGACAATCCGCAAGATACAGAAGACGCACAGTGAACTTGAGCAGCGCGTGACGCTCATCACCTTCGACAGCACGCATAAGAAGTTGTTTTACGACAACGTGGCTGCTGACGACGCATGCAGTCTCAGCATGCGCGATTATCGTCCGTGCGGTGGTACGCCGCTCTACGACACCATCGGTATGGGCATCGCGAAAATCAACGCGCAGGCTGCTGAGGGCGACAACGTGCTCGTCACTATCGTCACCGACGGCGAGGAGAACTGCAGCGAGGAGTACAGTTTGCGTATGATAAAGAACCTCATCGAGAAGCTGAAGAAGCAGGGATGGACGTTCACATTCATCGGCACAGACAACCTCGACGTGGAGGCAATGGCGGTTGATATGGGCATTGACAACCACCTCACTTTCCAGGAGGATGAGGAAGGTACGAAGAAGATGTTCGCCCGCGAAAACTTCTCGCGCGTACGTTATAGCGCTTGTCTGGCGAAGGGAGTGGAAATGCCGGAAGGTGGCTACTTTGATAAGAAAAAGAAGTAACGAGAGCTATGCCAATTGAGAGTTGAGAATTGAGAGTTGAGAATTGAGAGTTGAGAATTGAAAGTTATGATTACCTATGTTATATCTCATACAAAAGAGTTAACTGCAAAACATATCATAACTCTCAACTCTCAACTCTCAATTCTCAACTACGTAAGCACTTTCCAGAAGCTCTTAGGCAACCAGATGTTCTCCACATTGCTCGCTTCCTCGAATAGCGGCGCGATATCCTCAGGCTCGAAGCCCGCGATGCCGCAGCCGATAGGCGTCACAAGGAACGTCAGTTCAGGGTGCTCCTTGGCATAAGCGATGAAGTCGTTCACGTACGGACGTATCGTCTTTGTGCCGCCCTGCATCGTAGGTATTGCATAACTTCTGCCCTGCATACCCACACCATTGCCAATCACGGCTCCGAAGCGCAGACGAGCTACGCGAGCAGCGCCACCGCCGTGCATTCCGGCGAGATTGCTGCCAAAAACAAATACTTGGTTTTCCTGCAAATCGTCAATCCATGAAGGAGTGACACGTCCTGTATAAATTTCTTTCATATCCCTAAATATATAGTTGCTGAATGCGGATGCGGACGTCGGGGCAACGCTGTAAGATGCCTTGATTTCCCTCTGTAAACCATATTCGTTTGTCACGAAATAGCGCTTGAAGTATGGTACCACTACGTCGTGCATCATGCGGTTGTATCGCTCCGTTACGGCAGGCTGACTGATGCCGAGTTGCGCTGCAATCTCCTTGCCCTTAAATCCCTCTACGAAAAGCATTTGCAGGATTATAGAGTTGCGGCTGTCGCGCCCGTAGTAAGTGCGGCATATCTCGTCGATGGTGCTGCGGAACTCTCCTGCGAACTCGTCGTCGTGCACGTCGAATCTGAGGTGAGTGTTTCCCATACGCTCCTCCAGGCTTTCTTTCAGCTGTTCCTTTTTCAGTCCTTTCAGCTTGTCGAGCACCAAGAAGCGGAACCCGTTCACCATCCATGTCTTCAGCGACATCGACGGCTTGCGGTCCTCCAGTTGGCGGAAGTCGTGCTTGATAAGCGCAAGGTAATATTCATGAGCGAGCGAGTAGAAGTCCATGCCCGGCTTGTACTGCAAGTCGTAGCAGCGGTCGTATATGCAGTATGCCACGCGGCAGTATCCGTAGAAGTATTCCTTCACAATATGTTCGTCGGCGTTGCGAAACCCCTCTAATATTTCGTCGTCTGTGAGTTGCGCAACATTATTTTCAGCTTTTTTCATAGCCATTTGTTTGTTTCTTGTTAGGTTTTATAGCGTAAAGTTACGAACAATAAACAGTTGAAGCAAGTTTTTTAGCGACGTTTTTCCTGCTCAACAAGTGTTTTCTTTCCATCCTCTACCGCAAATCCTCCCGCCGCCTGCTGCGGAGGCTCTTACATCCGCTACTATTTTCCTCTCACTCGCGTATAATATTATAATGTGTACGCCCACAATTACGCGCTTTAATTGTGAACTTCTGTTAAAATCAAGCTAAAAATCCAACTTTTTCCTGCAAAAGTTTTGGAGGTTTGCAAAAAAGCTATACCTTTGCATCCGCTTTCGAG
>ERZ1034871.546-NODE-546-length-21644-cov-30.005697_pt1 | contig 21644 bp, 10 predicted proteins | sample MGYA00520631_ERZ1034871 | MGnify/ENA primary metagenome ERZ1034871 (study PRJEB33766, sample SAMN09781721) | gut metagenome | biome: gut microbiome | host: Homo sapiens | place: Madagascar | study: EMG produced TPA metagenomics assembly of the PRJNA485056 data...
TCGAGATACATCAGATTACCCATCTGAAACGCTACCGCTTCTTCGACATCGGTACCGACCATTATTACTATGATGACTACGAGAACGACCGTAGCATCAACGAGATTGCTGAGCGCTCTTATATGCCAGCCTTGAATGCCCTTCAGGAGATGATTGAAAAGAACGGCAAGTATTTCAAGGTAGCTTTCTCGCTTTCGGGTGTGGGTATGGAGCAGTTGGAACTTCATGCTCCTCAGGTACTGGAGAAACTTCAGCAACTCAACAATACGGGTTGTGTAGAGTTCCTGGCTGAGCCTTACTCTCACGGACTTGCTTCTCTGGTTAATGAGGCAAGTTTCAAGGATGAGGTGATGCGCCAGTGTACTAAGATTGAGGAATATTTCGGAAAGAAACCTACCGTATTGCGCAACTCTTCGCTCATCTACAGCGATGATATCGGTAACGATGTTGCCAACATGGGATTCATTGGTATGCTCACCGAGGGTGCCAAGCACGTGCTCGGCTGGAAGTCTCCTCACTATGTTTACCATTGCGCCCTGAACCCTAAGTTGAAGCTCCTTTTGCGCGATGTGAACCTGAGTGATGATATCTCTCTGCGCTTCAGCAACAGCGATTGGGACGGTTATCCACTCTTTGCCGACAACTATATGAACCGGATTGCTGCCTTCCCAGAGGAGGAGCAGGTTATCAATATCTTTATGGAACTTTCTGCTCTTGGTATTGCCCAGCCTCTGTCAAGCAACATCCTCGAGTTTATGAAGGCTTTGCCTCAGTGTGCAAAAGACCGTGGCATCACCTTCTCTACACCTAGTGAAATCTGCAAGAAGATCAAGTCGGTAGGCGAGGTGAATGTGCCTGATACCTTGAGTTGGGTAGACGAGGAGCGTGATGTAAGTTCATGGTTGGGTAACCCGATGCAGCGTGAGGCTTTCAACAAGCTTTACAGTGTGGCAGACCGTGTACGTATCGCCAACGATCCACGTATCAATCAGGACTGGGATTACCTGCAGGCAAGCAACAACTTCCGCTTCATGACTACCAAGCCAAGCAATGTGGGTCTTGACAGAGGTATCTATTCAAGTCCTTTCGATGCTTTCACTAACTATATGAACATTCTTGGCGACTTCATCACCCGAGTAAACGACCTCTATCCTGCTGATGTTGATAACGACCAGCTTGAGGGCCTGCTTACTACCATCAAGAATCAGGATGAAGAGCTTGAGATGAAGGACAAGGAGATTGTCCGTCTTCAGGCTAAGATTGAAAAGATAGAGAAGGAGGCAGAGAAGCACCATGGCGAGAAGCCTGCTAAGGCTGCTCCTGCCAAGAAGGCCGCAGCTAAGCCTGCAGCCAAGAAGGCTCCTGCCAAGAAGGCTCCTGCCAAGAAAGCAACAAAGGCTAAGCCTACAGAAGAAAAGAAGGATTAGAGTTTTAGATTCCTCATAAATATTAATCCCCCTCGATGCATTGGTTTGCAAAGAGGGGGATTTTTTTGTTTCCATAAATATACGTTGAAATAACGCGTTAGCTGGTAAGCGTTATTTGTCGAAATGAATCCAGTCTACGTCGAAGAAGGCTGCATCGTTCTTCTTGGCTGTGCGGGTGTTGAAGAAACCGAGCTTGGCACCAATCCACTTGCCTTCACGCACAGTGAAAGGATTGCCTATCTTGATAAACTTCTTGCCATCCAGACTGTAGCTCCATTCAGCGATAGCCTGTATCTGGTTGGCGATGCCTTCGCTATGAACCTTCACGCGGAGCCATACATCCTGGGTAGCGATGCGGGATGAAGGAATGTCATCTACGGCATACTTCACGGTGTAAGGTTGAGGCTGCTTGCTGGTCTTGATGGCTACTTGCTTCACCACTTTCTCAGCCTTTCCCTTCTCAGCCTTCTCGCAGATTACATATTGCAAAACAACACCCTCTTCCTTGGTATCAACAAACTTGAGTGCCGCATAGTCCATGCCTTGCATAATCATGCCGGCGCTTTCGCCCAATACCTTATCATTTTCCTTGTAAGCCTCGGTGCGGTTAGGTATGAACTTCACCTTGGCAGTAGCAGTAAAGTTCTCGGTAGGGAGCTTCTGGAGCAGGAGGTTTGGCAAATCATACAGGTTCTTTACATCTTCAGCCTGCTGCACACCATAGAGACGCAACTTGGAGTTCTTGGCATCACAGAAGTACCAGTACTGACTGTAAGGACCGTTCCACTGCCATTGCAGACCTAAATCTATGCTGTTGAAATCATCCGATTCCTTAGGCTGGAAGTTACCGCTTGATGGCAGGTTTGGCTTCTTCCATTGCTGAACAGGGTCACCGCAGCCATCGCCATCCTTGTCGTCTCCGATAACGAGCCAGTCGTTTACCCATTTAGCTGGTTGCAGATGAACCACACGACCATAAGCGTGCTTGTCCTGGAAGTGGAGGAACCAGTCTTCGCCGTTCTGGGTATCTACCCATGCACCTTGGTGAGGGCCGTTTACCTTCTTGTTCTTTCCCTGTGCCATACCCACATACTCCTCGTAAGGACCATATGGATTCTTGGAACGCAGTTCTACCTGCCAGCCATACTTCACGCCGCCCGCAGGACTCATGATGTAATAGTAGCCATTACGCTTGTAGAACTTGGTGCCTTCGATGGTAGGCTGGTCTTCATGGCCATCATATACGATGCGTGAAGGACCGATAACCTTGGTTCCGTCAGGTGACATCGGAGCTACGAAGAGCACTGACTTGATGCCGGCTCTGGAACCGGCGCATCCATGCGAAAGATAAGCCTTGCCGTCTTCATCCCAAAGAGGGCAGCAGTCAATCAAACCTTTTCCTTTCATCACCCAGGTGATAGGCTCCCAAGGACCGCGTGGATCCTGTGTCTTGGTCATGAAGAGTCCCTGGTCAGGATCGCCACAGTAGATGTAGAACCATCCGTCGTGATAGCGGATTGATGGTGCCCATACATAGTTGCCATGCTGAACCTTCTTGCGCCAATCCAGTTCGGTGCCCTGGTATTCAGGCAATACAGGATAGTCATCGAGTAGGGCAGCGCCTATAATCTCCCAGTTTACCAGGTCGGTACTGTGCAGAATCTGCAGACCAGGGAAACACTGGAAGGAAGAGGAGGTCATATAGTAGTCATTACCCACGCGACATACATCTGGGTCTGAGTAGTCGGCGTCAATAACCGGGTTGCGGTACATTCCGTTCTTCAGGTTCGGATTCCATGTCTTGGATACCGCTTTCTGGGCATTCACGCTCAGTGAAGAGAGCGGAGAACTCAATGCGATGATGGCGAGAATGCACAGGAGTGAATGAGATTTTATTTTCATTGTTACCGATGTTTAAATGAATTATTTAGCTACGTATTTCTTGTTGTTGTAGATATAGATCCCTTTTTTGAGACCTTGCAGGTCTTCTGCCTTGGCATTGAGTTTTACCATGCGACCGCTGAGGTCGTAAATGTTGTTATTGTTTACCTTGGCGATGGCAGCAATTGGCTGAATGCCTGTAGAACCGGTAGATGTAGCACCGCACTCGTCTTTGTATGTGGAGTCATACTTCTTAAGCCAGATAGAACCGCTGCTTACGGTAATCTTGGAGTTATTCTTGAATACGAGATTATCTACGAAACGGATGTCGATACCCTTCTTTGCCTTGATCTGTACATTGTCGAGTGTCACGTTCTTGATGTGGCTCTCAGGACGACCAATCAGGAAGATAGCGTTGCCTGTACAAACATCTGTTGTCTTCACGTTCTGGAGCAGGATGCCATTGTAGGTTGGGGTAGTACTATCAAGAGCTCTGGCATTTGCCTTATCTACGGCAGGATCGCTGTTGTAGTTCTTGTCGTAGTAGCAGTCGATAGAGAATGGGTTCTTAACCTTGGTCATGGTGAAGTTGGTGAACTTCCAGTCTTCCTCGCCACCGCCACGCAGCGTACCGTCACTGTTGATACCCGTCTTCATGCGGATACCGGCAGTTGTACCGTTCATGGTGATGTTGTCGAACCATACATGCTTGATGTTCTTGGTGTAGCTACCGATAGAAGCACCATGTCCTGTACCGAACTTGCACTTCCATACATGGATATATTGTGCATCATTGTCGCAAACGATATTGTCATCGCCGTTGCTGATGTTACAGTTGTAGATATTAATGTATGGACCCCAGATAGAGATTCCATCTGTGTTATGCGATGCCTTTCCCTTGCCAGCTTCAGATGAAGGTTCACTGATGGTTACATCATGGATGGTAGCATGGCTAGCCTTACCGCTGTTGCTGATGGTGATGTTTACACCCGGAGTATTCTGAATCTTGAAGTTGCGGAGCAGGAAACGCTTGCCCTGCTCGAAGCGGATCATTGCACCTGGATTGAATGTTTCGCCATTCTCTCTTGCGAGCCACCAGCGTGCGCCCTGACCGTCGATGACTGAAGTTTCACCTTCACCCTCGATAACAATGTCAGTAACGTTCTTACCCTTGTTCTTTCCGCCGATGAAGACAGTCTTATTGTTAGGAGCCTTGCCGTATTCCACGAGCTTCAATGTGGCACCTGCGCTGAGGTGAAGGATGGTCTTCGCCTTGATGCTGAGTACCTCGGTAGTGCTGGTCATCTGGTCTTTACTACCAAACATCCAGGTACCGGCAGGAATCACGACCATACCACCTGTTGTAGGCACAGCATCGAGTGCATTCTGGATAGCCTTGGTGTTGTCTGCAGCAGATGTCGAGGCACCATAATCCTTGATATTAAATGTGTTTGCCGATGTGATGGCAGGCAACTGTGGCAGGGCAACAGCAGTCCATCCTTCAGGAGTGTTCTGTGCGTTCTGCTCGGCTGTGATACCAGCGAAAGTTTGTGCTTTAGCGAACATAGGCAGAGCCATGAGTGCTGCCAGCACGACAGTCTTAATGATTGATTTCTTCATTTCTTCTTAGGTTTATTTATTTTATTATTTTCTTTTTCTATAAGATTTTGTGCAAAGTTACGACATTTTTGCTTACCGCATGCAGATAGTGAGCGAAAAACTACGAAAACGATTACGTATACCTTGCCGATAGAACCAAAAGAAAGACCGTATCCATCAGGAATTATCTCCCTAGGATACGGTCTTAAACCTAATGATTAACGTATGTCCTGATAGGTTTTCTTATCAACATAATGACTTTGATTAGTAACCAGGATTCTGGTCAGCTAATGACAAATTATCGTTGGCATCAATTGCAGCCTGTGGGATAGGGCGAAGAAGCTTCTTGCCGATATACTGGGCAGCCTTGTCTCCCATCTCATGGTTATACTTGGTGCAACGCTCTACCAGAGTCTGGGTTCTGCGAAGATCCATCCAACGAGCCTCATTACCGAAGTTCTCGCAGGCATTCTCATCAAGAATGTTGTCGATGGTAACTGTTCCTGTAAGTGCAGGGAGACCAGCGCGCTGGTGAACCTCATTGAGTCGTGCCAATGCCTTAGGGTTATCGCCAGCCTTCAGATAAGCCTCGGCTGCTACGAGATACATCTCTGGCAATGTGATGATGTGGATATCGCGATAGCAGGTGTTCTTCTCTGTTTTAGCTGTCTTGCTGTCGTCAAACTTCTTGCAAGGACTTGAACCATATACCAGCTGCTGGTTGTCGTAATATTCCATATCTTGGCCATCCATATTCTGCGCCTCTTTGGTCTGTGAATCCATCGGAATGCGATAGGTGTTTGCTCTGTTTGCAGGATCTATAGCTTTCCATGCTTCAAAGTCGGCATCTGTTTCATACCATGCAGAATAGTAGCGGGTTACTGGCTTACCTACCAGACTCTCACCATTCTTATACCAGGTCCAGTAACCGGTGCCTGCTGCATTGCCCTTGTTAATGTCCGGCAACTCTTTCATGAAGGTAGCATCGTAACGCTGGTCGCCCTTCTTGAAGCAATGCAGGGCATAGAGGGTTGGCACATAGCTGGAGGTTGTAGCCTTGATGTTATCCTCGTTTCCACCCAGATAGTTGCAGTAGTAACCGCTCCATTCTGTTCCGCCTGATGTCGTGTTGTTGGCTGTAGCCAGGTCGTACTCCACATCCCAAAGGAATTCTTCGTTGTCATCGCCCGATCCGTCTGCCTTCCAGAGTTTGGCATATGGGGTAGTCAGTCTTCTGCCTGCTATCACCTCATCGGCAAGAGCAGCAGCCTTAGAGAAGTATTCCTGCTTGTTGAGGTCCCATGCTGCAGAAAGGTAGGTCTTTGCAAGAATAGCCTTGGCTGTTTCCTGGCTGATTCTGCCGCCACCCTTGGTAGCTGTAGAAGCCTGGAGCACATTCTTGCTGATAACATCTTCGAGCTCGCTGATAATATAGGCGTATACATCTTCAGCAGAAGACTTAGGATATCCTGTACCTGCAGTGGTAAGGAAGTCCTTCATGATAGGCACACCACCGAAGTTGTTTACCAGGAGATAATACTCGTAGGCTGCCAAAACACGGGCTTCGCCTACAAGCTGACCCTTAGTCTTGTCATCAATTTGTGCTGTCTGTGCATAATATGACACAGAGTTGGCTGCACGGATACCTGCATAGAGGTAAGTATAGAGATTCTTGATGTCCGTATTTTCTGGAGTCAGAGTCTCGTAAGTGTTCAAAGGCTCGTTCATCTTGTTACGGGCATCGGCATACATATCTGTACCTGCTGAAAAACAGCTTGTGAACAGAGGAGCTGCATAAACGTTTTGCAGATGCTGATAGGCATCATTGACGAGGCTATTGAAGCCTTCTTTTGTAGCAAATGTCTGTTTATCAGTTACATTCGACTTGTTGCTAGCATCCAGGAAGTCGCTGCAACTTGTCATGGTTCCCATGCAGCACGCCGCCAATGCTACGCTATATAATATCTTTTTCATAATTGTTTACTTCATTTAATGAGATTAGAACTTAAGATTTACACCAAACTGATAGGTTACAGATGATGGACCGCCATTCTGCAGATTCTCTGATGCCCACTCAGGGTCGAAGCCCTTATAGTTGGTGAAGCAGAATGGGTTCAGAATGTTTACATAAACACGGAGGTTTCTGATACCAGCCTTGTTCACTACGTTCTTTGGCAAGGTGTAACCCAGGGTGATGTTCTTAACCTTGGTGAAAGAGGTCTTCTGATACTGGAAGCCTTCGCCCTTGGCTGAACCCTTGTCGCCGAAGTAGCCACCGAAAGTATTATCGCTGTTGTTTGGATAAGGATACTTTCCGTAGTGGGTTTCTGTGGCGGTTGTAATCTCACCTGTTGCATGGTCGATGATAGGTGCTCCCTTTGGTATGTAGTAATCTAACTTCATGTGGGCATTACCACGGTCGCTATACTTCATGTACTTCTCGTGGAAATAGCTGCGTGACCAGAATCCGCTCTTGGTATAGAACATGATAGAGAAGTCGAAGCCCTTGAAGTAAACATTGGTAGAGAAACTACCGGTCCAGCGAGGGGCTGTACAACCATAAATCTGCTTATCGTTGTCGTCAATCTTACCGTCATCGTTCCAATCGTTAACGGCTACCTGACCTTCATACCATTTATATTTAGTGCCATACTTCTCATAGAATTCCTTCAGGGTATAGTGCTTGTCACCATTCATGGTGTGCATGGTTACACCCTTGTCGGTGATGACATCTGTATGGGTATAGTCACGGAGTACGTTCAGTGGCTCACCGATAAACCAGTTGTTGGCAACCTCATCAACCTTACCATTACTCAACTCCTTAATCTTGTTCCAGTTGCGGGCGAAGTTTACGTTCGCACTCCAAGAGAAGTCTTTCTTGTTGATGATGTTAAAGTTCAAACCGAGTTCAATACCTCTGTTCTGGACAGAACCTACATTGAAGGTTGAAGTCTTCTCACCGGTTTCGATAGGCACTGAACGAGACATAATCTGACCATCAGAAAGACGGTTGTAGAAGTCGGCTGTTACATTGATGCGGTTCTTCAGGAAACTCAGGTCGAGACCGAGGTCAAACTCCTTTACTTTCTCCCAGATGAGTTCTGTATTTATCAATCCGTTAGGATGATAACCCTGTACCTCTTTGCCGTCAATAGTTACATATGTTGGACCTGTAGCAGAAGCGATTGTTACATAGTCACCTACATTGTTGTTACCGGTAACACCGTATGACAGACGGAGTTTTGCATTGTCCAACCAGTTGCTGAACTGCTTCATCCATGCTTCATCCGAGAAACGCCATGCAGCAGCTACAGAAGGGAACCAGCCCCACCGGTTGCCGTCTGCGAAACGGGAACTACCATCGGTACGGAGTGTAGCTGTAGCCATGTAGCGGCCCTTGTAAGAATAGTTGGCACGGAAAGCGAATGACTCCAGTGATGACTCTGTATAGTCGCTTGAGAGTACCTTGTCGCCGCTGGCTGTTCCCAGGTTGTGGAATGTCGTGTGGTCGCTGGCGATACCCTTGCCCTCTTCATACTGGTATTCTGTGTTGCTCTTGTAGAGTGAGAACAATGCCATGGCACCAACAGTGTGGTCGCCAAATGTGCGGTTATAGTCAAACTGGTTGTCCCAAGTCCAGTCTACACGGGTTGTATTGGCAACAGAACCGAAGTTGGTTTTGTTTTTCTGGTAGTAAGTAGAACCTACATCATTACCCTCTTTGATACCTGTTGCATAGAAGATGCCCTGGCGCTTGTGAGAGTAGTTAGGAGAGAAGGTGGTTGTAAACTTCAATCCCTTGATGATGTTGGCACGCAGGTAGAAGTTACCCATCAGTCGGTACTTTTTGGTCTCATTGGTATAGTTACCGTCATTCAAATCGATGAGTGGGTTGTATGTAGATGTAAACTGTGCGTCAGATTCAAAGGCAGCCTTTGCTCCCGGATTAGGAATCAGGTTGCCATCTGCATCTGTAGGAGATACGAATGGGTTGAAATAGAATGCATTCACGTATGGAGAATAAGTAGCATCGGTACATACATCCTGGGTGCGGCTCATTGACATGTTGGCAGAGAAACCTGCTTCAAAAATCTTGGAGAGCTTGGCATCCATAGATCCCTTGAAGTTGAAACGCTCGTAGTCGTTGCCCTTGAATACGTTCTCTTCTCCCTGATAACCCATACCTACACGGTAGTTGACCTTGTCTGTAGCACCGGCAGCACTGATAAAGTGGTTCTGCTGGGCGGCTGTACGGGTTACTTGCTTTTTCCAGTCGTAACCGTCGAAGCTTGGATTCATCATCAGTTCATAAAGTTTGGAATCTTTATAGCTGGTTGCTCCCTTGCGGGCAAGGAAGGCTGAATTCAAGTCGGTATCCTTGATGATATAATGTGGATGTCCGTCTGCATCAACACCCTTGCGGCTTGAGCCATCGTAGCTCTTTCCGTCGAGTAAGGTATATCTTTGGAATCGGTAATCCATGAACTCGTTGGCATCCATAAACTCAGGCATGCGTGCCACCTTCTTGATACCATAATATCCATCATAAGAGATGGTTGCCTTCTGTGCCTTGTCTGCACCCTTGCTGCCCTTGGTGGTAATCATGATGACACCGGCAGAGGCACGGGAACCATAGATGGCGGTAGAAGAAGCATCCTTCAATACGTCGATGCGGTCGATATCGTCAGGGTTCAGGAAGTCCATGTTGTCGCAAACCACACCATCAATTACATACAATGGCTGAGCCTGCTTGTTGATAGAAGCCTGTCCACGAACCTGGATATTGAAGCCTGCACCTGCACGGCTACCAGACTGGGTGATGTTAACACCAGGAACAGAACCCTGCAGAGACTCTGCAAGATTGGTAGTACCGCGAGCGGCAATCTTTTCTGAGTTGACAGATGCGATAGAACCGGTTACGTCGCGTTTGCGCATAGTACCGTAACCAACGACAACGACCTCATCGAGAGCTGCATTGTCATCTTCAAGTACGATGTTCCATGTTTTCTGACTTCCTACTTTCACTTTCTTAGGCTTGCAGCCAATGTAGCTGAAAGTCAAGACCGCATTAGGGTCAGCGTTCTGGATGGTAAACTTACCGTCAAGGTCGGTGATACCACCAGCCTTACCATTCTGGTCAGTAATGGTTACACCAATCATTGGCTCGCCATTAGCATCCTTAACGGTACCTTGGATTGTTTTCTGCGCAAAGGCGAGGAAACAAACCGAACTCAAGGTCAGTGCCATGCTGGCACGTTTCAGTTGTTGATACATAACGATGTTTGTTTTGTAGGTTATTATTATATCTTGTTAAGTTTTGGTCTAATTGAACTTACTAGCGATTAGTTGTTGTCGTGTTTAATTCTCAATAGATCATAAGGAATCTTAGACTTTTTATTATAATCTTTAGATTTCTGCTACAAAAGTAACAAAAATTATTTAATGGCGAATAAAATTAATGAAAAATCTAACGTAAACGTTTTCGCAAGTGTTGGTTTTACAATATAGCCTTTAATGGTGTTGATTCTGGCATGCAAGTGAGGCTTATTTGATGGGGCAGGAGGTAGCCGGAATTACGTAGCGACGTATCTGTTGCTACGTCGCGACGCACCGGTTATTACGTCGGGACGCAGCAAATGCTACGTCGTGACGTAATTTCAGCTGCCTCTAGGCAAGCGGAGCCGCTTACCATGGGGCGTGGTAATAGGTGACAATAAGTGACAATAAAAATACCGCTTATTGCCACCCGTTATACGTTCATTATCAGATAGTTATATCGCGAGTGGCAGATGTGACAACAAAATCGAGAAAAACTTCTACAGAAGTCTTTCACCACAAGAAAACAAATTAGAAATAGCATAAAGAGGGTTGACTAATCATTTATTTTTAAAAAGTCAGAGGTTTTTAGCCTTGGTTTTATAAAAAAGTCAGAGGTTTCTGCTGGCTCGAAGATATTACTGCGCTGGCTCGAAGATATTACTGCGCTGACTTGAAGATTCGACTGCGTTGGCTTGAAGATTCGACTGCGCTGGCTTGAAGATTCGACTGCGTTGGCTTGAAGAGGTGTATTCGTAGCTCGAATGAGGCACTTTATTTGATAGAATGAAGTGGCTGCGTTGGCTGAATGAAGTGGCTGAGTTAGTTGACAGAAGTGGTTGAAGTTCCCAAAAAAGAGGGAATGTCATCGCACTTATGACACGCCCTCTATTATTCTTACTGAACTTTCGCAAGTGGTTTAAGAACGGGCTGAAGGGGCATAACTTGCGAAAGAATGTGATTAAATAAGCAAAAGGAGACGTTTCTTTGGGTTCAAGGAGACGTCTCTTTTAGTTTAAAGAGATAGTTTCTTAGGTTGAAGAAGACAGCTTCTCGAAGGTTGCCACTAGGCTCAGCAGAGCTGCTGAGCCTAGTCAGCAGCTCTGCCGACTGCAGTCAGCAGGTCTGCCGAGCCTAGTGACAACACCTTTTAATCGTACAACTACAACCCTTATAGTCGTACAACCATACACCCTATAGTTGTACGACCATACACCCTATAGTTGTACGACCATAACCCATTTAGTTGTACAACTATAACCCATTTAGTCGTACAACCATAACCCATTTAGTTGTACAACCATAACCTATTTAGTTGTACAACCATAAACGCAAGCCCGCCAGGCGTTCTTTTTACGCCTAGCGGGCTTGCGTTTTTTACTTTCTGAACTTTCGCATGTGGTTCAAGAACGGGCTGAAGGCCCAAAAGCTCCTAGCCCAGGGCGTGTGGGGCAAAATTTGCCAAAGTTTTGTTAATTATATTGTTCCAATTTCTTAATCTCTTCTATAGATAAGTCGTTAATATCAGCAATTTCGTCTATAGGAAAGTTGTATGTCAACAACTTTTTCTGCCATGTCTCTTATTGTATCAACGATTGTGCAACTGTATGAGAATGCAGGATGCGTCATCTTCCAGATTTTCGATACGGATTGGCAATCGTCCTTCATTTATAATTGAATCTAGGCAATTCCTGGATTGATAGAATCCATCAGTACATAAGAACAACGAATCCATGTCTGATATTTTCGTTTCTTGAATGGATATTGGGTAGCGGAAGCCTCTTCCATTAACGCAACGAGTTAGAAAAGTACAATTGTTACCTTCTTTTTGGTGATCTTCTGTAAGCTGATATATGCTTTTTCCGTTTTTGCCATATAGACGGACATTTCCTTGCCATGCGTAATATGCTATGTCACCTTTTAGATATAAGACGGTAACAGCTGCTCCCATTTTGCAACTAAGTGCCTTACATTTATCTGCAACTGCATTGTCAGCTTGTTTAAAAGCCTTGACAAATAGCTCTGTTATATCCACAGAAGAATGTCCTGTCAATGTTTCATAAATACTTTGTGCAACAATGTCAGCTGCGATTTCACCATATTGCAAGCCACCCATGCCATCAGCAAGGATAGCGATGCAAGTCCCATCTTGTAATTGATTGCACAAGAAAAAATCTTGGTTTATATCACCTAAACCTTTCTGGCTACAATATTTTATATCTTCCATTATCATTTCCTTTATTCTGTGGCTGAGCGAAACACGTCTGAAATGACTTGCCATGTTCTCCTTACTTGGTCATAATTTAAACCTGATTGCGAATTGAGAATTTGGCTTATCAAATAGCTTCTCTCTTCCAACTTCAATTCCTCGTTTATTTTGCATGCATAATATGTTAGTTGGTCTTTGGTAAGCAATTTTGCCAAATCGTTTGCCAGCCAGTAGCCACCAGCCACATATTCGTCAAAATCTTCCCAATCATACACTTCCATATACGCTTCTCGATTCAAGTTTGCCATAAGATAGTTATCCAAGATGAAGGACATATCCTCTGCATCCTTATTAGTGGTTAGATGTCTGTCCATCCAAGCATTAAACTTCAGCAAGAATAATCCATGCAAAGAAGCAATCTTTATGGTAAATCTGTTATCAAGATTAACCGTAATAGCTTCCGAAAGCACTTCATCAAAACCTTTTACGGACATAGCTATTGTTTCTTCGGGTGGCCAATAGATGTTGTCATCTTCTTTGGCGACATATCCATATGGAACAACGTCTATCTCATAGTCACCATAATAGAAGCGTTGGTGTTTTGACTTGTCTTTCTCGAAACCATCCGCAATCAAACGATTTTTTATTTTGTCAAATTCTTGCCAGTTTGGAACAGCTATAGCCAAGTCCAAGTCTCTTGTCTTTCTGCGTGATGACGTGTCCAGCATCTCCTTCATGATTATATCTCTAGCAGTGGCTCCTATGATAAAGAAGTCATGATTCATTTTTCGGAAGCTGTCTGAAAGCTTCTCCAATAAATCCACAAGGAATGGATTGTTTATTTTTTCACTCGAAATCTTTAAGCTCATTCTTTAATATGCGTTGCGCAGCCTCTAAGCAGCGACAGTTGCCACTACCCATCAAGTCTGCATAGATTAATATTGCAGGAATAGTCCTGTTGTCTGTTTCCCAATTCCAGAATTTGTTGTATAGATGAATTTCACCATTTACATCTTGCTTGACAGCCCCAGTTCGCATCAGATGTGCAGCTGGTAATTCCGTGTATATGTCGAAACATCCTGGTTGTAAGTAGCCATCTATTAAGTTGGCAGCAGGTTCTCCTCCCCATACCATTCCTTGTGGTAACTCTATATTTTTCCACTCGTTTCTTTTCGCTTCTGTTCTAAATGCCATTGTACCTACCAATAGCTTTGGCTTCAGAACTTCATTGTAATTGCTAACCCATAAGTCAAGCAGTTTCTTTTTGTCTTTAATAGCACGACCATTTCGTGTATCACAGACAAAACCACGTCTTGCAAGTTCGTCCAAGATGTTTTTCACGCTGCCCAAAGATACACCAATCTGCTCTTTTATTTCTCGATAAGGCTTCTTTACATTGTCTGCATTTTGCAACAGATAAAATACGACTTTCAATCCGGCATCTTGAAATACGGGATATGTCTTAACCTGTGGTTCTGTATTTTTCCTGCCTTGATTGGATATTTGGAAAATTAAATTTCCCCTTTTCATGTATCTTACAAGGCAGTTTCCTGCACAGTCAAGATAGTTAATGCCTTTGCTTGCCAGTTCTGTTGATACCTGCGGTGTGACATATTGTGTAACTAGCAAGATTTGCTGCTTGTCATTGTTCATAGCTTGCATCGTTGCTAATGTAGGATTTAATGAAGTCTTGGTTATGTTTTCTTTTACAAGGCACACAAAATCTACATTCATTATCTTAACAATGGTATCATTATCATTGACACACTTCTCTTTAATGGCTGTTGTCGACATGACATCATCCATAGGAAGGCTTGCTTTTAGAGCATCCAATGCTTGGTTTATTATATTATTGTTTGCCATTATTTTTATTATTTGTTCAACATGTCAGTTATGTTCAATTTTATTGAACACTGCAAAGATAATGAACAAAACTTAAACGAACGAACTTTTTGTTCAATATTTTATGTTGTTCAATACTATTTAACATAGTATCATGATTGAACAGAATAAAAAAGTGCAATGCCCACACCGGGTGTTGCACTTCTTTTAAATATAGTTTGATTGAAGTTATAAATCCAACAATATAAAAAACGTAGTACACGTTTAGAACACCTTAATTATATTGTTCCAATTTCTTAATCTCATCTATAGATAAGCCGGTGGATTTTGCAATGACGTCTATAGGAGTATTGTATGCCAATAGGTTCAAAGCAATCTTTTTGCTGTTTTTTTTCTTCCCTTCTTCGTATCCTATTTTATATCCTTCTTCGTATCCTATTTTATATCCTTCTTCGTATCCTTTTTTATATCCTTCTTCGTATCCTTTTTTATAACCTTTCTCTTCTGCATGCTTATATACCGCATAATTGTCCCACATGACCATCATGCTGTTGTCGTATTTCTCCTGTTCCTCTTTGGTCAGGCTCTTGGAGTCGGCAATTTCTGCCAATCTCTTGAATATCTTATGTTGAGCCTCGAAAGGCATTTGTTCCAAAGTCTCCATATGCTTCAAATTATAAATCCAACAATCTAAAAAAGTAGTACACTCTTCCTTAGGTACTCACGCTGCAAAGATACGCTTTTCTTTCGGAACTTCCAAGAAATTAACTAAAAAAAAGTTTTTGTGAGTGGAAGGGGAGAGGGAGATAAACAAAAAAAGTGCAACGCCCGATGGGGCATTGCACTTCCTTAAAATATAGTTTGATTGAATTTATTTAATCCAACGTGGGTCACCTGCTGTGCCATACTTGTCAACATAGGCATCCTGGAGGTAGAACTCATTCTTTGCAGGGTTAGTAAATACTTCTGTACCCTTGGCACCGATAGCATCACCAATCTTGCCATTGCTCCATGTACATTCGCTTGTAAAGTAAGTATTTGTACATGTTACCTTCTTGGTAGATACAGCCTTCATTGCAATAGGAGAATCCCAACCCAAGAGACATGACTCGAATACTGGTACAGGGTTCATTTTATTCAAGTTAATGAAATTCTTGCTTGCTATACCGCAGTTCCAGAATGTACTGTTGGTGAATGTCATGGCAATATCATTTTGCTGCGCATTTACAATACATCCATCTGCTTCTACATTTGCAATTGTAGAATTGGTAATCTTGATACTCTTGACGCAGTTGTCATTTGTAATCTTTGAGTTTACAACTCCATAGCTACCAATGTTGTTGATAACACAGTCATTGATGTTGACAGCATCAGTCTGCTTGGTATAACCATTAAATCTGACAACGCCACGTGTATTGCTGATATTACATTTTTCCAATTCGATAGAACCGATATTGCCTGCTTCTGCATCTGGTGTGATAACGTAATCGTTATCTGTTCCTGCGTTCTTCAAACTTATGTTCTTGAACTTAACAATACCCTTATCGCCTTCCAGTTTTACAACCTTTACAGTCCACTCAGGCTTGTTGTTTCCTTCTGCACCCCAGAAATAGATGTTTTTAATGTTTGAAGGAACGGTAGTAGAACCTTCGTCAATCTTAGCACCCTGTGGAAAAATAATAACAACATCGCTCTGTGTTGCACCTGCCAGGAGGTCAGCGATAGTGGTGTTAGCATCCCAGTTGAGATACTCATAATTCTCAGGCAACTCCTCTGTAGTGCGGAACTTTAATTCACCACGCTTCTTATCTCCGGCAAATACTCTTACAGTGTAGCTGTAGTTAGCCTTCAAACCTTCGATATTGTAAGATTTTGTAGTTGCTAAATCTGCACCATTTACATCAACAGAACCTTCTTCGGCTTCCTCTCCATTACTTACATGATACCATGCGATGCGGGTTACATTGCTAAGGTTTTTATTCTCGCTGAATTCAACTAAAGCAGTTTTGGCTTTAGGAGTAACTTTAGAGATAATCTGCTCAGCCTTTGTAGTAAAGCTCTTATCTTCGAGATATACCCACTTTGAAGTCTTGCCCTCATCATTCATACTGCGAAGGCGCAGATAGTAAGTAGTTTCTGCTTCCAAACCATCAATAGTAGCTGGTGTGGTAGTCAGGGTTGCAGTCTGACTGTTTGCTGCTGTGCCCAACTCCATTTCATCATTGAGCTCTTCTGTACTGTATTCCACCTGATAACTGGTAGTATTAGGTGTTTTGTCGAATGTAATTTCGGCAGAGTTCTCGTCAGGACTTACGCTCAAGCTTGTTGTATGGAACAGACGGTCAAATGATGAGTCTACATCCCAATCGTTCTGGTCAGCGCAAGAACTGAAAGAAACTGCACCCAGGAGCATGAATGCTCCTGAAAGTGCTATGTTTGTTATTTTATTGAGTTTCATCTTTCTATTCTTTTATGTTTAGAAACCATAAGAATTTTGAATCATATTGCGAGAGTCTGCAATAGTAGATGTTGCGATAGGCAGCAAGTAGCGGTTCTTGACAGTAGTGTTAAGACCTGCACTGATATATGGCAACTTCTTCAGGAGGTTCTCCTGCTTCTTGTTCTCATTGCCTGCTCCCCACCAGTTTGCGCTCTTGTAGCCACTTGTGCTTGATGGAGCTGCATACCAGCATACAGAATTCATGTCAATGCTGATGTTACCTTCTTCATCTTTGATTTCCTTATAGTACAACTTGTCAGGATATTCATTGATTTCTTCCTGATACTTAGCCTTGAACTCATCAATCTTAGAACTCAGGAGATTCCAACGCTCCAAGTCGAACTTGCGGACACCTTCGCCTGTGAATTCCCATGCGTTCTCGTCAACAATGGCATTGAAGAAACCTTCTTTGTCTGTTGGCAAGCTGTTTACATAGTCCTGAGCTGCCGACTTTGCGTTCTCTGCAAATGCACGGGTATGAACCTGCGCCAATGCCTGACGTGCAGTCAAACCAGCTCCACCTGTAGCGTCATCAGGACCGCCATTCAACTCGTTGATACACTCAGCATAGTTAAGCAATACCTGAGAATAGCGCATCTTGATTTCGTTGATACCGGTAGGTACCTTTTCTGTACTAGCACAAGCTGCATCGCGCCAGTCCTCAGTCATCTTACGAACATCCCATTTACCGATATACAACTCGAATGGTTTGTTGCTGTCAAATGTTTCCTTGGTCAAACCACCGTTGTTCTTAATCTGATAAGGTACACATGTGATATCGCGGCGAGTATCCTTCTTGTCGAATGACCAGAACAAAGGAGCGGTAGTCTTGATCTTACCAGATGAGTTACCCTTAGGTCCGTATTTGTTGGTATTTGCTTCAACGCGTACACCAACAGTATAACCACGCTCACCACTCTTGTTCAATCCCATAGGAATTTCGAAGAGATTCTCCTGATACTCGGTGTCCAGTTTGCGCTGGTTTACAAGATACCATTCGTTTGCAAAGCTTGGGTTCAACTTGTGAACGCCGCTGTTGATAACCTCATTAAGGTTCTGCAAGGCAATCTTGTAGAACTTGGTACGGTCAGCCGCAGATGGGCGCTGTGTAGGGTAGTTTGGATCGCTATTCTCACTTGCGGTCTCGTAACCCTCTTTTGTTGTCTCACGGATAGCCCAGCCTGCACGCTGCATGGCAATCTGTGCGCAGAGAGCATGAGCATAACCCTTAGTTACGTGCTCTGTAGTGTAACCATGGGTGCCTGCCCAAGGTAAGATTTCGGCTGCGTTCTGAAGGTCTGTGATCAGACTCTCCAAGATGACGTCACGGTCAGTCTTGCCAATGAATGCATTGTTCAAATTATGTTCTGTACGGTCTGTCTTGAAAGGAACATCACCGAAGTTTTTAACCAGGTCATAGTAACACATGGCACGAATAACAAGAGCTTCTGCTTTGTACTGTTTCATGCTAGTTGCATCAGAACCCTTTGCATCTGCATACTGACCATGGTCTACACCATAGACGATATTGTTGCAGTTTTCAATAATCTGATACATCTTGTCCCATGCGTCAGAAATCTTTGACCATCCACCGGCTACAGCGTTATAGTTCATAACACCACGCTCACTTGAAGTCTGTGAAGAAGCACTGGCATCAATACCATCAATGATTTCACAATCACTATTTGCTGTTACAGTGAAAGCCATCACCTGGGCGTATGCAGCATCTTCTGTCAACTGACCATATACCTTATTCAGGGCGAGACCTGTATAATAAGGTGAGTCGAACACATCTGTTCTGTCGTGCTCTGATGGTGAGGTCTGGTCGAGGAAATCATTACATGAAGTAGCTCCGATGATAAGACCACCCATCAATATTGATTTGATAATATTTGTTTTCATTATTTATATCCTCCTTGCGATTAGAATGAAACGTTGACACCGAATACGAAGAGGCGGCTCTTTGGATAAGCTGCATAATCGATGCCTGGGCACATTGGGTTCTTCTTGCTGCTTACATCAGTTTCTGGGTCAGAACCAGAGTAACTTGTGATGGTGAGCAAGTTGTATCCTGTAACGTAGAAACGTACATTGCTCAAGTACAACTTGTTGACCAGATCCTTAGGAAGGGTATAGCCAAGTGTTACGTTCTGGATGCGGAGGAATGAAGCGTCCTCTACAGCGTAATCCATCAATGACATGGTTCCGACTACTGCTGGATTCCATGTACTTGCACCCTGATTCATCTCGTTGAGGCGAGCAATCGCAGCTTCCTGTGTACCATATGCTGCAATAACATCATCTGATCCTGGATTGGTAGCAATGTTGATACCTGTGTTGAGATCAAGACCTGTATAACGGCCAGTAAAGTCGTTGTTCAGGTTGTAACCCTTACGCGAACCCCAGTTGAAGCAAGAAGCCAACTTAGTACCATTCACAATCTTATTACCGAATGAGTAGTTGCAGAATACAGATGCGTCAAAACCGTGGAAGGTTGCATTGATACCAAAACCACCCTGCCATGGAGCTACTGTATTGCCAAGGCGCTTCTTAACGGCATTGCCATTCTCATCTGTTTCGAGCTTGATAGCACCTGGCATCAATTTACCGCCGATGGTCTTATAGCTGTTGTCCTTAATGCCATCACGCAGTGCCCACTGCTTACCATTCCAGATAAGTTCACCATTTGGATTTGTTGTCTCATCGTATGCGGTATAGAAACCATTATACTTATAGCCATATACTTCGCCGAGGCGACCGCCTTCTACTACCTTGAAGTTTTCTCCATCATTGAATGTTGAACCAGCCCACTTGTAGTTCTGATACTCAGATGTGGTGTTCAGCTTGTCGATGTGGTTGCGGTTGTAAGAGATGTTGGCATTCATTGTCAAAGTGAAGTTCTTCTTCTCAATTGCATTATAATTAACTGCGAACTCAAAACCCTTGTTTGAAGTCTGACCAAAGTTCTGATACTGGTAGTTGTAACCAGAAACAGAAGTGATAGGTACCTGCATCAGCAAGTCCTTGGTTGTATTCCAATACAAATCGATAGTACCATTAATCTTGCCGTTAAAGAAACCATAGTCGATACCGAAGTCACGTGTAACGGTAGTTTCCCATTTCAAATCAGGGTTGTAAAGCTTGCTCATATCGAGAATGGTAGAAGACAACTCTCCGAAGTATGGAGTCTTGTCTGTAGCTGTTCCCAATGCATAAGTTGGGTCGATAAGACCAGAGCTGATACGGTTGTTACCTGCTGTACCATATGAGAGACGGAGCTTCAGATTTGACAACCAGTCTTGAGCATTCTTCATAAACTTCTCATCGCTCATTCGCCAAGCGAAAGCTGCTGATGGGAAGTAACCCCAACGGTTGCCCTTGGCAAACTTAGATGATGCATCGGCACGAAGTGTAGCTGTAAAGAGATACTTTTCGTTGATGGTATAGTTTAAACGACCGAAGAAAGAGAACATGTTGTCTTTTCTTGCGATATTATTTGAGTTTGCCAATGCTGTACCAGAGTTCTGGTTAGCAAGTGCTTCCTTAAGACCGAATGTGGTTGGAAATGCTACAGTTGTAGAAGTATATGTCTCATCCTGTGAGCTAGACCACTCCTGACCCAAGAGGAAGTTCACCTTATCTTTCTTGAAGAAGATACCCTTGTTGTCGTAAGTGAAGGTGTTAGCGTTACGCCAGTTCTTGTTGTCCTTGCGGTCAATCTCTGTTTGAGGCATACCTGCATAACCGAACTTAGAGTTACGGCTTGCCTTTGTACCCCATGCTTGCTCGGTTTTGGCGAAGGTCCAGCCATAACCAAACTCAGAGCGGAAGGTAACATGTTTCCAAGGCTTCCAGTTCAAACCGAGGTTATAGTTCTGACGGAATGTGCGCTGCTGCTTGTAAGTATCAAGCATACGCTCATATGGACTAGCCTCGTAGCTAGAACTTGAATCGTCATCATCTTCAATACCTGCTGTGATTGGATCGATAGGGCGGAAAATGACAGTACGTGCAACGATAGAATTAGCAGCGTTGCTCTCGTTGGTGTCTGCACCAGAACCGAGACCGTTCACCTTCTGATAACTCAAACGGGCATTGAAGTCAAGGGTAAACCATTTGTTGAGTTTAGAATTCAACTTAGCATTGATATTGTCCTTGCTATAATCAGAACCCATCATGATGCTCTTGTCGTTGGTGCGGGCATAGCTGACGTTGAATTTGGTATCCTTAGAACCTCCGCTGATACCTACATTGTAAATCTGCTGCAAGCCAGTACGTCCAAAGAGGTTGTCCTGATAATCGTTGCCCTTTACAGATTTCCAGATGTCGAGATCGTCATAACTTCCATAAGCTGAAGTCTCACCCAACTCATACTGATATTTAGCATACTCGTATGGGTTAAGAACAGCAACTTCCTTGATAACTTTTCTTACACCTACAGATGCACCAAAGTTAACCTGAACCTTACCTTCCTTACCACTCTTGGTAGTAACGATGATAACACCATTGGCACCACGGGCACCATAGATGGCAGTAGAAGAGGCATCCTTCAATACGTCGATAGTCTCGATGTCGCTAGGAGCGATATCGCTGATAGAATTTACTGGAAAACCATCAACGATGTAGAGTGGAGAGTTGTCCTGTGAAAGAGAACCACCACCACGTACACGGATTTTTACATCAGCATCTGGTGAACCTTCTGTCTGCATGACTGAGACACCGGCCATTTTACCCTGGATAGCCTGTGCAGCACTTGATACTGGCACATTGGCAATATCCTTTGCTGATACTGAAGCCACAGAACCTGTGAGGTCCTTCTTTCTAACAGTACCATAACCGATTACTACGACATCGTTGAGGGTGGTGTTGT
>ERZ1034871.550-NODE-550-length-21437-cov-16.783416_pt1 | contig 21437 bp, 23 predicted proteins | sample MGYA00520631_ERZ1034871 | MGnify/ENA primary metagenome ERZ1034871 (study PRJEB33766, sample SAMN09781721) | gut metagenome | biome: gut microbiome | host: Homo sapiens | place: Madagascar | study: EMG produced TPA metagenomics assembly of the PRJNA485056 data...
ACTATGAGATTGTCCGACTACCTGCCATTCATTTGAAGTCCTCCGTTTTCAGTTGTAACTTCATACTCTTTTTCGAGAAACAGCAGGTTCTCCCCAGTTGATGTGTATTCACAATGTAAAACATGATTGGTTCTCTGACTCCGCAGTGCCACATAATACTCGCCATATCGTATTACATGGTATTGTCTTCCGCACCAGTTAAGACGTCGACCGACTGAAGTTAACGTTTCGAAGCTCAATCACTATTCAACCCTGCTTTCTTGCTGTCTACGCTTGTCAAATGCCGTTACCGACATCATCCCAAGACTCGCTATTATCTGGTTGGCTAAACCTTGGATAAACCGGATTCCCACCGGCTTGACTACACACCCTTAGCTGGGCGCACAACTGGAATTTGTAAATATCATTTTACATTTTTATATGAAATCACAATATGACTTGGTGCAAATAATACTGATACAATAATCAATAGCACTGACCTACTCATAATCCCACTAAATAAGAACAACATTGAAGGAATAATAGAAAGTGCTAATGTTCTGAAAACGCTGTTTTTCTTAAAACATATAATCCATATAGCACAATAAAGCATTACCAATATAGTATCTACAATCAGATATAGTGCAAATGCTTCGTCAGACCACCACCCGAACCAAGTTCCCGGAATATTGATTATCATGAATCCGAAACACCCCAATCTCCCTACTTGTTCTGTAACCTCAACATATTTATTGTTCCACTTATTATCAAATCCATCTTTGCACTTAATCGCAAATACAACATTGGGTATCATAATGACTGCAATAAAAATCAGCCCAAAAACATTAAACCATTCCATATTATCTACCATCACAAACTAGAAGTTGTATCATCACTTATCTTTATCTTTTTTAGAAGAAATAGGACTGTCAGATATAGCAAGAGATATACCCAGACATATACCCACTCCAATTCCAACAACCTTGCTGTTTAAAACAATACTCCAAAGTATTATGATTCACATAATGCTTTAATTTTCTCTTTGAGGTCATTGTATCTCTTTTCCGATTCATTCCATTTTATATGGTCAAACTTTTTTTCGTCTATTATTCTTATTCCCAATTCAAACATCTCTGCTTTGTTTTCCTCTAAAGCTTTCTCATTTTTTTCAAAGAAATACCAAGTAACACCATCCGTAAAGAGAACTGTTTTATTTTTAGACAAATGTGCTTCTATTTCATTTTTAACACTACTGTTTCCAATATCCTTCAAATAATTTAAAGTTTTATCTCTAAAAGACTTACCTTTACGATCTTTTGTATTTGATACTATATAATTTGAGCTATCACCTACTGATTTAATTTCAACAACTGCAATGTAACTAGTAGGACACTCATCTTCTTCATTGTCCCATCTCCAGTCTTGTGCTATACATAAATCTGGAGTCCAATATTTCTCGTTTGGTCCCTTTCCACAATATTTCCCGTAATTATGTTTTCCGCTACCACTAGAAACTTTAATATCTACGGGAATAATGTCACATTTTGGTAAAATAGTTTTCAAAAATGGAGCAATAACAAAATCTTGGACCATACACTCTCTTAAATCATTCATTTTGCATATATATTCATAATTATCCTTATATTCTTTATATTTCATCTCGATTTTTTCATCTCCTAATACGATACATTTAAATTTTCTGTTCCCTATAAAATTAATCTATCGGGCTTTACTAAATCGCCAAACAACGATTTTAATGTCTCTATTATACCATAATGATACTATTATAAAAAAGGACAAAAGAGCTCACGGTTTATAAGTTTTATAACCCTGAAATGTGACTTATTTCACAGCCCCTACTTTTATTTTTCATGATGGTATCATTATGGTATAATAGAGACATACAAACTGGAAGTTGGAGGATACACGCATGAAAATTGTAATCATTAATGGAAGTGCCAGAAAAGGAAACACGCTGACAGCAATCAATGCATTTATAAAAGGAGCATCAGAAAAGAATGAAATTGAAATCATTGAACCTGACAAACTCAACATTGCACCATGCAAGGGATGTGGTGTCTGTCAATGCTCTAAGGGATGCGTCGATAAGGATGATACAAATCCTACAATTGATAAAATTGCTGCCGCAGATATGATTCTTTTTGCTACACCAGTTTATTGGTGGGGAATGTCAGCACAATTGAAACTTATCATTGATAAGTGCTACTGCCGTGGATTGCAGTTAAAAAATAAAAAAGTTGGCACGATTGTTGTAGGCGGTTCTCCCGTAGACAGTATCCAGTATGAGCTGATTGATAAGCAGTTTGACTGTATGGCAAAATATCTTTCATGGGATATGCTTTTCAAAAAATCATATTACGCAACAGCCAGAGATGAACTTGAAAAAAACAAGGATTCCATGAACGAACTTGAGGGAATCGGAAAAAATTTATAAAGCACGTTCCAAATTCCAGCTCTACAAGCCGTCCTTCATCTCTATTGATTCAAAGAACACAGGAAAGGGAAGAGTAATTTTAACTATGAAAAAGAGTCTGAGAATGACAGAGGGAAGTATCTCCCAAAAAATCATTTTTTTTGCAATTCCATTGTTTCTGGGAAATCTGTTCCAGCAATTGTATAATACTGCTGATTCCCTGATCGTAGGAAATTTTCTAGGAAGTAATGCACTGGCGGCAGTCAGTTCATCTGGAAATCTGATTTTTCTGATGGTAGGTTTTATTAACGGCATTGCCATGGGTGCAGGTGTTGTTATTGCACGATATTACGGAGCCAAAAAAAGAGACTGCCTGAAAAAGGCAATCCATACAACGGTTGCATTTGGACTTGTGGCCGGTGCTGTGCTGACAGTTTTGGGAATGTTTCTGGCACCAAAGATCCTGGTATTGATGGGAACTCCTGCGGACGTGCTCCCGGAATCTATTGTGTATTTCCGTACATATTTTGCAGGGTCTATGGGTGTTGTCATGTACAATATCTTTGTTGGAGTCCTGCAGTCGGTCGGTGATGGACGCCATCCATTGATATATCTGATTATTTCTTCCTGTGTCAATGTCGTTCTGGATATTTTCTTTATCGCAGGTCTTGGCATGGGAGTCGGATCAGCAGCACTTGCAACCGCAATTTCACAGTTTGTCAGTGCACTGCTCTGTATGGTTCATCTGCTGCGTGTGGAAGAAGAATACCGTCTGGAATTACGAGAGATTCGTTTTGACAGTTCTATGCTGAAGCAGATCATCCAGAATGGTGTACCATCCGGTTTTCAGAATTCAGTGATCGCGATCGCGAACGTCTTTGTACAGTCAAATATAAATGCATTTGGAAAAATGGCGATGGCAGGATGTGGTTCCTACTCCAAGATAGAGGGATTCGCCTTTTTGCCGGTGACCTGTTTTACAATGGCTCTGACAACCTTTGTCAGTCAGAATCTGGGTGCAAAACAGTATGACCGGGCGAAAAAGGGAGCAAGATTTGGAGTTCTCTGCTCGATTACTATTGCAGAGTTGATCGGTATTATCATATATGTGGCAGCACCGGTACTGATCACAGCGTTTAACAGAGATCCTGATGTTGTACATTATGGAGTCATGCAGTCCAGAACAATTGCGTTATTTTATTGTCTACTGGCGTTTTCTCATTGCATCGCAGCAATACTTCGTGGATCAGGTAACGCATCCGTTCCGATGATCGTTATGCTCTGTGACTGGTGTTTGTTTCGCGTAAGCTACATTACTGTGGCAGTTCGTATTCTCCCGGATATACGAGTGATTTTCTGGGCATACCCATTGACTTGGGGTATCAGCTCCGTGATTTTTCTGTATCTGTTCTTACGTGGAAAATGGGTTTACGGATTCGAGAACTCCTAGTCGCTATACCGAACTTTTTGCTGTGAAATGAGTAGTTATAATTAACTTTTAATGTCGCTGTTACCGTAGTAACTGCACCGTTTGATACAAACAGCCTAAAAGATTATAACTTTTCTAACTTTTCCAAAAACGCAACATAAAATTCCCGTTCTTTAATACAAGCTTGCTGAACCTCTATACTTTTGGGAGTGTATCTCATGTGGAACATATGGCTCTTCAAGATATGCAAGGTCTTCGGCAGTTAATTTAATGTCAGATGTCCGGCTGCAAGAGGGCTATACGGCATTAACGAAACTTTCATTTGCTTACAAATTGGTAGCAATTCTCTCTCATCCTCTCTGTAAAGCAAATTATAATGATTCTCCATCGCAGAAAATGGTGTCCATCCATTGTCTCTTGCGGCTAACTGCATATTATAAAACTGATATCCATACATGGCAGATGCACCAAGTGCCCTGACCTTTCCTGCTTTTACCAGATTGTGCAGTGCCTCCATAGTTTCTTCAATGCTTTACCTAAATATTCCTCACTTGTTCCTGCTGAATATCCATTTGCTGTATCAAAAAAGTTATATCCCAAATCAAGTGCATGCTTGATAACATTCTCACTTTCAGCTTAATCCGGCGTACTCTTTCTCCGATACCGCCTCACACCACTCATTGGAACAATCCACTCCCGGCACCTCAATTGCCAGATGGGAAAACCATTCATCCGGTGCTGCGCCATGCCAGTGTTTCACTTCTGCCGGAATATTGATGCAGTCACCCGGCTTCATTTCTACAGCTTCTTTACCTTCTTCCTGATAATATCCTCTTCCGGCAACACATACCAGGATCTGCCCGCCTCCACTTTTTGCATGATGGATGTGCCAGTTATTTCTGCATCCGGGTTCAAATGTCACATTAAAAATTCCAACCTGAGAAGTAGAGATTGGTGCAAGAAAACTTCTGCCGGAAAAATACTGTGCAAAGCCATCGTTTGGTGCACCAATTGGAAATACCATCTCTTTTGCATGTGCCCGCATTGCTTCCTCTTCGTATGGCAAATCTCCTTCACCTGCCTCCCACACTTCCTTTGCAAGATTGAAAACAGCCCATGCTTTTGGCCAACCTGCATAGAATGCGGCATGTGTGATCACTGCAGCAATCTCTTTTTGTGTCACACCATGATTTTTTGCATTTTGAAGATGATATTTTAAAGAAGAATCCGTAATTCCGGAAGCCATCAGCGCAACCACTGTGATAATACTTCTTGTTTTTACGTCGATATCCTGGTTATTCCAGTTTTCGCCGAAAAGTACATCATCGTTAAAATGTGCAAATTCCGGTGCGAATCCACCAAGTGTATTTCTTCCTGCTGTCTGTACTATTTTTTTCATATTCTGTATACCTCCATAACTCTGTTATTTATAAAGAGTTTACCCATTCACTGATTTCCTGTTTCGTTCCACAATTTAGCAGTCTGCCTTCTGTAATAACTGCTTCTGGATTTTTTATTCATCCAGTCAAGATCAGGCTTTGTATATGGAACTTTCGGCTCAATCTCAAACAAATCCGCTTTTACTTCCTCTGCGATCATCTCTGCTACTTTTTTTGTTGTTCCGCTTGCACTGAAAAATGCCACTAATTTTTTACTCATAATAAAAAGCCCCTTTCTCTGCGTATTTTTCACAAAAAATAGATGTATAAGATTTACATTCATCTTACACATCTATTTTAAGCTCTATCACTTCATTATGTCTAATGCTTATATTAAATTTTGTTTTATGCCCGAAAAGCATTTATTTCTTCTATCATTTTACGGACTGCCAAAGAATATGGGATATTCTGTCGCCAGGCAATCACCGTACTGGTCGTGATTTCAGGAGAAATTCTTCGCTGTACAAGAATATCCTCTCGCCAATACTTTGCAGCACCTTCGATTGATATTGGATAGCCCAATCCATTTGCCGCCATGACTCCTGCATTTGTTCCGAGATTACTTGTAAAAGCAATCTGAAGTTTTGAAAAGTCTTTTCCAAACCAATTGGCAAGTTCACTTTGAACACTCACTCTTTCGGGCAGTATCAATGGTTTTCCTATGAGATCTTCTTTTTTAATAAACTCTTTTTCTGCCAGTGGATCATCCGGCCGCATTCCAACACACCAGTGATCGCAATCTGTGATTCTGATATAATCCATACCTTCGGTGTCCACCGCTGCAAATTCACCGCATCCAATGGTTATATTTCCCTCTACAACATCTTCTTTTCCTTTCAGTTCCTCAAGTGTTTTTTCCTCAAGATTAAGAATCTCCAGGGCACGCCTTTTTAATAAAATTCCCTCTTCAGTAAGCGAAATTTTCTTCCCGCTTCGAATAAATAATGTTACTCCAAGCTCCTCTTCAAATGCCGCCATTTGTCTGGATAGAGTTGGCTGGGTAATATGCAATTGTTCTGCTGCTTTTGTGAAGCTCTGTTCTTTTGCCACCGTCAGAAAATAGCGCAATAGTCTTAATTCCATATTTATATACACCTCTTTTATAAGAAAGAATAATATTTTCAGTAGAATAGGATTGATTATCATCCCTCCAAATTTCGGTTCTAATGTCTCTATTATACCATAATGATACTATTATAAAAAAGGAAAAAAGAGCTCACGGTTTATAAGTTTTATAAGCTGGACCTCCTTTATATCACCGCCACTCAGTTTCAGCTTGTCTCTCACATTTCCGGAAAGATACTCGTCTGCTGTCTCCCAGCCGATATCCGGATTGTGTATCGTAGCCTCAAGAGTTGCAAACTGTGCCTTTGCCTCCTCGAAGTTCTTTCTCTCAATCGTGATTGTCAGGTATCTCTCGAAAATGCCGTTTTCAGCCACCGCCATAATCTCTATGGTTTCCTGAATGGATTTAGGTGTCTTATACAAAGGCTCACTCGCTTTCTTATAATGAAAGCCCGCCGGGAACTTCACCCTGCGGGCTGTGTTTCCGACCTTGCGGTCAGATACATATGAATAGTTGTGTTTATCCTGCTAACACTAATGGTATATCCATTGACTCCATAACAAAATTTATGTATAATTTTGTTATCAAATAAGGAGGTGTTTTTATGCCAGCAATCAAATCAAGTGCTGATTTAAGGAATAATTACAATGAAATTTCTACATTTTGTCATAATTATCCTGAACCAGTTTTCATCACGAAGAATGGAAAAGGCGACCTTGCCGTTATGAGCATTGAAGCCTACGAAGAACTGACCAGCCGCTTTGAACTTTACAGCCAGATCAAGGAAGGAATGGACGATATTGCCACAGGCAACACCAGACCATTTTCCGAAGCTATGGCAGATATCAAGAGCCGCCGCAGTCGATGAGCTATCAGGTTCATATCACTTCCACAGCAGAACACGATATTATGCGTGCTGCGGATTACATCGAATTTAGCCTCAAAAATCCTGATGCCGCAGATAATCTGTTAGATGCTGCGACTGAGCAGATAGGCTCACTAGCCGACCTGCCACAGAAGTTTCGTCTGGTAGATGATCCGGTACTGGCAAGCTGGGGCATTCGTTTTGTAATAATCAATAATTACCTTGCCTTTTATACGATTGATGAAGAAAAGCAGACTGTAATCATAGTCCGATTTCTCTATCAGAAAAGTAACTGGACTTCCATTCTTCGACAGGGATTTTCCCTCATTTAAGGAATCTGTTTTTATGCAGGTTCCTTTTTAGTGCATTGCTTTATAAGCAGCCACACCCGCTACCGCCCGCACAAACACGGCTGCCAGTCCAATCGCAACCGATTCCTGATAGCGGTCTATATCCTTGTTTACTTCGATTACCATTGTCTTTCCTCCCTTTCAAGGTGCAAAAAAAGCACCTTAACCTTATTGGCTAAAGTGCTTGTATTTGTTTGGTATCAAATTGTTGTGAGTCAGACAAATATGAATTTATAGACAACTCCACTTATTTTACACCCTGCATATCTCCATATTTATCTTTCAGACTTTCTATTCCGGCAAAGAGTAAGTGCTATTTTCTTCTATTCAGCCTTTCCTTCCGGAAAAATTATTTTAAATACGAAGAAAAATATCACCATGGAAACTCCACCTGTAATAATTGTCACAAGCATGTTATAGACTGCCGGTGCCACATATGCAGATGCAACCGGCATCCACAGATTATTAAATCCATTACAAATCAGTGAAATTACCACCCACGCAATAAAATACCAGATTGCCTGATATACAGGATTACCATGACTTTTAAAAGTAATATTTCTCTGAAGTGGAAAATTAATACACTGTGCAAGAAATGACCCCAATTCATAACTGATAAAATAACCAAGTCCACCACCAAGCAGTACATTCCCTGCTGCATCACGCAATACATTATACCCCAGCAGACTCCATGTAAATTTTACTCCAAATAAATTCATGGAAATCTTTGGCCACATGAATTCTGTACCAGCCAGACCAATTCCCAAAATCCCCGGTAAAAATGTAAATACAAGATACTGAAATACAGTCACACCCATACTGAATACAACAAAATAGAATATCTGATAAAGCCATTTTGCAAAAGCAGAATGCTTCTCTTCAAAACATTTCCATATATTTTTTATATAATTCATCTGCACTTTTCTCCGGCTCCTTTTAATAATTTTTCATATTTCTTATTATTTCTTCTGTTTCTAAAATATCCGCGAATTATTTTTTTTACTCCAAGCATAAAGTGCCCATTTACAACATCAACCATTCCATATACCATTTCCATACTGACTGCTCCGCCTGTCATCTTAGCAATCGCTCGAAACGGCATATTATAAATAAAGAGAATATTCAGATCCGGCTTTCCCTGTGCCTCACTCTTCTTTTTCATTTTTGTGAGACATCTGTATATCAGCCTTGCAAGTCGGCTTTTTGCATAATACATCTGACAGATTGCATCATTGATTTCCAGATTTCCACTCCATCTTCCGTCCGGTATCTCATGGCCAAGAAGTTCACGAAATTCATCATCTGATATTTTCTGCACGATTCCTGTATAATAGTAAGGCATTTTTGCCGGATTATAAGGATATTCTTTACTGTTTCCTATTCTCTCAGTCTTACCTGTTAAACGAATATCTGCAACACTGGCTCCTACCATAATCTGATAATTGCCTGTTTCTATTTCCCACTGTCCTGTTTTTATATTCCAGTAACGGAACGTCTTATCATCAAACGGAATCCTGATCTGTCTGCGTTCTCCCGCCTTAAGATAAACTTTTACAAAGCCCTTCAGTTCTTTTTCCGGTCGGAACACAATTGCATTAGGAAGTCCTACATACATCTCAACAACCTCTGCCCCATCTCTGTCACCTGTATTGGTAACCGAAACTTTGATTCCATCCTCTTCTATAATAAGATCAGAATATGTAAATTCCGTATAAGAAAGCCCAAAGCCAAATGGGTATTGCACCCGGACTTTTGAAGTATCATAATAGCGATATCCTACATAAACGCTCTCGCGGTATTCCGATGTTTTCTCATTACTTGGATAGTATCTAAATGCCGGTGTCTGTTCATAAGATATGGGATATGTTTCTGCCAGTCTTCCTGATGGATTCACTTTCCCTGTCAAAATATCCAATGTTGCTAAAGCGCCTGCCTGTCCATTCAGATATCCATGCAAAATCGCTTTGCAGTAGGTATGCCATGGCATTTCTATCGCAGATCCTGCACTTAATATTCCAATAATATTTTCATTCACTTTACTGATATCCTGCAGAAGATTTATCTGATTCTGCGGAATCCGCATATGTGTTCTGTCCAGTCCTTCTGATTCACTGATTTCATCAAGACCAAAGCAGAAAATCACAATATCCGCGTTCATGGATAAATCTAATGCAAACTTTCTATCATTCTCATCTACATCCCCATTTCTCTGATAGCCTCTTGTCATCCCCAGAATATTCAGATCATATTGCTGCAAAACCGATGACATATCTTCTACTTTTGTTGGATTGACCATAGAAGATCCTGCCCCCTGATATCTAGGTGAAAAAGCAAAATCTCCAATAACAGCGATGGATTTTTTAGCATCAAGCGGAAGAATCTGTTTTTCATTCTTCAAAAGAATCATACTTTCTGCTGCTGCTTTTCTTGCCAGTTGATGATGCGCGTCTCTGTCAAAGTTTTTATCTGAAAGCTTCTTGCCTGATGTCAGTTCCATCACTGCATCTACCAGTCCCCCAACTCTTTCATCTAAATCCGATTCCTTTAGCCTTCCGTTTTGGACAGCATCAATTACTTCTCTTGCTGAATCATACCCACAAGACGGCATTTCCAGATTGGAACCGGCAGCAACACCTTTCACATGATCATTGCTTCCGCCCCAGTCTGTTACTACAATCCCATCAAAGCCCCAGTCTTTGCGCAAAATATCTGTCAAAAGATGTTTGTCCTCATTAGCATAGATTCCATTAATCTGGTTGTAACTGCTCATGATTGCTTTTGCGTGTCCTTCTTTAACAGCTATCTCAAAACCGGTCAGATAAATTTCTCTTAATGTACGTTCGTCAACAACTGCGTCCATTGCCATTCTACGAAGTTCCTGACTGTTAACTGCCAGATGCTTCGGGCATGCATAAACGCCTTTACTCTGTATTCCACGAATATATGATGCTGCCATCTTCCCGGAAAGATATGGATCTTCTGAAAAATATTCAAAATTTCTTCCACATAATGGGCTTCTTTTAATATTTAATCCCGGACCAAGCAGGATATTTACATCCATACTTGCCGCTTCTTCTCCTAGAGCCTCTCCAATCTCCTCCCCCAGATCCTGATTCCAGCTGTTTGCGATCGTCGCTGCTGTGGGAAAACAAGTTGCATTCAAGGATACATTCAGTCCCAGATGGTCTCCTGCTCCTGCCTGTTTTCTGATTCCATGCGGTCCATCCGAAAGAAAGATGGACGGGATGGAAAGTCTGTCTATTTCTCTGGTTTGCCAGACTGTTTTTCCACTGAGGATTGCTGCCTTTTCTTCTATTGTCATCTTTTCAACCAATTTTTGTTGTTTCATAATTGTTTTCCACCCCACTTTCATCTTTATTCAGCGTTCTTTCTTTTCTTATATCCTCTGATTACCAATACTTCCATTCCTGCCATGAAAAGCACTATTACAACGTCAATACCAATTGCTGCTTTTTTCCAGTTTTCCATACCTGCTTCTTTATGTTTTCCATCATAAGCCCAGCTGCTTACAACTGTATACATGACATTTTTGCAGGCATTTCTCATCTGAAGTACAGATGTTGGATGCTCCGGATTAGCTACATTGTTCTCTTCTCCGTTAAATGTAGATAACATTGCATCTACACCATTTGCTAATGCTGCGTCTGCATTCATGAATCCATGACCATTGTTTCGGAAAAAGTCTGTAAGTGCCATTCCTCTAAATCCCCATTCATCTCTAAGAACTGTCTTCATAAGGTTACTGCTTTCTCCAGTCCATTTATCTCCAAGAAAACTCCAGGAAACCATAACTGCATTTGCGCCCCCCTGTTTTACAGAAATTTCAAATGGTTTTAGATAGATTTCCCGGATTGCCTGCTCATTCGACCAGACACTTACCATTTTGGCATTACCTTCATACATAGCAAAATGCTTGATGTAAGAATATACTCCGTATTTTCTTGCTCCTTCTACTGCTTTTGCTCCCATATTTCCTGAAAGAACTCCATCTTCTGAGAAATATTCATAGTTTCTTGCACCAAATGCAGTTCTATGAGTGTTCATACCCGGTGCATACCATCCTTCTGCACCCATTTCCTGGCTGATCTTGCCCATGCATTCACCCCAAGTCTGTGCAAGATTCTTATTCCATGTAGAAGCAATCACTACTTCGATTGGGAAACCAATTGAGCCAACTCCTGTAAAGTTATTATTAATTGCTGCTGGTCCATCAAAATCAAGTGTACCTACTTTTCCAACAGAATCCATCGCAGCTGTCTGATAACCCGCCATTGCAATCATATTTGACATTTCATCAACAGTAAGCTGATCCAGAAGTTTTTCCCAACGTGGGTCATCATAATCAACATCACGCATATCAGCTAATGTAAGTCCATTATCTGCTCCTGTTGTTGGCATTTTGTCCTCATCATTGAGATATGTAGTCTTATCAAAATTGCTGTTCAAATGATATTCAGAAACATATGGCTCACCTAGTTCAGCAGATGCCGGTGCTTTTATAGCATCTTCATAATTTGCAAAATGATCTGCTCGTGATAAATATGTCACATCACCTTTTGCATTTTCAAATACATTTGTTGCTGCAGTATCATCAGATGCTCTTTTATTTTCTCCCTTATATACTACATCATCATCTGCAGTATATGTTTTCTGATCTAGCACAGTGTGTGAATCACTATTGATAGAAATCACGTAATCGCCCTTTTCAAGAACATACGCTTTTGCCTTATTCTCATCATAAGAGGCCATATCTTCTACACTGAATGTAACTGTAACCGTCTGAGATTCTCCCGGCTGAAGCAGATTTGTTTTTTCAAACTCAATTAGATTTGCAGAAGATTTCTCAATTCCCCCATTTGTATATGGTGGATTATAATATACTTCCACTACATCTTTTCCGGCTTCATCTCCTGTGTTGGTAACTTCTACATCTACAGAAATCTGTCCGTCTTTTTCCTCCAGTTCACCCATTTTCTGTTCGAACTCTGTATAACTCAAACCATATCCAAATGGATACTGTACAGTCTTATCGTAATCAATCGCACCTTCCTGTGCAGCTGTTTCATAATACTTGTATCCTACATAAATGTCTTCCACATAATTGGTAAATGCTGGAGCATACACCTGCGCAGTTCCTGCGTTCATTCCTTCAACGGCCATATCTGCCAGATTTGTATACTCTGTTTTTTCTGCATTATTCCACCATGGAGCAGTCGTCATATCATAAACAAATGTATCCGGTGTTTTTCCGGAAGGATTGACTTCACCTGAAAATACTTTACCAAGCGCATTAAATCCCACATTTCCCGTTCCCGGGCACCATACAACAGATTTAATCTGAGGATATTCATCTGCGAAACCAAGTTCAAACTGATTTGCTCCATTATAAATCACAATCACATTATCAAAGTTTGAGCAAACCATATCCACCATATCTCTTTCAGTTTGTGAAAGCTGCAGATAATGCTCGCCCTCAGGAAAATCATCATATTCATCGGAATTATTATCATATGCTGCTTTACTTACATCCATCGGAATATCATTATGACCTTCACCTGCTTTTCTGGAAAGAACCACAACTGCAACATCAGAATACTTTTTCGCATTTTTAATAAGCTCATCACTGTAAGTATCTACAGGTGGCTCCGGTAATGTCCAGCTCTGTTTCTGGATAGACATTTCCGGATTATCTGCACCATAATTGTTATAAAAATCGACCAGTTCCTGATTAATAGAAAATCCGGCATTTTCAAGACCCTGATTCAAGCTGACTATATCATACAGATCATTAATTCCACCGGAACCTGCTCCTCCGTAAGCCGGATTAATAGATTCCCAGCCAAAAATATTCAGTTTTTTTGTTTCATTTAATGGAAGCAGTTTTTCATTTTTTAGAAGAACAATTCCGTCTTCCATTATCTCTTCTGCTACTTCTGCAGCTTCTTTATTTGTTTGAGCGCTAATAGTTCCACTTCCTGTTGCAAGTCCAATCAACGTAGACATTGGTCCAAAACAGATCATATTTACACAGATTACAACTGCAAGAAGCATCGCAATCGCAGCTTCCCCTCTTACCAAAAATCTTTTTTCCTTAGACATCCTGCGGCATGCAATCATAATTACGATTCCTATTACAAGTGCAGCAACAATACCGATAATATACGGTTTGCATAATTGTAATACCGCCAGCACATCTTCCATTTCAACACTGATCATTCTCTTATTTCCTCCTTTGATTCTCTCGTCTTTTCAAGTATCATTCACTGTTGGCATTACTATAACATGTTTATCATTTTGTGCCATTTCGGGCACAAGATGTAACAAATATGGCACAAAACACTAAAAAAGGTCCACCGGACCTCTTTGTAGTATGCTGGGCAACAAAAATACCCAGAGCATTACAATACTCTGGGTAAAAGAATCTTTAATTTAAACCAGTTCTGCTGTACTCCAAATGCAACAGAGCCATCATATTTTTCTACAGCTGCACGAATACTTTTCAATCCAAAACCATGGTTTTTACTATCTGTTTTTGTTGTTGCAATCAGATTCTCTTCATTTTTGTAGATTTCTGCTTCACAATAATTCTCTATCTTGATAAACACAAATCCTTTTTGAGCGGATACTGTCAGATGAATCAGTCTTTTTTTCGGATCCGGAATCATAATCACATGTTCAATAGCATTATCCAAAGCATTTCCAAATATAGAACATATATCTGTTACATGCATATAATCCAATAATTTTCCATCTGCCACGCAGGTAATCTGTATATGATTTTTTCGACAATGAAAAATCTTAGCTGCCAGAATCGTATCAAGTACATGATTCCCCGTTCTGCTTATATTTTCAAAAGCAGCGATTTCCTTTTCCATGGAATCAATCCATTTTTTTCGCTTCTCTTCATCTGATTCCGCACGAAGTCCCGTTATCTGATGCTTCAGATCATGGTATTTCATTTGTATGAGATCCAGGCTGTCCTGATAATTTCGATATTGCTCATACTGGCTTTTCAGCATCATATTCATTACTGAAAGTTCTCTCTCAGCAACATACTCACTGATCCTGCTCTGATAAGCATAGAGGATTGCAATTCCCCCAAGATCAATCAGTGTTCTGATAGAAAAAATATCTGCACGTTCTCTGCTCGCAAATGGCACATTTTCATTTAAAAAACTCAGATTACTAAAAGCAAAGATTGCTACCGCCATAATTGCTACCGCTGCTACTTCCCTTACGGTCATCTGTTCAAGATAATTCTGCTTCAGAAGATCTTTTTCTAAATAAATATCAAGAGTAAAACAGCCTCCAAAAACAACTATCGTAATCAGAATTTCAACCCATATACTATGATTTCCCCATGTCTGTACACTAGATACCATCTGCCACTGCAGCGAAGCTGCAAACTCAGCAAGAACAAATGCACGGGCGCAACAATAAGCCGCTCCAAGAGGCTTCATTTTTCCTCCGATCATAAGAAATACATACATCATACCTGCTGCAATCATCATACAGGGAATCCACAAAATCTCTGTTACATTGTCTGTCAAAGTCAGAAATATACTCTGGATAGCCAGCATGAATAGACTGCCTACCAGAAAATGTACAGATTTCATATTTTCTTTTTTTAGGATATAAAGATAAACCAAACATGATCCCCACTCTGCTATTGCCGTATAAATTCTTGGAATATCCTGATATAACATTGTATCCTCCATTTCGCATGAAATCATTCCATATTAAGGTTTTGCAGAAGCAGATTCATGAATTCCTTTTTTTTGGCTCTGCTGACAGGTATATGTACATTATTGATCACACAATCAGAACCAACAAATCCCTCTACATGATTTATATTTACCAGATAGCCCTTTGCACATCGAAAAAAATTATGTGGTGTAAGTTTTTCTTCAAGTTCTTTCATCGTAATTCTTGAAGAGTAATCTCCTCTCGAAGTATAATAAATTACATTATGTTTCTGTCCCTCAATAAAATAGATATCTGCTATATCTATCTTTACAACTCCTTTTCCAATCGGAATCGTAAGAAATTCTTTAACCTCAGAGCGCATACGTCCAATTGCTTTATCCAGCTTCTGAGAAAAAGAAAAGTACTCAACCGGTTTTACTACATAATCCATTGCATCAACTTCATATCCACGTACTGCATATTGAATCATATTTGTAATGAACATGATAATTACTTTCTGATCCATCTGACGGATTTTTTCTGCTGCTGTCATACCGTCCATAAACCGCATCTGAATATCCATAAGAATAATGTCAAAACTGCCACTGTAATTCTCAGTGATATCTTCTCCATCTCCAAATATTGTAACCTTTATTGATTTTCCTCTTTCCGTTTGATATTTCCGGATATACTCTGTTAATTGTTTTACGTAAATTTCTTCATCTTCCACAATTGCAATTTGTATCATCCCATACCCTCCACAAAAAATGCATTCTTTGTAACTGTTCAAGCCCACACAATATAGATCTTGCTTTTGATTCATGGACGCATCCTATAATTTTAGTATACAGCAACTATACAGTTGCGACAAGATGTGTATTTTTTCTTTTTTGAACTATGGATGATCCGTTTAAAGAAAAGCCGGTACGATGCTGATAAGGAAAAAGTGGCTTCCGAGCAGCTTCAAAGTACTTACCATATGGAACTCCATTATTTTGCAATAAATAACACTCCGAGTGTGTAATAAATACCCGATGTTTCTCGCTTTACACGTAAATTCGAGGAACAGACTGCTTGGATGGCTGTTAATTGTTCTCGTGTAGCAGTTGCTGCATTCATGAGAATTTCATGGAATACAGTAGGTCCTATCATCGAACGTGTTGAGAAAGACCTTGATATTAATCCAAATGCAAGAGTTGATGACCTTCCACTTGGCAAGTATTATCTTGTTGAGACAAAGACCATTGATGGATTTGTATTAGATGATACACCGATTGAGGCAGACCTTTCCTATATTGACCAGAATACAAAGGTAGTGTTTGCAGGAATGGATGTGACAAATGAGCGTGATGAAAGCAACGGTGTGATCTATAAGGATGTGTGCAATCCTATCACAGCAGAGTTTCGTGAGGAACTATATACCAATATCCTTGATGCATATGCAAGAATCAAGGGACTTGCTCGTATTTACTTTGAAAACAGTTTCATTGTAAATAACATCAATATAGTGCAGGGGAAAGAGAAAATCTTTTTATCAATGCCATCTTATAAGACAAAGCAGATGGACGAGCAGGGCAAGCCGGTATATCAGGATGTCGGCTACCCGGTCACAAAGGATTTTAGGGAAAAACTCTATAATGAGATTATTTCAGAATATGAGAAAGCAAAGGATAAGAGCAACGAAAAGGCTAGGGAGAGTGCCGAGAAGCATCATGGAAATCCCGATAAAGAGAAGGACAAAGAGGCAACATCCTTTCGATAATTAGTAATCAGGGTACAGGGGCGGCCTGAATTCTTGATTAGTTAAAGTTTTTTAACTTTCCCGATTTTAAAATAATACCGGTCAATAATATCCTGCAATGTAATGGATTTCATTTTTTCATCTACCATATTTTGAATTTCATGATAGAAGTCCCCAATAGCGAATTGAATGTTGATACCGATTCCACAATCCGGATTGGTATCTGTGTCCAGGTGAAGCAGCGGCTTATCGCCCTCTACGGCTCGGTAGATGTCATACATGTTGATTTTATCTGCCGATTTTGCAAGGGCGGCATTCGCATGACCTTGTGTGTTGACAACAATGCCTGCATTTTTCATGGTTGCCATAAGCTGTCTGACATAAGCCGGGTTTGTCTTGATACTTTCTGCAATTTTTGTGCTGGAGAGTTGTTCGGCATCTCCAAGCGCAATAAATATAAGAATATGAATGGTGTCACTAAGCTTTGTGGAATATTTCATTTGTCACCTCGAATTTTCTTCTTGCAATTTTTAAACTTACATGATAATATAATTTTAATGTTTGATGTAATTTTAATTTTAACAAGTAAAAAAATAAAAGTCAAGCGAAATAAAAAGTGTGGAATCTGATATAAAAAAGGAGATAAAGTGGTGTATGCAAAAGGAGGAACAAGTCAGTTTTCTGGCAGAAAAAATCCGTCAGGCAGATGCCGTTTTGATAGGCGGTGGTTCTGGTCTTTCCAGTGCGGCGGGATATAACCATTATCATTGGCTACCCTATATGGAGGAATGTTTACAAGATTTCAAGGAGTGGTATGGACTGAAATCTCCCTTTGACGGTTTTTACTACTGTTATTCATCGCCGGAACAACAGTGGGCATATTATGCACGTTACATACAAAGTATGTGGGATGCACCTACAGGACAGCCATACTATGACCTGCGTGATATTGTGGCGGAAAAAGAAATCTTTGTTTTAACAACCAATATAGATATGCAGTTTGAACGGATTTTTCAGAAAGAAAGGATTTGCGATTATCAAGGTAACATTGGCTATGTTCAATGCAGTCAGCCTTGTCATGACCAAATTTATTCCAATGTAGAAATGATTCGCAGGATGAACGAAAATATCCGGGAACTGCGTGTTCCTTCCGAGCTTCTGCCAAGATGTAATGAGTGCGGGAGAATCATGGTTCCCTGGGTAAGGGATGATACATTTTTGGAGGGGAAAGACTGGAGGGAAGGTGTAAGGCGATATGAGAATTTCCTAAAAAAATATCTCATGAATGGAACAGATAAGAATGTTGTACTGCTGGAGCTGGGGGTTGGTGAGATGACACCCAGTATTATTAAACTTCCTTTTTGGGAAATGACATACAAAAATGAAAAAGTGTTTTATGCCTGTCTGAATCAGAAGAAATCCTCAGTTCCAGAGCATATAAAAGACAAAGGCATTTATATAGCAGGAGATTTGGCAGAAACCCTGCGGGATTTAAAAGAAAACATAGTGGGAAAGGAAATGTGATGAAGATGAATGTATATCAAGAGATAAGTCAAATCATCAAAGAAGCAGATGGTATTTTGATTGGAGCCAGTAATGGTTTGTCTATCGCAGAGGGATATAATATTTTTGCAGATGACGCATGGTTTCAGGAAAATATGGGAGATTTCAGAGAAAAATACGGACTGCGCTGTGTTTTACACGGATTTTCGGTGCCAATGAAGGTAGAAGAAAAGTGGGCGTTTGTAAGCAGACTTGTTAAGGCAAAAGCTATGCAGGATGAGCCGAGTGAGATTATGAAAAACATCTATGCACTAGTAAAGGATAAAGAATATTTCGTAGTAACTTCCAATGCGGAGGATCATTTTGTGCCGGCAGGTTTTGAGGCAGACCGTGTTTTTGAAATGGAAGGGAAATTAACCCAGATGCGGTGCAAGAACAGATGTCATGACGAGGTCTATCCTAATCAAAAAGCAGTTCTCGCCATGACCGAAGAGGAAGTAAACGGAAGAGTACCCAAAGAGTTACTGCCGAAATGTCCAAAATGCGGTGGAGATATGGAAGTAAATTGGGGTGAGATGTCCTCGTTTAAAGAAACAAAAAATTGGAAGGAAAAGGCTGCCCGCTATCAAGAATTTATTCAGAAGTTACATGGAAAGAAGCTGGTAATTCTGGAATTTGGCATTGGTTGGAGAAATCAGATGATTAAAGCTCCTTTGATGCAGCTTGCAGCAGTAGAACCACAGGCAAGATATATCACATTTAACAAGGGCGAAATTTACATTCCAGAGGAAATCAAAGAAAAATCAATCGGTGTGGATGGTAATCTTACGGTAGCGTTAAAGGAAATCAGAAAGGAATTCTAAGGAAAATGACAAGAGAAGAAAAAGCAGTATATTACAAACATAATGGATTTAATTGCTGTCAGTCGGTTATCAAGGCAATGATCGATTTAGCAGATTCTGATAAGGAAATACTGACGAATGCTGCATCCGGATTTGCGGTAGGTATGGGAGGTATGGAAGCAACTTGTGGTGCATTGATTGGAGCAACCATGATGGCGGGAATTGTAAAGCCAGGGAAGAAAAGTGCGATGACGGCACGCGAGATATTAAACAAATTTCAGGAATATTCAGGTGCAACCATATGTAAAGACCTAAAGGGAAAGGATACAGGTGTTGTACTCTGTGAATGCGATGATTGCATTCGCAATGCAATACGGGCTTTTGACGAGGTGTTGCCGATGGAATTAGAAAGTGAAGGATAGACTAAGTAAGGTAGTTAAAGATATTACAGTTGTGAGACAGGAGAATGAAAAAAATGAGCTGTTACGAAAATTTGGTAATGAAAACACAAATGAACTATTCAAGACACTATAGTACCTATGCATCCGGCGGTACTGCTGTAGTGTTGAGCAAACAAAAACCACTTCCTTATGAGGAACAGATTCAGGAATTTGTTCGCAGAGTGCAGGAGGCAGAGTGTATCATAGTAGGCGGAGCATCCGGTTTATCAGCGGCTGGAGGTGGTGACTTTTATTATAGTGATACCCCTTCTTTTCGTGAGCATTTTGGAAAATTTGCAGATAAGTATGGATTCAAAGGTGCTTTTAGCGGAATGATGCATCGGTTTTCTACAAGAAATGAACACTGGGGATATGTGGCAACCTTTTTAAATACTACACAAAATGCTCCTATCAGAGAGCCATATCTGGATTTGGATAAAATTTTGCAGGGAAAAGATTTTCATATCTTAACGACTAATCAGGATACACAGTTTGTAAAGATTTATTCGGAAGAAAAGGTCAGTGAGATTCAGGGAGATCATCGTTTCTTCCAGTGTTCCCAGTGTTGTCAGGATGAAACATGGGATGCCGTACAACCTGTGGCAGATATGATTGCGGCTATGGGAGAGGGGACAATGGTGCCGGATGAACTGATTCCTCGCTGCCCTCATTGTGGTGCGGAAATGTTTCCGTGGGTAAGAGGATATGGGAATTTTCTGCAAGGGAAAAAATACGAAGAAGAATATGAGAAAATCTCAAAATACATTCAAAAGAACAAAGATAGAAAAATTCTCTTTATAGAACTTGGAGTAGGGCGCATGACACCGATGTTTATACAGGAACCGTTTTGGGAACTGACAAACAGCTTGAAAGATGCATATTATATCTCCGTAAATTCAGAATATCAGTTTTTGCCGGAATTCATTGAAGATAAGGGGATTGCTATTTTGGGAGATATAGGAACAGTGTTAAAAGATTTGCTGAAAGCAAAAGAGGAAAGTGCATTTGTATAGGATACTTGTTCCTGATATTCCACTTGATGGAGAAACATTAGAATATTGATTGATACAAAACTGCACTCAGGGATATTGTGGGTGCAGTTTTGCATTAAAATTATTGATTACGATACAGTTTCTGATATGCAGTAGGTAATATCTGAAATGTATCTCGGAAAGCCGATGTAAATTTACTTTGGCTTTTATATCCCACAGCGGCGGCAATTTCCGAAATAGATTTATCTTCATGCAACAGCATATTTGATGCCAACTTCATACGGTATTCTTTCATGTAAGAAGCGATGGGCATTCCATAGACTGCTTTGAAAACGGATTTCAAAGTAGTGGTGTTCATCAGGTACTGTTTTGACAACTCTTCAATAGTATAGTGGCGTTTTCCAGCATCACCTATTGATCATATCTTTACTAAAGGATTTATAAAAAAAACATGTACAGTGTCGCAACAAACAAAGTGTTCTGATCATTTAATTTTATTGGCTGAAGAAAAATAGTTAGTAGTTCTGAAAAATGGAATTATTTTATATAAAGGAGCGGACAAATTCAAGTTTGCAGAACTGACTCAAAAGAGCTTGAAGGAGCTCTTTTTCCTTTTTTATAATAGTATCATTATGGTATAATAGAGACAT
>ERZ1034871.578-NODE-578-length-20905-cov-15.523885_pt1 | contig 20905 bp, 10 predicted proteins | sample MGYA00520631_ERZ1034871 | MGnify/ENA primary metagenome ERZ1034871 (study PRJEB33766, sample SAMN09781721) | gut metagenome | biome: gut microbiome | host: Homo sapiens | place: Madagascar | study: EMG produced TPA metagenomics assembly of the PRJNA485056 data...
AACGTTAAATTATCGTAAGTAATGTTCAGAATAGTACAAAATTGTTCAAAATGGCTTAAATAAGCGTTTTTTTCGCTTGACATTTATTGATTTGGTGCCAGATTTGGTCACGTTGTATCACATTGTAACATTTATTTTTGACGAATTTTTGACGAGCCGTGAATGGAAAACAGCCTGCCGTCCGTAATGGATAGCAGGCTGTTCCTTTATTTATCGAACTTTAGGACGACTTTCTTGGCAAGGTCATTTATCTTCGTACGCCGCTGGTCGATTTCCTGGCGTTTTCGGTCGGGGTCCTTTTTCGGATCATTCCGGATAGCCTTGATTTCTTTATTGAGCTTCGATACCGAACTTACAGCGGTGTCGACTTGCTTCAATTCCTTCGGCTTATTCGAGGAAGACTTCTTGCCCTTGCGCTGTTTGCCAGCGTCTGAGCGTTCGTAGTCGTCGTTCATGTCTTTCTGAATTTCATACATTCGGTTGATATATTCGCTGTTCTGGCCGTTCTGGCGAATGAACGAACCAATGACAGGGAATTCATACCAATACTTAGAAGGTTCCGACGGACGGCTGTTCCCGCGTACATAGCTAATCGGGTTATTGAGCATATTGGCTACGAACCGTCCGGCACTGCCGAACCATCCACTAATCCAGTTGTCGATAGCAATCGGCGACAACTGGATATTTTTCGCAAGCCATGTATCCCCTAACGACTTAGCTAATTCACTTGTATAGCTGGTGAACTGCATTTCAGACGGGGCTTTTTGCAAGCTGGCGGGTACTAGGTTCCGACCAGTCCAGAATGAATAGTTAGTCATCCATTCGATGAGCGGGCGGACAACAGCCGGATACAGGCTAGGTGTCATCGCTTCGGCGTACTGGCGCGCCCATTCCTTCATCCCGTGCGGGTCCGCGCCAGTCATCTGATTCAAGACGGCTTCGATACCAGAACCGAACAGGATACCGACTTCCTGCGGCTTCGGGATGAGCAGATGCGTTCCGCCTGGCAGTGGGATGGCCCAGTTGGTATACTTCGTGTTTTCATCGAGTTCCTTGTACCAATCGTCGTCATGGTTGATAGCCCACAAGCCCAGCGACGGCAGGATAATCCAAATAACGGTATTCAGAATGGCCCGCATGGGGTTATCTTTGAACGTCCGGATAAACTTGTCCGTACCTTGAATCGTTGCATTGAAGAACGGCACGTACTTATTGACTATCTGGCCTTTCTTGCCATGGCGCGAGAAGTCGAGCGTGATTTCACGGGCCAACTGGCCTGCCTGGTCGATAGACAAGCCCTGGTTGCGGGCGCGTCTAAATTCACCGGCACGGGTACTATCTTCGATGAGATTGCCGAACTTTTCGTACTTGTGCCATGCATAGCTGATGAGCTGGCGGACCTGCTTCACGACAACCGGGTACGAGTCGTACTTATGGCCCAGTAGTTCCTTGGTGAGGTCGCGGCTGCTATCCGCGTCCGCCCGCAGGTACGTGGACATGCTAGCCCCGCTGGCGTGATATTCCGCGGAAAATTCTTTGTCAAAGTGCAGTTTCCAGGCACCGCGCACATTATCGACGAACGGCAGGTAGAACCCGGTCTTGGAGTTTACCGTGGCCGACATAGTATCACGCAAGAGGTTGCGGACGATGAAGGACGGGCTGATAGTGGCGCCGGTCCGCAAGGTCTGCGCGATACTGCTTGCCATCTTAATCGTGAACCGGTTCGTTTGTGCGTCGTTATTCGTGAGGGCGTCATAGATTTCCGGCGTCGTGCGGTATACGACTTGTTCCCCGTTCTGCCATACCGTAAAGGCAAAAGCTGTCGGGTCGGCGTGTTTCAAGGTCGGGTCACGGACGACAATGTCACCCAGGCCAGAGAAGTCTTGCCCCAGTTTGACGAATGTCTTGGCAACATCGTTCCGTTCGCACTTGCTAATCATAGATACTGCCATCTGCGACAAAGAGGTTATCGGGTCGAGGATAGGACGCTTACCGCCGCCTTCGATACGCTTAATACCGTTGCTGACGTTGGCATAGCCGCCGCCTTTATTGAATACACCAATAGTACCTATCATCTCATCCATATCCGTGATACCGTCCGACATGTCGCGATACATCGGGCAATAATGCTTATATTTGCGGAGTTTCCCGGCGAGGTCCTTGGAGATGAGTCCTTGCTGCTGGAGGATATTGACAATATTGGTATTAATGTCCCAATACATCTGCGCTATCTTCTTGATGCTTTCGGGCGTGTTCTGAATGATTTCCCGTGTCCCTTCTTCATCAAAACCGGCGGAACGGGCGTATGCGTCGTGGTAGTGCTTTTCAAGCTCTTCGGTACGCATAGCAATCAGATAATTTCCCAGCGCATCGTAGGCGTTCTCAGCGCCTGTTTTCGATACATCTTCTTTAGATACCTTATTAAGGGCGTCCATGATATCTTTCATGGTAACATTCTTCGTAATGGCGTGCCCGTAAACCGTATTCAATACCTTATATGTATCTTCGGTGCTTTTGCCGCCCGTAAGGAACAACAATGCACGGCTGGAGGCCACGTTAAGAGCCATTTGTGCCTGTTTGTGGACGTCATAGTCATAGGCCAGTTTTCGGCCCAGTTCAGCTTCTGCCCTGGCAACGATTTTAGAAAAGATATGCTTGTCGTCTACCCAATTCGTATAGAACTTATCAAAGTGCATGTGCAACCATTCTTTAGGATGCTTACGGAGTTGCACCTTTTCCCTTTCACGGGCGATACTGCCAGCGGCCCGCTCGGCAGCTGTCTGGCCTTGGTAGGTTTCGTTCAGCTGAATGACACGGTCAAGCTTTTCTTTAAGGTCCGGGTGTTCTTCCAGTCCTTCATCGAAAATCTTGGCGTAAGCTGGATAGGTTTCACGGGCCAGTTCCGGGTTGCGGATCATCATCGCCCCAAAGTCCATGACGGCGTTTTGCCGTGCCTGTGACGGGGTAAGACGTTCACTTACGCCGTTCATCTTATTTTCGGCGGCGTTCTTATCCTGCCGGTCCAGGACCTTATTCGTCAATTCCAGATTGCCTTTCAGCTTCATGACGTTGTCGAGATGCAGGGCAAGGATGCGTCCATAGTTGCTCAGGTTGAAATACCCCATCCGGTTGAAGCCTGCATGGGCGTGACGGTCATATAAGTCGGTAGCCTGCGGACGGACGGCTTGCTTCTGGTCCGGGTCGAATTTACTGGACTCTCTTAGTTCCTTCCGTTCTTTATCGGTAAGGCGGCTTCCTTCATAGATATGGACAATATTGTTGATAGCGTCGATAATGTCTTGCGGTTTAACCGGCGCTTCTTCCTGGTCATCCTGGCGGATAGCATAGCGCCGTTCGTTGTTATCGCGGACGCCTCGTTTCCATACCTTGCCGGACTCAATCTGCCGAAATATGTCGTTTGCGGTTTCCACCCCGGTGAAGATTTTCCTCATCTTCGCGGCAAAGTCCTTGATTTTCTGGAACAGTTTGCCCCATGCCGTGCCGCGGCCGTGCTTACGGGCTTCTACCCATTCCGCGTACTTGTCAGCACGCTTTTCAGCGTCGGGGATAGCTTTCTTGATGGCTGCTTTTTCACGGTCCGTCAAGACGGCTCCTTCTGCGAGGTGATAGGCTTCGTGGAACCCTGTGTTTTCACGGCTACCCTGCGAGAGGGCCATATAAGCGTCCTTACCATGGAGCTGTGCGTAGCCTTCGACAATCACGTTGCCGTTATCGTCGATATGGTGGTCTTTCTTCGCCTGCGCCAGTTCTTTGTCTGTCAGAACGATTTCATTTTTCATATCAACGACGATATGGGACCCGTTCGGCATGGTGAAAGTCATGCGTTCGCCTTCGTCCTTGATTTCTTTGGCGTTCGGGAACGCTTCTTTGATTTCCGCTTTCAAGTCTTCCTTAGAGCGGTACAGCTGCTGGCCTACCTTACGGATGGAAGTCTGTTTCTTTTCGTCCGACATATCGAGGCGTTCCGGCATGTCCATGCCTTCGATTCTGTCGAACAGTTCGCTCACGTCGTCGGCGGTAATGTCGATACGGCCCCTTGCTTCGGCTTCTGCAACCTGCCGTGTTCCTTCGTCGGTGTACTTATCAATCACTACCATACGGGTATTGACGTTTGTACCGGCGCGGTCAAAGGTGACAGACGGCAGGTGAATGTCAGCCATCAGCACGCCGTCGGCAATGCCTCTATCTTCCTTCCGTTTGGCTTCCGGGTCGCCATAGAACCATTTATCGAAATGTTTCTGACAGGCCGGCCCGTCGGGGATGATTGCAATGAGGCGGCCGCCGTCCTTCAAGTGCTGGTAGGCTTTCGCTACGTGTTCGACAGCTGTCTTGCCGCCATGGCCGAACGGCGGGTTCATGGCGATACCGTCGAATTTGTTATGCAGGTCAAAGTTTTCAAAGGTGCTTTCGACGACTTTTGCCCCGGCAACGTTACGCATGAGTTTAGGCGTCAAATCCCGGGACGGTTCAACAACGGTATTATACGTATTGTCGGGCATCCAACGGGCAATGGCCCCGTCACCGGCGGACGGTTCAAGCAGGCTCTGGCCGGGTTTAGCCTGTAGCCACTGGACCATCTTATAGCCGATAGGTTCGGGCGTGGCGAAATAATCGTGGCCCTCCTGCGACTTGGTGCGGCTGTTCTTTTTCTGTTTTCCGAAATAGACAGCCTTGGCACGGTCAAAGTCCGTCGCCTTTTCCTGCCGGTAGTCATTGGCCTTTCCGCCTGTACCTTCCGTTTTACTTCCTGGTAGGTACTTCTTCCAGCCGTCTCCTTCCTGCGATTCTTCAAAGGCTTCGACATAGGCCTGTTTCAACGAGCGGGCCATTTCACCTAATGCGATGTTTTCGACGGTCCCGGCACGTTCTGCAAGCTTCGTAGCAAAGGCCATCTGTTCCATGTACGTCCCGGTATTGAGATAGCGGAAAATGGCGTTCGACTTATTGCCTACCCGGTAGATACGGCCTTCCTGCTGGATAGCTTCGCTTGGCCGCGTCGGCAGTCCCAGATTGATAAGGGCGCGCTGGTACTTGCCTGTCGTGTCATGCAGGGATACGCCAGCTTGTCCGGCGGCAGACTGCACAAGGATAATTTTCGTCTTGCTGTCGTCGTTATTGAACGAATTCTTATTCTTTTCCCGTTCGCCCTTGCTGAGTGTACCGTTGTACAGAGCCAATTCGTCACCAAAGGCCTTGGAAAGTGTTTCAATCGGCGATTCCAGGTCGTTTAAATCAAGGCCGGCGAGGTCCGGCCGTTCTGCCTGGAATTCGTGATACTGTTCAAGAATATGATCGGCCAGTTCGCTGTCCAGGCGTTCCAGGTGGTCCATGCCTTCCCTGCTAATTGCAAAGGGATTGTCTGCACCACCTTTATTGAAGTTATGGAAGATGACGACTTTCTTGCCTTCCTTGAGATACTCTTTGATAAGCGGAATGGCCTGTTTAGCCTTGATAGCTTCCAGCAAATAGTATTTCTGCTGGCCCGTGAACCGTCCTCTAAGGAAGTCACTTAATTCGCTATATTTAGGCTGGTCCCGCAACCAATCAAAGCCTTCATCTATTTTCTTGCCAATACCTGCATCGACGCGGATAAAGCCACGGTCATAGTCATAGGCAGACGACAACATGCGTCCATGCATAGCTCCGGATTCCACCATCTTGCGGTTGAATTCCCGTTCCATCAAATCGGTATCGACGTCGGCACTTGGCCTTTCCAGACGGTTATAGCGCATCTTATAGCCGAAATTTTCCATGTAGAAGTTTTCCCGGCCGTTAGCCTGGTTATATCCCTGCTGTTCCATGGGGCCATAATCAGCGTAGTCAAACAGATATCCGTTTGCATAATCGAGGTCGGCCACGTACTGGAACGGCGTTGCCGACAAGAACAGGACCTTAGACGGTTGTTTTTCAGCAAAGGCCTTTTCATCAGCATCCTTAAATGTTTCTAATTTTTTGTGCCATTTACTCCGTTCCTCTTCAAGCTTTTCGATTTGGTTGCGGATTTTCCGGGATTCATCAGCCAACGACGGGTCGTGGGTTTCGTTATACGCCTTGCCGTTTTGACTATCACGTTTGCGGAGTTTCTTTATTTCTTCGTGCAACTCATCAAGCTTGCTGGAAATTTCCGGGTGTTTGTCGTGGTGATACCGCTGGAACCCGTCTTCGTGTCCTGTAACGGCACGGACGAGTTGCAAGGCGTCCGTCGGTTTGGCTGATTCACTCCCCATGAGATTATGCGATTCGTCGGTAATGACGAGGTCAAAGTCACGGTTGACGAGCGCCTGGTTAGCCCCAACGTTGGCATAGGTGGCTGTAACGGCGTCTTTACCTGCATCCTTGGTGCTGTTGAGGCGGCTCAAAGTGATACCAAAATCTTTGGTCGCCGCTTCTTCCCACTGCTTGAGGATACCGTCGGACGGCGCGATGATGAGGATATTCTTCTTGTTGGCGTCGACGAAACGCTTGACGATACCTAACCCGGTATAGGTCTTACCTGTACCGGTGCCGTTGGTGAACATCATGCCGCTATGTTCCTTGAAACGGTCTTCGGCGATACATACGTCTTCGGCCTGCTGAGGCAGGAGCATAGGCAGGGCCTTCTTGATTTCATTGAGGTGCTTGTCCTTCTGCTCTTCCTGGGCCTTCTCTACAGGGTCTTCATGCTGGGGTCTGTTTTCAGCAGCTCTAACAAGTTCGTCAGGTCGTCTTTGGTCATCGTCGGGAACTCGCTCAAGGCCAGCTCTAATGCTTCCTGGTAATTCAGTACTTCCGGTGCTTCCGGTGCTATCCTTGGATTCTTGAGTTTGTACTCTGCGATTGCCAGCCGTTCGGCCAGTAGCGGTGCTACTACTTGGAACGCTATCATGGCCCATTCCCGGTTTTTCGGATTCTTTTCCTGTCGGTGCAGTATCTTGTCGGCTTCCGCGCATGGCTGTTCCGCCTTGAATACTACTTTCCCCCACTGCGTTTTCACTGGCCCCTTCGCCAGATCGTGCAACCAATTCGGGAACGTTGCGATTAACATTTTCATTCGCTCCTTTCAACTCTTCAATGCTGGGATATTCCATAACAGCATTATACACTGCATCGAAATACTTTACATTCTTCACGCCTAATGTAGCGATGAACGATTTGCGTAAATCGACTTTGTCCGTCATGCCGTGGTCGTATAAGGAACCGACATAACGGATAGCGGCCGTCAACTGCTTTTCATCGAGATTGGCGTTGTTCGGCATCGTCTGCAAGGAAGTCCATACGGAGCGCAAGAACGGTTCACTTTGTGGCAGGGTGTCTTTCATAGCCTTCGCCCAACGAGCAAATTCATTCAATCCGCGCTGTACGTGGATGGCCCCGAATTTGAGCAGGTGATACATAAGTACCGGGTTGAAGGCCGGGTTGGCGCTCAAATGGGATAATTCTTCGAGGATAGCTTTCTTTTCGGCTTCCAGGGCTTCGTCGCTATCGTCGAGCAGGTGGAACGTCTTTTCGATTTTAGCGTCATCCTTGATAGCGTCCTTCTTAACGGTCTTTTTCGGCGTGGCCTTGGTGCTGGCCTTGCGCGGTACAGCAGGCGTGTCAGCGGGCTTCTTATGTGGCTTTACGCCGAATGCTTCCATGACGGCCTTTTCAGCGTCTTTCACCGTGCCAAAACGAATATCCGCGTCATTCTGCGTTTCTTTTGTGGCCGATTCAAGCTCTTTCGCCGTCTTCCGGGCCTTGCGGTTCCGGCTGGCTTCTAGGCGCATGTCATTGGCTTTTTTCATGGCGTCGTTAGCTAAATCGAGTGCCATTTTATAATCATCGAACGATAACTTTTCTTTCGACTCGATGGCTTCCATGGCTTTGAATTCTCCCCAACGAGCGGCATTAGCATCCTTCATAATGGCTTTTAGCTTATTGATAGCCTGCGCCGGAGTAAGCTTTTTATGGTCCAGCTTATCCATAATGTCATCGACAGCCTGCTTATAAGGCGTAACACCGGATGTTTTTTCTTTCGTCCCTTCCTCTTTCACTTCCCCACGCAAAAACTTGTGCGCGTTGGCATTAATAGTAGCAACTTCATGCCAGTTCCGTCCGCCGTCTTCGTTCATGAATGCACCCCAATGCTTGGAATTAGTCAAAGACTGGTATTCGTCGGTTACGATTTTATCGCCTATTTTGGCGTTTTTACGGCTTCCGTTGGCATTTGCGATGACTTTATCAACGACACTTTTATAAGCGTCTATAACCTGTTTAGGCGTTGATTTTTCGTCATCCAGTACATTATGGAATTTACTTACTTCTTCTTGTACGTCACCTTGGGAATCTTCTTCGGCATGGGTACTTTCCTTGTCTTTACTTTCAGTTTGCTGAGGTTCGGTGTCGACATGGTCACTTTGCTTGCTCTTTTCATCTACTTCATTCCCTTCTTTTTCTTGGCTCTGTACTCTGCCAGCTTCTTGTTGATGTACGCGTCCACTTCCGGCGGGTTTGGTGCTGTTGATGATGGCGTTGGTATCGGCGTCGTCGGCCGCCTGCCGTACCAATACAGGATGGTCCATGCTCTGTACCTTTTCGGGTGCAATCCCTAACGACGGAGCGATGGAAACGAGATAGTCCTTATAGGCCTTGGCACTCTTCTTGTGTGCATCCGTAAGCCCTTTATAGGCTTTCTGAATAGCCATGACGCGGCCGTTGCCATTGAGGACGACGCCGCTGTTATTGACGACGGGTGCGCCTTCGTTGACGAACTGGCTTTCTGCCAGCAGTTCCGGCTTCATGCCCTTCGTCATCTTTTCCACCTGTCCGCGCATCTGCGGACGGTTGCGGTCGCGCGGCTGGTATTCTGCCGGGTAGAGGTCGTTTACGGCGTAGTCTGTGTTATGGCTGGCTGTAATGTCGCCCGCCGGGACGATCTTATACGTTGCATCGAATCCCGCATCATTCGTGCTGGCGTGAACCTTTACGGTCTTACCGGAAGGAACTCGTTTCATGAGCTTCTGCTTCTTTGAGAGGTAGGCGTTACGCTTCTTTTGCGTTTCAAGGCTTTCTTTTACCTGTGTAGTGGTATTTGCCTGTTCTGGCTGTTCGGGAGCTTCTACGGCACGCTGTGGTATATTTTGGGGTGTGTTCTGACCTTGCTGGGACGTAAGTGGATTGCCTTTTAAGGAGTTAGCCCGTTCGAGTTCCTGCGTCGTCTGTAAATCGTCGGCCAGCTTCCTTTGTTCCTGCTCCGTGCCGTTACGGAAGGTGTTCATGTATTCCTTAAACTTCGGGTCCTTGCGGTCGTAGGTAGATAAAATACGGCCTAAACGGGCGTGTGGCGTCTGGTGCTGGCTCTTGGGTACGAGTGTAGCGGACGGCACTTTTTTCTTGCTCATAGCGTCGTTTACGGCCTTCGCGATTTCATCCTTGTAATTCGTCTTGATGAAGTCGCGGTTTTCGGGCGTATCAATGAATTTATCGTTGCCGTTGCTATCCTTCGTGAACATATCATCGAGGGTATTGATTTCATCAATATTATTCGAGGTATCACGGATAGTCTGGGCAACGTCCGGGATGACGTCGTCCTGCGCGCTCTGCTGGCCTTCTTCGGCCTGCTTCTGGGCGTTCTCTGCGTCCTCTTGGGCGTCCTGCGCCGTCTTTTCGGCGGAGTCGTCGTTCATGATTTCATTCATGGCCTGGTCGCTTTGGGCTTGAATCTTGTCCATGTCGCTCTTGGCTTCCTGCGCGGCCTGGTCTAATTCACGTTCAAACTGCCCATTATCGCCGGCAACTTTACTCGATACGCCGCTAGACGCACCGCCTTTCAAGATGCTTTGAATGGAAGGAGCTGCATGTTCTTCACTCCAATGGCCTTCTGCGTTCCGGGTCTGTCCATAAATACCTGGTTCTACGTTGGAAAAATGGACATTGTCGCCATGGGCGAATTCTGCACCGGCTTCTCCCTGGTATTCTGGGATGACGAACAGTCCGACAGCCGGGCCAGCCTGTTCCAGCCATTGACGTGCGTCCGGATCATCAACGATACCGCCGGACACATCAAAGGCAACTCCCGCCCCGTGGTTATTGGGGTCGCCTTCCCGGTAGGATGAAGAAACGATAAGGTGCTGGCCGAATTTTTGATAACAAAGGTTGTCCAGGACACGCAACTTCATACGTGTATCTTCCGTAAGGCCGCTTACATTCCCGCTCTGGTCGGTGAATTCATCACTATCCGGGAGTGTCAGCTGTAAGCCGTCGTAAGTGGCATTGCCACCACCGCCGCCGCCAATGTCGCCCATATTGTCATAGTTGTTCTTGACTAACTGGCGATACTGTTCCGCTTCTTCTCCAGCCCCATTGTAATCGCGGACGCCAGCCCATACGTCGCCGTTTTCATTGGCGATTTTGGATTTCAAGATTGCCATGCCTACCATGGCGTTCTGATAGGGGTCCGTCTTCCAGTCGGGATATTGGGAGTCAAGGCCTAATTCAGAAACGGTTTCCTCCTGGGCCTGCATGATACCATAAATGCCGTCATGAGGTTCTGGCATGGAAATGGCATTGACGTCATCCCCACCGCTTTCACGGGCGGCAATAGCCAGGCCTAGACGTGGGTCTACCCCGGAATCATTAGCCGCCTGGATAACAATATTGGCCATGGCGTTGCCAGTGTTCGGCGCCATGCTTCCGCCGCTTCTTGCCGGCCGGTTCTTGGCTGCCTGTTCGGCCGTGGCTTTTTCGGCCGCAATAACGGTATCATAGGCCTTCTGCACTTCTTCCGGCGTGCCGTTGTGCAATACCCCCCAGAGCCAGTTAAAGTTGTCTTCGCCGCCGATTTGCTCAACCGTATTATTATCGAGGAAGTTTTCGATTTCCTGCTTCTGGCCATAGGTTTCATAATCCTTATAAGCTTCCGTGGCGGCGTCATCCGTGCTTTCCTGGGAGCCTTCCTGCGATTGCTGGAATAATTCGAGCGACGACGCGGCCTGCTTGATGAGGTCGGGGTTCCCGCTATTGGCTAATTCGATGTAGGCATTATACGCGGCGTTGCTCATGCCTGCCGGTTTGCCGTGGCTGAGTGTGTCCTTGATACTCTGTGCCTGTTCCTGGGATTCTGCACTAAGCGGGGCTTGTCTGGCTTCGGGATGGAATCCGGCCGCTATGTTGCCAGGGACGCCCATCAAGGCGCCGCCGACAAAACCGCCGCGGGCCGCTTCCCAGTCCTCGTTGGTCCAGGTGAAGGGGTTATACCATCCACCATCACGGTTGCCTTCTACGTCGTTTTCCAGGGCGTTCTGCGCGCCTTCCTGGTAGCCTTCTGTAAGGCCGCTGGCCCCTGCCAGCATGCCAGTACGGGCCGCACCTTTTGCGATGCTTTTTGCTATACCTTCCCCGGCGCTCCGGCCTAACAGGCTGGTGGCAATCCCTTTACCACCTTTCATGACGCCTAATTCAAGCGGTACCGTGAAGGTATCGAGGGCCATGTTCTTGAAGAACATGGGGATAGCCCGGCGCCGTGCTTCGTCTTCGCTCATGCCGTTCTGCATCATGTCATTGACGACGGTCCCGTATTCAGACAGGGAGTCCGCCAGGGACGAGATAGGCGAACGGACGGTATCAGCAATGAGGGCCTGTCCGGCTTTCGACATAGCAAGGCGCCCCAACCCGGCGCGGGACAAGGCGGACGTCAAGGCACGCGTACCACCTGCAACAGCGGCGCCCGGCATGAGGGCCGACAATGCCATGATAGGCACGGTCGAGCCGATACCGGAACCAACGTCGGTAGCAAACTTATTCGGGTTTAAGAAATAGCTGTCGCCGTATTCGTTGTTCCACTGGTCACGATAGTTCTGCATCCCTTCTTCGGCACGCTGTACATTCGTCAAGATACCATTGCCACCACCGACGGCATTCTGGATACCGCCGACGACGTTAGCCAGGCCTTCGTCCGCCGCAACGACTCCGCCGTACAGACGCGGCCAGTTAGCCGCCATGTAGTCGGCAGAATCTTTCATGCGTTCATCGCGGACGCTTTCGTCTTCGAGTTCCCCGAACTGCCCACTGGCAACAGGTGTACCCGGGATATCCGAGTACACGCTGTCGTCGAGGGAACGAGGGGTGTAGTTAGGGGCAATGACAGTGCCCATGCCCTGGAATGGGTGTTCGAGGATATTCTTTGCGGCGCTCAATATGCCAGACGCCGAATAGCCGGAATCCTCAGAAGAAGTATCCTGTTGCGTATCGTCGTCATTACCTTTGTCTTTATATACGCCAGCTTCATAAGCGGCCTTATCGAGATAACTAAGTGCCATATTTACCTCCTATTAATAATCCGGGGCGTCCAATGCATAATCATAGAAAGAAACATCTCCATCTCCGTCAGCCAATTTCTGGTTGATAGCATTGGCCCATTGCCCGCATTTCTGCTTGATGATATCTTCCATTTCATACATATTGTACTTATTGCCTAGTGCATAATTTTGCTGGAGAAGGATAGTGGCATTATGCCAAGCATTGCTGTAACCATTTTGAGGGTCATCGGGGTCGAGCATCCCTTCACCGAAATGGTCATTGATTGTTTTAATGGCGTCTTGATATGCATTGTAATACGGGCTGTTCGATTCCTGGTAATCGTCATCGCCTTTATGGGCATTTACCCATTTATTATGCAATTCAATGACGCCTTTGGCTTCGGAGAATTTGACATCCCCAGAACCACCACCGGACGAACCACCACTGCCTTTACCTTTTGCGGCCGCTCTCACATTGGCGGCGGCAATTCTTGCCGCATTGGTAGCGGCTACTTCTGCCGCGTGTGCCTGCGTGGTATACTGCGTCTTCTTCCAGTCATAAGCTTCCCGCTTATTCAACTGGTTATCCTCGATCTTGCCACGCGTTACGATTTGGCCAAGTGTATATTCATTCTGCAAGCCCATATTGGATTGCTTATACCGTTGCGCCGTGGCCGCGCGTTCTTTTGCATCGGCCGTTGCGTAGTAGTTCAAGCCGTTCGGCAGGGTTGCCAGCATCTGCGCCGACAGTTGCGGGTTGTACTGGGCCATGCTCTGGGCAATCGTGGCGGCAGTATCATACTGGCCGTTCATAGCTGCCTGGTAATATAAAGGATACAGTGCGCTGGTCTGATAGTCGTTATACTGCTGTTCTTCGGCCTGCCATACCGGTCTGTATCGTTCGAGCGTGGAGTTCACTACGTCAATCGGCATATCGTGCTGGATGGCCCAATGGACAAAGTCAGACTCGTTCTTTTGTGCGTTTATATGTTTCGGGTGGCCGCCATTCATATCCGTTTCAAGGCTTTGCTCTACCTGGTCGAACGGGCGGATATTATACCGTGGCAGGTTATCCAATGCGGCCTGCCATTCCTTCTTCTTGTTTGCGTCCTTTTCATTATCATACAAAGTCTTAGTGGCCATGTAATAGGGATTATCGCTACGGAGCATATACGCCGGGGTATTGTTGAGCTTATCCATGAGTGCCTGTTTCTTCGTCGGGTCAGTTTCCTTGTTGTATTGGTCAAGCAGTTCCTTATAGTGCGGATTGTCAATCTGCGTTTCGCCAGGGAAGAGCCGGTCCATTAATTTCTGCGGGTCGTTTGGGAATATGCCGGTATCGGTGCTTGTGGTCTGTGTGGATGTTGGCTGGGTAGCGTTCGCCTGCTGGCCCGGTGTGATAGTAACACTAGCCTGTGGGGCCTGTGTGGCCGCCTGTGCATTGGCCTGTGTGGCCGGTTGTGCATCGGCCTGTGTGGCCGGTTGTGCATCGGCCTGCGTCGTTGCATCCACGGGCTGAATCGGTCCTTCTACGGGCTGTATCGGCGCCGGTTCTGCCTTGATAGGCTGATTATCGACAGGCTTAATCGGCTGATTATCCACGGGCTGGATAGGTTGCACATCCTTAATCGGCGGTTCATCGAGGGGCTGTGCTTCCATGGCATGGACGGCCGGTACCGGGTTACTACCTGCATCCTTATTGATTTGGTCGGCGTACTTCTTCGCGTCCTTCTTATTATCGAACACGCCTAACGTATTCCCCGTTTCATAGAAGTTATACGCCGTCTGGTCTTCGTCGAGTATCTTCCCGTCTGCCCCTGTGGCTGGCAGGATATAGTGCTTGCCGTCGATTTCTACGGCGCGTACTTTCGGAAGGCCGTTACGAGTGTCCACGTTACCCGGCGCGATCATGCCGGGTACTGTGGTCTGTGCCGACGGGATTGTAGCGGGCGACGCGTCGGCGACGTCACCACCGCTTTTTAAATTCCATGTATAGAATTTGCTATTCGGGTCGTTACTGTTCAAATTAAAGCCACTCATGCTCAGACTTCCGTTAATCGGATTGCCTAACCTGCCGGTGATGGCCGGGATGTAGCTATTGGATTTAGACGGTACATCGACGTTAGCGGTCGGCAGGACGCCCATGTTCTGCGCTACGGTCGCCTGCGGATTCTTCGCGGCGGCCTTTGCTGCGTCATCAGCGGCCATTTTCTGCAAGGCATTGAAGTCAAAGAGGCCCTGCCCCTGCCCCGCCTTACTTTGGTTATTGAGGTAGTCTGCGAACGAGATATTGCCAATCATGTTACCGTCTGCGTCGGTTGCCGTGGGGTAATATTTCCCAAGGTTATTTTCTGCGTACATCGACGGCAGGAAGGTCGGCGTCTGGTAGTTGATGGCGCCGGTATCGGTATTGTAATTCAAGCGGCCGTTCACGCCTTGCAGGTTCGCCAGGAAGTTATCCGATACCTGCGCGGGGTTCGCACCAAAACCGCTATACGCATTACCGACGGCGGCTGTCTTGCCGTCTGCCAAGGTGGGGGTCGAGCCGGTATCATACAATGGCACATTGTCCGGCATGGATACCGGGTTATCCTGTCTGAAAAGCATCTGGTCGGCTTCCTTCTGCTTGCGGTTCAGAATGTTCGCGCCGACGGCGTTGCCGATGAGCATCCCAAGAGCAAACCGCGGGTCCTGGAACGCGTACTGTGCAAAGTTCAGCTGCGGCAACGCCTGGGTCGTGAAGGGAGCAGAATACTGCCGTGGTGCATAATTCTGGCTGATATTGTCTTCGATATAGTTATACTTTTTGGCTACCATTAATTATCCTCCTTTACCCAATTGTCGGTACTGCCGCCTTTGGCAATGAAGCCGTCTGCATAGTAGTTGTTGTCCCCGGAAACGTGCAGATCATATACTTTCCGTTCCCCGGCGTAAACCATGTTGACGATTTTCCCGCGTCCTTTGAGGTTCGCCCCTAACGTCATGTCACTGATTTCAACGAATCCTTTATCTTCCGTGAGTAGCGGCTGTGTCAAGGTGGCCATGACATAGTGGGTATCTACGCCGTCCTTACATACGAGGTTCCACACATCATTATAATGCGGTTCCATGGTATGCAGGACCGTTTCTTCGGATTCCGTGCCGTCTTCATGCGGGCAAAGCACCTTATCGCCGACTTTGACGTCAGTAATCGGCACTTCGGAACCATCTGCCAGGCGCACTTTCGTTTCCGGTGCAAAACAGAAAATAGCCGGGTTGCTGGCAAGGCCGGTGAGGATACCCCCGAACAGGCCGCCGCCGCTTGTCTTCTGCGTCGTGGTCGTCGTGCCTTTGCCTGCCAGTGCGCCCAATGCGCCCGTTGTCGAGCCATTGAGGCCCAAAGAGGCGTTCCAAAGGTTGAGGGCCGGTTGCTGTGCACCCTCCTGTGCAGCCCCCGCCGCGGCAATCGGCTGGCCTGCGGCGTCGATATTCTGGCCGTAGATATTTGCCAACTGCGATACCGTATTCTGCCAGTTCTGTGCCATGGCGTCACTGGCACTGTCGCTAATACCTTTAAGGCCGGTATCCATGACGGAGCTATTCACTACCCCACGGGCGCCCATATCCTGTAAGAGGTTGCCCATAGAGCCTTGCACGCCCTTCTTGATACTGGCTTCCATGGCGTCCTGGTAGGCTGTCGGTATCTGCCCTTGTGCCAGTCCTCTGAGGCCCTGCTGGCCCCATTTGATTTGGTCCAGGGCGTTGTTCATGAGGTCATTGTAATCTACCTGCGTGCTACCCAAAGAGCCGTACAGCATGTTCGCGGCGGTGTCGTTCAGCTTCTTCGCGTTCGGCATGACGTATTTCGAGTATTCCAGGGCCTGCTGTTGCAAAGCCTTTTCTTCGGCCGACGGGGTGTAGGTCTGAGACGAGCTGCTGGACTTACTTTTCTTCCCCATTCAATCACTCCCTTTCATTCGCATTTTTCCACGGCTTATACGGCCGTCTAAGTTCATTCGTAACGTAATAATCAATCGTTCCATCTTCGTTCTCCTTCGGAGTACAGACGACTTCACGCCCCTGCTTATCCTTGCAGATATAGCGGTGTACGCCATTTGTATCAAAGTCCTGCATGATTTTCCATCCCCACAAACGGATATACGGCTTAATGGGAATAATGCATATAGTAATGATACGGTCGTAGCCGAATTGCAGGCCCATACATTCCAGGGCGTCCCGCCAGAAATGAGCGTCATTGCAAAGGTTCCAGCAAAGGATAGCCTTGTTTTCCGGCATGGGCTTCCACTGGCAAAATCCCCGGTCTGGCAGATACCACGTAGTGAATCCCGCCAGGGCCTGGAATTTATCGCCTGTCTTTTCTTCGTATATCCTTATCCATTCACTTAATTCCTTGCTTTCCATTCTATCACTCCTAAAGGTCTGCAATTTCTAGAATAATATGGTCTACCGTGAACCGGTCGTTCGACTTTACCGTAATGTCCAGGCAATCCGTCGAGTGGTTGCACCGGAACTTATTACGATCTGCAGTGGGAACTGTCACATCCAGAGTGCCGTCGATGAATTCCGCCTTGCCTGCATAATCGGCCGTGAACTTCGTATCTACGCTCTTTAGGAGCATCTGTTCACTGCTGATAGTGGCCTTCGGCTTGAGGATGTACTCGATAGGCTTGCCGTCGTCGTCTAGGTACTGCGAATCCCATGCGTACAGCTTGCCACCGCTGGCTACGATGATAGTGGACGTCGTTTCTACGATACTGTCTATCGGCATGTTGAATTCAAGGGTCGTCGCACTGCCCAGGAGATAGTTATAGGCCACAAAGTACTTATAATCACTCGTCGGGCGAATGAGTATCATGCAGTGCCGTTGCAGATGGTAGAAACGCGGTTCATACATACCGTCCGTCAACAAAGCGTTGAATTTATCGCCGATATCGGACGACTGGATGTTCCCATATTCCATGACGGCCGATAAGGTCTTTAGGCCGCGTATGGACTGGAATATGACGGAACTGCCGATATTGACGGCACATCTCGTGCCTGCAATGTCGGTGTTGTTGGCAATCTCCGTCACCTGCCAGTTAGAAGGTTCTGCATCCCCCGACAGCTGATAGATTTTCCCGTTGGTCTTGATGAAAATGATATCGGTCGCCAGAGGGACAATGGCAGCTATGTCACCGCTGTCGCCGTAGCCGACGTCTAACCACTGTTCCTTATCGGCCCGGTTCGTGTCTTCTGCCCAGTCTGTACCGTCGCCGACGCCGGACAGATAGAAGCCATCCGTCCCGTCCATAGATACCGCAATCCTAGAGAACCGCTGGAACACGATATTGCACGTCGGGCTGTCCTGGACAACGGCCAGCTGGCCGTTCTGCGTATAGTCGTAATACTGGAGTTTCCCGCCGCTGGCAATCCATACCTTATCCATGAATTTCGCGCAAACGGGGTCATAGCTCCCTTCCAGGTCTCCGATATATTCCGGGGTCTGGCCGACGACGTATTTATAGGCCTTATTATGGTTCGTAAAAATCAGTAATAAGTTGGTATCTACGTCATACCACATATCACGTACGCTCTCGTTCCCGCCCATGGTATAAAGCAGGCCCAGCCCATCACGGCCCGTCAGGCGTTTACTGTCGCGCGAATAGATGTAATTCTGCGCTATCTGTAAATCCGACGCGTCGATTTGTTCCGGGGCCTGCGATACATTTACACCACCGACGAGGGATGAGAAGACGACGGACTGTGTCTGATGCTTGTTCAGTCTTCTCATGTTCTCTCCCTACTTCGCGATACAGCCAATCAAAAGGGCGCCAGCCGCTACGGCCCATGTATCCCGCTGCCGGGTCAGCCGGGCTTCTTTCTTAGTCATTGAGTTGATTTGCTCTGTCAATCTCTCTAAGGATTGATTCTGCCTGTTCAAGGCTTCGCTGGCTTGACTCAATGAGCTGTCGGCTGTCGTCAATGACTGCCTTGTTGTCGTCAACTGTTCTTTCGCTTGCGTCAATTGATTCTGCAAGGCTGTCGAGTTGCTGTCCAGCTTGTCTAATCTGCTCTGTAGCTGTGCTAACGTTCTCTCTTGCTCTCTGATTGTCGTCTTTAACTGATTGTACTGTTCGAGTGACATCTGCACTGTCTTCACGGGCGCGGCTGTCGTAGTATCGGCACAAAAGCCAGCCAAAGGCGAACACAAAGACAAGGACAACACAAGATACAATAAGGGTCTTTTTATTTTTGGCAATCTTATCAACCTCCTCTTTCAGCTGCGGAAGATACAAAATGGATCACCTCCTACAAACGCGACAATGCGTCATGCATTTCACTGTCAAAACGGTTGTTCAAGCTGTCCCGGAGCGACGAGCTGTTCCACTCCGGGGTCTTGCATACACTGTATACGGCCACGATAAAGTCGTAGTCGTATTCCGGGGAGTCGATGTAGCTCAAATTCGGATAACCGTCATAGTTTCCCGTTTGTGCGTTGAACATGCTGCGAACGGCTTCGGTCCACATGTCGAGGATATTCCCGACGCCATACTGTACAGCACGGCTCCATACAACATCCTGGAGAACGTCGTGATGGTTCTCGATATGCCAGTAGTTGTCTGCCAGAATCTGCACGGCCGGGTCGTAGTACGCCGCTTTGACGTATTCATGCTGTGCCTGCGCAAAGCCGTCACTGTCGCTGGCCGCAATGTTGCGCCATGCTTCATCAAAGCTGTCACTGCACAACGGATATGCGTTGAGCTGTTCCCCGTACTGCGGATAGTTGCTATTCAGCCAGCTGACGAACTGGCCCAGACTGCCAGCATTGGAGCTGAACTGATACGTCCCGTATGATTTTCCGCCGGGGTCGCCGTAGCCGTCACTGATGCAGGCCGGGTCGCCGTTGCTTTCGTACTGTGCGCTTAATTCTCCTAACATAGTCATCATCCTTTCGCTTTTTCTGTGTTATTTGCCGCTGTGGGCGCGTTTTGCGGTTGTGCTGGCATTGCGTATCGTGCGGAGTTGAAACGGCTGTCATAGCCGTATTTCGTCCAGCACGCTTTACCAAGGCCTACAACGGTAGCAATACCACCGATAACGGCCGTCACGCCGCTCCAACAGCTCATCAATTCAAAGTGTGTCCCCCTTAGCGCGTTGCTCCAGTAGCCGAAAAGCCAGCTGAACAGCACGAGGAACAAAAATATCATCATCAAAATGCTCATGATGATGATTAATTGGAGCCAGTGTTTCTGACCCCACTGGCCAAGGGCCACGATTTTATTTTTCATTTAACCACCTGTGATTTTCTCGATACTTTCTTCAATATCTTCGATACGGCGCGTGTTATCCTGCGTGGTGTCCTTGATACATTGCACATCCTTCTCCAGCTCGTGCCGGTGTTCCCGCTCCCCCTGGATAGTCTTGTCTAATTCAGCCAAGGTATCGTTCACTTTGAGGAGCGTTTCCTTGAGTGGGGCCGTGAAGGCCTTGCAAATCCATATCATCCCGCCGGCCAGCGCACTGCCAACGACAATGAATTCTCCAACTTCTACTGTCAAAATATCACCACCTTGTTATAATCATTCAAAAAAATGGAGTGATACACATGAGATTACCGAATGGATACGGAACCTGTTATAGACTGCCGGGGAATCGGCGGAGGCCGTTTGTCGTGAAAAAGACCGTGGATGGAAGACAAAAGATATTGGGATACTTCGATACATTTGAGCATGGAATCGCCTACCTTTCGTCTATCAATGAGTCGCCACTATTGGACGACGATATTACTTTCAGTGAACTTTTCGCCCGTTGGAAGGCTACTAAGTACGACAGGCTGTCTCTGTCCAGCCGTAAGAGCTACGATAACGCATACCGCCATTGCCATAAGTTGCATGACATGCCGTTCCGCCGTATCCGTTACGGCCATTTGCAGGATGTCGTAGATGGCATTCAAGCCGGGTACTGTACCCAGAAGAAATGCCGCGGACTCATGGGGCAGCTGTACAAATACGCCATCAAATACGATATTGTCACCACGGACTACGCAAGGTATGTAGAGCTAAAGCCGCATATACGCAAGTATAAGAAAAAGCCGTTCACCGTCCGCCAGCGCAACAAATTGTGGCGCGCCGTGGATGAAAGGCCCGACGTGCAGGATGTACTTATCCTCATCTATACGGGGCTTCGTATCGGTGAATATCTACGCTTGACGCCGCAGGACGTGAAGTGGCGGAGCCATTATTTCATCATCCGGCAGTCAAAGACAGCCGCCGGACAGGGCCGTGCTGTCCCGATTCATAAGGATATTTACCCATGGTTCGTACAACGGAAAAATCAAGCTTATATCTGCCAGCATGAAGACGGCACGCCTTATACCTATGACGCCTTTCGCCGCCGCTTCGATAAAATCATGGATGCGTTTGGCATGAGCCACACGCCCCATGAGTGCCGACATACATGCGCCTCGATGCTTGACAGCTCCGGAGCCAATGATACCGCCGTAAAGAAGATTCTAGGCCACGCCTGCCGGGGAGTTACAAAGCATGACTATACCCATAAGACCATCCATGAACTACGAAAAGCCATTGATTCTATTTAGCTGTCGGGGAATCAGCTAGTCATAGTCATACAGGAACGACAAGCATGAATGG
>ERZ1034871.579-NODE-579-length-20899-cov-4.007916_pt1 | contig 20899 bp, 10 predicted proteins | sample MGYA00520631_ERZ1034871 | MGnify/ENA primary metagenome ERZ1034871 (study PRJEB33766, sample SAMN09781721) | gut metagenome | biome: gut microbiome | host: Homo sapiens | place: Madagascar | study: EMG produced TPA metagenomics assembly of the PRJNA485056 data set...
ATTTCTTCCTTTACGGCGTCAAAAAATTTCATTCCGGGTCCCTTGACCCATTCGCCGTTTTTCGCCGTTTTTTCGTCCGCAGGAACAGCCCAATATGACGCAAATGCACGAAAATGGTCAATTCTGACCGTATCATAAAGTCGAAAAGCGTCCTTTATGCGGCTGAGCCACCAGGCATAGCCCGTTTTTTCAAGCACATCCCAATTATAAAGCGGATTGCCCCAAAGCTGACCGTCCTTTGAGAAGTAATCGGGCGGAACTCCCGAAACTCTGCGGCGCACAAAGCTGCGCTCGTCTATCTCAAAAAGCTCCGTATTGCTCCAAACATCGGCACTGTCGGTTGAGACGTAAATCGGCATATCGCCGAGTATTTTTACGCCGTTTTCGTTGGCAAACTGCTTTATGCGGTGCCATTGAGAAAAGGCAATATACTGCTCAAATTTATAAAAATCGGCTTCGTCTTTCAACTCGTCTCTGTTTTTAAGCGCATTTTCGTACCGCGCAAATTTTTTATCCCACTCATACCATGGCTTGCCGCCGAATTTTTCCTTTGCGGCGCAAAACAGCGAATATGCTTCGCACCACGGGTTCTCCTCGCAGAACTTTTCAATCTCCGCAGATACTTCGTTATTCTTGTTTTGATACGCGATTTTTAAAAGCTCCCTGCGGCTTTTTGCGGCAAATTCGTAGTCCGCCGTGTAAGGCGAGCCGTAATATACGCTTCTTGCAAGGTCGTCTTCCGACACAAAGCCGTCATTTTTGAGCGTGTCCGGGTCAATCAGAAGCGGTGACAGCGCAAATGCCGCCGGAGACGCATAAGGTGAGCCGTAAAAATCCGTAGGACAAAGCGGCAGCACCTGCCAATATGAAAACCCCATATCCTTGATACGGCGTATAAACCGTTTTGTCTCTTCGCCCATTACGCCGATTCCGTATTTTGACGGGAGCGACGTGATATGCATTAAAACTCCGCCGGCTCTTGTGTTAAGCATTATATAATTCCCCTTTTTTGAGCTTCGTCTTGATTTATGCCGCTTTGAGATACTCCTCAAGGCACAGGCCGCTCTTATTCATCGCCTTTGCAGCCTCTTTGCCGACATAACGCCAATGCCACGGCTGATAATTCATACCCGTTTTGTCGGTTTTATTTTCGGGATAGCGCAAAATAAAGCCGTAATCCTGCGCATTTTTTACAAGCCACGAAAACTCCTTTGTAGAGGCAAAATCGGAGCTTGCACTCACAATATCCATTGACAGACCGAGATTTTGCTCGGAATATCCGCCCGGCAAAATAAACGTGCGCGCCTTTGCGGCGGCGTCGTCATCGGACAAGCCCTGATTTTTATAATAACTCACCTTTCGGTTGTAATTATCGTTTTGACGTGAAACCGAGCAATACCCTGCATACGGAGTTAAAACGCAGCCGTCCTTCTTTGCGGCGTCGTACATCTCTTGATACGCTTTAACAACTCTCGAATCAAGCTGCACGCTGCTTCCGCTTATCGCGTTTGCAAGCGACGGCACATATCCGTCGGGCAGCTTATGCCCTGCGTTAACAAGCGTGAGCTCCCAATTACCAGAGCTCGGGTCTACTGTTTGAGGATTGTTAAAATCGGCTGCCGAAGCCGTAACGGGCGGTGCCGATGCGGTCGTCTCCGGAACGGTTTCAGGGGCTGTCGTTTCCGCGGTAGTCTCTTCTTCGGTCGTCTCCTCCTGCGGTTCTTCCTGTGTGGTTGTTTCGCTGATTTTTGCTTCGAGCCTCTCGACGGCAGGGTCCTTTACCACTCTTTGCCCTATCGTAAGCTCACCGACTATAAGCCCCGTCATTATAACGGCCAAAATTACAAACAGCAAAAATTTTCTTTTTACCGTCTTTTTCAATCTGACTTTTTTCTTCATATTTCGCGTCCTTTTAAAATCTCTTCTTGATATTTTAAAATGTTTACGTCGGATTGTCAATCAAAAGGCGCATTTCGGCGACAAAATTCAGCCGACGGAGACTTTTTTCTCATCAAAATAAACGAAGCCGTCAATCCACACATTGATTTTTATCTTTAAGGCGCTCCGACAATGCGCAAAAAAGACCCTGCGGATTTTACTCTGCAAGGTCTTTTTCCTGCTATGGTTTAAAAATTGGGGTTGCCCAAAATCAAACTCTGATTATTTGTTCTTCTCTGCGATTGCAGCCTGAGCAGCAGCAAGACGAGCGATCGGAACACGGAACGGTGAGCAAGATACATAGTCGAGGCCGATCTTGTGGCAGAACTCAACAGAAGACGGGTCGCCGCCGTGCTCACCACAGATACCGCAGTGAAGTGACGGACGGGTAGCTTTACCGTTCTTAACAGCCATTTCCATGAGCTGGCCTACGCCGACCTGGTCAAGCTTAGCAAACGGATCGCTCTCGAATATCTTCTTGTCATAGTAAGCACCGAGGAACTTACCTGCATCGTCACGGCTGAAGCCGTAAGTCATCTGAGTAAGGTCGTTGGTACCGAAGCAGAAGAACTCAGCTTCCTTAGCGATGTCGCCTGCGGTAAGAGCCGCACGCGGAATCTCTATCATGGTACCTACTTCATACTTCATATCGGAGCCGGCAGCTGCAATTTCTGCATCTGCAGTCTCAACAACGATGTCCTTAACATATTTAAGCTCTTTAGCGTCGCATGAAAGCGGAATCATAATCTCGGGAGCAACAGTCCAGTCCGGATGAGCCTTCTGAACGTTGATAGCGGCGCGGATAACAGCCTTAGTCTGCATCTTTGCGATTTCCGGATAGGTTACTGCAAGACGAAGTCCGCGGTGACCCATCATCGGGTTAAACTCGTGAAGAGAAGCGATGATAGTCTTAATCTGCTCAACGGTCTTGCCCTGAGCGTCTGCAAGCTTCTTGATGTCAGCTTCTTCGGTGGGAACGAACTCGTGAAGAGGCGGATCGAGGAAACGGATTGTTACCGGGCAGCCCTCAAGTGCTTCATAGAGCTTTTCAAAGTCGCTCTGCTGATAAGGAAGAATCTTATCAAGAGCAGCTTCTCTCTCTTCAACGGTGTCGGAGCAAATCATCTCTCTGAATGCGGCAATTCTGTCCTCTTCAAAGAACATATGCTCTGTACGGCAAAGGCCGATGCCCTCAGCACCGAGTTCTCTTGCCTTCTTAGCGTCAGCCGGAGTATCTGCATTGGTACGAACCTTGAGGGTTCTGTACTTATCAGCCCAGCCCATTATTCTGCCGAATGTACCTGCTATGGTAGCGTCAACAGTCGGGATGATGCCCTCATAGATGTTACCGGTAGAACCGTCTATTGAAATGTAGTCGCCCTCGTGGAATTCCTTGCCTGCGAGAGTGAACTTCTTATTTTCTTCGTCCATATCGATAGCTGTGCAGCCCGATACGCAGCAAGTACCCATACCGCGTGCAACAACGGCAGCGTGTGAAGTCATACCGCCGCGGACGGTGAGAATACCCTGAGAAGCCTTCATACCGGTGATGTCCTCGGGAGAGGTCTCAAGACGAACAAGAACAACCTTTTCGCCTCTCTCGTTCCACTCCTCTGCATCCTCTGCGGTGAATACTATCTTACCGCAAGCAGCACCGGGAGAAGCACCGAGGCCCTTGCCGAGCGGAGTAGCTGCTTTAAGAGCTGCTGCGTCAAACTGCGGGTGAAGAAGAGTATCAAGGTTACGCGGGTCAATCATAGCTACCGCTTCTTCCTCGGTTCTCATACCCTCGTCAACGAGGTCGCAAGCAATCTGAAGAGCTGCCTGAGCTGTTCTCTTACCGTTTCTGGTCTGAAGCATATAAAGCTTGCCGTGCTCAACGGTGAACTCCATATCCTGCATATCTCTGTAATGATCCTCAAGGGTCTTGCAAACATTTTTAAACTCTGCAAATGCCTCGGGGAACTTCTGCTCCATCTCTGTGATGTGCATGGGAGTACGAACGCCTGCAACAACGTCCTCGCCCTGAGCGTTCGTAAGGAACTCACCGAAGAGGCCCTTAGCGCCGGTAGCCGGGTCACGTGTGAATGCAACGCCTGTGCCGCAATCATCGCCCATGTTGCCGAATGCCATTGACTGTACGTTAACTGCGGTACCCCATGAATACGGGATGTCGTTATCACGGCGATAAACATTTGCACGGGGGTTGTCCCATGAACGGAAAACAGCCTTGATAGCGCCCATGAGCTGATCCTTGGGATCGCTCGGGAAATCCTCGCCTATTTTAGCCTTATACTCATCCTTGAACTGCATAGCGAGCTTTTTAAGGTCATCGGCGTCAAGCTCTACGTCCTGAGTTACGCCCTTTTCCTTTTTCATCGCGTCTATAAGCTGCTCAAAATATTTCTTGCCGACTTCCATAACAACGTCGGAATACATCTGAATAAATCTTCTGTAGCAGTCCCAAGCCCATCTCGGATTGCCTGACATTTCGGAAATTGTGTTAACAACCTCCTCGTTAAGGCCGAGGTTGAGGATTGTGTCCATCATACCGGGCATTGAAGCGCGCGCACCGGAACGAACCGATACGAGAAGCGGATTTTTCTTATCGCCGAACTTTTTACCGGTGATGCCTTCCATCTTTACGATGTACTCGTTTATTTCAGCCATGATCTCGGGATTGATCTCGCGACCGTCCTCATAATACTGAGTACAAGCTTCTGTTGTGATAGTGAAGCCCTGCGGTACCGGAAGACCGATGTTGGTCATTTCGGCAAGGTTTGCGCCTTTACCGCCGAGGAGCTCACGCATGTTAGCATTACCCTCTGAAAAAAGGTAGCAATACTTTTTTGCCATTGAGAATACCTCCAATTATAAATTACAGTGTTAATGGCTGCCCTCGCTTTAAAGCTATGGGCATTATAAACCGCTTGATATTATAACAGAAAAAATACGGCATTTCCATAGTTTTTGCGAATTTTTTGTATTTCGGCGAAATAAATTAAGCACAAAATATAATTTTGAGCATTTTAGGGGAAAATATGCAAGTTTTACGCCGTTTTTTGCGAATAACAACTGTGCAAATCAAAAAGGAGCCGTAAAAATTACAGCTCCTTTCGGAAATGAAATTATACAAGACCCGCGTACATCTTTAAGATGTACTCCGCGTCAAAGGTCGAAATATCGCCGCTGCGGTTTGCGTCCGCAACATATTTAGCCGTGGGGGACAGCTCCTCCATACCGTTTACGTATCTTAAAGCAAGCCTTGAGTCAACGGGCGTTATGCTGCCGTCAAGGTCCACGTCGCCGAACTTTGCCGTAAGCGGAGCCACGTAGTGAGTTCCCGCATTATAAACGAGAAACTGCGGATACTCCGCCCAAGTGTCAACGGTCGGCTGCGTTTTCGCCGTCATCGCCCGCACATAAAGGTCACAGCCGTTTCTGCGGTAATCAAACATCGAATGCTCGTAATTCTTTATAAACCAGGTGTTTTCGGGAAACATACACGAGGAAGCGTCAATAATGCCGTCCTCGGAAAGACGGTTATGCCCGTCGTCCCTCGCCTGAACGTAATCGTCGCCGAGAGTCGTTTTAAGACGGGCGCAGGTGGCACCGCCGCTTGTACGGTTTGTCTCTATAACTCCGTCGCTCGTGTAATCGGCGGTCGGCGTAAACGGCGCTATATAAAGATTGTAGTTTGAGAATATGCAAACAGAAGTGCCGCTTGCCTTGGCTCTCTGTAAAATCGAAGAAATATTCGCCTGTATATTGTGTATCTCGTCGATTTTTCTCTCAAATGTCGCCCAGTTGGCAGCTATCACGGAAGCCGAAACGCCCTTTTGCTGCTGATTTTTCTCCATATACGCCCGCATTACGGCTTTTGCGTCATTATAGTATTCATCGGGTACAAATGCCCAAAGACTCGGCGTGTAGCCGAAGCCGGAAACAAGGCACTCGGTAAAAATGCGGTCCTTGTAGGTTCTGCCGCTGCCGTCGGGAAGCTCGGTCTCGAGGAATCCCTCAAGCTTCGGCACCGCAAGCTGCAAAAGCTTTAAGGTGTCAAGCACCTTGCCGAGAGTGTCGGAATTCATACTCTGATTTATAAACGGGATAAGCTCATCTGTGCCGATGGCTATCTCGCCCTTAAAGAGACAGCCCACCATATCAAGCCCCGTAAATGCGGAATTTAGCATGGTTATGTTTGAGACGTCGTCACAGCCGTAAATCCCCAAATACGAAGCCAAAACCGCTCCGCCCATACTGTGGCCGGCAATCGACACCTTGTCGACGTGCTTATCCGCCTTGATTTTTTGAACGTACGTGTTTATGTCCGCGGCAAGCTCCTGCATTGATTTATGCCAAGCAAGACCGTAAACGTAAACGTTGTCGGCACCGACTTCGTCGCAGCACGCATCGACTATATCCTTATCGAAGGCATCGGCTCTTGTTACCTCATCAAGACCGTAGTGCGATACCGGCTCGGTATATTGGTCTATAACGGTGACGTCGGGGTGCTTTGCCGTGCCGTCGGGATTGCACGAAACCGGCTCGAAAAGATTGTTTGCTATTTCCACTATTCCCGTGCAAAACGTTTCATAATCTCCCTTTAGAAACGCGCCGAGCGGAGCTATGGCGTTTTTCGCCATTTCAACTATTGCGTCCTGCGACGGCCCCCAAACCTGATTTCCGTCACCGTCCACCAGCACATATTCGCCGAAGCCGGCTATTATCAGGATAGGCGTAACCTTATCCTTGGGCTCTGCGGCTGCCGCGGGAACAAAGCAAAGAACTGTCATGGTCAGTGCCAAAAGTACACTGACAAGCTTTTTCATCCTGTTTTTTGACATAATTATTCTCCCCCTGCTTTAAACAATTAAGTAGATTTTACCACAATTATATCATTTTTGCAATATTTTTTATATAATCAGCTCATAAAATCCGTCTCAACCCTTTTAATTGACATTTCGGGCGAGTATATCCATTTATCTATGTGACCGTCACTTATAAAATAATCCGCCGCCGGACTTTTGCCGTCACCGGTAAAATAGTCCACGATAATAAGCTTTATTTTCATCCTTTCGGGATTTATGCTTTTTATGTAAACCGCGGCACTGTCGCCTGCGCGCGGCCCGGAGGCGCATTCGGCAAGCCCTGCAAGATTGGGCGCAAGCTCCACGAATATACCGTAATCCTCCACAGAGCGTATTACTCCGGGCACGGTTTCTCCGGGCGCGAATTTTGAAGCGTTTTCCTCCCAAGTGCCGAGCAGCTCCTTTTGCGACAAGGTGATTCTGCCGTTTTCGTCTATTGATTTCACAACTGCCTTTATATCCTGATTAACCGAAAAACGAACACACGGATGAGGTATGCGCGACACCGAGATACCGTCTATCGGCATAAGTGCCGAAATGCCTGCGCCTATGTCGCAAAACGCGCCAAACGGCTCAAGGTGCGTCACGCGCGCGTCGATTATATCGCCCGGAATGAGTCTTGAAGTATAATTTGCCGCGCACTCCTCTTGGAGCTTGCGGCGGCTGAGCAGAGCGAATGTCTCGCCCCTTTCATTCTCGGAAAATCCCGTTATCACAAAGTCAACGGGCTTATTAACGCGCGATATTATGGCTATGTCGCGAACCGTGTTATCTTCAATCCCCATAGCGCATTCCTTGCGCGGCATAAATCCCTTCATACACCTTAAATCCACGTCGAGATTGTGTCCGCGGTCGCAGAGAACCGCGCGTGCCTCAAGCGATTCTCCCGACAAAAAGGCGTTTTTGAGCTCCGCCGGGCTTGAAAGTCTTTTTTCGACGGCTTCGATGTCTGCGCGTGCACCCTCGGGGTAATATTTTTTCATAATTCTCACCTGCTTTGTTTACACTATGCCTGCCGCTTTATAAACACCGTGTCCCTTATGGCAGGTACAACACTATATGTATATGCGGCAGCTCTTCGGTTGAGAATTAACGCGCGATTTTATTTTAGCCCGGCAAGCCTACGGTTTTGCCGCGACGCAGAACGAAGCGAGCCGCTCAAAACCGTAATAAACAAAGTCCGGAAAATGCAAAAGTGCCGCAAACACGAGGTTTGCGACACTTTTTTACACCATATTCAAATATCACTTTTTAGCCTGCTTTGAGTACTTCTTGAGATATATAAATCTCATAAGTCTTGTCTCAATGGGGCTTATGGGCTTGCCTGCCTCAAAAAGTCTTGCGCCGACTGCGGTCTTGCAGCCCTTATCCATTACCATTTCAACCGCTGTGGCATCATATTCGCTGCCCGATACGCAAAGCGCACCGTTGTTGTTAAGAAGAACGCCGTTTCTTCCCTTAAGAGCCTTTACGACCTTCTTAGCGGTCTTTTTTGTGCTGTTGGGATTAAATGTTACCGAGCGAACAGTTGCGCCGACAAGCTGCGCAAAATCGTCAAGAAGCGGCTTCATTGTTTTGCCCGACTTAGACATTGCGACTTCCGCCGGTGTTTTGGTGTGCATAATGAAGTTTACGTCCTTGCGCTTTTTATAGATGGCTCTGTGCATTTCAGCCGAAGCCGGATAATCATTGCCTGCTACAAGCTCACCCGTTTTAATATCTATTCTGACTATCGAGCCGTCGCCGTCTACGGCACTTATATTAAACACGCTGCCGTCACGTTCGCTGTTGCACGGCTCAAATACCGGAGCCTCCTTGGCACTCGAGTCAAAGAGCGTGCCGATATACTCGGCTACGTCGCCGAGGGTCTCGGCTACCTTACCGGTGATGAGACGGTATCTGTTTTTAACGGTAGTTTCGCAGATCTTTTCGAGCTCTGCCGCCACCTTAAACGCCTCGTCGTAATCCTTGCCCATGCAAAGTGCACCGTGGTGAGCCATAATTACGGCCTTGGAGTCCGAACGCTTTATAGCCTCGACAACGCCCTTGCGAAGCTTGCCGGTTCCGGGAAGTCCGTATGCCGCAATCGGGACATTATCGCCGACTATTTCGGCAGACGCGGGCTCAACCTCGTTTATATCCATACCGAGCGCACTTATGACGGACGCCTGCATCTGATGCGTGTGAATTACGAAATTAACCTCGGGGCGAAGACGATATGCCTCGGCATGAATGCCCTTTTCGGAGGACGGCTTAATGTCACCCTCATAGCTGCAATCGTCGATATTAACAACTACTATTTCGTCGGGAGTAAGAGTCTCATAGGGACGTCCGCTCGGAGTAATAACGAATCTCTTATCGTCTACTCTGCATGAAATATTACCCCATGTTCTCGCGATAAGGCCGTATTCAACAACCTCTATACCGGCTTTAATGACAAGCTGTTTTGCTTCCATTATATCCATTGTATTCACCTCTTCGTTATTTATAACAAAGCGGGACAGACGGAAAACCCGTCCGCCCCGTTTTCTTGGGATTAAATTCAGTCAGCCTTAACAGCGACGTTTTCAAATACTCTGTCGAAGCAAGCAAGAGCCTGGTCGATCATCTTAGGAGTATAAGCGGCTGAAGTATAAAGACGGCTGCCTGCGAGAGTTACAAGACCCTCTGCCATGTAAGCTGCGCCCATATGCTCCATTTCCTTCTGTCTTATGCCGGTCTCGCCGAGAATTGCCGGGATTTCCCACGGTTTCTTCCAGTTGATCTGATAGTGCATTGTGCCGACTGTCTCAAGGTGGCAGATAGAGCCGGTGTTCCAAACTACGAAGGGAAGACCGTGCTTCTTAACGAGCTCTTTAAGACCCGCGCAAATTCTGTCGCCCATCTGACCTGCCTTCTGGCAAGCGTTGGTTCTTTCGATTTCTTCAAGAGTGAAGTAACCTGCGCAACATGAAAGCGGGTTAGCGGTCATTGTGCCGCCGACAAGAGCCTTGTGAATCTTCTTACCGCTCGAATCAAGGCCTGCACCGAGATACTTCATGTACTCTCTCTTACCGCCGATGCCGCCTGCACCCGGATAACCGCCTGCAATAACTTTACCGAATATGGTAAGGTCGGGCGATACGCCGAAGTAACCTTGAGCACCTGCCATACCGATACGGAAGCCTGTAACAACCTCATCGAATACGAGGAGTGCGCCGTATTTGCGGCAAAGACGCTCAACGCCCTTAACATACTCAACGGTGATGGGGGTAGTACCGCTCTCGGGGCCTACCGGCTCCATATAAACGGCTGCTGTGCCGCCGCGGAACTGGTTGAGTCTGAGCTTTCTCTCAAGCTCGTCAAGATCGTTCGGAGTAGTCTCCTGAATGAACATAAAGCAGTTGAGCGGAACACCGTGAGCCTGTGTGAACTTGGTGCCGTTTACGCGGATACCGTAAGCCATCTGATCTGACCAGCCGTGGTAAGCGCCGCCCATCTTTATGATGTTCTTATGCTTTGTAGCAAGTCTCGCGATACGAGCCGCACCCATGCAAGCCTCGGTGCCCGAGCCCATCATACGGAACATATCAACGGTTTCAATGCTGTCGGAAATCTTTTTGGCGAGCTTGTATTCAAACTCGTGGAAAAGTCCGGTTGAGGGACCGCAAGTATTAAGGAGGTCAATAACCTGCTCACGAACAGCTTTCGGGTTGGAGCCGAGAACAGTCGGGCCGCCTGCCTGAAGGAAGTCAAAATACTTGTTGCCATCAACGTCATAGAGATATGCGCCCTCTGCCTTTGTGAAAACAAGCGGGAAGGGATAGTTGAAAGCAAGGTTATGCTGAACGCCGCCGGGGATTATCTGGCGAGCTTCCTCAATCTGTGCTTTTGATTTGAGGCACTTTTTGTTGTAATACTCATCCTCGTATTTTTTAAGAGCCTCCGGCTTGATGGTGTAAATCGGCTTTTTAATAAGCTCATCAAGCTCTTTGTTGACTGCAACAGCGTCATTGTACTCCGAAATTGCAAATCTTGTGTCCATATCGTGACCTCCGTTTAATAAAATTAACGAAACAGTGCTGCGCAAAAGCGGCGCACCATAGATAACCACGTGTAGTGAATTACCGTTCACTTGTAATTATAGCACAAAAAAGGCTCTTGTCAACGCAAAAATACGACGCGGCAGACAAATCGAACTCAAAATCGCGGACGTTTAGATGTTTTTTAACTATTATTTAAATTTGTTAACCCAAACGGCCGAGAATTTGAAAAAATGACGAATACATCTGTGGGGTGAAAATGAGCAAATACACAATATATTGATGATTACTCCGTCAAAATAAATAATCGATGTGTTAATTATTCGTCAATCTGCCGAAATTTCGAAATTGCGACAAAAAACCGCGGATTTTTTGCATAAATGTCTCTTTCGACTGCCGAATTTGCATTGCAGCCGCTTTCAGGCTACATCAAATAGGGTGATTCCCCACAGTGTGGGGAAATGTCAAAAGGCTCCCTTGTAAAGGGTGATTCCCCACGGTGTGGGGAAATGACACGTAGTGACAGAGGGGTCGGGCTCCCGTCAGGAGCTGGACGCGAGTCCACGAGCGGACTGAGGGATTATTCAGTCTCCCTTGTAAAGGGTGATCCCCCACAGTGTGGGGAAATGTCGCGAAGTGACAAAGGGGACGGGCTCCCGTCAGGAGCTGGCTGTGAGCAACGTGAACAGACTGAGGGATTATTCAGGCTCCCTTGTAAAGGGTGATTCCCCACGGTGTGGGGAAATGTCGCGGAGCGACAAAGGGGACGGGCTCCCGTCAGGAGCTGGCTACGAACGTAGTGAGTAGACTGAGGGATTAAAAAGTAATTTGCTTTCTATTTAAATTCCATATAACTCCGCAGAATCCCTCCGGCTTGCCTTAACGGCAACCCACCTCCCTTTTCAAGGGAGGCAAAAAGCTTCCAAACTGCTTTGGCGAGGCTTGCTCTCTGCAAGGGAGGCTGAAAAGTAAAAAGACGAAAACGGAAGTGGAAAACGAATAGTGAAAAGGGCGGGCAGGGGTGTGTGGAAAGCTCCTCATATGACACACAAAAAAAGAATAGGCATACAGCACCTAAATTAAGTACAAAAACAGAATAGGCACACGATATCAGAATGGGGTACAGAAACGGAATGGTGCACAAAATGCAAAACAGGGCACAAAAAAACAGAGCAAGGCGAACCTTGCTCTGCTTATGATTGTTAATAAATCGGATCGATTGCTACGTGAGCGTCAGATCTCAACCCAACCCGAGTCGCCGCCCTCTACGGGGCCGGTGCCTATGGAGATTGTGATGATATCATCAAGCTCGTATGCAGAAACATCGAAATCCGGTGTTTGATAAACCTGTTTCATTGAGATTTAATCTCCTTTCAAGATATAATAATAAAATTTAATGTCGGAACGGAATATTCAGTTTTGAACAGCCGAACCGATAGTAAAGTTTCGCTGTGGTTTCTTGGTAAAATTCAATTACTGAGCTTTCCAAGCAGCAACAGCAGCATCATATCCTGAAGCAACTTTAGCAGTTACAGCTGCGGAATACCAAACATAATGATCGGCAGTACCGTCATTGTAGCATACATAAGCGATGCAGTCAATATCAGTAGCCTGAGAAGCATGAGAGATATTCTTGACGATTGCGCCGAAGTATGCATCGGAAGAAGCGTTTGCCTGACTTACATAGTCGGTAGAAGCAGCCTTCCAAGCTGACGGAAGTGCGGTGCCTTTTTCAACTGCTGCCTTAGCATCAGCTGCATCGGCAGCGCCTGTGTTGGCAGCAATGAAGCCAACGCTCTTAATTGTATTGCCGTTTGAGTTCATAGCAGCGAAGTCAGCAGCTGTGATAACCGAAGTAAGTCTGAACTGGAAGAGATCATCCGGAGCAGTTGTCTTATCGCCTGTGAACTTAACCTGAGTCTTATACTTAGCTACAGAATAAGACGGAGCTGACGGCATGTTAGCCATGATGTTAGCTTTTGAAGCATCAAAGCTTGAAACGTAGGTTGGAGTATTTGTACCGTCTGTTTTTTTGATTGTCTGCTGTGATTTGTATGCATCACAAATCTTGATGTTCTTGTTGCCAGAAGCAAGAGCTGCTTCATCGCCTGTGACATTAAACTTGAATGTCATCTGAGCTACTGAAACACCAGCAGCATCTTCTGTTACTGTGAAGCCCCACTTGTTTGTCTGACCTTTAGATGCATCAGAAAGGATCTGCTGCATAACACCGCTGTTATACAGAGCCTTTTCATCTTCAGCCATTGTTGAAGCTTTCATAACAGCAGCAGCATAGTTTGCATTGATATTAGGCTTTGTACCATCTTTTGCATAACCAGCCAAGTCTCCTACAAACGTCCTTGATGTAAGGTCAGGAGTATAGACATTCTTGTCATAAAGAAGGCAAATCTTCATATCACTCATTTTCTGGCTAAAGTCAGCCATTTCGAATGAAAGTGTTACTGTTACAGTAGCACCGGGAACGATTTCCTTCTCGGTTTTATCCGAAACCAAAATCATACCGAATTCCTTACCATCTTCAAGAGCAAAAGCATTAACTGCAAACACGCTAAAAAGCATCACAACAACAAGAGCAACACTTAAAATTTTTCTCATCTTAAGCATAATTTAATCTCCTATTTGTTTAGTTTTTTAATTAATATAAATTACCAAGCACCATTAAAAACTCCAGCCATTTCAGCCTGTGAAGGAAGTGTAACGAGCCATGCGTCATGTGCTTCAATATCACCAGCATCCGAACCGTCAATGCTACCATCGCCGTTTACATCTGCTGAATAATATGCTGCTGTGTCCTCATCAATTGTAACAAGCCAAGCATCATGTGCTTCAACGTCGCCGGCATCCGAGCCGTCAACACTACCGTCGCCATTAACATCACCGAAGTAAATGAATACATAAGTAGCTACTACTTCGCCTGCAGCATCTTTAAGAAGAATTGTAGCACCTGTTGACATATTGCCATCAGCATTAGCTACAACTTCAATAGAACCTGCTTTTGTAGTAACAAAATCCTCAATGTTTTCGCCATTAAGGGTATCTATACCGAATACACAGCCGGCATAGTCGCCCGAGCCAGTGCAAAGGTCTTTTCTGATAACCGCACCGTTGCCTTCTTCGGTAAGGATAAGTTCCGGATCAGCTGCAGCAGCAGCCTTCATTACCGGGAAAGTAAGTTTCTGACCTGTGGTATAAACCGTAGAGGTTACATCAGAGGTCTTGTAGGAACCTACATAGAGTTTACCGCCGAGATTGGTCATTGTTTTCTGATCGTTAAGCACACCGAAAGCGGCCGCAGTATCGGAAATGGCCTTAGAAGCGGTAAATGTGAGGGTCGAAAGTACGACGCCGTTTGCCTTCTGAGCAACAGCTCCGCCGGCAACCTGCGGTAATACGCCGACATAGACATAAGTCTTGCCGCCCGCAGCAGCATCATTTACGACCGTCTTTGTTGCATCGCCTGCACCGAACAGCGTTGAAGCGGTTGTGCCGCTTACAAACTTAACAGCACTGCTGTCATACTGAACAGGAACAGAAACCGTTGCAGCATAATAATCTGTGGTTAATTTTACGGTAACCTTGACCGTCTCGCCTGCGCTATATGACGCCTTGTCAAACGATAAAGCGATAGTGCCGTTTTCTGCGACACCGGTATTATCATTTGCGAAAACGCCGACTGCAAGCACGCCAAGGAGCATAACTACAGATACAATAAGGCTAATAGCCTTTTTTGCCTTGGTCATTTTTTGCCTCCTTCTATTCTTAATCAATATTAAATATACACTTTTGAGAGCACAATGTCAATAATTTGTGAATAAAAATGGCACGCCGAAAGAAAATATCCCTTACGCTATCACAAATAAAGTTATTTCCTCGCGGGCTTTACAAGCTTTGTACCGTTTTTCACAAAACTATTCCGCCGCACTTTTAAAGTATATGCTCTAATCTTTTTAAGAATATCCCATTACATACGCCCTTGTGGGGGAGAAAACTCCCCCACCGGGTTTTAACTTAAGTAATCTTAAAGGAAATTACTTCTGAGCGATTGCAGTTCCGCCGTAAGCAGCGTCAACTACAAGGCCGTAGTTAGCGAGGTCAACCTTACCGGTAGCAAGGCCGCCTGCAGTCTTATAAGCGCCTGTGAGAGCAGCTTTGTTGTTGATTGCGAGGTCCATGGAGGAAGCATCGAATCCGTCAACAACACCGTCGCCGTTTACATCGCCGTAGATAACGACTGTGTAGATAGCAACCGGAGCACCGCTCGACTTAAGGCTGAGTGTTGCGGTAGCGCCTGTACCATAGAGGCCTGCAGCGTTAGCGGCAACATTAAGAGTTGTAGCCGAAGAATCCTTAGCCGTTACTCTTGCGAGTACGTCGTCGGCAGTAGCAAGTGAGCCGGGTGTTACGCCGGTGATGAGAGAAGCGTTCTCTGTTACGGAAACGCCCTCATTTGAACCCGCTGTGGTGGGAACTGCTACGTACTTGCATACGAACGGAGCCATAGCATTCTTGAGGTTTGTGATAACAGCGTCAATCTGAGCTGCTACAACATTTGAATAGAAGCGGTCATTTGCAGCATAGTTTTCAGCGGAGCCGCTGTAAAGGTTTGCTGTGTTGCCCTTCTCATCGGTGTACTCATAGCCGAGTACGGAAACGAGCTTAGCATAAGCTTCGGTCTTTGAAAGGCCGTCAGCTTTTGATGCGTCAAATGTATATGCACTGTTGTCAGTGAATATTGACTTAGCCTGAGCTATAACTGCCTCAAGCTCGGTGTAAGCACCTGCCTCGAGAGCAGAAGCCGATTTCGGCATAAGAGCGCGCTGAGCGATTTCAAGCTCATACTTAGCATCGAATACCTCGGACTGAAGAGCCTTAGCGTTGGCATTTAATGCCTCGGCAGCTGCAAGAGCCTTGGTGTATCTTGCATAAGAGCCTGCTGTGTAATCAGCCTCTTTGTAGCCCTGAGCCTTAGCGGCTTTGATTTCCTTATCAAGGAACTGCTTCTGAGTTGTAACCGCAGCGCTCTTCAGGAAGCTTGCATACCAAGCAATGTTCTTAGCGCTGTTAAGGATTTCAAGCTCCGAATAACTGGGAGCCTTGTAAGCCTTTACGGCATCCATATAAGCGTTCTGAGCTTCGGTTGAAGGAGCCTTCATGGAAGCTACGATAGCACTCTTATATGTAGCGTTTGCCTTGTTGGCAATAGCAGTAATTTCAGCCTCTGAAAGTGAGCTGCCGTCAATGTACTTTTCGGGAGCTACGGGACCCTTGTAAGCGTCAATGATAGCGTTGCCGGCTTTCATTGCCTTTTCGTAAGCCCAATAAGCATAGAGGTCGAAGTTCTGATAGTTGATGTCGCCGGCAGCCTTAAGAGCAGCCTCAATGGGAGCCGGTGTAACGGTTGCTGAACCGCTTGCAGGTGTTGAGCTTGCTGTATCAAGAGCCTTAGCGGCGGTTTCAAGAGCGGTTATGGCTGCAGTGAGATTGTCGTCACTGTAATTGCCGATGTTAGCCTTCTTGAACGGGCCGTAAGCGAGCTTAGCGGCAGCGGTAAGAGCTGTCCAGTAAGTGTTCCAAGCCTCTGCCGGATACTTAGAAGAATCGCGGTTAGCCTTGAACTCGCTGTCAACAGCCTTCTTAATATTGGTGCTGTTGTAATAATAGAGTGTGCCGAGAGGGGCAGACATGGAAAGTGAGCCTTTCTTCAAGCTGACCAGCGGGGGTTTATACTCACCGTAAACAGTTACCGAGCTGTTACCGAGAGCATATGTGGCACCCGAGGGAACCGTCTCTGCGTCAACATCGGATTTAAGTCTGATTGGGTTAACGGTAACAATATTATCGGACTTATTCTCCTCCATCTTAATAAAGGTCGTATTTACAAGGCCCTCTGCCTGACCCGATGACTCAAAGTAATTTGCGTCAAGACCGGATACCGAACCCGCTGTGAATTTACAATTCGTATCTCTCATGTTAGTCCAGGTTACGGCAATGTTTGAAATAGCAGAAGCAAGAGCCGATGCATTTGTTACAAGGTAATCTGTGGTGGTTTCACCTTTCATATGAACAAGAACATAGGTTCCAGACTTCTTGCTGTCTTCCTTAGACCAAGGGGAGCCGACAGTCTCGGCTGTATCGTTGGTTGCATACTCAAAGGTAGTGGAAGTAATGTCGCCGTCGTAAGCAGTACCGTCCTTGAAGGTGAAGCTGTAAACAGCGGTTACCTTTACAAGGCTGTCTGTGGGAACTGCCGCGTTAAGAGTAACATTGGTGCTCTCATACGGTGAAAGAGTCTTTTCGCCGCTTGTGAGCATTTCGGTGCCGTTAACGGTAACAGACTTAAGAGTGAGCATATAAGGATGATCATATGTATCGCCGTGCTTTAAGATCATACCTGCAGATGCGTTTGTTACCTTAAGAGTAGTATTCATCTGGCCGTTTGTAAGCTGTACATAGTTAAGTGTACCCTTATCTATTGTAAGCTTAGGCTCAGCATAGGACTGAGCGTTAGTAGTCCAGCCGAGGAAGAAGTTTACGATCGGAAGAGCTACGTCAAGAAGACCGCCTGTTTTAACGGCATAGGCAATACCTACAATCAATTTCTCTGCGAGGTCTGCAATAGCGCCCTTCTGAAGAATAGCGTCAAGTGAATTGTAAGAATCGGCGATAAGAGCGGTGTTGCCGCATACCTTACCGAGAACCTTGTTAAGGAGTTCTCTTACGATTCTGAATACTGCGGGATACATAGCCTCGGTTCTGAAAGTGCTGTTAGCAGGAATATTGAATATGCCCGTAACGCTGTTTGTACCGAGGAGCTTGCTTACGTCAAGGTTGAGAAGTCTGTCGATAATGTCTTCTCTGAGAACAGTCTCAAGGAAGGTCTTACCGTCAGCAGCGGTTTCGTTGATTATCTTCTCAACAGGAAGAACGTCGCGGATAATCTTGTCGAGCTTAGCCCACGGATCCTGTGCGGTAGCAAGGTTGAGGTCAAGGCCGTCGGTGTTGATGAGCTTCTGTACCTTCCAGCACCACTCGTTGTCAGAGGTGAGAGCCCAGTCGATTACCCAGTCAATGGTGTCTTCCCAAGCGCGTGTGTTCTTTTCGAAGTCTGCAAGCTTATAAGTCTTGGAGGCTGCAACGCTGTAGCCGTCAGCCTTATCGGAGCCGAGGTCGGCAAGCTTGGAGAGATACTTCATACCGATGTCGGTGCCCATGGTAAAGATAACATCGAGCCAATAGCCGCTGTCCTTACCCTTTACGAGGGTCTTCGAGTTGTAATCGGCATAAATAAGTGCGTCATAGTTGTAAGTCGGAACGAACTGAGTTGCAAGCTCACGAATTACGCAAGCGAGAAGAGCGGTTACGTTCTGTCCCTTGAGCTCGGCAGCCGACGGGAGAATTATCTGAGGCATAAGAGCCTTAACGCCGATTGCGCCGAGAGCGGTAACAACATCCTGATTGGAAGCGGACTTATCTACAACTGTGTCATAGTAGCCTGCATAAACAGTCTCATAGCCGGTACCGAAGAGATACTCGGGGTTATAAGCTGCTACATACTGAAGAGCCTTGCGAAGATTGGGAATGAGCTTTGTATTATCGCCCTTTGTCCAATTGATTGCAGCCTTTGCAGTATCCGAAAGCATTGTGTCGATTGCCTTGCCGACAAAATCGTTGAGCGCCGCAAGAACGGTGGTATAACCCGCTGCCGAAGCAGTAACGGAGCCGTCGTTTGCAGCTGTGGGCATAAACTCGTTAACGAAATCACCGGAGATGGTGTAGTTCCAGTTAATGAGCTTAGCGAACGAATTAGCGGTGGACATATCAAACTTGAGCCAGGTCTCTGTGAGACCGTCTTTGCTGACAAGGCGATAATAGCCGTTGCCGTCGGAGCCTATTGTGAAGTCCGACCACTCCCAGTTATATGCGCCGGCAGCCTTAGAATAGAATGCCTTTACATCTGACGGAAGCTTAGCGAGAACAGCGGTGGCCTCTGAAGCCTTGCCGCCGAAGAGCTCGGTCTTTTCAGCGCCGAACCACTGTGCAAGAAGCATCTTAACGGAGCCGTTGAGAACAACGGGAGCAAGATCCTTAAATACATAGGGAGCTATCTGATAGAGAGCCGAAACAAGAGTATTGCTGTCAAGGTTGAAGATTTCGGAAACCTTACCGCTTGTAGCAAGTGAGGGAAGGAAGTAGCTGTCCTTAACGTAATATTTTACGTTTTCGCCGGCAGCGTTAGCGTAAACATAAACGCCTGTGCCTTTGCCTTCCATATCGGTTTCTTCGGTCTTATAATACTTCTCTTCCTGAGCTACATACATCTTCTTGTCGGTATCATATTCAAATACCTCGATGTAAGCACCCTTAGAGTCTGAACCCTTAACATAATAATCGCGAAGACCTGCTTTAGCGCTTGTCGGAAGAGCAATGTGATTGCTTATGCAGTTGCCGGAAGCGTCTTCTTTATAAGAAGTATAGCTCTGCGGCTTAGACATAGCGTTGATGAGGACATTCTTGACAAGAGTGTCGGGATTTGCGGTTGTTGTCGAATAAGTGTTGATGAGCGTCATGTCATCGTCAACTCTTGCGAACATCGGATAAACGAGGCCTTTTAACATACCCGGAAGATCCGAGAGGTACTTATTAACGCCGGAGATATCAACAAAGTTGCCGATAATGCCGACGTCAAGTTTGCCGTCGTTGATAACCTTTTTAACGAGACCTGCGTTGTCGTTAAGAATGGTTGCAATACCGTTGACTATGTCAAGCTGAGCGTTCTTTTCTCTTGTCATGCCCGACTTCCAGTTTTTAAGGTTAGCATTTTTAACTATACCGAGCAAGCCGCTGACAAGCTTAACAAGTCCGTTGTTAAGAAGAGACTGTGCGCTGTCGATGGTTCCGCAAAGAGCATTAACCGAGCGAAGGTCGATAACAAGGCGCAAACCTGCAGTATTAATAACTTCGCCCATGTTTATGTTCGCGGCGGCAAGGGTAACATCGAGGAAGTCAAATACGACTGACATTCTCTCTTCGGTAGAGAGTCTTGTTACCGCGCCGTCCGGGCTGTATGCGTCAAGAGCGGTAAGGTTATCAGAGGTCTGATACTCCGTCTTTGCGGCAAACGCCATTACGGACATAGTTGAGAAAATCATGACAACTGCCAAGATGACACTTAACAATTTGGTAGATTTTTTCATACGTGTTTTTTCCTCCTAAAAAGATTTACATTAAAACCATGTATGCGTACCCGATTTTTTCTGCGGGCGGCACTCCCCGCAACAATTCCTCGCACAAAATCCGCTGTACTTCTGACCGCTCTTTGATTTACAAGAAAGCAAACCGATTTCGGCACGTTAACTCGGTCGGTTTCCACCGTTTCCACTTCCGTAAAAATGAATCGGTGGAAAACTGATGATACACACCCGAGCATATTACCGTAGGATGTGTATCAAAACGGGATGGAAACTGCACGGTAAATCAGCCGTGCGGCAGCGCTCCCTTAAAAAAGGGGGCACTTCGCCCTATTACACCATTCCTATGGTTAGTTAAAGTATAGGGTTTTAAACGAAAAAAGTCAATAAATTGTTCACACAAATTTGATGATTTTCTGTATTGAACAAATAGAATTGTTATTTTTGGGCAAAAGTGGCAAACAAAATTGGCAATGTTGTTGTAAAATTATGAACAAATTGTTAACGTTTTCGAGTTTTGAACTTTTTGACAAGTATTGAACACGGTTTTGAACATTTTTACGGTATTTTCGGGTAAAAACAGAGGGCTTTTAGGCTCCCTCAAATAGGGTGATTCCCCACGGTGTGGGGAAATGTCACGTAGTGACAAAGGGGACTCTCTCCCGTCAGGAGCTGGCTGTGAGCAACGCGAACAGACTGAGGGATTGTTCAGGCTCCCTTGTAAAGGGTGATTCCCCACGGTGTGGGGAAATGTCACGTAGTGACAAAGGGGACGGGCTCCCGTCAGGAGCTGGCTACGAACGAAGTGAGTAGACTGAGGGATTAAAAAGTAATTTGCTTTCTATTTAAATTCCATATA
>ERZ1034871.580-NODE-580-length-20897-cov-10.916995_pt1 | contig 20897 bp, 16 predicted proteins | sample MGYA00520631_ERZ1034871 | MGnify/ENA primary metagenome ERZ1034871 (study PRJEB33766, sample SAMN09781721) | gut metagenome | biome: gut microbiome | host: Homo sapiens | place: Madagascar | study: EMG produced TPA metagenomics assembly of the PRJNA485056 data...
CATGAAAAATGTTCGTAAAGCACTAAAACAAAAAAATAAACGTTACTACTAGAAGACAAAGCACTGATCTTTACTCATCAGTGCTTTTTATGATAGAACCAATAAAAATTTGAGCGCTTGCTTTATCTTTATGACACAGTATGTTATACTAAAATTAATTTCTATATGAAATATAATCCTATAGAAAAAATAAATATCATAACACAATGGGTACCGATAAAATGATCATTTTATCAGTTGAGAAAAACCATCAAACCTGCTCGGGTTAAGACCTGCGAAGGGATGTGTCATTACTACTTTTAGTTTATCTAACTTGATGTGGTATGTTTTTTGCTTTCCCCTCCTTGTGTTTACAAAGGAGTTTTTTTATGTCAACTTTAACAGAAATTCGTCATCAAAAGCCTTTAATCTTAAGTCTTACGAATAGTGTTACCATCCAAAGAGTTGCTGATCTTGTAAGTTTTCTAGGTGCTTCACCTTTAATGTCGTCCGAAAAGGATGAAATTAAAGATCTCCTTACACTTGCAAGTGTACTTGTTTTAAATACAGGTACTTTGAGCCAAGAAGATGTACCACTTTTCATTGTAGCGGGACGTTTAGCAAACGAAAAAGGAATCCCGGTTGTTTTAGATCCAGTAGCCGTACACGTTCCTTATAGGGCCAAAATCATGAAACAACTCTTATCTGAAATTCACTTCGATATTATCCGAGGGAATGCTTCGGAAATTGCTTGGTTTGCTGAAGAGGAAGAAAAGAGTAAAGGTATCGACTCACTTGCTACGACTATCAGCAGTAATAATGCAAAAAGTGCAGCAAAAAAAACAAATGCTGTTATTGTTCAGACGGGACAAACAGATGTCATCACAGATGGAAATCATCTGCATTATGTGAAGACAAGCAGCAAACTTTTTGAAATAAATGTTGGATGTGGTGATATGTTAACTGCGGCGATCGCTACTTTTTCAGCCACAAATTCTCACCTACTTGAAGCTTCATATGAAGCTACTAAATTTTTTAGTGAATCTGGAATCCAGGCAGAACGACAAGTCAAAGGGCTTCCTGGAGATTTCATCACTGCCTTATTAAATAATATCTATTGCAGTTCAAAGAAAGCGGGGCTAAGAAAATGATTGAGGTACCACAAGTTGTCACAATTGCAGGTATTGATTCAAGTGGAGGAGCAGGAATTAATGCGGATCTTAAAACTTTTCACAGTCAAAAAGTTTATTCGGCTACGATTGTTGTAGGTCTGACTGCTCAAAATACACTTGGGGTGCAAGAGATTTCAAGTGTAGCGCCTCATTTTATATTATCGCAATTTGACTCAGTGTTTTCTGACTTAGATATTTCTGCTGCAAAAACAGGGGCACTTTTCGATGTAGCTCAAGTTAAAGCTGTTATCACAGGAATTAAACGCTATCAACCCCAACATTTGGTAGTTGATCCGGTGATGGTTGCGAAAGGAGGTGCCGTTCTTCTTTCAGATGAAGCTATCAGGTGCATAAAAAAAGACCTTTTTCCCTTAGCAGAACTCATTACGCCGAATCTGCAAGAAGCAGAAGTACTTCTGGATTACCCGATTTCTAATGAGGAAGAGATACGACAAGCGCTTTATGATCTGCAAAGTTTGGGGGCGAAAAATGTTCTGATTAAAGGAGGGCATTCAGCGCGAGAAACTGTGACAGATTTATTATTGACAGAATCTGGTGAAATTATGTGTTATTCTGCTTCAAGAATTCATACAAATCGAACACATGGTACAGGGGATACACTTTCCTCATATATTACAGCTCATCTTGCACGGGGAGAAGAACTGCTTGATATTTTACCTCATGCAAAATCCTTTATCACAAACGCAATAAAAGAAAGTATTAATGTTGGTCACGGACACGGTCCTCTTAATCATTGGGTAAGATGTGATGAATAAAGAATATTTAAAGTGTTATTTTATTGCAGGTCCACAAAATTTTGCTGAATTATCCATAGAAAAAGCAGTCGAAAAAATTATTGTGATTCTACAGTCAGGAGTATCTTCCTATCAATTTCGCGATAAAGGAACAATTTATAGGAATCAAAATCAAAGAATGACCACAGTATTGAAGCTCCAAGAAGCAGCAAAGGACTTACATATCCCTTTTATTGTCAATGATGATTTAGAACTGGCTTGCATGATCCAAGCAGATGGGGTTCATCTTGGACAACAAGATAGAGCAATTGCAGAAGCCAGAGAAAAGCTAGGCCCGAAAAAATATATTGGGCTATCGGTTAGAAATAAACAAGAACTCTTAGCAGCACAAAAAAGTGACGCAGATTATCTTGGCATTGGCCCCATTTATCCTACAAGCAGTAAATCAGATGCTGCCGAGCCATTTGGAGAAAAACAACTGAGAGAGTTGCTTCTTGTAAATCAAAAATCAATCGTTGGAATTGGTGGCATTACTCTTGATTCGCTAAATAAACTGAGCCAAATGCCTTTGGATGGAGTAGCAGTTATTTCACTTTTAACAAGAGCAACAAATCCACAAAATATCGTAAGAAAAATACACGCACTATTTTAGACAAAAAATAGTATTTATCATTAAAAAGTCTCCTTTTATTACTTATAATAAACACAAAAACATGAATGTTCAAATTGCTCTTAAAAATGTATTTATGTTTTAGTATACTATAAATAAATAAGACTATTGGAGAAAATATGAAAAGATTTATTGGGTTAACTGTTGTATCGATTATTTTTTGTGGAGGATATTTTGCTTTAAAACATATTTTAAACACGACTGACTATTACGCGAAAGTTACTTTAGAAAACAAGACGAGTTCTGTGACCAGAAGCACTCCTAATTCAGAAAGTGAATACGTCTATTTCTTCAAATCCTCTAATAGTAAAGGGGAAATCAAAGATCTACGTTTATGTGCAGATTCATTACGTGAAGGTGTATACATCATGGCTCACGTAAATTACGATAAGATTGTACGTTGGAATATTGTAGAAGAAAGAAGTGTTCCACCAAAAGCGCTAGAGAAGATAAAGTTATAAAACAAAAATAATGCCTACTGCATTATTTTTTTATTTTCTTTAATATTAATAAATGTTTAAGAAATTAATTCGCTTTTGTTCTGACAATTCTGTACAATTAAAATATAAAGCGCTATCACACCAAAAGATTGGAGAAGGATATGAAAATTAATACAAGGAAAAGAAAGTTCACCTTAGCTTCTGTGGTGTTACTTGCTGCAGTTTCAAACATGATTGTTTCTCAATCAGCTGTGGAGGCCGTAACGACCACCATTAAAAATCAGGTCTCTAATGGTGAGGTTGTTATTTATGCACAACAGGCTGGACCTTCAAGTGCTGCCGCTACGGGAAATGCTATCGGGAATAATGACGGTACACAACAAGATGCAGGTGAATCTTCAACATCTACGGCGACAAATAACTTAACAATGTCGAACGTTCAGTTTTCTGCAACTAAAATTACACCGACTGGTGCTGCTTCTGCAATGGTTAACAGTACAGGTGATGTTGTATCTTCAGCCTTTACAGCCGATGTTTCAACAAGAAAAATTCAGAAAACCGATACAAATGGTATGACGGACTTTACGGGACTTACTGATGGTTATTGGCTTTTTCATCAAATGACTTTGGTTGGCGGTGTACAGACCGTTAAGGATTTTATTGTGACGGTTAATACTTCCGATACAACCAATAAAGGTCCACTGAATGTCTATCCGAAGCAGGATATGACGAAATATAAAAACTTATTTGATATTGCTGCTACAAACGCTGATGATAACTACAACGGAAAAACGCCTAATGAACTTGTATCACCTAATGCAGATACGACGACTTTAATCGATACAAATGAGAGTGACGCTGCGAATACAACGACAGCAGCAGCTGGAAACAAGGTCGGTTGGAACGTCAATACAAGTTTTGATAAATCCCAATGGACCAATACTTCTGATACAGTGACTTCGCCTGACATCGCAGATAATGTTAAAGCAAAATTTACGATTGAAGATACGATTCCAGCTGGATTCACAATCGGTATTCCAACGCTTAAGGCGGGTACAACAGCTTTAACACCTGAAGTAGATTATACAATGACCATTACGAATCAAGTGGTTTCAGTTTCTTTAACAAATGATCGCATGAAAAAAGTAGCTGGTCTACTAGATGCAGCAACAGGTAGAATAAATATGAACCTCTACATTCCTACGACAGTATCAGGTAGTGTTACAGCGGGGTCATATAAAGATAATGCCAAAACAACAATCATCAATGCTTACGGTGTCGATCTCAGTTCAACACCTAAAAATTCTACTGTAAATATTGGTGGTGTCCAACTGACGAAAACAGATGGGACTTCAGCAATTACTTCATCTCCAGCTACATTTGTGCTGGTAAGAGCAAAAGATGCAGCCGCGGCTGAGGCCTTGGTTAAAAAACATGCCTCAAGCTTTAATGGCTCTTCTTCAGATCTTTCCAGTTTACCGACAGCCTACTCATCAACAGACAAAGCATCTTTCGTGACACAAGCTGACGGAACAATTGCTGTCAAAACAACAGGAGTTTCAGGAGTCGCTACTTTTTCTGGTCTTAACCTTGTTGACACCAACACAGACACAGAAAACACAAGCAACTATTTTGCGGTCGAAGTGATTGCTCCTGATGGTTTCCAATTACCAACAGCAACCACAGCTGCCAATGTAACAAAGGTCAATGCTTCAACAACACCTGCTGCGCATAATAATGATATTGTGAATAATAAACCATTCCCACTTCCATTTACAGGTGGAGCAGGAATTGTCGCCGTGGTATTAGTAGCAGGAGCAGCGGGTTTTGCAGCAATGGTTATTCGTAAAAAGAAACAAGAAGTAGAGGTAGATTCAAAATAGTAAAATATGGATACCATGCAGGAGGAGCACATGCGTGATAAAAGTCCAGATAGAAAAAGCGAACGCCGATTTTCACTGCGCAATATTATTTCCACTGTTCTGTTGATTCTTGCTTTGGGTCTTTTATTTTATCCTATCTTTGTGAACTATATGGTCGCGCAACAAAATAAAACGACAATCCAAAAATATACCAATAGCGTTGAAACAATAGATCCAGCCCAAGCAAAACATCTCAAAGATGAAGCAACTATTTATAATCAGTATATTTACGCCAAAAGTCAATACCAAAGCTGGAATAAAGCAGTACCAGATTATAAGCAGCAGTTGGTGACTAACAATGATAAAGTTATTGCTTATCTCTCCATTCCACAAATTAAGGTTACGAACATCCCTGTTTATAGTGGCGATAGTGAAGAAACATTAGCAGCAGGTGTTGGCCATATCCCGCAGACAAGTTTACCCATTGGTGGAGAAAATACACATGCTGTATTATCAGCACATTCTGGGCATATTAATAATACCTTATTTTCTGATTTGGAAGACTTGAAAATGAAGGATGTTTTCTACATTCATGTCTTAAATCAAACATTAAAATACGAGATTTTTGAGCGAAAAATTGTAAATCCTGAAGATACGGATGCTATTAATGTCATTCCGGGAAAGGATTTGGTCACACTGGTTACATGCTGGCCAACAGGTATTAACAATAAACGCCTACTTGTTACAGGAAGAAGAGTTGCTACAAATACGGTGAATCCACAAGAGCACATCCAACGTAATAAATATGGCTACAATTTCTGGGTGATGCTTCTTGCAAGTCTGTTAGCGCTGTGTGCATTGGGGCTTGTTTTACGCAATGTCTTGGGTGCTAAAAACTATAATATGCGAATCGATAGAGCACAGTTCGATGCGATTCAAAAAGGCAAACAAGAAATTATTATTGCGCCACTTCCTTCGGGAAGTAAAAAGTACCGTTTAAAAGATAAGATTACACTCATTGCGGCAGAGACTCTTGAGTCTGATAAACGTCAATATTTTGTAAAAGCAGATGACCAACAGTGGGAGAGTGTTAATAAGAGTAAGAAAGCTGAAAAACAAAAGTTAAAAATTACTCAAATCATAGATGCAGATGAATTTAATAAAACAGATGAACACTTAGAACACACAACATATCTTGAGTTTAAAAAGACAGCAGAACACCTGTTACAAGAGCGGTTAAATACAAAACAGCTTCCTGAAAACTGTATTTTAATTAAGGTGATGGTAAAAGAATAAATTCTAGAGAGGATCCACATGAAAAAAAGACGACTATTGGCTCTTATATTCTTTTTTTCAATTGTCTTATTGAGATGGAATAATGCGCCAATTCAAGCAGCGGAAAGACATTCTCAAAATATAATCATTGTAAAATATGGGCTCACATCGACGTCTCATGGATTTTCTACTAATCAAAGCTTTAATACCGGCTTAAAAATTAACAATATTATTATTGATAATGAAGGTAAGGAACTTCAACCCATAGCTGATATAAGCTATATAGTACAGCAAATTACGGAGAAGGATGATCTAGCAGTAATGGACCCCTCAAGCTATACAAAAGTGGGCAACCCGATAAAACTCGTGACAAATAAAGAAGGTATCGCAAATACACGTTTAGGTGACGGCAAATACATCCTAACTGAGCAAGCCAATAATGCTGCAGGGCTTATTAATCCGCAAGCACCTGTTTTGCTTGATCTCCCAACAGCAGATAGCCTAGAAGAGATTTATATATATCCCAAATCTAGCCTTATGAAGACTGAAAAGCAACCTACACAAAATTTTACCAAGCCAACACAAATTCAGTACAGACATGATTTACCACATACGGGTGAAAAAATCTCATGGTTTATTGCACTTAGTGGGGCATTTCTTCTGATTATTGTTGCTTTTGTTCTTAATCGTAAAGAAAAAAGTACACAAACGAAGTGAATTTAGGGGAAGGAGGTGAATTTATTTGAAGAAAATGAGCAAAAGTGATTGTGGTGACTTAAGTTTGGGCTACAAATATTATAAGAAAATAAGAAGAAAGAATAAAAGAAGGAAAAACAAAGCATTACACCAATACTTTAAACTAGTTTTATATACTTTCACCTTATTTATACTTAGTCCATTGTCACCTGTTGTGAATTGGATGCCTTCTTTGGGGACTCTTTCTGCTGAGGCTTCCATTACTCAACAAACGGATGGTTCTGGTATAACTTGGAATCTTATCACAGCAGGTAATGATATCAATACGTTAGCTACCACAGCACTTCCCGGTTCTACACTTTATATAAAAGCAGCAAACGACTTGACCTTAGGCGTTACTGCAGTATTGCCTTTAAACTTAACTTTAGTTTTTGATATGGGCGGCCATGCTTTATACAATACAGGAGCTGCCGTTATTACACCTTCTGTAGGGAACACCATAACTTTTCAAAATGAACGTATTGTATCAACAGGGACGACTAATAGCACTACTGTACCAAGTCCCTTAGGAGTAGGTACGGTAGCAGGAGTATACAACTACTATTATGGTCTCTTTAGTGCAACAAATATCTCGGGAGTTAGTATAACTTATAAAAATGTTGTCCAAGATTTAGGGACTATAACAACTTGGGGAGCTGGTGGACAACCTTTTTATAATATTGGAAGTTCTGTTAATTTCTCTGGAACCAATTACTTTAACTATAATTCGGGGCAGGAATTCATGGAAGGTACAGGGATTAATGTCCTTGATGGAACTACAACAATTAAACACAGCTCCGGTGGAAATGCCCCATTGTGGGCTCAATCCGCTGCTTCAATAAATGTTGCGGCAGGAGCGACTTTAGATTTTACGGGAAGTTCAACTGGACGTGGTTTTATTTATCTTGATAATACACCCACTTTTACGATAAATAATAATGGCACTCTAAAGCTCAACATGGCTGGCGCAAGTAGTAATAATTTTTATAGCAATACCGGTATGTCATCGATTACGATGAATTATGGTGTTAATTCTAGTACAACGATAACTGCACCCGGATTCTTTGATTATAATGCTACAGGTGGCGCTTTTAAAACAACGATTGGACAGGGGGCGAGTTTTGACTATAGTGCAGGGAATACTTCAAATGCTTTCTTAGGAACATTGGCTGCTACTGACAGTTTTACGCTCAATTCTGCGAAACATGTTCGACTTAATACAAGTAAAACAACTGGAAGTAGCATCCTAGGAACGGATGCAAGTGCAATGCCATTTGTGCTAAATGCAAGCTCACCTTCAGCTTACGCCATTAACGGTTACAATAGTACCGGAGCTGCTAGTCTGCTGGCAAGTCCTACAAGTGGTGCATTTGGAGTAACTGGAACCTTTCATAGTAATTTAGCAGACTTAAACAAGCTTACTGGTCAAAAAATTCCTACAGCAACAGAAATTACCAGCTATCAAAATTCCGCACAGCTTGAATTTAACCTTGTATCTCCTGCACAAGCCAATTTTAGTTATGTATGGGCGGCGAATGTTCCTGGACAAAACGGGATAGCTGGTACTTTACTTGGGCAACTTCCGGCTCGTGTATCAGAGCAAGGAACCGTTGGAGGAGTTCTAACAGCGCCAACATTATCTGCAGCACCCAAGGGCTATTATATCTCGGGTTATAAGGCACCAAACGGCACAATCTACAGCACACTGGCTGCAGCTTTAGCAGCGGTTAATAATGTATTTGGTACGACTTCGAACACAACGACACCTGATGTTTACATGCCTTCCACAAATGATTTTCAAGTCATTTTGAGTGCAGAGGAGCAAACATTTTATATTAATTATGGCTATGCGTTTACAAATTTTGGAAATGTACCACCTTTTCCACCCAATGCTTATAGCCAAAAAGGCTTGACTGGCGCACCACTCGCAATAAGTGGCTTAGGAGCTGCCCCGACAGGATATCATTATTCTGCTGTGATGAATAACAAGGGGTCATCTTGGATTGATCAGACAAATCCGGAAACGGGAGCAGCTAATACGCCTACTCCTTATTATGTATCGATTAGTTTGGCACTCACAGCAGCGATAACTCAGCAAAATGGGGGAATGTATTTTGGAACCTCATCTTTAAGTGCAGCTCCCATAATTAATAATCAAGGGGCATTTGATAATAACGTAATGGCTATGCTTACAGCAAATGCGGAAATTGCAAACTATACTTATGGTTGGGCCAATATTACGCCAGGTTATAATGGAAATGCCGGACAGATTTATGGGAATCTTCCAAGTCAAACAACTTCTAATGGTGGCTTCGGTGACACCATTGCGCGAGACACATCGGGTATAAATTCTCCGGGAAACAATTACCAGACCTTTGTAGCTCCTCCAAATGATAAGGCTCTTAGTGGCTATTCTGTGGCTGTGCGTGCACCAAATGGAATAACATACACATCGGATTCCAATGCTGTTGCGAGCTCTACAGTAATTAAAACAACTACGCCATTAACAACTGCGACTCAAGCCAATACTTTTAAAGAAGGAGCAGCAGCAAATAATTTCGTGATTACTTATACACCCATTGCAAATAAGATAAGTTGGCACTACACATACGATCCAAGTATATCTAATCCACCGGCTGCCCCAGCTGACATTGTCCAAACAGGTGTGTTAACAGGCACGCCACTTACAGATCCAAAAGCGACAGCGCCAAATGGATACTTTATTGAAGGTTATCAGTATCCTGGAGATGCCAAGATTTATCCCACAATTGCGGAGCTACAGACTGCCCATTTCTCTGGCACTAGTGACATAACGATTAATGTCCTTTTAGCTAAAAATTTTGTCTTACCTTATACAGGAGGCTCAGGACAGTTTGGGATAATCTTAGCATCAGCTACACTTGCCTTTCTTGCTTTAGCTTTTTACATCTTTAAAAGGAAAGATTAAAGTATTTCTTTTAACCACAGGATCTCGATCGTGTGGTTTTTTCTAATTTTTTGCAATAATTGAGGTATATAAGTGTATTTGTGCTCAGATATTGGTATAATTAAGCATTATGACAAGAAAAAATATACTAAAAGCACAACGAATCGTAGTAAAAATTGGTACAAGCTCGTTGATTTTACCGAATGGGAAGATAAATTTATCAAATATAGATGAACTGGCTTTTGTGTTATCCGATATAAATAATAAGGGGTATGAAGTTATCTTAGTAACTTCAGGAGCTATCGGAGCAGGGTTAAACGTCCTTGGGATGAATGAACGTCCAAAAGATATTGCACAGCAACAAGCCTTAGCAAGTATTGGTCAAGTAGAGTTGATGAGTCTTTACACGCAAATGTTTCGTCGTTATTCTCAAAAAGTGTCACAGCTTTTATTAACACGGGATGTTACCGATTTTCCACTGAGCTCAAATAATGCTGAAAATGCCTTGAATGCGCTACTCTCTCTGGGAATCATCCCTATTATCAATGAAAATGATGCTATAGCTGTCGATGAAATGGATCACCAAACAAAATTTGGCGACAATGACAAGCTGGGAGCGATTGTTTCAAAACTTGTGGATGCTGATTTACTCATTATGCTTTCTGATATCGATGGACTTTATAATAAAAACCCCAATATTTATGATGATGCTAAAATATTTAAAGAAATCCATGACATTACGGATGAATTACGACAAATGGCGGGCGGAGCCGGGAGTCGTTTTGGTACAGGCGGGATGACCTCTAAGCTTGCCGCTGCAGAAATTTTATTTGAGAACAAGCAGGAGATGGTTCTGACCAATGGTGAACGCATCCGTGAAATAAAGGATATTATTGCTGGACAGGAAATCGGGACTTATTTTCACCAAAAAATTGAGAAAGAAGATGCAAGATGATTGAAGATTTAGGAGTAAAAGTCAAAGCGGCAAGCAAAGAAGCAGCAAAACTATCTGCTGCAACAAAAAACAACTTTCTGCTTTTCCTAGCAGATACTCTCATTCAAAACACAAGCCGGATTATTTTTGAGAATGAGAGGGACTTACTTAAAGCAAAAGAACATGGCATTTCGGATATTATGGTAGATCGTTTACGCTTGACGCCAGAAAGAATCTCGGATATGGCACTTGGGTTACGTCAAGTGGCGGACTTACCTGATCCTATCGGCCAAGTTTTACAAGGATTCACAAATCTTGATGGGCTAAAAATTGTCCAAAAACGTGTGCCACTCGGTACGGTTGGGATGATTTTTGAGAGCCGCCCAAATGTGACAATTGATGCCTTTTCACTTTGTTTTAAAACAGGGAATAGTGTTCTCTTACGCGGTGGTTCAGACGCCATACATTCTAATACAGTCTTAGTTGAAATTATTAAAGAAAGCTTACGTAAGCAAGGAATTAACTCCAGTATCGTAGAGCTTCTCACGGATACCAGTCATGCAGAAGCAGAAAAGATGATGCAGGCTGATCAATTTTTAGATGTACTTATTCCTCGAGGTTCTGCTCGATTGATTAACCGTGTAAAAGAAAAAGCAACAGTTCCTGTTATTGAAACGGGAGTTGGAAACTGTACCATTTATGTTGATGAAACTGCTGATTTAGACATGGCTACAAAAATAGTCGTCAATGCTAAAACACAGCGCCCAAGTGTTTGTAATGCTGCTGAAAGTCTCGTGGTACATGCACAAATCGCTGCTGAATTTTTACCTAAATTGCAGGAAGCTTTGAAAAAAGCACATGAGGTTGAGTTTAGAGCGGATGAACGTGCCTTGAAAATTCTCCAAGCTTGTGCTGGAAGCTTAGCAATTACTGTTCAAGAAGAAGATTTTGGTGCAGAGTACTTAGACTATATTATGTCAGTTAAAACGGTTGACAATTTAGATGAAGCAATTGAACATATTAATCAATATTCGAGTCGTCATTCAGAAAGTATCGTAACTAAAGATTACTTTAACGCTCAAAAATTTCAAGAGGAGATTGATGCAGCGGCAGTCTATGTAAACGCATCGACACGATTTACAGATGGATTTGTCTTCGGACTTGGTGCTGAAATTGGGATATCCACTCAAAAACTCCATGCACGCGGGCCAATGGGACTAGAAGCTTTGACTTCAAGTAAATATCTAATTGACGGAAATGGTCAAATCCGCTAATATTTTTAACTAAAGAACGGTCTTCTAGGACCGTTCTTTTATTACAAAAAAGTAAGGAATCAGTTAAGCAAAAAAAGATAAAATAGAAAGAAAAATGAGTATAAGAGTTTGATATTTCTTAGCTCGAGAGATTGAAGCTTGCTTAAATATAAGGAGTACATATGAAAAAAAGAGCGCAGAAGAGAAAGAAAGGAATCGATATGTTAGGTGTGACATTTTTTGTTTTTATTGCTGCGGTAATTGGAGTTTTATGTGTTGCTTTATATTATCAACAGACCAAGGCAAGCCCTGGCGAGCCAAATACGCGCGTGATTAAAAAAACAGAAGAGCAACTAAAGTCAGAGCTTACCATTTACCCAACACTGTATATTACTGGCTCAAGTGGCAGTCCTAAAAACAACATCAGTCATTTAGTTCAAGCAGTAACCAATAAAAATAATGCCGCAAAACCAGGCCTCACTGTAATTGCAGAAACAGGAAACAAATATAAATTAAGAATTACTGGAAAAATTGATGCTAGTAATAAATATCCAACTATTGCTGTTGGGACAGATCATGGAACAAATAATCACGAAATCTATCAGTATACGATAAAAGCTACAATAGAATATCTAGCGGCACACTATAATGTCCCTTGGTATAATATTTTAGGCTATTCTTCGGGAGCAGGTGGAGCTATGCGGTTTTTGATCAATTACTCGCAAGATAAAAATTTACCTCCCGCTAAAAAGTTTGTTGCCTTAGATGGTGAATTTAATCGCAAAGAAAAATTAAGAACCAACGAGACCATGGAAAGCCTGTATCAAAATGGTCCCGAAAACAAAAGCGCTGATTATAACTATTTTGAGAAAAATTATTCAAAAATGGATAAGGGCATCCATGTCTATCTCATGGCTTTAGATACGCCTGTCGGCTCTGACTTTGATGGCGTTCTCCCGTGGTCGGATCTCTTTTCTGTTTATAACCTCTTTGAAAAAAATGGCAATATAACGGAAAAATTCACCTATACAAATAGCCCAGGAGAACGCTATTCTCATGGTTCGATTTGTAAAATGCCTGCAGCACAAGACTATATCGAGAAGGTTTTCTACCATTCACCTTAACTTACCAAAATGTAAGTTTACAGACAATTTAATTATAGTACAATCATATATTATGAATAGAAAATATAAAAAATTATTCATCTTTTTGGGAAAGACACTGTTTTACTTCGTAGTTATTTTAATTCTACTTTATCTTTATTCTTATAGTAAAACAGGAGGCGCACACTTTATCTACAACGAATTTTAGAAAGGAGATGTCATGAACATTTTTCACGAAATTTTATCCGGAGCAACAAAATATCCGGAGCGTTTAGCGATAGTCGAACACGACCAAGATTATACTTATCGTCAATTGCTTGATGCAGCATCACAGGTAGCTCAAAAAATATCTGCAATGCCCATCTCCCAACGTCCAATTATTGTATTTGGTAAAAACGGATTTTTATCATTAGCTGCACTACTCGGTGTTTCACTTACAGGGAGGGCCTATATTCCTGTAGATGCCCATACACCTTTTGAGAGAACTCAGCTGATTAAACAAGCCGCAAACCCCTCTTTAGTCATACATACAGTGGAACTTGAAGAGAAGTTTTCCCAACTTTTTACATCAAGGACATCTTATACTGAATACCAAGAAAATATCGATTTCAATTTTTCACAGATTGACAGTCGTCAAGCTGTGAGCGGAGAGGATATTAACTACATTATCTATACTTCGGGCACAACGGGACTTCCAAAAGGTGTCGCAGTAACCCATAATAACTTACTTAGCTTCACTAAATGGATGAATAAGGATTTTTCTATAATCGAAAATAATCACTTTCTGTCTCAGGCACTATATAGCTTTGATCTATCAATTTTCAGTTTATATCCTAGCTTAACAACAGGTGGGACCTTGATTTCACTTAGTCAAGAGGAGGCAACGAATTTCAAAAAACTTTTTGAACGACTTAATTCAAGTACGATCAATACTTGGGTTTCTACTCCATCCTTTATCGAAATATGCTTGCTTGATCCATCATTTGTTGAAGAAAAGCATCCAGATTTACAGCAATTCATTTTTTGTGGCGAGGAATTAACGCACAAAACAGCATCGAAGCTGCTCGACAAGTTCCCACATGCAAAAGTTTGGAACACTTATGGACCAACCGAAGCTACAGGTGCTATTACAAGTATTCAAGTTGATAAAACAATCCTTCAGGACTATAAGCGCTTGCCTATTGGCACTGCAAAGCCAGGAGTTGAAATTCAAATCATTGATGATGAAATTATTATTATTGGGGATTCTGTAGCACAGGGATATTTTGAAAATTCGGAGAAGACAGCAGAAGTCTTCTTTGAGTATGAAGGCAAGAAGGCGTATCATACAGGAGATTCAGGCTATTTTGATGAAAATTCGGTCCTTAACTATAATGGTCGTATCGACTTTCAAATAAAATTCAATGGTTTTAGGATTGAGTTGCAGGATATCGAAGCTCATTTATATGAAATTGCTGAGATTGAAAAAGCATTAGTGGTGCCTCAAGAAAATGCTGCACATAAAGTAACAGGATTAATAGCAGTCATCCATTCTTCTCTAAGTTTTGAAACTAAGGCTGAAGAACGCGCATTTAATAAAAAAATCAAGGCACAACTTTCAAATACGATTATGGATTATATGATGCCGACTAAATTCATTTATCTTGATGGTTTCCCACTTACTCCCAATGGAAAAATTGACCGAAAGGCCTTAACCAAACAAGTCCTTGGAGGTAAGAACTAGTGGAACCATATGCAACACCTTTTTATTTTGTGATTTTAGGGTTAGCACTGCTTCCACTTGTCATGGCACACGCCTACGGAAAAAAATGGATGGGCTATCAAGTCATCTTGACCATTGCCTTTCTCTGGATCAGTTTCGGCGGTAAAGTCAGTCTTTGGTCCCTTCTGGGTTTTGGGATTTTTGAAACAACTTTAATCAAGCTTTACGAGCACTATCGAAAACTCCAAAACAAAACTTGGGTGTTCGTTTTAGCAGTGATTGCATCGTTACTACCTTTAATAATCGTTAAGGTGACACCCTTATTGGACCCGATGCACCCACAATCTATCCTTGGTTTTTTAGGAATATCTTATGTGACCTTTAAAACTGTAAGTGTAATTCTTGAGTTACGCGATGGCCTGATTAAAGAAGTTCCCTTAAAGGAATATCTCTATTTTCTATATTTCTTTCCCACCATTTCGTCAGGGCCAATTGATCGTTTCCGACGTTTCCAAAAAGAGCTAGAAGCGCCACTGACAGATAAGTATTCAGAGTATTTAGGAAAAGGAATTTTCTATATTTTCCAAGGTTTCCTATATAATTTCATCATTTCTTATCTGATCTCACATTATTTTCTGCATGATTTAGCGATAAAAGCAACATTGCATCCCAATTTGTGGAATATGATGGGGAGCATGTACGCTTACGGTTTTTATCTCTTTTTCAACTTTGCAGGTTATTCTCTTTTTGCGATGGGTGTTTCTTTGATTATGGGATATAAAATTCCTATTAACTTCAATAAACCCTTTCTCGCAAAAAATATTAACGACTTTTGGCAACGCTGGCATATCTCTTTATCATTCTGGTTCAGAGACTTTGTCTTTATGCGTTTAGTAAAGTGGATTATGGTTAAAAAATGGTCCAAAAATATGGTGACCATCTCAAACGTGGGTTACTTAGTAAACATGTTCATTATGGGATGCTGGCATGGTTTAACGTGGTACTATATCTTATATGGTGTTTATCATGCCTGCCTGATGATCATTTATGATGCCTGGAAGCGAATGAAGAAGAAGCACAAATGGAATATTCCTGATAATATGTGGACACGTGGAGCTGCAATATTTATCACTTTTAATGCCGTTATGGTCAGTTTCCTTATCTTTTCAGGAATCCCTAATTATGCTATAATGCATGCAATCAATGGACTTGGTAGTCCTTTACCTAATTTTTAGACAATAATAGAAGAAAGAATTTTTAGACAATAATAGAAGAAAGAAGAATAAATATGAAAAATGAAGTATTAAATATCATTGAAGAAGTTGCTGGCACAGATGAGTTTCGTGAAGATTTAGATATGGATCTTTTTGAAGAAGGCATTCTTGACTCTATGAGAGCCATTATGCTTATTGTCGAGCTTGAAAATGCCTTTAGTTTAAGTTTACCACCTTCTGAAATGGATCGTGACGACTGGAATACAGCAAATAAAATTGCCGATCGTATCAAGGAAAAGATGGATGAAGAAAGATAAGGTACTTCAAGAACTCGCACCTTTGGTTGCGGCCCTTACTTTGCTAGCGATACTCATCTTTTCTCCTCTCACTGTTTTCCCTAAGTTTAATAAGCATGAACTTGATGAGTTTGCGACTGATCCTAAGAATCGGACAGGCTTTGTAAGCTATGCGATTAAATCACAAGCATTCTCTAATCCGCATTATCTGCCAATTTTAGGCTCTTCTGAACTGGAACATATTGATCCTTTTCATCCAAGTAGTTTCTTTATGAGAAATAATAAAGGTTTTACGCCTTTTCTAGCAGGTCAACCCGGAACCCAATCCTTAACACACTTTTTCTATCTGAATTCTGTTGAAAAGCAATTGCATAACCGTAAGATTGTTTTTATCATCAGTCCACAATGGTTTACACGTAAAGGTATTGGTACACCTGAGTTAAGTCAATTTGTTTCTAAAGGGGAAATATATGCGTGGTTACAATCTGCCTCACCAAAAGATGTCGCGACACAAAAACTCGCTCAACGCCTCTTGAATTTTAAAGATTTCCCTGAGGATATTGTTGTTACTCATGCACTAAAAGCTCTAGCAAATGGTAAAAAAATCGACAGTATAAATCAGATTTCAATTAAACTTGCAAATCAGTTCTGGACGAAACAAGATTCTCTTTTTACGGGTTTATCAAAGCTCAGCGGTAGGCAAGAAAATTCATACGAAAAGATAGAGCGAATCAGTAAACAATTACCAAACACAAAAGATTTTGAAAAACTGGATCAAGCAGCATACGAACGAGGAGCAGCAAATTCAGCAAATAATGAATTTCAAATTGTTGACCATGTGTGGTCAAGAAATCTTCAAAAGGTCTTTAAAGAACGGAAAGGTGTGATGAAGGAAGTGAGTTACCTGAGAAGTCCGGAATATCTTGATTTTCAACAGCTTTTAAATCAATTTGCAAAAAATAATAATGATGTCCAGTTCGTTATTCCACCCGTAAATGGAGCATGGTACCAGTATACAGGGCTCTCTTATGACATGTTACAGGAGTTTAGCGCAAAAATTAAATATCAACTTAACAGCCAAGGTTTCCATCACATTTATGACATGACAAATAAATTCAACGAAAAGTACTATATTGGAGACACTATCCACTTGAATAATCGTGGTTGGGTGGCTTTAGATAAAAAAATCGAAGAATTTATGAAACATCCGACTAAAACAGCATATAAGATCGACAATGCTCAATTTCTTAGCACAGAATGGGCCAATGGAGATAAGGAAGTTTCTCTTAATAGATAAAAAATAAATTAAAAAACGACAATTGAATATTGTCGTTTTTTATTTGTCCGATTTCTTGGACATGTTCTCATTATTTATGACAGAAAATGCTTAATTTACTCTATTTTATTCTATGAAGTTAAAAATCGTCTACTCAATCTAATATTAAAAACATTTGGACTTATCCCTCTATCTTTGTATTATTAAATTAGGAGAAAGAGAAAAAATTAAAGTAATTATCATTTTACTTTAATGTTTAATCTTTTTTAAACTAAAGAAAAAAGAGGGAAACGAAATGTTGCAAACAAAGTGACATCTATTTTTGATTTTTTCTAAAAAAGTTCATTAATTCAAAATAAAAAGGAGTAGAAACATGAAAACTTTAAGACAAGTATTGAAAGGGCTTGTGTTGGCGATAGTACTTTCGGTATTAATTATCTCCGGGATGCGATTAAAAAATACCTTGAGTCGAGTGAGTGCGGATAGAGTTGATAAGAAAACAGATCAAAAAGTGGCACCCATACGAGATAAGAATAACAACACAGCTCAAATTTTAGAAAAAGAGGCATGGTGGACAGATCAAGAAGCTTATGAAGCTAACTTACTTTTAAAAGTGAACGGTTCAAGTCTCTCTGGGCCGATGGATGTCGTTTTTGTTTTAGACCGCTCAGGTAGCATGGACATGACTTATACCGATAATGCTAATGCGACAGGTTATGAAGGGTATCCTTTATTCTCCAGCTCTTGCTTAAACCAGGAACATTTCTACCTTGAACCCCTTCATGAAGGACAGGAACCCGAAGCAAACGCAGATAAATCAAAAGTTTATGAGAATAGTGATAATACCCTCACAGTTTATAACGCGGATGTTGATAAATGGGAAGTGATTGGGACTACACCGGTTCATCTTTTTGAGCAATTTACTCAAAGTACAGCCAAGTATATTCCTTACCATTTCAAGAAGGAAGGTGAAAAATTTGTACGTATCAGTCATTGGGATGCTACAGCTAAAGTAGCTGGAAAAACACAACCTGGTGTTTGGGTGCATGGCGATGAAGATGAAGGTTGCTATGACCGATGGATGCTATCGAAAGAAGCTATTTCGGAAGTGACCGATAAGTTACTCCAAGAACATCCTGAAAATAGAGTGGCTCTGGCACCATTTTCAATTCGAGATTCATCAATGGTTACCCATTTAAATTATAATTCACAACGAATGAAAAATTTTAGAGATAATCTTGTTTTAAAAAATAATGAACATGGCTACTTTGGCCCAAATACAGGAACAACCATTGAAGCAGACGGCTCAATCGGTGGCAACTATAATTCTACTGTAGGTTGGAAGGATAATATTGCTGAAAATAGAGCAGCCATTGATGATATGCTTCCTCGTCTGTTTACAACACCACAAACAGACTATCAATACGGATTGAGTATGGCATATAATTTGCTTCAATCACGCAGTGATGAAGCTAAGGCAACAAAAGGTGCGATGGTCGTTTTCTTATCAGATGGTGTTCCACAAAGTACTGCAACAATGCGAGCTGGCTGGTCAGGTGGCGGTCCCATTGTATCTTTTGGGCAAACAGATGGTAGAATTCTAGCAATGTCCGCAGCTATTACAAGTGATGAACCTGTAGAAGTAGAAGGTGCACCAACAGGGACATATCAACGTCACGATATCGACCAAAATTATCTAAAACTCATTGAGGGAACAACCTATGAAGTTGCTGGAATGGACGCAGAAATGCTGACAGTAGATTATATGGCTAACAGTGCTATCTTAAAAACAATGGCAAACGACCCACAAAATTATTTTGAGGTTCCAGCTGATAATGTTGGTGCAGGAAGAACGTATTTGACTGATTTGCTGCTTAATTCTACGCTCTTCCCAGGTGGGCGTGATTCTGTTCTTAGAGATAAAGTGAGTCAATATTATTATGTCCCAGAAAACGCCACTCTGCCTCAAGGTGTCACGATTGAAGGAAACTATGAGGACAAAGGTGAAGAACAGACGATTGTCTGGGAGTTAGGCGATCTTTATGATTATAGTCCTGATGGCTACCCATCTGTAAATATTCCGCTGGTATTAAAAGAAGAATATCGTCAGGTTTCACAGGATACTTACTACCCAACAAATGCAGATACAAGCGATAAAGCCAAGGATATTTTGGATCCTGAACGAGGAATTGACGATGAAGATACAGGCGCAAAGCTCTATTATACAGACCCTCATAATCAAAAACGTTACGATACTATTGGCACACCAAAGCTTGCTGTTAAGCCGGATACAGTAAAAAGTACTCGTTACCAAATCCAAGCTGAAAAACTATTGAGCGGACGTTCTCTTTTAGCGGGAGAGTTTGCTTTCGAGTTGCTAGACAGTGCAGGAAAAGTTATTCAAACCGTACACAATGATGCTTCAGGTAAAATAGAATTTTCACCAATCACTTACACAACTACGGGAGATTATGATTATACAGTGAGAGAGAAAGGTGGTTTGGATAAGACCATTGACTATGATGCTGCCAATTATAAAGTTACTGTTAGCATCAAGGAAGAAGCAGGGATCCTTGTTGCTACAGCTACAGGAGATGCAGCGATACAGTTTAAAAACAGTTATCAACCACTTGGTACAGAAATTCATTTGCAAGCAACCAAAGAACTTGTCGGAAAGAAACTGACAGATCAGGAATTCACGTTTGAATTAGTCAATGCTTCAAATCAAGTTATTCAAACGGCCAAAAATGATGCTTTAGGACAGATTCGCTTTGATAAGATAGCTTATACAAAAACAGGAAGCTACGATTACACGATTCGTGAAAAGGCTGGAGTAGATCCTCAAATTACCTACGATACTAAATCCTATAAGATTCATGTTGAAGTAGTAGACCAAAAAGGAAAACTTGTTGCATCTATAAGTTACAAACAAAAACCACAGTTTAAAAATATCTATCTTGAAGAAAAAAAATCATCTTCTAAAGATGATGGAAACAAGAACTTGATTGAAAAGGTCGAACCACAGAAAAAAGTCTTACCAAAAGCAGGAGAGTTTAACAAGACAGCTGCTATTGTCACTGGGCTTGGTTTAATTTTAGTGGTATTGGCAATCTTCTGGGTAAGAAAATTTAGAAAGACTAGAAAATAGAAATGTGTAAAAAGACTAGTATTAACTAGTCTTTTTTATATTTATTATGATAAAGATTATTCTACAGTTTCTACAATCTCACTCAAACTTTGACGCTTTTTATTAGGAATTTCCGTTGCTCGATAACCAAAACCTGCCATATATGCGACACCAAATT
>ERZ1034871.582-NODE-582-length-20880-cov-5.793854_pt1 | contig 20880 bp, 26 predicted proteins | sample MGYA00520631_ERZ1034871 | MGnify/ENA primary metagenome ERZ1034871 (study PRJEB33766, sample SAMN09781721) | gut metagenome | biome: gut microbiome | host: Homo sapiens | place: Madagascar | study: EMG produced TPA metagenomics assembly of the PRJNA485056 data set...
AAGCTGGAAAGTCGAGGGACATTCCAGCTTTCCTCTCGCGCGCACGTGCGCGCGGGAATCGTTGTGATGTTGCACAAAATTTGACGAAAGGATGATTCCATGGGGAAAACGGCAAAACCGCCCTCTCTTACTGCGGCTTGCAAAAAGTACAGCAAAGAATTGAAGGAAATCGAGGATGCGGCGAAAGCGGCGAACTGCGATACAAACTTTTTGTACCGCTCAACGCTCGACCGCTACGTCACCCAGCTGGATCTGTTGACGCAGGCGCAGACGGACATGAACAAAAATGGCCTGACCGTCACGAAAGTCACGCCAAAGGGTGCCGAAATGGAAATCGCCAATCCTGCAATCCAAATCTATAACCAGACGGCCAGCGCGGCAAACTCCACCGTTTCGACCCTGCTGCGCGTCATCCAGCAGTTCAAATTTATGGTGGCGAATGCCGGTGAGGACGATGACCTCTAACATTCCCCCGGAGATTTTGGAGTACATCGAGCAGGTGGAGGCCGATAATCCTCGCGCCTGCCGGGAGCAGCATGCGCTTGTTGCGCTTGTGCGGCGCATTTTTGAAACAGAAGACGTTCATGTGGATACCGAGCGAATGCGGAAATATTTCCGACTCGCCCGGTATTTTCCGTATGACCGGCTTTTTCCGTGGCAGACTTTTGCGCTGGGGTTGTGGTTGTGCACCTACCGCGCAGATAATACCCCCCGCTTCAAAACGCTGTTTGCAATGGTTGGCCGTGGCGCGGGCAAAGACGGCGTGATCGCCATTTCTTCGGCGGCGCTCATCAGCCCATACAACCCGGTCCCGCATTACAATGTGGACATCTGCGCCAACAACGAGGAGCAGGCCGTCACCCCCGTCAAAGATATCGTGGAGGCGCTGGAGAATCCGACATGGGAAGCCAAATTGTCAAAATACTACTACCACACAAAAGAGATCCTTCGGGGCCGCAAAAACCTGGGCGAGGTCAAAGGCCGAACCAACAACCCGAAGGGCCGTGACGGTATGCGTTCCGGTGCAGTCATCTTCAACGAGGTCCACCAATACCAGAATTACGACAACATCAAAGTCTTCGTCACCGGCCAGGGCAAGGTTGCAGAGCCGCGCGTGGGCTTTTTTACTTCCAACGGCGACGTCAGCGACGGCCCGCTGGACGACTATCTTGCACGAGGCCGCAGGATTCTGTTTGAGGGCGAGGCAGATGAGGGCTTTTTGCCGTTCATCTGCTGCCTGGACACGAAAGACCAGGTGCACGATGAAAACAATTGGTGCATGGCAAACCCCTCACTTCCTTACCTGCCCCACCTGATGCAGGAGATCCGGGACGAGTACCGCGACTGGCGGGAACGCCCGGAACAGAACGGCGATTTTATCACGAAACGCATGGGCATCCGGGACGGTGCCAAAGAGATCGCCGTCACCGACTACGAAAAGGTCAAGGCCACCAACACCCCCCTGCCCGATTTGGCTGGGTGGAGCTGCACGGTGGGCATCGACTATGCCGAGTTGAGCGACTGGGCGGCGGTCAACCTCCACTTCCGGCGCGGCGACAAGCGCTTTGACATCAATCACGCCTGGATCTGCGCACAGAGCAAAACGCTGACCCGCATCAAGGCCCCGTGGAAAACGTGGTGTGATATGGGCGTGTGCACCTATGTGGACGATGTGAGCATCTCCCCGTATCTGCTCACGGATTACATCCGGGATTCCGGGCGTATCTACAACATCAAAAAGCTGGCGCTGGATAACTTCCGCTACACCATGATGGCCGAAGCGCTTCAGAGCATCGGCTTTGATGCAAAGGACAAGACCCGCGTAAAGCTGATCCGGCCCAGCGACATCATGCAGGTGGACCCGGTAATCCAGGACTGTTTCGACCGGGGCCTTTTCACCTGGGGCGACCTGCCACAGCTGCGCTGGGCAGTCAACAACACCAAACGTGTGCGCAGCAGCCGCAGTCAGGGCGTGGATACCGGAAACTTCGTCTATGCGAAGATTGAGGCCAAATCCCGAAAAACAGACCCCTTCATGGCCTTGGTGGCCTCCATGGTCATCGAAACCGAGCTGGGCACCGGACAAGTTCAGCTCCCCAAAATCGGAGCAATATGCTGGTAAGGAGTTCAAACCATGTCATTTTCCGAAAAAATAAAAGAGTTCTTCGGGTTTCAAAAATCCGACGAACTCAAGCTCCCCGCGCAGCATGTGGATGAGACCAATGTGCCCATCAACGCCTCGGCGGTAAAAGCATCCCTTGCCGACTGGATGACCTGTTGGGAAGAATACCGCCTGCGGGACCTGGCGTTCAATTGCTGCGTGAACCTCATCGCAAAAGCCATTGCGAACTGCGAGTTCAAGACGTTCGAGCGCGGCCAGGCCGTCAAAAAAGATTACTATTACATGCTCAACGTGGAGCCGAACGTCAACGAAAACAGCACGGCGTTCTGGCAAAAGGTCGTCTACCGCCTCTACAAAAACAATGAGGCGCTGATCCTAGCCAACCAGCGCGGCGGAATGCTGAATCTGGTCGTAGCAGACAGCTGGACGAAACCGGAATACTTTCCGACGGCGGAAAACATCTACCGGCAGATCCAGGTGGGCGATGAACCGTACACCCGCGACCTGAAAGAAAGCGAGGTCATCCACCTGGTGCTCAACAGCGCCGATGCAAAAGCGGTGGTGGATGCGCTCTATGCTAGCTACAACAAGCTGCTGGAAGCGAGCATGAAAAACCACAACTGGAATTCCGGCCAGCACATGAAAGTGCATGTTTCTCAGGTCAATTCCGGGCAGGACAATTTTGAGGAGCTGTTTGCGCAGCGGTTGAACCAGCAGTACAAGCCGTTCCTGCAAAACGATTTTGGCATTCTGCCGGAATTTGACGGTTACGACTTCCAGCAATTCTCAGAATCGGGCAAGACCGGCGACACGCGGGATATCCGGGCGCTTGTGGATGACATTTTTTCTTTCACGGCGCGGGGATTCGGCATCCCGCCCGTCCTGGTTCAGGGCGAAGTTGCCGGGATCAGCGACGTGGTCACGCATTGGCTCACCACCTGCATTGACCCGCTGGCGGCACAAATCAGCGAGGAGCTGAACCGCAAGCTGTATGGACGCCGGGTCTGGCAGCGCGGCGACCGCGTGAACGTGGATACCTCGACCATCCAGCATTTCGACATCCTGAGCAATGCGGACAAGATCGAAAAAATCGTGGAAAGCGCGGCATGGAGCATCAACGAGCTGCGTGAAAAGGTCGGAGATTCCGCCATCACAGAGGAATGGGCAAACATCCACTGGATGACCAAAAACATTGCAACGGTCGAAGCCATTGCCCGCAATGCCGCGACCGAAGCCAACAAAAAGGAGGACAAGAACAGTGCCTAAACCGTATTTTGATATGCAGCAGAGTGGCGAGGAAGCCAATATCTATATTTTTGGCGACATTACCAGTTTCCGGGGCATCGAAAATGATGTCAGCGCCTATCACCTGGCCAACCAGCTGGAGCAGGCCGGGAACCTTGCCGAGATCAACGTCCATGTGGACAGCTATGGCGGCGAGGTCTCGGAGGGCTTTGCGATCTACAACGCCCTGCGGGCCAAAAACGCACAGATCACGACCCACGCCGACGGCTTTGTGGCCAGCGCCGCTATCTACCCGTTTCTGGCCGGTACGCAGCGCATCGCCAACAATGTGAGCGCGTTCTATTTCCACCCCGTCATTGGCGGCGGTCGGGGGTATGCAGAAGATCTCCGCGAGGCTGCGGATGAACTGGACAAGCTGACCGAGATCGGCCTGGGCGCGTTCACGAACGCGGGCATGAAAGAGCAGGCGGCGCGGGACCTCATCAACAGCAAAACGTGGTACAGCCCCGAAGCTGTACTGGAAATGGGCCTTGCCACCAGCATCCAGAAGGGTGTGCGCGGCGACGAGGCCACCCAGAGTGTGCACGACATGCTCGTCCGTCAAACGCTGGCCGTTCATTCCCCGGCACCCAAAAAGCCGCCACAGGAACCGCCCGCTCCACCCCAGAACAACCTGCTGAGCTTGTTTTCGAAGCTCTGACCAAACCGTAAAGGCGTGTCCAAACTGGACACGCCTTTTTGAATACCCAAAAAGGAGACAACAACATGAATCTGAAAGACATGTACCAGAAAAATCAGAAACTGTCTGATCTGCGCCAGCGGCTGGCCGCTTCCATCAAGGACAACAAGCCCGACGAACTGTCGGACGTCTTTTCGGAGATGTGCCAGACCATCGGCGACATTAATGCGGAGGAGTACGAGGCCAAGCTGAACGGTCTGAGGCAGGAACTCGACAGCTCTGCTCTGTATGCGCGCGGCGTCCGGCAGCTGACCACGGAAGAAAAGGAATACTACCAGAAGATCAGCGACGCCATGCGCAGCGAGAACCCGAAGCAGGCCCTCGAAAACGTGAGTGTCGTTTTCCCGCAGACCATCATTTCCCGCGTCATGGAAGACCTGACCGAGAGCCATCCTCTGCTGAGCAAGATCCAGTTCACCCCGACCGGCGGTGCCATTCGGATGATGCTGAACACCGACGGTCGCCACAAGGCTGCATGGGGTAAGCTGTGCGCAAAGATCATCGAGGAGCTGACCTCCGGCTTCAAGGAAGTTGACGTCGGCCTGTACAAGCTCTCTGCGTTCATCCCGGTCTGCAAGGCTCAGCTGGACCTCGGCCCCGAATGGCTGGACCGCTATATCCGCGCCATCCTGGCCGAAGCACTCGCCAACGGCCTGGAAGACGGCATCGTGATGGGCGACGGCAACGACAAGCCCATCGGCATGATTCGCGATGTGAGCGAGAGCGCTTCCGTTGTCGGCGGCGCATACCCCGAAAAGGCCAAGATCAAGGCATCGGATTTTGAACCCACCACCATGGGCAAGCTGGTCGCTCTGCTGGCCGTCACCCCGAACGGCAAAGATCGCACCCCGGATGACCTCATTCTGCTGGTCAACCCGCAGGACTACTACGAGAAAGTCATGCCCGCCACCACGATCCGCACCCCGGACGGCACCTATCGCAACAACGTCCTGCCCTACCCTGCCACTATCATCCCGGTTTCCGCTCTGCCGCGCGGCCAGGCTGTGTTTGGCGTGGGCCGTCTGTACTTCGCAGCCGTCGGCATGAACAAAGGCGGTCGGCTGGAGTACGACGACTCCTATCGTTTCCTGGAGGACGAGCGCGTCTACCTCATCAAGCTGTATGCCAACGGCTTCCCGGTGGACAACAACGCCTTCCTGAACCTCGACATTTCCGGCCTGCGCCCGCTGAATTACAAGGTCGAGACCGTCACCTCTCCTACACCGTCCGCTGACGCCAACCTGGCCTCCCTGAAGCTGGGCAACCTGACCCTGACCCCGGCCTTCAGCGCGACCACGGCCAGCTACACCGCAACGACCGATACGGCCTCCAATGTCATCACTGCCACCCCCGCAAACGCCGGTGCGACCGTGCAGGTCAAGGTCGGCAGCAAGATCGTCGAGAACGGCAAGTCTGCCACCTGGGCCGAAGGCTCCAACACTGTGACCATCAACGTGACGGCAGAAGACGGCACGACCGCCAAGGCCTACACCGTCACCGTCACCAAGTCCTGACCTTATGACGACCGTATGGGATGGCATCCGGGACGTGCTGCTCCCGGATGTCAAAAACTATCTCGACATCACATGGGATGACGACGACGTGGACACGAAGATCTGGAACCTCACCGTGGGCGGTATGTCCTATCTGGACGGCAAGATCGGCGAGCCACAGGACTACACCGCGCCCGGTCTGCACCGGGACCTGCTCATGGATTACGTCCGCTACGCCCGCGACGGCGCGGCGGATATCTTCGAGAACAACTACCGTCATCTCATTTTGGCAGCGCAAAACGAAAGGCGGGTGAGCGCTTATGCCGCGCAAAATGCCAACCAGACCAACGAATGACATCTCGCAAAACTTCAACGCAGGCGTTCTGGCCGTCTTTTCGACCGAGGACGTCGCCGATGTCGGCCACCAACCCAAAATCAAGCTGAAAAGGAAGCTCTCGGCTTGTTACGAAGAGCAGCGGCTCGGCATCAACCGGCTGTATCTCAGCCGCCAGAACCTCGCGGAGATCGTCCGCGTGGTGCGGGTGCCGCGCGCCCCGGTGCAGATCAGCAGCCAGGACGTGGCCCAGACCGAAGACGGCCAGTATTATCGCATCGACACAGTGCAGGTAGTGGAAAACTGTCACCCGCCCTCGATGGATATCAGCCTGCGGGCCGTCGAGGAAGATTTCGACAAACGCCTGAAGGAGGATGGCAAATGACGTGGAGCGAGTGCATCATCGCAGCCCATACCGCCGTCACCGACCAGGTGAGCCATGGCGGGCGGATGAAATCCAAGCGGTATTTCGTCTGGCAGGAAGATTGGCCGAATGATTTTGAAGCAGATGGAAAACATCTTGAACGTGCTGTAACCGGAACCACGGACCTTTTTACCAATTTGGAATTTGATCCGTGGAGGGATGAAATCGAAAAGCAATTTAACGAATCGGAATTTATCGCATGGAGCGCAAACCAACCGCAGTTCGAAGCCGACCGGGGCATCTGGCACTACGAGTGGAGCTGGGAGGTGGCCGGTTGTGGCTAAGATCACCTCCAAAAAGGCCAACGACTATCTTGCCCAGTTGGAAAAGCTGACCAACGAGACGGACAGCATCTGCAAACACGCGGTCTACGAGGGTGCAAAAGTCGTGGCCGATGCGATCAAACAGTCCATCGACGCGCTTCCGGTCCAGGCACCACCGGCAAAACAGTCCTATTTCTACTTGTCGCAGGAATCCAGAGATGCGGGAGAAAAACTGCATGGAATTTCTGAGGCACAGAAAAAAGGCTTGCAAGAGGGCTTTGGCATCACCAACATGCGCTACGAAAACGGTGCCTGGAACGTCAAAATCGGTTTTGAGGGTTACAACGAGGTCCAGACAAAGACCTATCCAAACGGCCAGCCGAACGCGCTCATTGCCCGCAGCGTTGAAAGCGGGAGCAGTGTGCGTGAAAAAACGCCTTTTATCGCCCCGGCTGTCAACGCCTGCCGGAAAAATGCGCAAAAAACCATGGAAGTGGTAATCCAAAAGCAAATCGAAGCCATCACGAAGAAATAAACCCAAAGAAGGTGTCCACCGTGGACACCTTCTTCTTTTTTTATTTGGAGGAAAAAACATGCCTGAGAATCCGAAAAGCATTGTGACGACCGGTTTTTCCAACATCCATGTCGCGCTGTATGCAGCCGACGGTGGGAACGTCACTTATACCGGCGTCCGCAAGCTGGGCCGCTCGGTGAGCATGAGCACCGATATCTCGACCAGCGACGACAACAATTTTTACGCCGACGACCGGCTGGCCGAGACCGAGACCGGATCCGCCTTCACGGACGGCTCCGGCACCATGACCATTGACGGCCTGACCCCGGACGACGAAGCCTTCCTCATGGGTCTGAAAGCGGGCAACCCGGTGCAGGTGGACGGCAGCAACAGCGTTGAGACTCTGGAGTATGGCGCGGAGATGGAACCGCCTTACATCGGCATCGGTGCCACGAAAAAGGGCCAGCGGGACGGCAAGAGCTACTGGGGCGCCATTATTCTGGCAAAATGCCGCTGCAAGGTGCCCGGTGACGACGCCACCACGCAGGAAGATCAGATCGACTGGCAGACCCAGGACATCGACTTCACCATCATGCGGGACGACAGCGCGAAGAACCGCTGGAAGATCATCCCGAAGACCCTGTTCACGACCGAAAGCGAGGCAGTGGCCTTTATCAAGAAAGCTCTGGGAGGCGAATAACGAATGAACGACAAGTATGTTGTGTGGACGAATATTAAGGGCAAGAAATTTCCGCTCTGCCTGACCATTGGGGCGGCGGATGCGCTGGAAAAAGCGTTCGGCAATGTCAACGCGGTCGTGGAGAGCGTCACCGCTCACGCCGACAAGCAGGAAGTGGCCGAAATGATGCGTGTGATCCTGACCGTGCTTCGCCCGCTGGTGGAAGCTGGCAAGGCGTATCTTGCCGCAAACGCTTCGTTTTCTGGCGAAAAGCCGGAAAATACCGCAGACCTTCCGGCAGATGATGTTCTTCAGGCGATTTTGTCCGGCGCTGAAATTGTCAGGATCTGGCGCGACGTTGCCAGGGCTCTGAGCGGCGGGTCCTCCCGCGATGTGGAGGTCGCACCGGATAACAACCCAAAAAACGGCGAAACCGCCATGTGATCCGGCTGAATACCACATGGTATCTGTATTACGGCCGAAAGCTCGGAATGACAGAGCGCGAAGTTCTGGCCTGCCCGCTTGGCCGAATGCTGGATTATATGGCGTGTATGCAGATCGAGAACGGTGCAGACCAGAAAGTCTATGCCGACCTCGATACGCTGGCGGCGATACGATGAGGAGGTGGTAGCGCTTGGCAAAAACGGACATTGGCCCAAAAATCAGCGTTGAGGGCGAAAGCGAATACCGCAAACAGATGCAAAACATCATCCAGCAGCAGAAGGAGTATTCCTCTGAGCTGAATCTTGTCACTGCACAGCTTGGAAAAAACGCCACCGCACAGCAAAAGGCCTCCTCCATTGCCTCTGTGCTGAAAAAGCAGATCCAGAATCAGGAATCTGCCCTTTCAGCGCAAAACACGATGCTTCAAAAAGCAGTCACCAAATGGGGCGACGCCAGCAAAGAAGCATCCGGATTCCGCACTGCGATCAACAAGACCAGCGCAGAACTGGCAACCCTCAAAAGTCGCTTGTCTGACGCGGAAAACGGTCTGGGCGAATTTTCGGACCAGACAAGAACGTCCGGCGACGACCTTGCTGCCTCTGTGACAGCGGGCACGTTGGCCGCAAAAGCCTATGCGACCATCGGCAGCGAACTGCTGTCCGCAGGCAAAAAGGTCGTTGAGGCGGGCGTCAGCTATAACGCCCAGCTGGAGCAGTATCAGACGGCACTGACCAACATGCTCGGCAGCGCATCCGCTGCGGAAAACGCACTGGAGCAGATCAAGCAGGACGCGGCCCGGACCCCCTTCGACACGGCGGGCCTTGTCAAGGCCAACGAGCTGCTGATCTCGACCGGCGTTGATGCAGATTCTTCCCGCAAGGTCATCCTCGCGCTGGGCGATGCGGTCTCTGCAACCGGCGGCGGCAACGAGGAGCTGAGCCGGATGGCCCAGAACCTCCAACAAATTAAAAACGCCGGAAAGGCCACGGCAGCAGACATCAAGCAATTTGCCTATGCGGGCATTGATGTCTATGGCATTCTGGCCGACTACACCGGCAAATCGACCGCCGAAGTGCAGAAAATGACCGTCACCTATGAAGTGCTGACCGCTGCACTGGAAAAGGCCTCAGACGAGGGCGGACGGTACTATAACTCCATGTCCACCCAGAGCGAGACGCTCAACGGCCAGATGTCCACGCTGACGGATAACGCCACCCAGCTGGCGGGCCTTATGACTGCTGATTTGACCGACGGCATCAAAATGGTCGTTGGCAACCTCAATGATATGACCGTTGCGGCGGCTGAAGCATACAAAACGGACGGCTGGGTCGGTCTGGCGAAGGAGATCGCGTCGCTGAATCCCCTGGTCTCAGGCGTAATCAGCGAGATATCTGCTTTGGGCGATGGACTGTCTACCATTGCCCAAAATGCGATCAGTGTCCTCGATCAGTGGAGCTACAAGCTCAACAAGGCGCTGGGCAAAGACGCCTATGCAGGGTATGACAGCTACGAGGACTACCGCTCACAGACGGACAGCCAGAAAAACAAAAACCGCCGAAGGAAGGAAGCCCTGGCCGGAAAAGGTATCTCAACCCAAAAGCAATACGACCGGCTGCATCCGACCGTAACGCCCCCGACAAGCAGCGGAAGTGATACGCCGACCGGGAGCACGACCCAAAAAACCAAAAAGGCCGCTGCCGACCAGAAGAAGCTCGCTAACAGCGTGACCGAAACCAACACCCAGCTGTTGGAGGGCACCGGCAACATCGTCGGGGCCATCAAGCAGGTAACGGAAACCGCCGATAACACCTACAACGTCTACGACGGAACGACCAAGCAGCTCAAGGGCACGACGCAGGAAACCGCTCAGACCGTCACCCGGACATGGACCGAGATGGTGGACGGCATCCAGAAAAACTACAAGCAGGTCGTCACCCTGCTGGACGGCGTGGAGCAGAGCAGCAAGACGACCGTTGAAAACGTCACGACTGCCGGAAAGACCGAAGTTGCCTCAAAGTCAGAGAAAATCTATGGTGTGGACGGCGTTGTCGGCGCTCTGGACCGGACGACTCAGACCACCAAGAAGATCGAGCAAGTCATTGACCAGACGACCGGCGAGGTAAAAGAGAACGTTGTCTCTACGACCGATGTGGTGACGGACTCGTATACAGCCATTGTGGACGGCGTCGCCCAGGCAGTCACTCGCACGACAACTTATGTCAACGGCATTGTGACCGACGTGCAGAAAAAGACAACCGGCCTGAAGACCGAAATCAAGGGCGTTCAGGGCACGGTGGGCAGCTTCTCGCAGTTCATCCTCGACCTCGATACGAAACTGGGCGGTCTGGAACAGGCAGCTTCCAACCTGAGCAAGAGCCCGCTCGGAAGCTGGTTTTCGGACTTGTCGAAAGGCTACCGCGCAAGCGACAGCTTTTTTGACAACATCGACATTGTCGGACTGATTACGGGCGGAGTAATGGGGTTTGCCACTGGAGTCCAGAACAGCGGAAATGTATATGGTGGTATTGCCGGTGCTGCGCTTTCTGTGATCGGAAATCTTTTGGGCACAAGCCTTTCCGGCTTGGCAACTGAGTCAAACAACTGGGGCGCGGATGTTGTAAAAGGCATGGCAAACGGCATGAAACAAAATGCTGGAAAACTGGCCACAGCGGCCGCGAACCTTGCCAAAAAAATAGCGGAGTACATTCATTTCTCCCGCCCGGACGTTGGCCCGCTGCGGGAATATGAGCAGTGGATGCCGGACATGGTCAAGGGCATGGCCAAAGGGATCACCGATAATGCCTATGTGCTGCGCGACGCGGTGCGCGGGCTGAGCGGCCAGATGGAAACTCAGCTCACCTATGACGTGGGCCGGGCCAGCTCTGCGCTCACCACGGCTTACAACACCCGGCGCATCAGCATGGGCGGCGTCAGCATCAGCATCTACCCGCAGGAAGGGCAGGACGCTGAGGAAATCGCCCAGTACACCATCGACAAGCTGCAAATGATGATCAATTCGGAGGCCTCCGCCAATGGAGAAATACCTGTATTTTAACGGCCACAGCTCAGACGAGTATTTTTGCCACATCGAGCACAAGCCGGAGATCCCGGTCCCGGAAGCCAAATACGAGGAGTATGAGGTGCCGGGCCGAAACGGAAAGCTCCATGCTGACCTTGGCTATTACGACAATATCACCGTGACATATCAGCTGTATTTCCACGGCAAAAACCCGACGGCGGAAGACGCCCGCACCGTCAAGAAATGGCTGGCCGGAACGCCGGGAGCGCATCAGCTCTCCGACGGATACGACCCGTCGTTTTTTTATTTTGCCACGGCCAAGCCGGGCAGCATCTCGAACATCCTCAACAAATACGGCCGGTTGTCGGTTGATTTTGACTGTGATCCGCGCCACTTTCTCGTGTCCGGCTATCAGGCTGCGGCACTGGAAAACGGACAGACCCTTCTCAACCCGCTGGATCAGGTGGCACTCCCCTATCTGGAGATCACCGGAAACGGCGCAGAGGGAAAAGTCGTCGTCAACGGCGTGGAATTTGCCGCCATGCCCCCGGCAGATCGGGTGCTCTATGCCGACTGCGAAAACTGGGACGCCTACGTCACCGGCGGCACCAATGCAAACGCGCTTGTCGGCGGCACCTGGCCCACGCTGCGGCCGGGCGAAAATAAGATCAGCTGGAGCGGCGGCGTGACCGGCGTGACCCTGACTCCAAGGTGGTGGACATTATGACGCCAATCTTACACGAAACCGATGTAACATCCATCGGCAATTACGGTCTGGGCGCGCTGAAAGACGCCCTGAACTGCACCGTCAGCTGCGAAGAAAACGGTGCGTATGACCTGACCCTCATCTATCCGATGACCGGTCTCCATGCGGAGCTGCTGGCCGAACGCAGGCTCATCAGCGCGGCCCCGTCCCGGTATGAAAACCGGCAGCTGTTCCGCATCTACCGGATGACGCGGCCCATCGACGGCAAGATCCAAGCCTATGCGCATCACATCTCGTATGACCTCAACGATTGCATTGTCAAACCTTTCACGGCTGCGTCGCTGAGCGAAGCCATCACAAAACTCAAGGCCGGAATCGTAGGAGACTGCCCGTTTGATATTTCGGCCAGTTACGATACTGCGGGCACTTTTTCGGTCTCGAAGCCGATGACCGTCCGTGCGGCGCTGCTGTCCAGCAACAGTGACAACCTCGCCTCGACCTATGATGGCGTCTGGACGTTCGACGGCCTGAGCTGTGTGCTGCGCAAAAAAGAGACCGTTGACCGCGGAGTCAAAATCGCATACGGCCTGAACCTGTTGGACGTCAACCAGGAAAAAAATATCGAGGACGTCTACACCCACGTCTATCCCTTCTGGATGAACTCCGAGAAGAACAAGTATTATGACCTGGAGCCCATCTCGGCTTCCAGCATCACCGGCTACCGAAAAATCTACCCGCTCGACCTCACCAACTACTACCAGAAAGCGCCTTCGAACGCCAGCATGAAAAAGACGGCCGATGAGTTCATCCAGAAAAATGAGATCGGCAAGATCAGCGTCAGCCTGACGGTCTCTTATGTGCAGCTGGAAAAGTGTGTGGAGTACACAGGCTCCGGCCAGAGCGGGATTATCCTGCGCGGCGATACGGTCGAAGTGCGGTATCTGCGTTTGGGCGTGAGCGCTACGGCGCGGATCACCAAGACGGATTACAATGCACTGCTGGAGCGCTATGACTCCCTGCAAGTGGGCGACGCCAAAGAACGCCTGGCCCGCACGACCATCCGGGAACGCAGCCGCGTGACCACCACCAACGACCGTGCGGTGGATGCCAGCCGCGTGGCCACCGATTATATCGAGGAGAGCGAAACAGGCAGCATCAACTTCGGCGTCGGCGATCACTCGTATATCATCAACCCGGACGGCCTGGAATTTCGCGGGGTGCGAAATTCCAGCGTCATCTGGGACAACTCCGCCAATGCGCCGGGTGGTCTGGACGGCAATGTTTTTATTCCGCTGGATCTGGCAAGCTATTCGGTCGTTGCTGTCGGCTTTATCGACAACCTGGGCAGTATTTTTGACAGCAGCGTCATCGACAACAAGAGTATCCAATGGGCAATCGCGCCAGTCAACGGAAAAAGTGTCCGAGCAACCTACACCTGGGACTATCCACGCATCCGGGAATTTTCGGTCAGCAAAACCGGTATCCAGTTTGGACCCGGTGGATGGCTGGAATCCAAAAAAATAAATAATATCCCGGTCGGCGCGACGATGAACAAAAACAAAAAGTGCTGTATCCCATACATTGTGATGGGCTTTTTGTGATGGAGGAACCTATGTATCTTATCACGTTCCGACCTGACACGCGCCGGATCACATCGGCGGGCGTTATCAACCCGACTTACGCGCTGACCACCCTGCCCGATGGGGCCGCATACTCTGAAACACTTCCGGACGGAAATGTGACGGACTATCTGCTTTCCGAATCAGGCGATTTTATTTTGAGCAAGGAGGACAATGATGCGAGAGATCAAAATTGATTTTGACAACCCCGGTCTTCCGCAGCGTCTGGACGTTGTGGAGAACGACGCGCAGAGCCGCTTTTTTAAGGCGGTGCTGTACAAGGACGGCAAGGCATACACCGCGCCGGACAATGCAACGTACAGCATCATGTATCGAGGATTCGGCCCCCAGAATGAGGGCTGGTATGATACCATCAACGACGGCGCTGGCAAGCGGGCGGCCTGCTCGGCATCCGGCAACGTCGTCACCTGCGAGATCGCACGGCAGGCCCTTCGCGTCCCCGGCCATGTCAGCGTCGTGCTCTGCGTGACCGGCAGCAACGGCTACATGCTCCACGGCTGGCCCATTGACTGCAACTGCCGCAATGACAGCTATACCAGCGGGACATCGGTGGAGAGCTTCTTCTATATAACTCAAGTCACCAACGCGGACTGGACCTCGGCGATCCAGACCTGGGAAGAGCTCAAGAATATGATCGACCCCACCCTCTCCATCTCCGGCAAGGCTGCGGATGCGGCGAAGGTGGGAGAGGCGGTTGGTGAGCTAAAGGAAGACTTAACCGAAAAGATTCCGCTCGGTATCAATATAAAAAACTATCTTGATTCTGGGAATATGACAACTGGTGGCTATATTGACACGGACACTGGTAACGTAATAAGTTATGAATCATGGTGTTATAGCAATTACATCGCAACTAAGCCTGGTGCTACGCTTTGTACAATCGGATGGGATAGCGCGCAAAACCGATGGGAAATAAGAAATACAACGTATGTTGCGTTTTATAATGCAAATAAAACGTTTATATCAGGTTTTATTGCAGAAGCAGGCAAACCATACAATGTCCCTGAAAGCTGCTCATACATGAGAGTATCCTTTTATGTTGACGAACTAAACTTTTCTCCGATGATTGTGGAAAAAGATGATTATGACAAAATGCCTTCAGTTGAAGACAGAATCCCGTATGGCAATTTTGTCCCAACCATCTACGACAAAAAGGGAAGCGAATATGTCCTTATAAGAAATCCTTACTGTGTAAAAAGTTATGATAAGCTTTTTTTCAAATTCGACAGTATTGTTTTTTATAAAAATGGGGTTCAAATACAGCTTGATTATAATTTCTCAGCGTGGAAAGAAATGTTTCCGAACAATTGGAATGGATACCCAACTTCAAAAATGTCAGACTGCGTATTTTTGAAAAATAATGAAATTTTCACGCTAGAAGTTGAAACAAAAAAGCCAAAAATAATCACCAGACCATATTTTTTTGATAATCCCGAAAAATACGTTCTAATTCTTGGATATGATTCAACAAATCAATCGTATGGCCCGTTTGATGCGCAGTATCGCCTCTTAAATGATGATTCCTACGAAAGGCAAAGGTTTGAGAGCCTTTCCAACGAAACATTGACAAAGCTATACGACCAAGCAAGCCCTGTTTACAAGATTCTGAGTGATGAACTTTTCTGCTTTGCGTGGTTGTCGGACAACCATCTGTACGGAACTGCGGGCGAAGATGAGACAGATATGACGGATCTGGCGATCGGCGAGATCGACAAAACTCTAAATTTTAACGCTATTTTCAATACAGGTGACAGTATCCAAGAACGAGAAGGAGTTTCAGGGATAAAATCGCTTAGAAAAATAGCAAACCGATTTGACCCTGATAAACTTGTTTTTTGTGAAGGGAATCACGACAGAAATATTGTTTCGCCACGATTAACAAAAACAGAATTTTACAATGTCGTTTATCGCCAAACCAAAAATAAAAATATCGTGTGGGGAAGCAAAGAAAATGCGTATTATTATCGTGATTTTCCAACATACAAAATTAGAGTTATCGTGCTAAATGTATATGAGCATATGTATGATAACGATAAATACGACGAAGGAAAATGTGGATATTCAAATGCACAGCTTGAGTGGCTGGCAAATACCGCACTGCAAACGCTAGAAGGTTGGTCAGTAATTGTTCTCACGCACGATTCGCCTGTAGAGATGGATTATAACGGCGCGGCAAATCAGAACAATGCCATGCAGCTCGTTCAAATTCTTGAAGCCTTCAAAGACGGAAATAATATAGCAGTCCAATATACCGACGAAAGAAATTCCGGGCTATTCTCGGTCAATGTAACAACTGCATTTTCGAAGCCCGGAACCATAATTGCTGTGCTATCAGGTCATGCTCACTTTGATGACGCAAAAAAAGTTAATGGCATCAATTATGTGCAAATTGTGTGCGCATATATAGACGTTGTAGAGGATTTTTCCGGCTATAAAAATCGCCCTGCATTTTCCGAAAAAGCATACGCTTTTGATATAGGAATTGTTGACACAGAAAATCGAACCCTAAAGCTTAAACGCATCGGGTATGGAACGGACAGAGATGTAAGCTACTAATCATCTAAAGAAGGCTATAGTTGACTATTCACCAACATAAAAAGAAAGGACTGATATAATGCTTCCTATCATGGACGTTTCCCGCTGGCAAGGCAGCATCAACTGGAACAAGGTCAAGGCAAGCGGCCTTGTCTCTGGCGTGATGCTCAAAACTGTCAGCACCAACCGCAAGCTGAGCAAGCGCAAGGACGGGCTGTACATCGACCCGACGTTTGAGCGCAACTATGCCGAGTGTAAGCGGCTTGGGATTCCGGTAGGCGTGTACTATTACACCTACGCCGTCTCGCATACCAGTGCCGACGCAGAGCTTGCCCTGCTCAAGACTGCGCTGACCGGGAAAACCTTCGAGCTTCCGATCTGCGTGGACGTGGAGGACAACAAGCTCCGCAAGCTTGGCAAGCAGGCGTTGACCGACCTAACCGTGTATGCGCTGGCGACCATCGAGCAGTGGGGCTTCTACGCTTTGCTGTACACCGGTCTCAATTTCGGGGAGAACCGGCTATATATGGGCGGCGCTGCGCTCAAGCCGTATGACGTGTGGGTGGCTGCATACCGCGACGACAAGCCGACACCGGCATGGCCTTTTGGAATGTGGCAGTACACCAGCAATGGCAAGATTCCCGGTGTTGTGGACGCGATACCGGGCAAGATTTCCGGCGTGGACTTGTCTGTGCCCTACAAGGACTACGCCAAAATCATCGAAAAGAAGGGCTTGACCCGTCTTCGGGAGGGCAAATGACCGAAAAAGAAGCTCTGCTGTGGGTGCTTGGCATCCTGGGCAGCCTGTGCGCCGCTGCTATTACGATTGATAAGGTACTGGAAATCATCCATAAGTACGTCAAGAAGGCACAGGCCCCGGACAACGCGCAGAACAAGCGGCTGGATGAGCTGGACAAGCGCGTCGGCACCTTGGAACAGGGGCAGCTCCAGCATACACAAGCCCTTGCAAGAGACCTCCGGCGATTTGACGGCATTGACGAAGAAATGCGACTTGTCCTCGTTGGTGTGCAGAACCTTTTGGATGCGCAACTATCCGGCAACAACCGGGAAGGTATGCAAAAAAGCAAGACCGACATCAACAATTACCTGCTGAAAGGAGTGACCAATCATGGAAGCAATCCTTAACACCATTCTCACCCCGCTGCCCTCGTGGCTGGCGCTGGTGCTCATTGTTGTGGGCACTGTGTCGCTTGTTCTGGGGCTTATCCGTCTGGGCTACGGCGCCGCGGTCAAGGGCACTGTGCTTGACCTCATTGCAAGGGCGGAGCACGAGATTCAGGGCACCAAGCGCGGCGCAGAGCGCAAGGCGTGGTGCGTCAAGATGCTGCGCCACTATCTGGACAACAGCAAGTGGGGCAGGCTGGTTTCGTGGGCAATCACGGAGGAGACCATGAGCAAGATCATTCAGTTTTTCTTTGACCGGGCAAAAGCAGCCCTGCAAAAGCAGTAAGGAGGATATCATGGCAAGCACTATATACCGCCATCTTGGTGACGTCACCGAAATGTACGCCGCACAAGAGCAATTTCGGCACATCACGAAAATGGTCTGCGCACGTTTTCTTGACCTCACGAAAACATATCATCTTGATAACGTCACCGTAATGGTGCGCAACGCCGGACAGCTGCCGCTGCCATTCTGGCTCGGTGCTGCCTGTGGCGGCGGCTCGTGTAGTGCTGCCGACTGCGCTGCAAGGACTTGACCGACAGCAGATGACCGCCGCGATAAGACGTGCACCGCTTGGGAGGGTAGACCGTAAGATAGCCTTACTGCGGTACGTTGAGCGGCTCCCGCTGCCGGACATTGCAGCACAGACACATTATAGCCGGACGTCAATTAGCTACCGGCTGAAAGGCATTGAAAAAATGCTGAATGTGTGATATACCGTTTATACTGTCCGAAGTAGAGTACACACACTTCGGAGAAATGTGTACAGAGAGCCAGCGGAAGAACGTTTACCCGCTGGCTTTTCTTTTTGCACGATTTGTGGTATAATATCCACAACAAATCCCCCGGCCTCTCGTAGAAGCGTATTAGGGTGGATATTGAAAACCCCCGGTGTCCACAGTGGACACCGGGGGTTTTGTTGTTTCGGTCACATATCTTCGACGGTGTAAGACACGCTGCAGCCGTCCAGCAGGTTGCCGTCCTCGTCGTACTGGTACTCAAAATCGGTATTGGTGCCGTTCGCATAGGTCACGGCCTGGTCAATCAGATAATCGACATCATCCACCTTGTTCGCATCCAGCTCCATGTTGTAAGGGAGCTGACCAATCTCAAAGAACTCGTTCTCAAAGTCGATTCCCGTCCGGTCATCCGTCATGGTGATGCTCAGGATCTTCTTGCCGTCATAAAACTTCGTCATTGTTTGTTCCTCCGTTTATTTTGTGTTCCTTACCGTGATTTAATTATAGCACAAAAGAATCTTTTTTGCAATAGTAAAACGCAAAAAAGATTCGGATTTGCAAAAATATTTTTGAAGAAAGCCCCCGGCACCGATATCGTGCCAGGGGCCTGTCTTATTTCAGATATTCCCGGATCGCGGCAAGGATCAGGTCATTTCTGTTGCATTTTTCTTTTTCCATCCGCTCTGTGAGTTTTTGCGCAACTGCGGCAGGGATTCGGACCGTTGCCTGAACATCCTCGGTTGCACCCGGCTCTCCGAAGATCATCTCATATTCGGTCCCGTCAAGATGCGCTTCTGCCCACCTGCGGGCGTCATCTTCCTCCAGCGGAAGAATCGACTCGCCGCTGGACCACTCGTTGACCCCGATCTGTTGGCTGTATTTGCTCCCAGATCCGCCGTAGCCGTACAAAAAATAGTTTCCGGCCTTGTTCCGGTAGAGGATCTCCTCCTCGTGGTAGAGACCGCGATAGTCCTGATCTGACTCCCAGTATCCCAATTTCTTTGCGGTCTCCGTGTTGTAGCGGCGGTTATTGATTACCTTGTACATTGTCGTCCTCCTGCTTTTGCTTCAAAATTTCTTCTCGTGCGGCCGAGGCCTCGGCTACCGTATCATACAATCCACAATATTTTCCGTCTAAAACGAGCTCCCATTTCCCGGTCTTTGGATGTAAATGGATACCGGGGATCCCGGATTGCGGGTTGACAGGCCCTCTTGGTCCCAGCAGCCGAATGGGTTTTGCTCGCCCGGCGTTGACCTGCCCTCTGACGTTGTTGCGCCGCAACTGCTCAGCGGCACAATCGGCCGAGCACACAGATGTGCATGTAGGGCTGTCAAACGTCTTGCCACAAATCACGCAAACACGTCTTTCTTTTCGCATTTCGCGGTGATGCTCGTTAAATCGTTCCCTGTTTTGGCCCATGTACTCCCGCTTGTGCTCCCGAATGTTATCTGCAACCACATATTTGGAGCAGTCGGGGCAATAACGCTGTAAACCAGAGGTCACGATATACGGTTTCCCGCAGTGCTGGCAAATGTCAGTGCTGCCGATCTCGCGGACTTTTCCGGCCTTTTTCCGCTCTTTGCATCGCTTCGCCGCTTCTACCTTTGCGGCTTTTTGACATTCGGGGCAGTATTTTGACCGAGGATACCCCAAAAAAGTGACTCCACATGTTGCACAGATGCGGTTTTGATACACACCGGTTTTGCGGCTTTCCTCCGCACATTTTGGACAAAGGTAACTGTCATTTGACCTTGTCCAATAAACTTCGCAGCATTTTTTGCACTTGCGGGGGACAAGACCTTTTTTGGACTGCCGCTCAAGCTCCTGACGTTTGATTTCAGAAGCATTTTTTAATGCTTCTTCGACTGTGTCAATATCCCTCGTTTTCTGGTTTCTTTCATTTTGTGTTTGAGCCTTTCTGATTTTTGCACAGTCTTTGCAAAATTTGGATGCGCTATATCCGTAAAAAGACGTTCCGCACATTTTACAAACTTTCAAAATCGGTTCTCGCTTGCGCTTCTCAGCCATCATTATTTACCCCGCCCATCAATCTCCAAATCGAGATCAACGTCAATGTCAATTTCAATATTTATGCTGGAGATCGGTTCGATTTCAGCGTCCACGGTGCATTCTCTTTCCGGATTTTTTTTATTCGCATACCTTTCGGCGCGAAGGGCAAGCAAATAAACATTTTTAGCCATGTATGCGCATCTTTTCTTATCATAAGTTCGCTTCTGGATGTCAAAAAACTCATTCTCAAAGCAGATGCCAGATTTACAATCAATCATATTGATACTCAAGATGCGTTTTCCGTCAAAAAAACGAGTCATAGTTATCCCCTCTTATCGTTATCGAGCCATGCAATCGCCATAGCAGTAAGTGTGGCAGCGGGGGCACAGGCCGCGGATCGCGGTCACGCTGGGGCGGCGCTCAAAGACGCGGGCAACCTTGGTCATAACCTCGATGGTCTTGGTCTTTTTGTCGTAGCTGCCCTCAACGGTCTGGCAGTTGCTGTACTCGTTTTTGTACTGAGAGTAGTGCATCCGGACGACACCGGCGGCAATCTTTTCGGCAGCAGCTTTTGCGTCGATCCAAGCCTGCTTCAGAGCGCTGGCAAAAGAATAGTAGCTTGGAACGCGGCTGTTGTTATACTTATAAGGAGCAGCCCATTTGCGGTAGAGTGCCCATGCAGCCTTCATAATGTCGTGCAGATTGTACTTTTTCATTGTTCGTTCCTCCGTTTATTTTGTGTTCCTTACCGTGATTTAATTATAGCATAAAAGAATCATTTTTGCA
>ERZ1034871.589-NODE-589-length-20652-cov-10.259407_pt1 | contig 20652 bp, 9 predicted proteins | sample MGYA00520631_ERZ1034871 | MGnify/ENA primary metagenome ERZ1034871 (study PRJEB33766, sample SAMN09781721) | gut metagenome | biome: gut microbiome | host: Homo sapiens | place: Madagascar | study: EMG produced TPA metagenomics assembly of the PRJNA485056 data set...
GACGCGTCTCGCGTCGGGAAAATGCAATGTCTATACACGAAATAGCCTTTGCCCTAATGCCCGACGCGAGACGCGTCGCCCCCATTAGTGTTAGCGTTTATTGCTTGCGTTTAGTGTTAGCGTTTATTGCTTGCGTTTGGTGTTAGCGTTTAGTGCTTGCGTTTGATGCTTGCATTTGGGGGTTAAATCCGTTCGCATGGTTACATTTCATCGAACAGCGCTAATTTATAAAAGGATCAGGACGAGAAATGTTGCATTTGGGGCTTTTTCTATACTACAATAACTTTACTAACCGAGTATCTTGCATCTTACACAAACACGTTGCAACTCATTGGATATCAACGCTTTACTTAGTGTAGGATACTGCTAATGTTACCTACACGCAACTTACACAACCTGCACACCACACATACTGCCACACGACACAAGCACGGGAGGAGGATATTACGGCATAGGGGAGCAGAAAAGTTTGTTGCTCCGATAGATTGTTCTACGTCCCTGTGGCGTATAACCCACCACATACGTGCATGCCGACTGCAAGGCAGCGGGGTGTGATGTGTAAGATGTGTGCAGGGGTGTGTAAGATGTTTTGAAGTCATCTTACACTCTTGAAACCTTTGTGTATCAACTTGTTACGTGCAAAAAGTGTAAGATGGCAGTAAAAGTACACACACTCATTTATAAGGGGGGGTGACGGGGAGGGGGCAAATATTACACACATGTCTGTAAGCTTATGACTTGATTTCCGCGGTACATACTCAAACACTAAACGCAAGCACTAAATGCAAGCAAGCACTAAATGCAAGCAACAAACGCTACCTCTAATGGGGGCGACGCGTCTCGCGTCGGGCATTAAGGCAAAGGTTCATACACCCAATAAAGGCTCACACGCAGCGCTAATTACACGCTTGTCTGTGAACTTTTGCCTTAAAATCCCGACGCGGGACGCGTCGCCCCCATTAGTGCTTGCGTTTTGTGCTCGCATTTAGTGCTTGCATTTAGCGCTTACGTTTAGCGCTTGCGTTTTTTCTTGACTTCATTGCTTTTCATCTGCACTTATGTCTTAGCGGTAAGCACCACAAGGGCGAACAGCCCTTAAAGGACAGAACAAGATTTTCCGCACACCGGCCTCAGACCGGACATTTGCATAAAAAAGAGAAGGGCAAGGCGGGCACATTGCGTTGTTGTGCTAACCTTGCTCTTCTCTCTTTTATGTCTTGAATTATTACTTGTGCAAGCGGTTTATGATGCGCTTCACACGACTCTTCTTCTTGTTTTGTCCGTAGCCATAACCGTAACCGTAGCCATAACCATAGCCGTAACGCTTGTCGACATTGACATCGTTAACCACAACGGTAAGGTTGTTGAAACGGTGTTCCTGATACATGTGTTCGAAGTCGGGCAGGAAATCGCGATTTTGCAATCCGGCACGCAACACAAAGATGGTGATGTCTGACTCGCGGTTGACGATGCTAGCATCGGCCACTGAGAACATTGGAGTTGAGTCGATGATGATGTGGTCGTACATCTGGCGCAACTGCTGCATAAGTTGGTGCAGACGGTCGCTCATGAGCAACTCTGTGGGGTTGGGCGGTGTTGGGCCCGATGGCAAGAAGTCTACTCCCTTTACAACGGCATCGGTGCGAATGAGGTCTGCCACCTGTGTGTGGTCGTCTGAAAGGTAGGTGGTAAGGCCGAATGTGTGGCCAAAACTCTCGCTCAGTGTGCGCTTGCGAATGTCGCCGTCGATTACAAGCACCCGTTTGCCTGCCATGGCCAAGATGGCGGCCATGTTGCGTGCAACGAAACTCTTGCCCTGGCCGGGAGTGCTTGAGGTGGTCATCATCACCTGCGTTGAATGGCGCATGTAGCCAAGGCTGAAACGTATGATGCGGAATGCCTCTACCACGGGGTCGTCGCTGCTGAGGTCGGTAATGAGCGACTTGTTGTTGGCATTCTTCATGCGGGGCACCTCGCCAAGCACCGGTATGGTGGTAGCGCTTTCAACGTCCTTGCGGCCATGTATGGCTACATCGAGCATATAGCGGAGCCACAATACGAAGGCCGGTATGCAGAGTCCAATAACAAGGCTCACGAGCAGAATGACAAGGCTGCGGGGGCTGACTTGCTGATTGCCTATGGGGCCCTCAACCAATCGCACATTGGCCTCGTTGATGGCCTGCTGCAAGGCTACCTCCTCACGCTTGTTGAGCAAATAGGTGTAGAGTGCCTCCTTGAGCGACTGCTGGCGCTGTATGTCGAGGCCCTGTTTTTCCTGTTCGGGAGCACCAGCCATGCGACCTGTGAGCATGTTTTCGTTGGCGCGTGCAGCCTGCAAGCGCACTTCGAGCGAATTGACATAACTGCGCAATGACGAGGCTATGGCCTGACGCATCTGTGCAAGTTGGCGGTCCATTTCGCGCACCACAGCCTGGGTTTCACTTGAGTTGGCCACCATAGTGTTGCGCTTGTTCATTTGGTCGTTGTAGGCTGCAATCTGAGTATTGAACGAGGCGTCTCCCACATTGAGGGCGGGTATGAGGTCGTGGCTGTTGGAGTGTGTGTGCAAATACTCGTCAAGGTATTTGGCCACATTGAGTTGCGTTTCAGCCTGCAGGCTCTGCTGGCGGGCGGTTGAACTCTCGTCGATCATGGCCTGCGGTGTCTTGTCGAAATCGACAAGCTGGTTGCGCTTTTTGAAACTTGCCAGTTGGTTTTCGACGCTGCTGAGTTCGCGACCTATGATTTGTATGCGGTCGTCGATAAACTTGGCAGTGTTGAATGCCACGCGGTTTTTGTTTTCAACCACGTCTTCCTTATACGTGTCATAGAGTGTGGCCAGCACCTGGTCGGCACGCTCTATGTTGGTGTCGTTGCAGTTGAGCACAATGAGCGATGTCTCCTTGTCATACTCGCTGGCAGAGAGCATTTTTAAGAAACGCGCTGCGGCCTTTTCCTTCGACAAACGGTCTACCTCGATGGTTTCGTCTGTCCAACGGCCGAAGCCTGGGCCGCGCACCACGCACAATGGGCCGTAGGGCGTTTGTGTCATCTGGCCGAGTTGCACATCTACATCGGGCACATCGTTGCCCTTGCGGTCGGTCATGCCTTTAAGGGTGACGGTGTTGCTGCCTTTCTTCACCACATCGATATGCTGCCCACGTTTGCCCTTGTATTGCTTTTGGAATAATACTTGGAATGGCAGTTCCTTGCCATACAGCGTGATGCTGTGCAAATTCTCCTTGGTGGTGTAGTCTACATCAAGATTGAGTTTGTCAACCACACGCGACATGAGGCGCTTTGACGAAATAATGAATATTTCGTTTTTAAGGTTGTCGCCTACACTCACGCCGTTAAGTTCGAGCAGGGTGTTCATGCCGCTGTTCTTTGATGTGCGGCGCAGACCGCCTGTCGACGACCCGTTGGAGTCCTCGATGAGCATGACGGCTTGACGCTGGTAAACGCGGGGCTGGCACTGCTGATAGAACCACCCTATGCAACCGCACACAACGGCCGATAAAGCGAACCATGCCCAATGGTTGATAAATTGGTGGTAGCACAACTTCAACAAGGGAATAAGCTGCATCTCCTCGTCCTGTTGCTCTTGCGGATTGATGGATTTTGTCTCCATGTTATTGTTACTTGTTTTTCAATTACTATATAGTGTGTAGTAACTATTATGGCACTATATGGCACATAGTTGGTACTTTATGACGAATAATCTCCCCACTTGGCGCAGGTTGTCAGCAACATTGGGAGATTACGCTTTAACTCAAGATAGGTTTGGCTGCGAACAGGTAGCGCAGCCAATGTGTCTTTTATTGTGCAAAAATAGCTCAAATATATATATGCCACAAACAAAAGTCTGAAAACTTTCATTTGTGGCACTCTAAGTGTTACCTGTAAGTTTAATTTAGGTTGGTTCCAACAAACATGATGGAGCCATTTTGCGCACTTTCTGAACTATTCGTCACGCCAAAAAGCGGGTGTGAGCGGCAACAATAGTGAGAATATTTCAAGGCGTCCGGCAAGCATCAGAAAGGAGTTTATCCACAAAATGGCGTCGTTAAGCACTCCCCATGAACCCAACGGGCCTATCAGGTGGCCGATGCTCGGACCTACATTGCTGAACGAGGATATGGCCAGTCCGAAGGCATCGAGCAGCGACAAGCCCATGGCCACCATGGCAAAGGTGGATAGCATGATGAGCATGAAGTAGACTACAAAGAACACGAACACGGTGCGGGCGGTTTGCGAGGTGATGACCGTATTGTTGATGCGCACTGGCAGCACGGCATGCGGGTGCAGCATCTTTTTGAACTCGGCCTTGGTCAGGCGCCACACCATGAGCACACGTACACTCTTCAAGCCGCCACTGGTTGAACCGGCACAAGCTCCAATGATGCTTATCAGCGAGAGTATGAGCCAGATGGTTGGGTGCCATTTCATAAAGTCCTCGTCACTAAAACCGGTGGTGCTCTGCAATGACGCGGTGTTGAAGAATGCGCTGCGCAGAGCGGTGGCAAAATCCATGTGGTCGGCATACATGAGTATGCCCATTATGCTGAATGCGGCTACAAAGAATATTACCAGGAAGCAACGCAGCTCGTCGTCGTGTAACACATCGCGCACACGGCGCTTGATAAAGAACAAATAAAGCAACGTGCTGTTGACGCTGGCCAGGAACATGAACAGGGTGGCTATCCATTGCAAACGCGGCGACTGGAACCATGCTATGCTGTCGGTGTGGGTGGAGAAGCCGCCCGTGCCAATGGTTGACAGACCATGGCACAACGCATCGAACAGCCCCATGCCACCAAAGAAATAGGCTGCCATGCACGTGATGGTGAGCAACGAGTAAATGCTCCACAACCAGCGCGCTGTGGTGCTGATGCGGGGGTGGAGTTTGCCTATTTTCAAGCCTGTGGCCTCTGCTGAAAAGAGCTTTACATCGCCCCCGCCCATGTTGGGCAACACGGCTATGGTAAAGAACACGATACCCATACCGCCTATCCAGTGGGTGATGGAGCGCCATAGCAAGATGGAGTGCGGAAGGGCGTCAATGTCGGTAAAGGCTGTGGCGCCCGTGGTAGTGAAGCCGGACATGGTCTCGAAAAAGGCGGCCGCCACACGGGGCTGATAGCCGCTGACTATAAACGGCAGCATGCCGACTAACGAAAACACCACCCAGGTGAGCGACACTATCAGGAACCCGTCGCGCCGCCCCATGCGGTTTTCGGCATGGCGCCCAAAGTAGAGCAATAAGGCGCCTATCACTGCAGCCAGTGCCGAGGGCAAACCGAATGTGAGGTGGTTTACCTCACCAAAATAGAAACCCATGCCGAAGCACAAGCCAAGGAGCAGTGCCTCGAGCAGCAACAGTGTGCCAAGGGCTTTATATATAATAGGTATGTTAAGCATGACGTTATTTTAGCATATTTAACTGCGCAATGTGGCATTCTTACTGCCATGCCACACTAACGGCTTGCAAATATACACATTTATCTGCGGCAGTGATGTCATATGCGGTCACATTTGAGTTTCCACGCCCAATAAGCTGGCTTTTACCATTAGTTTATTGCATCATGCCGTAGCCTCATCAAGCACAAAATGCAGGCTGAAAGAATGGTACCGCCACATAAAGAAAACGGCCATGGCATTGTTCAACAGAACAAAACCATGACCTTAATACCTTTAATTTGTCGCTCTTTTTGTCGCTACAAATACGCAAAGCACTGAAAATCAGTACACTTTGTGGACCAGGAGGGGCTCGAACCCTCGTCCAAACAGGGAAATAATATGCTTTCTACACGCTTATCACTGACTTGATTTTCGAGTGCTGGCAAGACCAGTGCCACCAACCAGCACCTTATCCTCTAAAAATCTCGCCAGAGTTGCAAGGCCAACTCTGACCAGCGCCGATTTACCTGCACCACCTTGTCAAGACGCTTCGGAGCAACAGCTCTTGGGTGATGTCTCGTTCCAGCACCTTGTACCGGAATAAAGCCTATCTACTGTACTTCGATTAGGCAGCGAGAGCAAACTTGTTTTCGCCAGTTAAATTGTCGAAGGCCGATATTTAAGTGCCCACCTCCAGGCGCACTGCGTGCTTACATACCACTCCAACCCGCTGTCAAATCCAATCTGGCCCGAAATCTGGATATCGGTATGTGGCCGCAAAGGTAGCAATTCGGCGCCAAATGGCCAAAGCGTGCGGCCTTATTTTGAGCAAATGTCGCATAAAACGAGCCACAAGACCTGCCTTTGACAGAATTCTTGGTTAACGGGGTAACAGGTTGACAAGTAAGTTTGCCATACATTACTTAAAGCCTGAATAGTAAGGGGACTTAAAAAGGGCCTAAAGGTCCCCAAAAGCGCACTTGCATGCACTCACACACCGCATAAACACGCCATTTTGACTCATTTTTATAAAAAAAGCACCGAATTGCTTGCACCATTAACCTCCATGCCCTATATTTGCCATGAAAATGCGCACAAAGCCCCATTAACACACGGCAAGTGGGCATTTTTAATAGTGGAAATGCCATCACGCGCAAGTCCAACGAACAGATAAAATCATTAAATAATTTTACACAGTATGAATAAGACTGATCTCGTAAATGCCATTGCAGCCCAGGGCTTGAGCAAGGCAGATTCTAAGAAAGCACTCGATGCAGTGCTCGATGCCATTTCAGGTGCCCTCAAGGAGGGTGACAAGGTTGCAATCCTCGGCTTTGGCACATTCTCTATCAACGAGCGTCCTGCCCGCGAGGGTATCAATCCCGCAACCAAGGAAAAGATCACGATCGCTGCCAAGAAGGTGGTTAAGTTCAAGGCTGGTGCCGAACTTGCTGCTGGCGTCAACTAATCAGAATTTCCTACCTGCTTGTTCAGGTAAAAAGCTATCACTCCCGAGCGATGCCTCACCTGGCAATCGCTTTGGCGTGGTAGCTTTTTTCTTTTTACCACCTCCCCACCCTTGCCACGCAGCAAAACGACACTTCCGTGCCCAATCATGGCAAAGTGTAAAGGCATTACCACTACATTACCACAAAAAAGCAGGCAAACTATTTTGCATTTACATAAATATTGTTACCTTTGCACTCGCAAAACGATTAAGGGCAGTCACTTCTGCACTAATCTTGCACGGGGCGTAGCGCAGTCCGGTTAGCGCACCTGCTTTGGGAGCAGGGGGTCGTGGGTTCGAATCCCGTCGCCCCGACAAGTAATAAAGCCGTTGATTATTAAGTACATTCACTTATAATCAACGGCTTTATTCGTTGTATGCGTGCAGCCATTGCTGCCCGGTAAAATACAAAATAGCATTGAGAGCCTATCCGCAATGTCCACAAATAGGCGTTGCGGACAATTCTTTTGAGAAAGTTAGTCCCATTAGCGGTTGCGTTTGAGGCTTGAGCCAATTCGCATGTTTATGTTTTACCGAACAACAATAGCTACTTATACTCCGTAGGATTAACACCAAAATACTCCTTAAAGCATTTAGCCATGTAGCTGGGCGATGCGAATCCTACCTCATAAGCCACTTCGGCCACAGTCATCTCCGTGCGGCGCAACAATTCGGCAGCCTTTTTAAGGCGCGCTATGCGCAACAACTCTACCGGCGAAAAACCCATGAGCGACTTAACCTTACGATAAAGTTGCGTGCGCCCTACACCCATCTGCGCCGCCATGTCCTCAACAGAGAAATTCTCGCTCGACAAATTCTTCTCTATCATGTCGCGTAATCGCGCAGCAAAACCCTTGTCAAGCTCACTCACGTTCGAGGCTTTGAGCGATGTCTTGTCGCCAAAGAAAGCCTTCAAACGGCGGCGGTTATCAATAAGATTGCGCAATCGGGCCTTAAACATATCCGGACTGAACGGCTTGGCTATGTAAGAGTCGGCACCGCAGTCAAATCCTGCCACACGTTGCTCGTCGAGGGTGCAAGCCGTCAGCATCATCACCGGAATGTGCGAAGTTTGCCACTCGTCCTTCAATCTGCGGCAACACTCCCAGCCGTCCATCACAGGCATCATCACATCACACACCACCGCATCGGGTATGAGTTGGCGCGCCTTGGCCAGACCCTCCTGCCCGTCGGCAGCCGTCTCTACCACATAGCCGTCCGCAAGCAGCAAGCGCAGATATGAACGTATATCCTCGTTATCGTCAATCACAAGCACTGTGGGACGCGGTTCGGCAGCACCGCCCCTCGCCTGTGCAGCATCTGCCGAGGCAGTCAACGCGTTTGGCACCGTGTGCACTCCCTCGCCCGCAATGGCATCAATATGCGGTGCCACCACACCGGCCCCGTCGGGTTGCATGGCATCAGGTTGTTCATACACGTGAGCCGCAGCCACATCGTGCTGACAGGGTATGCGCACCACAAAGCGTGTGCCGCTGCCGCGCATACTCTCGGCACTCACCGTGCCACCATGCAGTTCGACATAAGCCTTTACTGTGGCCAGCCCTATGCCCGAACCATCGTGGCTCGCGTCGGCCTGATAAAAGCGGTCGAATATGTGGGGCAACTTGTCGCGGTCAATGCCCTGTCCGCTGTCCTCAACCACAATGCTGAGCCACCGGCCCTGTTCGGCATCATCGGTTATGCTTGGCGTAACCGTTATTTTACCCCCTTCGGGCGTATATTTGAAAGCGTTAGACAGCAAGTTGTACAACACACTCTCCATCTTTTTATCGTCGAGCATCACATCGAGCCATGCCGCATCGGGCACATCGGCCTGCTGCACATGGTAGCGCACCATCTTTTTACGTGCCAGGGCACGGAAGGGGTCGCACCACTGCTTAAGGGTCTCGTTCAGCTGCACCGTCTTGACATTGAGCCTCAGCTGGCCCGTCTCAAACTTGCGGAAGTCGAGCGTCTGCCCCACCAGTCGCAGCAATATGTCGGCATTGGTGCGCACCACTTGCAGAAGTCCGCGCTGCTCGTCGGTCAAGTTGTCCGCCCCCTGCAGTTGCTCAACGGGCGCCAATATGAGGGTGAGTGGTGTGCGCAAGTCATGCGACACCTCGGTAAAAAAGGTGAGCTTGCTCTGCGTGGTCTCCTCCAGTTCCTTCGACATTTTCACCAACTGGTCGCGCTGCGCCTCAAGTTTGCGCTTTTGGTTGTCAAGTTCCTCGTTGCGGCGTATGGTCACATAATACGAGCGTATGCCCATGGCCATCACGACCCCAATCAGCACTATAATGGCTATGCAGGCAAAGAGCAGCATCTTTTGCATGGAGTAGCGCGACAGAAATTTGTCCATCTGCGTGCCAAGCTGGTCAATGCGCTGCTCGCTCTCATGCACCTGGTCGCTCTGTATGCGGAACAGGCGTGCCGTGGTGGCATTGATTACGGCCGAGTGCAGCCGCGTGTCGCGCTTGAAAGGCTCGTGCCGCAATATGCGCATGGCCGTTTGTATCACCTTGTCGCCGCCTGTGGGATAGACGAATGTGGCTGTGAGCACACCTTGCTCCACATTGTCAAGTCCGCCGCCCTTGGTCGACAGGCCGTCAACGCCAATCACCTTCACCTCGGGGTGGCCGGCTGCCACCAAAGCCTGGTGCACCTTCACGCCGGTGCGGTCGTTGGGGGCAGTGATTATTTGTGGCACAACGCCGGCCGCAATCAAACTGTCAATCTGCTGTGGCACACGTGCTCCCTCCCACCCCACTTCAACACTGGCCAGCACCTTTATGCCCGGCGCTTGTGCCAGCATCTGAGTCAGTCCGGCATGACGCTCGCGTGCTGCCGTGCCAGCCATATTGGCAGTCAACTCTACCACAGTGCCATGCCCCTTGAGTTCCTGCACCACACAAGCGGCCATATCCTTGCCTATGCTGCGGTTATCGGCCCCGATAAAAGCCGTATATTTGTCGGAGAGTGTTTTACGGTCAACCACTATCACCGGTATGCCACGGCGCATCACACGCTCCACCACGGGGGTGAACGCGCGCGCCTCATTGGGGGACACCACCAGCAGGTTGATGCCCTCGTTTACCAAACTGTCTATCTGTTTTATTTGCTGTGCATTGTCATCGTGAGCCGAACGTATATCGAGTTTTACATTTTTGTTGTAAAACATTGTTTCACGCTGCATTTCGCGGTTCATCTGCTCACGCCACGCATCTTGGCTGCACTGCGACACACCTATTTTGAACGTGTCGGCCTCATGGCCCTTGCATGCTGCCACAAGCAGCACAAGCGCCACGAGCACAAAGTTGAGTATATGCCTCTTCATAAGGGGGAGAACTGTGTACACCGGTATAAGCAGACATTCGACGAACCATAAAGTTATGCTCCTATATTGCTGGTATGTCATGGCGCATTATTACGGGCCATACTGCTCGCGCAGCAGCTGTGCCCGTTCATCATTTCATGTTTCGCAACAACGCATTACGCCAATTCGTTCCAAGCCTTTTACCGAACATCTGCCCAGGTAAGGTTGTTTGTTAGAAGAATTGATGCAAAGTTAAGCTTTTGCCCGCATAATTGGCGTAAACGCTCTCGTAAAAAATGCAATATCATTTATTGCAGCTTGATAAAACAATTCTGATATTATGGCTCACGGATCGTACGGATTCTTTCGCTACGTGCTACGCGCAATCAGCGTGTTCTGTGTTTCCTGACTTCGTCAATGCGTCACCCAATCAAATGACACAACGCATCGTTTTTCAACATGCGCCATTCAATGGCACAAAAAAAGTGTACATACTTGTACACAAATATTTGCGTCCTCGCCGTCAGCCTACTTATAAATGAATGTATGCGCTTTTACTGCAATCTTACACTTTTTACACGTAACAAGTTGATATACAGAGGTTTCAAGAGTGTAAGATGATTTCAAAGTATCTTACACACTCCTACACACATCTTACACACCTCACCCTGCTGCCGCGCAGTCCGTTTGGACGTATGCGGCGGGTTGTGCGCCACAGGGACGTAGAGAAATCTGTCGGAGCAACAGACTTTTCTGCTCCCCTATGCCGTGATATCGCCCTCCCGTGCTTGTGCCGTGTGGCAGCGTGTGGGGTGTGTAGGTTGTGTGTAGGTGGCATTGGTAACATCTTACACTGAGTAAAGCATTGAAAATCAATGAGTTGCAAAGAGTTAGTGTAAGATGTAAGATACTCGGCAAGTAAAGTTTTTGTAGTATAGTAAAGGTATCGCTACCACAAAACGCAAGCACAAAACGCTACCACTAATGGGGGCGACGCGTCTCGCGTCGGGAAAAGATGCAGCTATCATTTAATAGAGTACCTTTCTCTACCCCGACGCGAGACGCGTCGCCCCCATTAGTGGTAGCGTTTTGTGCTTGTGTTTGGTGCTTGCGTTTGGTGGTAGGGCATTAGTGCTTTATCTCCTCCTAACTTCATCAATGCGTCACCCAATCAAACGACGCTACTCATTGATTTTCAACACGCGCTATTCCATCACACAAAAAAAATGATGAAGTCAGGTGTATTTGATAATCGTATCGAAACAGTTTTTCCATACCGCAATAAGATAATGCGCTTTATCCTCGAAAAAGTGTAACATTCCGCGTATCTTATCCTCGAAAAAGTGTAGTATTTTACACAAACTATCCTCGAAAAAGTGTAGTAATATACGCATTTTATCCTCGAAAAAGTGTAACTTTGCGACGTAAGTGCTTATAAATCAAGATGTTACTATTCATCATAACGTTGGAGGCGTTACTCCTTCGTCTAAATCCCTTTATAATTAGAACGATTTATCGCAAAGAGCAAACACCTTAAGTCAACTATACATGGCTGCAGAAACTATTATTGACATAAAAGCAGGCATGGAATACGATAACATCCCACGTTGTCCATTACAACCTTTTTTATGCTTTGGCGTTTTACCAGACTGCATTAGTTTAGAGTTTGTCCCAGCCTTCCTGTCCGCATCAGCTAATTTTTGTTTCACCAAACCTTAATAACAAGGGCGTGCAACCGTTTTGTTGCACGCCCTTGTTGCATAATTAGGTACACAATTACTGCAAAATGCGACAAATGTCAATCTATTAACATACTTTTACCCCCCCGTTTGGTAATTTTACAAACTGCGCGTATATTTGCGCCACAAACGGGACTTATTACGCAAATATACGTATAAAACATTTGGATAATGTAAACCCCTGTATGTCGCAGCCCTGCATTAGTTTGCACCATGGCCACAACAAGGTGATACGTATCAGGCGCAGAACACAATAAGAAACACAACTCATTATTAACCTAATAAAAACAACAAAAGCATGAAGAAATTTACTTTCTTGCTGTCGCTGCTCCTCGCATCTTCGGGAGTAACGGCAAGTGCACAGGACGCTTTCGAGGCTTCAAGCGCGCCAAGTAATGGTAGTTGGGCATCTGACACCAAGTGGTATAAGATGTCGCTTAGTGGAAATTATTTGTCAGCCTACAAAACAGACCATAACGGCAGCCTTTTAGATAATTCGGCCACAGTTGAGGGTGCTGGTGCCTATTGGTGTATTGTTGGTGATGCAACTAGCGGCTACAAGTTCTACAATCGTGCTGCAGGTCCCAACAAGGTGTTCGGTATTGTATGTACCTTAACTAATGATAGTGGTGATTTAACAAGAGCTTCCTTCTATACATCTGAAACAGTGGCAGCTTCAAGTGAAGTTGGTACTACTTTTGATTTGGGACTTTATGCTGAAACTACTTCTAACGAATATCACGTATATCACGTAAAACTCCATGGGGCTGGCAACTACTATTGGAATAAGCGTGGCAATTATCTTGGCTATTGGAATTCATCTGCTGCGACAAACAAAGGCGTTGATGGTTCAAAAGTTAAGTTCTCGGCTGTAGATATCTCTGAGGTTGAGGCTGCTGATAATGCGTCTGCTGAGGCTTTCAAAATGGCCCTTTCTGAAAAGATTACAGCTGCAAAGGCTCTGCTTGATGATAATAAAGTTGGCTATTATTCGCAAGCTGCCATTGATAAAGCTCAAGCAGTACTTGATGCACCTACTTCGAAAGAAGTTGATTATTATAATGCCAAGATAGAGTTGAAACCGAACGCTCCTAAAGCTGGTGTGCTTTATCGCATCAAGTCGACTAATTCAGCTTTTACCACTACTAAGGTTATCTACCATGATGGTACTGCAACCAAGTGGGGCAACGAAGATGTAACAAGTCCTTCGCAATATTGGTTCATGGAACCTTATAGCGAAGGTAGCTCGTATTACAAGTTGCAGGCAATTGACAGCAAACTCTATTTTAATAGCTCATCGCAATTGTCTGCGACACCTGGTTATGTTGAGATTGCTTCAACACCAGGTTTAGTGAATATTCATGTTTCGGGTGCTTCAATGATTCATGCACTGGGCCATAACGGTGGCAAAGGCAGCGAAGGTAGTCTTACTGCATATGAAGAGAATTCACAAATCTTTGGTCAAGAAAGCGGCCCGTCTGGTTGGACTATCGTAGAGGCTACGCTCGACGAGGCTAAGCAGATGCAAGTTAGCGAAGAAGGTACTCCCGAATTGTATGAGGGTGGCCTTTTGGTAGGCACCTTTGATGCCAAAAAAGCAAAGGCTTTCAATAAGGTATCTTCATCTGCAACAATGGCAGATGTTTTGAATTTGGTTAATACAGACCTTCCAACTTCGGCTACTATTGACGAGAACAAGTACTATCGTCTTGTTTGCGTATCACCTAAAACAGGTAACAAAGATGCTAATGAAAATCTGTCTGATGCTACTTACACAACTTTGACAAGAGGCACTAAGAATGTAGTGACAGCTCCGTTCTCAAAGGGTAATGTAGACCAAATCTGGAAGTTTGAGAAAACTGACGGTGGTTATTACTTGAAGAACATGAACGGCAATGGCTACTTGAATAATGTACGTCAAGGTGATGCACGTGCAAGTTTGGTAAGTACTCCTTCTGACAAGTTCGAAATAATGGAAGGTAGTGTCAGCACACAGAAGGCACTTCATGTAGTTGGCCAAATTGCTACTGCTTGTCTTTTTGCAGAAAATCACCCCAATGAACCAGCAAAGGGTGATGCTTATGCAGTAGCTGGTTGGTTCCAGGGTTCAGATTATTCTAATGGTGCTTGGGCTTGGAAATTTGTAGAAGCTGACGATATCGAGGTAGCTCTCAATTCTGTAGAAAGCAAGTCATACGCTACTGCCTATCTCCCCTTCGGCGTAAGCGCAGTAAGTGGTGCTAAGGCTTACACTGCTGCTACTCCTGCAAACGGTCAAACTGTAATGACCGAGACTGCAAACTTTGCCAAGGAAACTGGTGTGCTCCTCGTTAGCGATGAGGCTGCAGCCAAGGCCGTTTTGACTATTGGCGATGTTGAAGGTGCTACTAATACAAGCGCTCTGAAGGGTACTTTGCTTGCTAAGGACATTACCGATGCACAGACTAAGTACTTGGTATTCGGTAAGAACAATGCCAATGAAACAGAGGTAGGTTTCTTCGAACCTTCAACTGCAGTTACATCAATCCCTGCCAACCGCGCATTCTTTGCTGATGCCGAGGATTCAGCTATCGCCTTGGACTTTGGCAATGTAACAGCTGTAAACAATGTAGTTGCTGGTAATGCCAACGCTAATGCACCCATCTTCGACCTCACCGGCCGTCGTGTAGTGAAGGCTGTTAAGGGTGGCTTGTACATTCAGAATGGCAAAAAGTACATCGTAAAGTAATTAACTGAAATACATTAAAACGTTTGTAACAATGAAGAAACAGTATATAGCTCCTGCAAGCACTTCAATCTGCTATCTTGAAGCATTGCAGCCTCTTTGCGGTTCAACCGTTGAGGAAGCTACACACGAAAAGAAATCCGATGATGTATGGTCTAACGAAAAGGGTTGGAGCAGCGACAACTGGTCGGCTGACGAAGACTAATCTCACCGTGTGAGATGTGTGTATAACAAGCATCTCACATGTACACAAGCATAAAGGCCGGAGGTAAGAGCGGCGTAACAACAGCCCTTACGCTCCAGGCCTTTACCCCCTTGCAGGGAGTAGGTAGCCCTGCGAGTTAAAGTAATTTTTTTCATTATACGGGCTGTTCGAAGTGATTCGCGCAGCCCGTTTTGCTATGTGGGGGCGGCATCACAACATAATTAGCATTAGCATATTGCCATAAAAAATAACGCCAAACTATTGGCAAACACACATAAATATTTGTATCTTTGCAGCAAGATTGAGTGAGGGGCTTTCGAAAGAAGTTCCTCACTTGTTTTTACAACACGCTATAAAGCATAACCAAAGGCAAGGGGGCAAGGAGGAATATTGGCCACCTTGCAGGTGTTAAAATACATCTGAAAGCATAACGAATGATTGACAAAAGTTTTGTAAAAAGTCTGGTGGAACAGTGGTTGGAGGGTAAGGACTACTTCCTGACCGACCTCACCATCAGTACCGACGACCGCATCGTGGTAGAGATAGACCACGAAGAGGGCGTGTGGATTGAAGACTGCGTAGAACTCAGCCGCTACATCGAGAGCCATCTCGACCGCGAGCAGGAGGACTTTGAACTCGAAGTGGGCAGTGCCGGCATAGGACAGCCCTTCAAGGTGTTGCGCCAGTACGAAATTCACCAAGGCGAGCGTGTCGAGGTGCTCACCACTGAGGGCAAAAAGTTGCAGGGAACCTTGGGCGGTGTAACACCCGAGGGCTTTACGCTCACCATCGAGGAAAAAGTGCGCGAAGAGGGTGCCAAGCGCCCCAAACTGGTAGAACGCGAAGTGCCCTTCAGCTTCGACCAAGTAAAAAGCACCAAGTACGTCATCGACTTTAAGTAAGAACTCTGGCGGGCGCACCTTCGTAACAAAAGCTTGAACGCCTGCCCGATGTGCCGCGCGCACGCATATATAAATAACTCAAGTTTCGGTTTTCACTTGAACGGGCTGAATCCGAAAGTTGAATAAATAAGACAATACACAATACCGCTCAATATATGGCTAAGAAGAAACAAGAAACAGCAAGCTTGATAGAAACCTTTGCTGAGTTTAAGCAAAACAAAAATATTGACCTCACCACCATGGTGGGTGTGCTCGAGGAGAGCTTCCGCAGCGTGATAGCCAAAATCTTTGGCTCTGACGAGAACTTTGACGTGATTGTAAACCCCGACAAGGGCGATTGCGAAATTTACCGCAACCGCGTGGTGGTGAACGACGACGAGGTGGAAGATCCCAACAAGCAAATATCATTGAGCGAGGCACAAAAGATTGATGCCACCTACGAGGTGGGCGAAGATGTGTCTGAAGAGATTCATTTTGCCGACTTCGGACGCCGTGCCATACTGACGCTGCGCCAGACTTTGGCCAGCAAAATTCTCGAGCTGGAACACGATGCCCTCTATAATAAATATAAGGACCGCGTGGGCGAGCTTATCACTGCCGAGGTGTACCAAACCTGGAAGAGCGAGACGCTGCTCATGGACGAGGAAAAGAATGAGCTTTACCTGCCCAAGTCGCAGCAAATACCCCGCGACTTCTTCCACAAAGGCGATGCCGTGACAGCCGTTATCGACCGTGTGGACAACAGCAATGGCAATCCTAAAATCTACCTCTCGCGCACATCGAACGATTTCTTGCGCCGTTTGCTCGAGAACGAGATACCCGAAATTGCCGACGGTGCCATCCGCCTCTGCCGCATTGCCCGCATTCCGGGCGAACGCGCCAAGATAGCCGTTGAAAGCTACGACGACCGCATCGACCCCGTGGGCGCCTGTGTTGGTGTGCGCGGCAGCCGTATACATGGTGTTGTGCGCGAGTTGCACAACGAAAATATTGATGTGATCAACTTTACCAACAACACAGCCCTGTTCATACAGCGTGCCTTGAACCCCGCACAGGTGTCGAACGTTGTGCTGCACGAAGAGGAGCGTAAAGCCGAGGTGTACCTGCGTCCTGCCGAGGTAAGTCTGGCTATTGGTAAGGGTGGTATGAACATCAAGCTGGCCTCGATGCTCACCGAGTACACCATCGACGTGTTCCGTGAGGTTGAGGGCGAAGAAATGACCGAGGATATCTACCTCGACGAGTTTGCCGACGAAATAGACCAGTGGGTGATTGACGCCATCAAGGGCATCGGTCTCGAAACCGCCAAGGACGTGCTCAACGCACCCCGCGAAATGCTCATCGAAAAGGCCGACCTCGAAGAGTCTACCGTCGACGAAGTATTGCGCGTGCTGCGTGCCGAGTTTGAGAACGACGCACCCCAGGCACCCGCTGCCCAACCAACTGCTGAGGCTCCGGCCGACGCTAACGAGCCTGCTGCAGAGCCGGCAGGCGAGGAGAGCTAATGCACAACGCGTAAGTCGGGCGGCGCACACACGCTAAAGCACATAATCACGCAGCCGGTGTGGAGTCTTTTTAAGGCAAAGCATAATCAGCCAACAAGGCCAGAGCCTTGAAAACTCCACCCCGTGCGGCGCGCTATGGCCGCTGTGGGGCATGCCAGCCCACTTACCTATGTTGAGACAATCGCATTAGCAAACCTTACTAACATTATTGCATGAGTATCAGATTAAATAAAGCTATCAAAGAATTTGGCGTCGGCTTGCAGTCAATCACCGACCTCCTGAAGGAAAAAGGAGCACCCGTGGCAAGCAACGACCCTAACCAAAAGCTTGACGACAAGCAGTACGAACTACTTAAGAATGCCTTCAGCGCCGACAAAACTTTGCGTGACAAGGCTGAGGAACGTATGCAGGACCGTCAGGAAAAGAAACGCTCTGCCAAAACGCGCAAGGCCGAGGAAACAATGGTTGAAACGGTGGTACCCGAAGTAAAGGGGCCACACATTGTAGGCCACATCGACCTCGATGCCAAACCCGCCAAGGCACAGAGCAACACACAATCTGCCAACAACACAAAAGCCGAGGCTCCAAAAGCTCCGGCTAAAAGCATAAATAAGCCCCAGGCTAACGCAGCCACTGCTGCAAACACCCCCGCAGCCCCTGCCCAAAAGACTGAGGCCGAGGAAGCAGTGCCGGCACATGCCAACAACCAAACTACTTCCAACCCCCAAAACATGAACCAAAGCACTACCGAAAACACCAAAGTACAACGCGAAGAGCGCGCCAAAGCCATTGGCGAGGAGGAAGACGGTGTGTTCAAACTCCACCCCCAGGTTGAAATTACTGGTCCCAAGGTGCTCGGCACCATTGATCTCAGTGCCATTAACTCTACTACACGACCCAAAAAGAAGTCGAAGGAGGAGCGCCGCCGCGAACGCAACAACAAGCAGGGGGCTGCCGGACAGAACGGGCAGGCACAGGCCGGCGGACAGCGCAAAAAGCGTAACCGCATTGGCAGCGAACGTGTCGATGTGAACAATGCTGCCAACCAGCCCAAGCAGAATGGCAACAACAATGGCAAGAAGCGCAACCAGCAGGGTGCCAACGGTCAGAACGGACAGAACAACCGCAACAACCAACAGGGCGCTGCCAATGGCAAGAGTGCCAACAAGAACCGCAACCGCCGCGCCAAGGAGCAGCAAAAGGTTGAGGTGAGCGAAGAGGACGTGGCCAAGCAGGTAAAGGAGACACTGGCACGCCTCACCAGCAAGCAAAAGGGTGGCAAGGGCGCCAAGTACCGTAAGGAAAAACGCGAACAACAGCACCAGCGTGCTGAGGAGGAACGCCGCGAGGCCAAGGCCGAGAGCAAAGTGCTCAAACTCACCGAATTCGTAACTGCCAACGAGCTGGCACAAATGATGGACGTGCCTGTGACAAAGGTTATTGCTACCTGCATGAGCATTGGCATCATGGTGAGCATCAACCAGCGTATGGATGCCGAAACCATCGACCTCGTGGCCGAAGAGTTCGGTTTCAAAACAGAATATGTGGCCGCCGACGTGCAGGAGGCCATTGCCGAGGAGGAGGATAGCCCCGAAGACCTCGAACCACGCGCACCGATTGTTACCGTCATGGGTCACGTTGACCACGGTAAGACATCGTTGCTCGACCACATTCGCAAGTCGAATGTCATTGCCGGCGAGGCTGGCGGTATCACCCAGCACATTGGTGCCTACAATGTCACACTCGACAACGGTCGCCACATCACCTTCCTCGACACACCGGGTCACGAGGCATTTACCGCCATGCGTGCCCGTGGTGCACAGGTGACGGATATCGCCATCATTATCATTGCCGCCGATGACGACATCATGCCCCAGACCAAGGAGGCTATTGCACACGCCACTGCAGCCAATGTGCCCATCGTGTTTGCCATCAACAAGGTGGACAAACCGCACGCCAACCCCGACAAAATTAAAGAGGGACTGGCTGCCATGAACTTCCTCGTTGAGGAGTGGGGCGGTAAGTACCAGAGCCAGGACATCAGTGCCAAGAAGGGTACGGGTGTGAAGGAACTGCTCGAAAAGGTGCTGCTCGAGGCAGATATGCTTGAACTCAAGGCCAACCCCAACCGCAAGGCTACGGGTACGGTTATCGAGTCGTCACTCGACAAGGGTCGTGGTTACGTGGCCACTATCCTGGTGTCGAACGGTACGCTCCACCAGGGCGACATCGTGCTGGCAGGTACCAACTATGGTCGTGTGAAGGCCCTCTTCAACGAGCGTGGCCAGCGCATCGACAATGTCGGTCCCTCAATGGCTGCCACATTGCTCGGCTTCAATGGCGCTCCGCAGGCCGGCGACCAGTTCCACGTGATGGAGACTGAACAGGAGGCCCGCGAAATTGCCAACAAGCGCGAACAACTGCAGCGCGAGCAAGACTTGCGTACCCGTGAGGTGCTCACGCTCGAAAAGATTGGCAAACGCCTCAAGATGGGTTCATATCACGAACTCAACATCATTGTCAAGGCCGACGTGGACGGTTCGGTCGAAGCTTTGGCCGACTCATTTATCAAGCTTTCAACCGAGAATATTGTGGTGAAGGTTATCAACAAGGGTGTGGGCCAGATAAGCGAGAACGATGTAACACTTGCAGCTGCTTCAGAGGCCATTATCATTGGTTTCCAGGTGCGTCCGTCACAGCAGGCCCGCAAATTGGCCGAGCGCGACGGTGTCGAAATCCGCCAGTACTCAGTCATCTACGATGCCATTGAGGACGTCAAGGTGGCCATGGAGGGTATGCTCGAGCCTGTTATCAAGGAGGAGGTTACTGCCAACATCGAGGTGCGTCAGGTTTACCACATCAGCAAGGTTGGTTATGTGGCAGGTTGCTACGTGATCGATGGCAAGGTGAAGCGCAGCGACAAGGCGCGCGTCATTCGCGATGGTATTGTAATCTTTACCGGCGAAATCAATGCGTTGAAGCGCTTTAAGGACGATGTGAAAGAGGTTAGCACCAACTTTGAGTGTGGTATCTCTCTCACCAACTGCAACGATATTAAGGAGGGCGACATGATTGAAACCTTCCAGGAAATTGAGGTTAAGCAGAAACTGCAGTAAATGCTCATGAATGAACACATATTAGTCTCGTCAGGGCTTGTTCGTGCATCATTCAGTTGAGAATTATATAGTATTTTTTTGTGCGAGTGCAGACTACGTTTGCACTCGCACATTGTTTGTTATGGGCTGCATTCTGAAGAAACGCAAGCACTAATGGGGGGCGACGCGTCTCGCGTCGGGGAAATACACAGCTATTATTTAGTAGAGTTTGTATTCTTTTCTTTCATTATCCCGACG
>ERZ1034871.608-NODE-608-length-20217-cov-4.799623_pt1 | contig 20217 bp, 18 predicted proteins | sample MGYA00520631_ERZ1034871 | MGnify/ENA primary metagenome ERZ1034871 (study PRJEB33766, sample SAMN09781721) | gut metagenome | biome: gut microbiome | host: Homo sapiens | place: Madagascar | study: EMG produced TPA metagenomics assembly of the PRJNA485056 data set...
ATATTATACAATTCCATGCATCCACAATACCATGAACCCGACAGCAACTGCCGCACAGACTGCCAGACCGCCAATGCTGGTTCCAAGGATCACGCCGGATGGAATTTCTTTCTTTTCATATATCGCGCGTGCCACGGTTTTTGCCTGCATCGGAACAAACGAACACGGCTGTGTTACCTCCATTGGATGAAACCGGCGTTTTGCGAAATAATCCGCTGTCCATGCCGGCATTGCCGATAACGTCACCCTCTGTAACTGATATTGATTTGCCGCATACGCCTTCATTTCTTCCAACAGACATCTGCCACATCCTCTGCGCTGGAATACCGGAAGCACATACAGCATGGTAATATGTCCCTCTTTCTGCATTCCTGACATGGCGATCATATGCCCCTGTTCAAAAATTCCCCACATGGTGAGAGTTCCTTCTGCAATCATGTTCCGGATGTTTGTGTTTTCCGTATATTGCAGAAATATATGAATCATTTCCAGATCCGTGATCCGCGCACGCAGACAGTAATCAAAGACCCCCCTCGCAATACTGAGTGCTTCCGGAATCTGATCTTCCGTTAAAATCTGTGCTTTCATTTACGCTTCCTCCTTATTTTCCAACAGCCGGTCCTTCAGACCGCTGTAACGTCTCTGTTGGGAATTATTCTCAATCATTTGTTCAAATGTTGTATCATCTCCCACTATCGTAACACATTTCTTTGCTCTTGTAACCGCTGTGTACAATAAATTCCGGTTCATAAGCATACGGGGTCCGGAAAGAAGTGGAATGACAACGGCCGGATACTCCGATCCCTGTGATTTATGGATTGTCACCGCATATGCAAGCTCCAGCTCATCCAGTAGTTTATAGGAATATTCCACCATACGGCCTTCGTCAAAATTTACCGTGATGGTCTCTGCAAAATCATTGATCTCCTCAATAATTCCGGTATCTCCGTTAAACACCCCGGTTCCTTTGTCTATGCAGAGTCCATATTTGCTGCGGATCTCCCATTCCAGCTGATAATTATTTTTGATCTGCATGACTTTATCGCCTTCCCGGAAAACGATCGCCCCATGCTCTTTTTCCTTTTTTCTGTCCGATGGCGGGTTCAGATACATCTGCAGAATCGTATTGAGACGTTCTACTCCGAGCAGCCCTTTCCGCATAGGCGTAAGCACCTGGATATCGTATTCGCTTGCCCCCACAAATTTCGGAAGTTTCTGCTTGATCAGCTGCAGCGTAACGTTGATAATTTTATCTGCCTCATAACGCTTCAGGAAAAAGAAATCCATGCTCTTGTTATCCAGGCTGACTTTTTCTCCCCGGTTAATCTTATGCGCATTGACAATAATATCACTGGTGCTTGCCTGTCGGAAAATTTTTGTCAGCATTACCGTAGGAAACATCTTCGAATCAATAATGTCCTTCAGCACACTTCCCGCCCCTACACTCGGCAGCTGATTCACATCTCCCACCAGGATCAGACGCGTGCCCGGTAGAATTGCTTTCAGAAGGGAATTCATCAGGGAAATATCCACCATCGACATCTCATCAATAATGATGAGATTGGTCTCCAGCGGATTTTGTTCATTGCGCTCAAATCCGGCATTTCCTTCCATTCCGCCATTCAGTTCGAGCATCCGGTGAATCGTCCGTGCCTCATACCCGGTGGTTTCGCTCATGCGCTTTGCTGCCCGTCCGGTCGGTGCCGCCAGCATAATATCTTCTCCGGATAATTCAAAATACCGGATGATCGTATTGATCGTCGTTGTTTTTCCCGTTCCGGGACCTCCGGTAATCACGAGAACACCGTTTCTTACGGCTTCCTTTACCGCTTCTACCTGATGCTCATCAAGATCCATTCCCGTCTTCTTTTCAATCTTTCGGATTCTGTCCTCAATTTCGATATCCGGAACATCAAACACAGCATTCAGCTGTGTCAGACGGGTAGCGGTATTTGCCTCCATATAAAAATAGGTTGCCGCATAGATCTGCGTACTGTCTTCCACCTGACGCATAATGATCTTGCGATCCATCGCCAGATTCATGTAATGCTGCTCGATGTGCTCCGGGTCTACCTCAAGAAGCCGGCTTGCCCGCTGCGTCAGTTCCTGCATCGGCAGATAGGTATGCCCCTCTCCGGCAGCCTGCAGCAGCACATACTGGATACCGCTTCGAATCCGGAAATCGGAATCGGTGCGGATTCCCACACGGGATGCGATCTCATCTGCCGTGCGGAATCCGACCCCTTCCACATCATCTGCCATACGATATGGATTTTCTTTCAGTATTCCGTATATTTCCTGCCCGTATGTTTTATATATTTTCACTGCAAGTGTGGTATTGATCCCGTATTGCTGCAAAAAAATCATTGCCTGCCGGAGATCTTTTTTCTGATTCACCTGATCCGCGATTTCCATCGCCTTTCTCTGGCTGATGCCTTTGATCTCCGCCAGCCGCTCCGGTTCTTCTTCAATGATACGGAAGGTATCTGCCTTGAATCTTCGCACAATCCTTGCCGCTAAGGCAATTCCGATCCCTTTGATCGCCCCTGATCCCAGATACCGCTCAATTGCCACCTCATCCTGTGGTGCCTTTTCTTCGAAACTCTTTACCTGAAACTGTCTGCCGTAAGTCGGATGTTCTGTATAACTTCCCTTTGCCTTAATGTTTTCTCCCTCGGCAATATCCGAAAATACCCCCACACAAGTCTCTTCTTCTTCGTTACACACCAGAACAAGTACGGTATATCCGTTGTCTGCATTTCGATAGATGATGTGATCTACATATCCTTCAATGCTCTCAAGATTCTCTTCCAAAATATGTTCCCCATTCTCTAAAAAAGAGACTGTTGTAAACAGTCTCTCCTCTTTTCTTTGTGCTGATGTTACTACTGGCCAATATTACGTTTCATCTGCTCATACAGTGTCTGTGTATAGCTTTCTCCGATCTGATCCACCATTTCATCTGCTACCGTTTCAATTGCCTGATCCATATACAGATCTTTGTACTGTGACATCGTAGAATCCTCGTCATCATCCGAGGTAAATGTATCTTTCATCTGTTTGATGACCTGCTCCACAAAATAAGATTCAAAATCTTTGATGACACCTTTTAATTGTTCCTCTGAAGAGTCCGATGAAATATTCTTTAATGAACTCTGAAGAGAATTGCTCTGCTCTGCACTTTTGTCTGCATTTGCAACCGTATAATTTGTACTGATTGATGAAATATCCATAGTATATCCCTCTTATGTAAGTAATTCCGAATCGCTGCCTATCGTTTCAGGTTATTTGCCGTCTCCAGCATGGAATCCGAGGTCGTGATTGCCTTGGAATTTAATTCATATGCGCGCTGTGCAATGATCATATTTACCATCTCATCAGCAACCTGTACATTTGAAGCTTCGATGTAGCCCTGATATACACCGGTCTTCGTCAATCCTGCATTTTGTCCCTCCAGCATCGGATTTCCCGAAGCTGCAGTCGCTGCAAGTTTGCTTCCTGACATTTTCTCCAGTCCTGCCGGATTGTTAAACTGATAGATTCCAAAAGACTGGTTTAATGACACTACATTGCCGGTTGCATCTTTATAACCAATCGTTCCATTGCTCGAAAATACCATGCTTTCCGAAGATACGCCTCTCGGCACACGAATGGTATTTCCTCTGGAATCCAATACCGGAAGCCCCTCTGAGGTTGCCAGAATTGTGTTTCCATTCGAATCCTGACTCCAGGAGAAGTTACCGTTTCTGGTGTAATATGTCTGTCCATCCACACCCCGCACGGCAAAGAATCCCTTTCCTTCCAGTGCAAAATCGGTCGGGATCTCTGTCTCTTCACGCGCCCCCTGCGTATAGTTGGACATGGTCGCTGCCACTCTGGTTCCGAGTCCTACCTGTGCACCTACCGGTTTATTGGCACCATTTGCCGTCGTTGTCTTTGTCTGCAGTGTCTGGTACAGTAAAGATTTAAACTCGGTACGTTCCGTCTTATAACCTGTCGTATTCACATTGGACAGGTTATTTGAAATTGTATCCAGATTTGTCTGCTGCGCAATCATTCCGGTTGCCGCAGTATAAAGTGATCTCATCATACGCTTCTATTTCCTCCTTGCGGTCTTTCAGCGGCTATTATACTTTACCGACATTGTTAACTGCCCGGTCAAGTGTTCCATCTATGGAAGTGATTACCTTCTGTCCTGCCTCATAGGCTCTCTGAATTGTAATCATATTTACCATCTCATTTACAACATTTACATTGGAGGTCTCCAGTGTGCCCTGCTCTATATTGGCATCTGTTGCAATCCGGTTTCCTCCCGGAAGAAGGTTATACAGATTCTCACCATATTTTTCAAGATAGTCATAATTATCCACATCCACCATGCCGATCGTTCCGACAATCTGGTTATTCTGCATGACGTATCCCAGTTTATTCACGGTAATCGAAGCATTTGGATCCAGACGTATATAATTATTCTGACCCGGATCGCCATTCATTGCACCAGTGGCATTTAAAACATAATCGCCATCCTTCGTCACCAGATAACCCTCTTTATTTACGGTAAAGGCTCCATCCCGCGTATACTTCACGGAAGTATTTCCCTGCTTGTCCGTGAATGCCACGGCAAAAAAGCCATTTCCTTCAATCGCAAAATCTGTGGTGTTATCTGTCACCTTGAAATTTCCCGTGGAATAATCCGTATATACCTGTCCAAGGTGAACCCCATATGTAATATCTCCAAGCTTTTTCGGAATCCCCATGTTAGAAGAATCCTTAATGCGCAAAGACATCTCATCGGCAAAAGTACGACTCGTCGTTCCTTCTTTTTTATATGCTGTTGTGTCTGCGTTTGCCAGATTATTTGCCAGAATATCCAGACGCTTCATTTCGTTTACCATTCCCGTATGGGCGGTATACAATCCTTTTACCATTTATGACACCTCAATTTTCACAGTTTTAATTTATATCGGCCAATGCCCTCACGATCTTTATAGACATGCGATAAAAAGTGCGCATAAATGCGCACTTTATGCATTAATCCTCGTCTCTTTTTCCTGCGAGGAATTCTACATATTTTCCGGTTCCGATTGCTACACAGGTCATAGGATGCTCTGCCGTCATCGTGTTGATTCCGGTACGTTCTTCAATCAGTTCCTCCAGACCACGAAGCAAGGAGCCGCCACCTGTCAGGACAATTCCCCTGTCTGCAACGTCTGCCGCCAGTTCCGGTGGAGTTTTCTCCAGTACGGAATGTACAGCTTCCACAATCTGTAATGTTGCCTCACGCAGAGCTTCCTCTGTCTCCTCAGAGCTTACCGTAATGGTTCTTGGCAGACCGGTTACCAGATTACGACCACGGACATCCATCGTCTCATTCTGTGCCAGTGGGTAGCATGTACCAATTTTGATCTTGATATCTTCTGCGGTACGCTCACCGATCAAAAGATTATGTTTCTTTCTCATATAGCGGACCAGAGCTTCGTCAAAATCATCTCCTGCAATTTTCACGGAAGTGCTCACAACAGAACCACCCAGAGAAATGACTGCGATATCCGAAGTACCTCCTCCGATATCTACGATCATGTTTCCGCATGGTCTGGAAATATCAATACCGGCACCGATTGCTGCTGCAATTGGTTCCTCAATAATCTCTACTTCACGGGCTCCTGCCTGATAAGTTGCATCCTCTACGGCTTTCTTTTCAACCTCTGTAACACCACTCGGTACACAGACGCTGATGCGCGGCTTACGAAAGCTCTTCTTTCCAAGTGCTTTCTGGATGAAATACTTGATCATCTTCTCTGTGACGGTATAATCTGAAATCACACCCTGGCGAAGAGGACGGACTGCCACAATGTTTCCCGGTGTTCTTCCAAGCATCAGTCTTGCTTCCTCACCGATTGCTTTAATTTTATTGGTATCTCTGTCAAATGCAACAACGGAAGGCTCTTTTAATACAACACCTTTTCCTTTAATATATACTAAAATACTCGCAGTACCTAAATCAATTCCGATATCTGATCCGATCATCCCGAATGCCCCTTCCTATTTTCTTTTTATCTTTCTTTATCAAAATCCGATCTGCGTTCATGGCGCAAATCTGCAGTTAATCATATTTTTATGCATACAGTAACATTATATACAATTCATCCCATTTTTCAAACATTTTTTTATAGGTTAAAGCATTTTAATTAAATTTTAAGGAATCTCTCTGTTCCCGGGACAAAAATCTGTGCATTTTCGCTATTTTATACGTTCTTCGATTCCAGATACGGTTTTAAAAACTGACCGGTATACGATTCCGGAACTTTGCAGATTTCCTCCGGAGTCCCCTGTGCAATCACGGTTCCGCCACCGTCACCGCCTTCCGGTCCCATATCAATGATATAATCAGCCGTCTTGATAACATCCAGATTATGCTCGATGACGACAACGGTATTTCCGCCGTCCGAAAGCTTTCTAAGAATCTCCACCAGCTTGTGTACGTCCGCAAAATGCAGTCCGGTGGTTGGCTCATCCAGTACATAAATGGTTTTTCCCGTTCCTCGTTTGCTCAGTTCTGTGGCAAGTTTGATACGCTGCGCTTCTCCTCCGGATAATTCTGTGGAAGGCTGTCCCAGTTTTACATAGGAAAGTCCGACATCGTACAGTGTCTGAATCTTTCGGTGGATCGTTGGTACATTTTTGAAAAATTCCAATGCCTCTTCCACCGTCATATCCAGCACGTCATAGATCGTCTTTCCTTTATAGCGCACTTCGAGTGTCTCACGGTTATAGCGCCTGCCACCGCAGACTTCACACGGCACATACACATCTGGCAGGAAATGCATCTCGATCTTTATGATACCATCTCCGCTGCAGGCCTCACATCGTCCGCCTTTGACGTTGAAACTGAAACGTCCCTTCTTATATCCACGTGCCTTTGCATCCGGAGTTGCCGCAAACAGATCACGGATCATGTCAAACACACCGGTATAGGTTGCCGGATTCGAACGCGGTGTGCGTCCGATCGGTGACTGATCAATATCGATAATCTTATCCAGTTGTTCCACACCCAGAATATCATCGTGATCTCCGGGGATGCAGCGTGCCCGGTTTAAAGTTCGCGCCAGATGCTTATACAGAATTTCATTGGTCAGGGAACTCTTTCCCGATCCCGATACTCCGGTGATACAGGTCATGATACCAAGCGGAACCTGCACATCAATATTTTTCAGATTATTTTCCCGCGCTCCTTTGATGGTAAGAAATCCGGTCGGTCTGCGCCGTTCCGATGGTACCGGAATCTTCATCCGGCCGCTCAGATAAGCGCCGGTAATGGATTTTTTGCATTTCATGATATCCGCCGCAGTACCGGCCGCAACGACTTCTCCACCATGGACGCCGGCTGCCGGACCAATATCCACAATGTAGTCGGCCGCACGCATGGTATCCTCATCATGTTCCACGACAATCAGCGTATTTCCCAGATTCTTAAGATTCATCAGTGCATGCAGCAGCTTGTCATTGTCCCGCTGATGCAGTCCGATACTCGGCTCATCCAGAATATATGCCACGCCGACCAGTCCGGAACCGATCTGGGTAGCCAGGCGGATGCGCTGCGCCTCTCCTCCGGACAAGGTTCCGGTCGCACGTGTCAATGTCAGATAATCCAGACCTACCTCCTGCAAAAAGCCCACACGGGCACGGATTTCCTTTAAAATCTGATTGCCGATGAACTGCTGCTGTTCCGTCAGCTGCATTTCCGCCAGATATTTCACGAGATCCTTTACCGACATATCGGTCATCTCATATATATTTTTGTCTGCAACCGTAACCGCAAGAGAACTCTGCTTCAGACGCTGTCCATGGCAGGCAGCACACGGTGTAATACGCATAAACTGCTCATATTCCTGCTTCATCGTGTCCGATCCCGTCTCCCGGTAACGGCGCTCGACATTTTTAATAAGGCCTTCCCAGTTCAGATCATAGACGCCTTCTCCACGCTGTCCTTTATAATGCACCTTTAATATCCGACCATCTCCGCCATGAATGAGCATATGCCGGATTTCTTTTGGCAGATCTTTATATGGTGTATCGAGAGAAAATCCATATCCTTCCGACAACGCTTTTAGGGTAGCATAGGTATAGCTGGACGGATCGGTGCAGGACTGCCAGCCCATTACCTGAATTGCCCCCTCGGAAATAGACAGTGTCTTATCCGGAATCATGAGATTTTCATCAAACTCCATCTTGTAACCGAGTCCGTAGCAGACCGGACAGGCACCAAACGGATTATTAAACGAAAAACTTCGCGGTTCCACCTCATCCACACTGATTCCGCAATCCGGGCACGCAAAATTCTGGGAAAAATTCATTGGTTCCCCGTCCACCACATCTACAATCGCATTTCCCTCGGTCAGCTCAAAAACATTTTCCAGGGAATCGGTCAGACGTTTTTCAATTCCGGGTTTTACCACCAGACGGTCTACCACAATATCAATATTGTGTTTGATGTTTTTATCCATCGGAATTTCTTCCGAAAGTTCATACATATTTCCGTCCACGATCACACGCACATAACCGCTTTTTTTTGCTTTCTCGAATAATTTCTGATGTTCGCCCTTACGCCCGCGCACAACCGGCGCAAGGATCTGGATGCGTGTGCGTTCCGGCAGTTTCATCACGGCATCTACCATCTGATCGATCGTCTGTTTCTCGATGGCACGTCCACACTTCGGACAATGTGGAATTCCTATGCGGGCATACAGCAGTCGAAAATAATCATAAATTTCCGTCACGGTTCCGACGGTGGAACGCGGGTTTCGGTTTGTCGACTTCTGATCAATGGAGATTGCCGGTGGAAGTCCTTCAATTGACTCTACATCCGGTTTTTCCATCTGTCCTAAGAACTGTCTTGCATAGGAAGACAAAGACTCCATATAGCGCCGCTGTCCCTCCGCATAGATCGTATCGAACGCAAGCGAAGACTTGCCGGAACCTGACAGTCCGGTCAGAACAACAAACTCATCTCTCGGAATGTCCACATCGATGCATTTTAAGTTGTGTTCGTTGGCGCCTCGTATTTTAATATATTTTCTCTGTTTTTTCGGCATTTCGTTTCCTCTCTTTTATCTATTCCTCAATATCCCGAAGCATATTTTTCAGTTTTACCATCTTATCACGATACTCTGCCGCCGCCTCAAAATTGAGTTCTGCGGCAGCTTTCTTCATCTTCTTCTGGATGTCCCCGATCAGTTTTTCTAATTCCCTGCGGCTCATGGATTCCGGATCTTTATCAAATTCCATCTCCTCTGCTGCCACTTTTTTGGAGATTGCAATCAGATCACGCACCGATTTCTGGATGGTCTTCGGTGTGATTCCATGTTCCTCATTGTATGCCTGCTGAAGCTTGCGGCGGCGCTCCGTCTCATCAATTGCCACACGCATGGAATCCGTGATCTTATCCGCATACATGATTACATGTCCCTCACTGTTTCTTGCCGCACGACCGATGGTCTGGATCAGTGAAGTCTCGGAACGAAGGAATCCTTCCTTATCCGCATCCAGAATCGCCACAAGCGTAATCTCCGGAATATCCAGTCCCTCCCGCAGCAGGTTGATACCGACAAGTACATCAAACACGTCCAGACGCAGGTCACGGATAATCTCTGCACGCTCTAAGGTATCAATATCCGAGTGCAGATATTTTACGCGGATGCCAAGTTCGCTCATATACTGTGTCAGATCCTCCGCCATACGCTTGGTCAGTGTCGTGATCAGCACTTTATGGTGATTTTTCGTCTCTTTGTTAACTTCCCCGATCAGATCATCGATCTGCCCCTCAACCGGTCGCACGGAAATCTCCGGGTCCAGAAGTCCGGTCGGACGGATAATCTGCTCCACGCGCAGCAATTCATGCTCGTTCTCATAGACATTCGGCGTAGCTGATACAAACAGCATCTGATCAATCTTGCTCTCAAACTCTTCAAAATTAAGCGGGCGGTTATCGAGTGCGGACGGCAGGCGGAACCCATAGTCCACCAGTGTCTGCTTCCGTGAGCGATCCCCCGCATACATTCCACGCACCTGCGGAATCGTAATGTGGGACTCATCCACAATAATCAGAAAGTCGTCCGGAAAATAATCCATCAGTGTCTCCGGCATTTCTCCCTCGGCACGTCCTGCCAGATGGCGGGAATAGTTTTCGATGCCGCTGCAAAATCCGGTTTCCTTCATCATTTCAATATCAAAATTCGTGCGCTCCGCGATACGCTGCGCTTCCAGCAGCTTATCTTCACCCTTAAAATACCTGACCCTCTCTTCCAGTTCTGCCTCGATACGGTCGCACGCAGCGTTCATTTTTTCCTGTGGTACCACATAATGGGATGCCGGAAACACAGCCGCATGCTTTAATATACATTTGATCTCTCCGGTAAGCACATCCACCTCCGTAATCCGGTCGATCTCATCCCCGAAAAACTCCACTCGGATCGCCGTGTCGGTATTATTTGCCGGAAAAATCTCCAGTACATCGCCATGCACCCGGAACGTACCACGCTTAAAATCCATCTCGTTGCGCGTGTACTGCATGTCAATGAGTCCCTTGATCACATCATCACGGTCAATCTCCATTCCGGGACGCAGGGAAACCATCATGTTCATATAGTCATCCGGACTACCAATGCCATAGATACAGGATACGGATGCTACGATAATGACATCTTTTCGCTCCGCCAGCGCTGCCGTGGCAGAAAGGCGCAGCTTATCAATCTCATCATTTACCGCGGAATCCTTCGCTATATAAGTGTCCGACTGCGGCACATACGCTTCCGGCTGATAATAATCATAGTAGGAGACAAAATACTCAACGGCATTCTCCGGGAAAAATTCTTTCATTTCTCCGTACAGCTGCCCCGCCAGTGTCTTGTTGTGGGAAATAATCAGCGTCGGCTTATTCAGTGCCTGAATAACATTTGCCATCGTAAAGGTCTTTCCCGAACCGGTCACACCCAACAGTGTTTCAAACTGGTTGCCTTCTTTGAATCCTTTGACTAATTTTTCAATTGCCTGCGGCTGGTCACCGGTTGGCTCATATGGGGCATGTAATTTAAACTCCATAATGCCCTCTCCCTTCTCAAATTTATCGTAAAATTAACTTTATTCCATGAAAAAAAGATAAAATCCATATCTTTATAGTCTGCACATATATGCTAATTTTACTACAAAGATCTGACTTTGTCTATCTTAATCAGAACATTTGTTCCCATCTTTCTTTTTGCCTGTAAAGTGTGTATGATAACAGCAAATACATGTCACAAAAGATAAGGAGATTTTGTATGAAAAGAAGAAAAGAATTTCATTTATTTCCCCTTGGAATATTGTTATTTACCCTGACATTAACCATAGTTTCAGGCCGGATTGCTATCCATGCGGCAGATCTGAATACAGAACTGCCCGCAAATGACTCCACGGAAATTTCTTCCGAAATTCCAGCGGAAACACCGGTGGTTCCTTCCACGGAAAATCCCAAACCGGTATTGCAGGGACTTATCCATGATAAAAACGGACATTTCTATTTTTATCAGAATGGAAAAAAGCTGAAAAACCGTTGGAAAAAGGTTGGCAAGAACAAATACTATTTCGGAAAAAACGGACAGGCAGTTACCGGGAAAAAGAATATTTCCCATTACTTATGTTACTTTAATAAAAAAGGGGTTCTGACACGCAAAATTGATAAAAACAAAAAAATGGTTGCCCTCACTTACGACGACGGACCATCGGTTTATACCCCAACTATTTTAAAAACCCTGAAGAAAAATGATTCCGTTGCCACATTTTTTGTGGTGGGCAGCCGCGTATCGACTTACTCCAAAACCGTACAGAAGGCTTATGACAACGGGTGTCAGATTGGCAATCACACTTATGATCACAAAATTCTGACCCGGGTTGGAAAAAAGGAAGTTCAAAAACAGGTTTCCAAAACCAATCGTGCCGTCAAAAAAGTAATCGGTATAAATCCGGTTGTGATGCGCCCACCGGGAGGTGCCACCAGTTCCAACATCAAATCATGGGTGGGAATGCCTTCCATCATCTGGTCCATCGATACCTTAGACTGGAAAACGCGGGATTCCGCAAGTACACAGAAAGCCGTATTGAACCATGTAAAGGATGGAGATATCGTACTGATGCACGATCTGTATAAAGCGACCGCCACTGCCTCCCAGACAATCATTCCGGAACTTACCAGACGCGGATATCAGCTCGTCACTGTCAGCGAACTTGCAGAGTGCCGGGGCGGCATGAAACAGAACAAATCTTATTCTAAATTTCCAAAGAAACAAAAATAGTGTCAGGCAGTGAACGATTTTACAAAAAAACGCGGAAACCATGATGGTTTCCACGTTTTTGTTATCTGCTTCGATTTTATACAACCTTACGTCCGCAGCACTGCTTATATTTCTTACCACTGCCACATGGACACGGATCATTCGGATATACCTTGGCGTGTTCACGCTTCTTCGGTGCCTTTGCCGCACTCTCGTCCTTATTGGTTCCGGTTACTTTTGCGACCTGCTCACGCTCTACCTTCTGCTCTACCTGTACATGATAGAGAAGACGAATGGTATCCTCCTGAATACCCGCGATCATTTCATCGAACATATCAAATCCGGCCATCTTATACTCAACCAGCGGATCTCTCTGTCCGTATGCCTGTAATCCGATACCCTGACGGAGCTGATCCATATCGTCGATATGATCCATCCACTTGCGGTCGATCACCTTCAGCAATACGACACGCTCCAGCTCACGGAACTGCTCGATCTCCGGGAATTCGGTCTCTTTTGCTTCATATAAAAGCACTGCCTGTTCTTTCAGATGCTGCTTTAATTCTTTGACATCCTTGATATCTTCGATATTTTTCTCTGTAACAGGTTCAAGAGGAATCACCGGCAGAAGAATTTCATTTAATTCATTTAAATTCCACTCTTCGCGCGGAATCTCATTCGAAATACAGGTATCGACTGATTTCTCCACCTGTTCCTGAATCATCTTAAAGATCGCATCACGCATGCTGTCTCCATTTAATACGGACATACGCTCTTTGTAAATGATCTCTCTCTGATCGTTGTTTACCTGATCATACTCTAACAGATTCTTACGAATACCATAGTTGTTGTACTCGATCTTTTCCTGTGCCTTCTCGATGGCAGAAGTAAGCATCTTGTGCTGAATCTGCTCACCTTCCGGAACACCAAGTGCGTTAAATACTGACATCAGACGCTCGGAACCGAACAGCCGCATCAGATCATCTTCCAGAGAAATAAAGAACTGGGATTCACCCGGATCTCCCTGACGTCCGGCACGACCACGCAGCTGATTATCGATACGGCGGGATTCATGACGCTCGGTACCGATGATCTTTAAACCTCCGGCTTCACGTGCATCCTCGTCCAGCTTGATATCGGTACCACGTCCAGCCATATTGGTAGCGATGGTAACCGCTCCGTGCTGTCCTGCCTGTGCAACGATCTCGGCCTCCTGCTCATGGAATTTTGCATTCAATACGGTATGCGGAATTCCCTCACGCTTTAACATTCCGCTGATCAGCTCGGAAGTCTCAATCGTGATGGTACCAACCAGAACCGGCTGTCCCTTCTCATGTGCTTCCTTGACTTCCTCAACAACTGCTTTGAATTTTTCTTTCTTCGTCTTATATACCGCATCCTGATGATCGATACGTGCAATCGGACGGTTGGTAGGAATCTCAATAACGTCCATGCCGTAAATATCACGGAACTCTTTTTCCTCCGTCAGAGCCGTACCGGTCATACCAGCTTTCTTCTCAAATTTATTGAAGAAGTTCTGGAATGTAATGGTTGCAAGTGTCTTGCTCTCTCTCTTAACCTTTACATGCTCCTTTGCCTCGATTGCCTGATGCAGACCATCGGAATAACGACGACCCGGCATGATACGTCCGGTAAACTCGTCAACGATCATAACCTGATCCTCTTTTACCACGTAATCCTGATCGCGGAACATCAGATAATGTGCACGGAGCGCAAGGATCACATTATGCTGGATCTCCAGGTTCTCCGGATCTGCCAGATTATCAATATGGAAAAATTTCTCAACCTTTTCCACACCCTGCTGTGTCAGATTCACCAGTTTGTCCTTTTCATTTACGATAAAGTCTCCGGTTTCTTCCTGCTCAATTCCCATGATGGCATCCATCTTGGAATACTCTGGTACATCCTCACCACGTGTCAGCTGCTGCGCTAAAATATCACATGCTTCATATAATTTGGTGGACTTTCCACTCTGACCGGAAATAATAAGAGGTGTACGCGCCTCATCGATCAATACGGAATCGACCTCATCGATGATCGCATAGTGCAGACCTCTTTGTACCAGCTGCTCCTTGTAGATCACCATGTTGTCACGCAGGTAATCAAATCCAAGTTCGTTATTTGTAATATATGTAATATCGCAATTGTAAGCGTCGCGGCGCTCATCGTTGCTCATATCATTCAATACAACGCCAACAGTCAGTCCGAGGAATTCATGCACTTTTCCCATCCACTCGGAATCTCGTTTTGCCAGATAATCATTGACGGTGACGATATATACCCCTTTGCCCTCCAGCGCATTCAGATAAGCCGGAAGTGTAGATACCAGTGTCTTACCTTCACCTGTCTTCATCTCTGCAATACGTCCCTGATGCAGGATAATACCACCGATAATCTGTACTCTGTAATGCTCCATGCCAAGCACACGGCTTGCTGCCTCACGTACGGTCGCATACGCTTCCGGAAGCAGATCGTCAAGTGTCTCTCCTTTTTCCAGACGCTCCTTATATTCTTTTGTCTTTCCCCGTAATTCTTCATCCGAAAGTGCCTTCATCTCGTCACGATAAGATTCCACTTTATCTACGAGGGGCGTAATTCGTTTCAACTCTCTGTCACTGTGTGTACCAAAAATTTTAGTCAATGCACTCATAATATATTTTGCTCCTAACTCGCATAGAATATAGGTATTGTACCACTTTCTCCACATTTACACAACTCAAAGGCCATGAATGTTTTATAAACTTTTTATGAACGAACAGGATTCTGCTATTGAAAATTTGTAAACAGCTTGCTATGATAAGAGGACGATTATTGTATTCCAAACACAAGGAAGAAACAGAAAGGAAGGTAACAACCCATGTCTTATATTTACAAAACAAAAGGCACCTGTTCCACACAGATCGAAGTGGAGCTGGACGGAAATATTGTTAAAAATGTTAAATTCACCGGCGGCTGTCAGGGAAATCTTCAGGCAATTCCCCGTCTGGTTGAGGGCATGACTGTTGAAGAAGTGGAACGCCGTATTTCCGGTATTCACTGTGGCATGAAAAACACCTCCTGTGGTGATCAGCTTGCCCGGGCATTGCGCGAAGCCTATGATGCACAAAAAAATGCATAGTACCATTCCGGAATTATGTAAAAGCCTCCCCAGACAGATCTGTCTGGGGGCTTTTTTATCCCCGTACCACCGGCTGCAGCTGCTTTCCTTCCAAAGCTGCCGAAATCGTCTCCGGCAAAAGTTCCATTTTTGCCACCATCGAATTTGGCTTTTTTTCATAATTATCCTGCGCAAACGGCACAAAATAAATATGTTTCGTATTCATCAGCATCCCGATATTTTTAAAACTGGCTCCCAGTGCATCGTTGGTGGATATGGCAATTACCAATGGTTTGCCATTGCGCATATGCGCTTTGGCAGCCATCAGAACCGGAGTATCGGTGATTGCATTCGCCAGCTTCGCCGCAGAATTTCCTGTACACGGTGCAATCACCATCACATCCAGATATCCCTTCGGTCCGATCGGTTCTGCCTCCTGAAGTGTGCGGATTCCAGGGTTCCCCGTTATGTCACAGACTTCTTCCATAAACTCTTTTGCCGTTCCAAACCGCGTATCGCAGTTCTGCGTCTGATAAGAAAAGATGGGAATCACATGTGCTCCCATCTCCGTCAGTCTCTGAATCTCTTTCCTGGTTTTTGCGAATGTACAGAAAGAACCGGTAATCCCATACCCTATATTGCGATTTGATAAATCCATGTCTTTGCCTCTTTCCCATCCTGCCTGATTTTACTGTGTTCAAGAATTGCATCTGCCAGCACTTTGGCACTGCTCTTTGTCGTATACAGCCCCGGAAGTCCCAATGCCGCCACAACTTTGATTCCATATGCCTCCGCTGCCATCAGATCCGTACCGCCGGGTCTTGATGCAATATCAATGATCACGGCATCCGAATGCATTTCACGGATCATCGGCTCGCGGATCACAAGTGCCGGAACCGTGTTTACAACCGTGCGTGCCCCATAGGCTTCCTCCGGACCGTACGAAAAGTCCACTGCCTCATGTCCTTCTGTCCGTGCCAGCCGGCGTGCCTCTACGCTCCTTGCCAGCACTGTCACTTTTGCTCCCATCGCAGACAAAACCCTGGCGATCTCCCTGCCGCATCTTCCATACCCGCTGACAATAATTTTCTGCCCCCGGATAGAATAATCACTGTATTTTAAAATTTCAGCAACCGTTGCTTCTGCTGTAATACATGCGTTGCGATGCACAACCACCGCATCTGTCATCATATCATAATATTCTGTTCCCGCATCCTCACAGCGCTGTCTCCACTCCGGTCCAAAAACCCCTCCAAACAATATCCAGTCCCGTTCTTTTTTCCCTGTCAGTTCCTCCTTTAATATAAGATTTACATCATGGTTTCTCTCAATCTTCGTAACAGGAACCGGCAGCACCAGATATTTGCTGTTGTCCAGCACCTCCAGTGCCTCTTCCTTTTCCACTCCCCGTCTCCAGTCCAGTCGGTGTATCTTTCCCGGAAGACATGCGGCAAGATTGCTTTGTCGCTGATCCGTAACAAAAATCACGATATTTCCGGTCATATAAAAACGCTCCCTTCCATATAACATATGAAAGAGAGCGTCATAAGGTGCAGAATCATTATTACTAAAGTCTGGTCTCTACAAAGATATCGTAGATTGCCTTGATGGCAGCCTCGAAATCGTCATTGCTGACACCAATAATAATATTTAACTCGGAAGATCCCTGGTCAATCATCTTGACATTGATGTTCGCATGGGCCAGTGCAGAAAAGATTCTGCCTGCCGTACCGCGGGTAGATTTCATTCCACGTCCCACAACCGCGATCAGACCCAGATCCGCTTCCAGATCAATCACATCCGGATGGGTCAGACGGCGGATGGAGCTGATCACCTGCTGCTCCTTGCCTTCAAACTCTTCCTGATGCACAAATACGGTCATGGTGTCAATACCAGATGGCATATGCTCGATCGAAATTCCGTTTTCCTCAAATGCCTGTAATGCTTTACGACAGAAGCCAACTTCGGAATTCATCATATCTTTGTCAATGCTTACTGCGACAAATCCCTTTTTCCCCGCGATACCAGTGATCGTGTATTCCGGTTTCTGACAGGTACTCTCTACGATCAGGGTTCCTTCTGCCTCCGGATCATTGGTATTGCGGATATTGATCGGAATGCCGGCCTTTCGTACCGGGAATACCGCGTCCTCATGAAGTACGGAAGCTCCCATATAAGAAAGCTCTCTTAATTCACGATATGTAATCACATGAATCGGCTGCGGATTGTCAATGATACGCGGATCTGCTACGAGACATCCGGATACATCTGTCCAGTTCTCATATAAACTTGCATGACATGCTTTTGCAACAATGGACCCGGTAATATCCGAACCGCCGCGGGAGAATGTTTTCACCCTTCCGTCAGCACCAATTCCATAAAATCCCGGAATGACAGCTTTTTCACATTCTGAAAGTTTCTTTGACAGTACCTTGTCAGTCTTGTCTGCATCCAGATTTCCTTCTTCATCAAAAAAGATTACGGTTGCAGAATCGATAAACTCATATCCAAGATAATCTGCCATAAGAATACCATTCAGATACTCTCCGCGGGAAGCCGCATAATCCACACCGGCTTTTTCCTTAAAGTTTTTGGAAATTGTCTTAAACTCCTCATCCAGTGTCACTTTCAGTCCGAGTCCGTTGATAATGGAATCATAACGCTCTTTGATCTTCATGAGAGGAACACGGAACTCCTCGCCTGCCTCTGCTTTCGCGTAGCATGCATATAACATATCCGTAACCTTGGTATCTCTGGAATTACGCTTTCCAGGAGCACTCGGCACTACATATTTTCTGGATTCATCCGCACGGATAATATCGCCAACCTTGGCAAACTGCTCGGCACTCGCCAGCGAGCTGCCACCAAATTTTACAACCTTAACCATTTTTAACTTTTCTCCTTCAAGAATAATAACTTCTGCTATTATACTTCTACCGTCTGGCTTTCGTCAATTATTTTCTTCCAGATAGATCACATCCGTTGCGATCGTATTACTCGATCCGTCCACCTGTAGAATCCCGTATGATGGCGGTATTCCGTAAGGCGGCTGTCCGATACTTCCCGGATTCATGTAGGTAATACGGTTGTGTTTGTCATAAAAAACCCGGTGGGTATGTCCGAACAGCGCGGCATCGACCTTCCGCTCCTCTGCCGCATATTCCAGATTCAGATATCCGGCTTTTACATTAAATGTATGTCCATGACAGATCAGTATTTTTTTCCCTTCGATCAGAAGAATCCGTTCCTGAACTTCCTGACGGCAATCACAGTTTCCCGGCACCTGTTCCATCACAGTCATAGGAAATTTCCGGTGCAGCTGTTCTGCATGATCATATCCGGATGTAATCGGCCGACTGCCGTAACCATATTATTTACATTTCCGTGCGAATCACTGAGCACCAGAATTCTCTTCATATAAAACATACTCCTTTTCGTTTAAAAAGCAAAAAGACCTTTGCTCCGGCATCCTCGCCAAGGCAAAAGTCTTTTCTCCTTCTCATTTCAGCGATGACTATCCCAGTCGTTTCCACTGCTTACTACATTTGTAGTAGGAATAAAACATGCAGTGTTCCGCCTGCTCACAGCGCTTTGGTGCAGTCTCAATGCTGCACTGGCAGTTTACAATTGCATCTGCCTTCCCCTTACAATTTCCCTTTAACATGACATCGTCTAAAACTTCATCTGACATACTTCTTTTTGCTCCTTATTACTACCAAGTTTTGTTCACGACGATCTTCATTATACAATATATGGTAGGTAAAGACCATAGGTCAAATCTCACAAATAGACCTGCCTGTTTTGTAAAAATTTTCACTTGACGAAACAGGAAAAATGCGCTAGAGCTCCAGCTTATTTATTAAGTTCAAATTATACTTTTCCGCCAATTCCATACATTTTCTGTAAGAATCCACATCCTGAATATGTCTCACACAATGGGCATCCAATCCGAGAATCGCTTTATTTCCGACTTCCCCGGCAATCTTCCAGAAACGCTCTGCCGGATAATGCCTTGCCCCTTCTCCCATGCCGAGCATGTTGATCTCCAACGGAATGTCCAGTTCCTTCATTTCTTTGCACAACCGGGTCATCTCCCAGTCGTATACCGAATCCATTCCCTGATAATTCATCAGATCCGGATGGGCAAGATATGCATAACTTCCGGTCTGCATCCCTTCGATTACGAGATCCACATACCTGCGGATACGGCTTTCATCCTCCGTCTCTGTACCGGTATATGGTCCCATTTGTTCGGAACCGAGAAAATGCTGTCCCATAATCATATAATCACATCCAAGATTCCGAAACAGCCGCATCTGCTCCTCATAAAACTCCGGAACGTATTCCGCTTCAAATCCAACATATATTTTTATCTGATCCTGATACTCTGCTTCCAGTTTCCGGATCGTCTCTACATATTCCGGTGCCTGCTGCATCGTCATGCGAATTCCGGATACATATCCATCCGTATACGGACACGGAACATGATCCGAAAATCCAAAGATTTCTATTCCCATGGCAATTGCCGCTTCAATATATTCTCTCTCCGTATCACAGGCATGCTGGCACCGCCATGTATGTGCATGATAATTTGCTTTTAAAAAATCCATTCTGTTGTCCTTCATCCGTTTATTCGCCTATCATTTTAACATGGAATACGTTTTATGACAACAAAAGACCGTGTGCATCCTCTCATGCCTACACGGTCTTTTATTATTTCAAATACTCAAATAAATTACTCCCTATTGTTTAAATGAACAATATTTCTATTTTTTTCGACAAAGAACATATATA